>Ga0075425_100000641_pt1 | contig 33158 bp, 27 predicted proteins | sample SoiMethybrSBSTD4_FD_75300 | JGI IMG/M metagenome (GOLD analysis project Ga0075425, IMG submission 75300) | Bulk soil microbial communities from a Populus tree surrounding site in Tennessee, USA - Soil MetaG P. TD hybrid SBSTD4 | ecosystem: Environmental > Terrestrial > Soil > Tree plantation... | reverse complement strand
CATCGATCTGCGCCTCTGCAACAAGCGCGTCATCGAGTCGCTCATCGACGCCGGCGCCTGCGACTCACTCGGCGGGCATCGCGCCCAGCTCGTCGCCGCGCTCGATCATTCGTTCAGCGAGGCGCAGGTGCGCCAGCAGGAACGCTCGTCGGGTCAGCATGGCCTGTTCGGGGAAGCCACTCCCGTCCCGCGCCCCTCGTCCCCCCTCCCTGAAGTGGCGCCCTGGACCGAGCACGAGCGCCTGACGCGCGAGAAAGCGGTGCTCGGCTTCTTCATTTCCGGCCACCCCCTCGCCAAGTACCGCGCAGAAGTGGAACTTTTTGGGAGCCGGACCACTGCCACCCTGGGGATGTGGAGTGCCCAGAAGGTGACGGTCGCTGCCGTCGTCACGGTTGTGAAAAGGCAAACCTCCAAGAAGACGGGGGCGGAATACGCGCGCCTCACGCTCGAGGATTTCCACGGCGCGGCGGAGGCGATCGTGTTCCCCGAAGCCTGGGCGAAGCTGAACAGCGTCATCCGGGCCGACGGCGCGTATTTGCTGACCGGGAGCTACAGTCCGCGCGATCGCGGCGAGGAGCAGGCGCCGTTCATCGTCGAGGGCGTCCGGCTGCTCGATGAGCTGAAGTCGAGTGGCGCGATTGGCATCGCGCTGCGCTGGACGGCGGGGAAAGCGCCCGAGCCAGACGCGACGCGCGCGATCGCCGCTCTCTGCGCCGCGCATCCGGGCCCGATTCCGGTGTTCCTGGAGTGGACCGGCGCAAACGGCGCCGGGAATGAGACAGTACGGCTGCGCAGTCGCCAATTCCGCGTCGATGGCGCCGAGGATCTCATGGGCGCGCTACGCAATATCGTGGGGGTCGAAGGGGTGCAACTCGTTAAGGCCTGATGGCGACCTATTCGCTGGATTTCGAGAAACCGCTGCTCGAGCTGGAAAAACAGATCGAGGAGCTGAAGCGCGTCGCCGGGGAAAACGCCGATCTCGCGAAGAACCTGCGCCCGCTCGAAGAGCAGCTCGCCACCCTCCGCGTCGAGATCTATCGCAGCCTGACGCCCATGCAGCGCGTGCAGGTCGCGCGCCATCCCCGCCGCCCGTACCCGCTCGACTACGTCAACACCGTCTTCACCGACTTTGTCGAGCTGCATGGCGACCGTCTCTATCGCGACGATCCCGCCATCGTCGGCGGGTGGGCGCGCTTGGACGGTATCAGCGTCATGATCATCGGCCACCAGAAGGGCCGTGATACCAAGGAAAACCTGTACCGCAACTTCGGGATGGCGCATCCCGAAGGCTATCGGAAGGCCATGCGACTGATGCGAATGGCTGCCAAGTTTGGCGCACCGGTCATCACCCTGGTGGACACTCCGGGAGCATACCCCGGCCTCGGCGCGGAAGAGCGCGGCCAGGCGGAGGCGATCGCCAGCAGCCTGATCGAGATGGCGTCGTTACAGACGCCGATCATCACCGCAGTCATCGGCGAGGGCGGCTCGGGCGGCGCGCTCGCAGTCGGGCTGGCGGATCGCGTCCTCATGCTCGAGAACTCGGTGTACTCGGTGATTTCGCCGGAGGGCTGCGCGGCGATCCTCTGGAAGGACGCGAGCCAGCGCGAGCGCGCGGCGGAAGCGCTCAAGATCACCGCGCAGGATCTCCTGAACCTCGGCGTGATCGACGAAATCATCCCCGAGCCCGCAGGCGGCGCCCACTCCGATCCGGAGGCAGCGGCCGCCGCCCTCGGCGACGCGCTGCAACGCCATCTGGGTCAACTCCGCAAACTGAAGACGGACAAGCTCCTCAAACGCCGCGAGGAGAAGTACCTTTCCATGGGTGCGCTAACCGAGAAGTGATTTGACGTCCGTGATCGAAGTCCGGTTCAAAGGGAACCGGCGCGAATACTTCACCTGGCCGACTCAAGACTCCTCTCCACCTCGCATCGACACTCCCGTCATTGTGGAGGTCGAACGCGGGCAGGACTTTGGGGTCGTTTCGGCGTTGGGTGAGGTAGCGGAGAAAAAATGCACGCGGTGCGGCGCGTGTGGAGGTTCTCAACCTCTGACCCCTTCTCCGCAATCGGAGAAGGGGAACGACATTCCACCCATCCGGAACATTGTCCGGCTGGCGACACCGGACGACCGGAAGGTCGCCTCGGATCTCCGTATTAATGAAGACGACGTCCGGCGCACGGCCCGCGACCGCGTGCGCCAGCACAACCTGCCGATGAAGGTCTCGGATGCCGAATGGCAATGGGACAAGCGCAAGCTGACGATTTACTTCACGGCCGAGCAGCGGGTCGATTTCCGGGCGCTGGTGCGCGACCTGGCGGGGTTGTTTCGCACGCGGATCGAGCTGCGCCAGATCGGCGCGCGCGATGAGGCCAAGCGGCTGGACGGCATCGGCCGCTGCGGCCGCCAGCTCTGCATCGCGAGCTGGCTGCCTGAGGGACGGCCGGTGAGCCTGTCGCTCGCGAAGGCGCAGGGGCTGTCACTCAATCCCGTGCAGATCTCCGGACCCTGCGGCCGGCTGCTCTGCTGTCTGCACTACGAGCACGACTTCTACGTCCAGCAGCGCAAGCGCTTCCCGAAAGAGGGCAAGACCGTCAAGACGCCGGTTGGCAATGAGCGCGTGATCGCCGTCGACATCTTCCGCGAGCGCGTCACGCTGCGCGCCGACGACGGCGCGACGCGCGTCGTCGCGCTCGATCAGCTGCACGCGTAGTGGCTGCCGGCAGGTTCTACCTCACCACCGCCATCGATTACTCCAACGGCGATCCCCATCTGGGGCACGCCCTGGAGAAGGTCGGCGCGGACGCCATCGCGCGCTATCGGCGCCTGCGCGGTGACGATGTCCGCTTCCTGATGGGCATGGACGAGCACAGCCAGTCGGTCATCCAGGCAGCGGCGCGCGCCAATGTTACGCCCCGCGAATGGGTGGACCGGATGGCGCAGACGTTCGCCGACTACTGGCGCCGCCTGGAGTGCAGCAACGACGACTGGATCCGCACCACAGAGCCACGGCACGTGCGCGGCGTCGTGGCGCTGCTCGAGCGCATCCAACAGCAGCAGCCCGACGACTTGTACGTCGCGGACTACGAGGGCTTGTACTGCACCGGCTGTGAGGAATTCAAGGCCCCGGCCCAGATCGAGAATGGCCACTGCATCGAGCACCCGACCCTCGAGCTGGTCAAGACGAAAGAGCGCAATCATTTCTTCCGGCTGAGCGCGTACGGCCAGAAGTTGCTGAGGCTCATTCAGACGGGCGAGCTGCGCGTCGAGCCGGAGATCCGCCGCAACGAAGTCGTGCGCCTGCTCGAGGACGGTCTTCAGGACGTGTCGATCTCGCGCCAGCGTCTGCCGTGGGGGATCCCCTTCCCCGGCGACAGCGAACAGACGGTGTACGTCTGGTTCGACGCGCTGATCAACTATCTCTCCGCAACCGGATTTCCGGAGCCCGGCTACGACCGGCTATGGCCGGCGGACCTGCACGTCATCGGCAAAGGGATCACGCGCTTTCACTGCGTGATCTGGCCGGCGATGCTGCTCGCCGCGGGGCTCGAGCTCCCCCGCCAGGTGTGGGCGCACGGGTACGTGCAGTGGGAAGGCACGAAGATGAGCAAGACCGCGGGCACGGCGGTGAGCCTCGGCACGGCCATCGAGCGCCACGGTGCCGACGCGCTGCGCTACTTCCTGCTGCGCGAAGTGGGATTCGAGAACGACGGCAACTTCACCTGGGAACGGTTCGACGCGCGCTATATCGCCGATCTCGCCGACACGTTCGGCAACCTGGTGTCGCGCTCGCTGTCGATGACGGTGAGTTATCGCGGCGGAGTGGTGCCGGCGTTCCCCCTCTCCCAACGGGAGAGGGGGTCAGGGGGTGAGGACCAACCGGAGAGGGGGCCAGGGGGTGAGGACTTCGAGCGCGCCGCGCAGGAAGCGCTCACGGCCTACGGCCGAGCCATGGATGCGAACGATCTGCAGCAGGGCGCGGCGCTCGTGATCGAGCTCGCCACGCGCGCCAATCGCTACGTCGAGGAGACGGCGCCGTGGAAGCTCGCGAAGGGAAAACGCGACGCCGAGCTCGACGCCGCGCTCGCAAATTTGATACGTACCGTCGCGCGACTCGTCGTGCTGGCCGCGCCATTCGTGCCCGCGAAGGCGGAGGAGGCGTGGACTGCCTTGGGTGCGAATCGCGCACTCGCGAGTGTCCGGCTGAGTGATTTGCCGAGCCTCAGCGTTACGGGCTGGAAGGTCTCGAAGCCCCCCCCGCTCTTCCCCAAGCCCAGCGTGGATTAGCTGCCTGCCCGAGGGAACGTGACGGAGCGCACATTGTGCGATTTGACGCGGCTTAGCTCCAGGGCGTATTTTGGCATCCCCATATGAAGAAGAAACAGGCAGAGCGCCGCTGGACCGTGATGCTGGTCCCGCACGGATCGGGTTCGTCCCGCACCGTGGAAGTGTCACAGACGGTCGTCAAGGCGCTCGTCGGAATCGGCAGCGTGCTCGCGCTGCTGGTGCTCGTGCTCGGCGGCACCGCGCTGTCACGCGGCGTCAACGTCACGAAGAGCCGCTCGCTCGAGCGCGAGAATCAATTGCTCGCGAGCGAGATCCAGCGGTTGCGCGAGCGCATCGACGGACTGCGCGACACGCTGAACGTGTTCGGCGAGCGCGAACAGGCACTGCGACTGCTCGCCGGGTTGTCGCCGATCGACAAGGACGTCCAGCAGGCCGGTATCGGCGGGCCGAGCGGCCAGTGGAACGAGCGAGACAGTCTCTCGGCCGCGGGCCCGAACGGCCAGGCGGCGCTCGCCGCGCGCGTGGACATGGATCAGCTGACCCGCCGCGCCAACATCCTCGTCCGCTCGCTCAACGAAGCCTACGACTCGGCGTCGAGCCAACGCTCGCGCTACGCGGCGATGCCATCGATCATGCCGACCAAGGGATGGCTGACGAGCGCGTTTGCCCGCGAGCGCGTGCATCCGATCCTGCACCTCGCGCGGCCGCACGAAGGCATCGACGTCTCGGCCCCGATGGGCATGGAGATCGACGCGCCGGCAGCCGGCGTCATCACGAACGTCTCCTGGGTCGAAGGCTATGGCAACATGCTGACGATCGATCACGGCTACGGGCTCGTGACGCGCTACGCGCACTGCTCCAAGATTCTCGTCGTACGCGGCCAGCGCGTGAAGCGCGGCCAGCCGATCGCGAAAGTCGGCTCGACGGGCCTGTCCACGGGGCCGCACCTGCATTACGAGGTATGGGTGAACGGCCGGCCGGTCGATCCCATGAAGTACGTGCTGCCGGACGCGATCGTGGATTGATCGCCGCTTGAGGCCTGACCAGAATCGGACGACGACCCGTCGCTGGTTGTCGTCCTTTTGTTTTGTCGGGATTTCATCACTTGACGCACAGCGGCGGTCACGACTGATTACGATTACTCGACTGGTCCTGCGTTTGCTCTGACCCTGCCAGGAGGTCGCCATGGGCGCCTCGCTCTCTTCTCGTCTTGCCGCGTTCGCCGTACTGGTCATGCCGCTCCTCGGCAGTTGTAAGCTTCGCGCGGCCCCGGCCGTGCCCGCGAATGGCAGTGAGCGCATCATGATCACCGAACAGATGATTGCGCGCTCGGGCGGACAGACCGCGTGGGAAGTGCTGCGCCGTGAGGTGCCGCAGATGTCGTACGGCGAAAACCGGAACGGACAGGCGACGGGGATGGAACGGCGCGGGCGGAGCAGTATCCTGCTCAATGACCATCCCATGCTGTTCATCGATGGCGTCCGTATTCAAGAGGTCTCGACGCTGCAGCAGCTGCCTGCCTCTACGATCTTGAGCATCGAGGTGCTGACCGGGTCGGAAGGCACCACGTACTACGGCACGGATGCGGTCGGGGGCGTGATTCTGGTGCGGACAAAAAGGGGCAATAGCGACAACTGATCACGACGGCAGAAAAAGCACGGAGGGGGCCGACTCGCCCCCTCCGTTTTTTTCTGCTGCTACACCGCTACGGCAACCGATCCAGGCATTGCGTGAAGTTCGGGTTGTTCTGCTCGTCCAACGGAATCGGGAAATTGACGTCGGGTCCGTAGGTCAAGCCGTTCTTGAAGTACAAGCCGTGCGGGAACACCGCACTGTCGGGACGGCCGAACCCACCGCGCACACCGATGGCCCGCTCCAACCTGCGGAGATCGTTGAGGCGGTGTCCCGTGCCCCACAGCCAGCGCGCGCGCTCGGCGAACAGGAGATCGATCGCGGCCGTGGAATCGGTCGGCGCCGCGAGATTCGCCATTGGCGCGATCGGTTGCGGAACCGTGCTCGGCGCGGTCGTGCCCTGCACGCCGGCCAGGATGTAGGCCGGTGGCGCGGCACGCAACGCGTTCAATCCTGCCAGGAACCCCACCGTGTCGCCACGGCGCAGCGCCGCTTCGGCATTGATGAGGCGTGCTTCCAGACCAGTCGCCAGCGTGATCGAGGCCTTTTCATCCACGTAGCGTAACTGATCGAACTGCGGCGTTACACCGTCGAAGCCGCGGTTCGTCGCGGGCACGCGCGTGAAGGTTGTGCGCGGATCCAAAGTCGTTCGCCACGCCAACCCCACGCCGCCCTCTTTGTCGGCGATGCCATACCGCTTGAACTTCCGCATCCCGGAGTAGACCCCGTTCTGCTGGCGGGTGGTGTTGAGGTCATGCTGAACGACATAGGCAAAGGTCGTCGGCACATTCGCGGCCGACGCCACGGTATCCGCAGCCGCGAGCTGCCCAAGATCCAGCAGCGTCCGGGCCTTGCCGACCTTCGCGAGCGCGATGAAGTTCGCTTTGGCCGTCGCACTCGTCAGTATCCCGGCGGCCGCGATGGCCTGATTGAACAGATCCAGCGCGGAATCGAGGACCTGCACCGTGGTCAGTGGAGTCCCGTACCGGATCGTACCATCTGGATTCGGATAGCTGAGCGGGACGCCCGAGCAGTAGTTCTCCCCGAAAAACAGCCTGGTGTAGCCTGCCAGGGCCAGCAGCTCCGCCCGCCCGGAGTTGGTCGTGCTATCTGACAGGTCGTGAAACTTCTGCGCGGCCACCAGCGCGGAGAGATGCGACCGAGCCAAATTCCGATAGACCCCGGTCCACGTGCCGCTCGCGGGATCGGTCTGCCGTGCGTCGGCCTGCACGCGATCCGGGAACGTTTCCGTGTTGATCCATTCGTCCGCCAAGAGACCGCTCGCCAGCACCTGTCCTTCTGTTGTGCCACCCGACCCCTGCGCTCCCGAACCGGTGTAGGCGATCCCGAAGTCGCCGATTGCGCCGGCGCGGATGGTCGGTAGTGCCGTGGCATCGTTCAAGTTGTCGGTCGGGACGACGTCCGGCGTGTTGACGTCCGGCAGGTTACAGCCGCCGGCGATCGTCAGCAGCGCCGCCACACTGAGCGCGCGGGCCCCCACACTCCGGAGCGCGCGGGCCATGATCTGCAGCATCTGAGTAGTCATTGGTCCGATTCTCCGGTTAGAAGGCCATGTTGACGCGTCCGAGCCAATAGCGGACCGGAGGCTGGGTCAGGAAGTCGGCCGTCGTGAAGTTGTTCTGGCCGGCTTCATTGAGCTCAGGATCGAGGCCCGAGTATTTCGTCCACGTATGGAGATTCCGTCCGGCGATCGTGAAGCTCAGCGACGCCGCGCCGATCCGGCTGGCGACCTTGGCGGGTGCATCGTAGGTGAGCGACAGCTCGCGAAACTTGACGAAATCGGCGCTTTCCATGTAGCCCGACTGCGTGCCGAGGATATTGGCGACCGCCGCCGCCTGCTCCCCGAGCGACGCCGTGGGATCGTTGCGGCCGCGGCAATTGCTGAGACCGCAGCGGAACTGCTCGGTGCTGTTGAAGAGCTTGTTCCCGAAGCGGCCATCCAGCAGCGCATAGAGATGGAAGCGCTGGTTGAAGGTAAGCACGCCGGTCACCGAGCCGCCGTGATCGGGGAATGGCTGGCCCTGGAACGTCGCGGCGGAGCCGAGCGTCACTTCGCTCGTGCTGATGATCCCGTCGCCATTCGCATCCGAGTAGGTGTACGGACGCTGGAAATAGGCACCAGGGGCGTAGCCGGGCTGCATCCGCTGGGTCGCGCCGCCCAGGCCGAAGATGATGGGTGCGACGCCCTCCCCGAGCGTCTTCACGCGACTCTGCGTGCCCCACGCGCCGAGGTTCAGATCAAACACCACGTTGCGGGTGCGCACGACGGTTGCCGCGGCCGAGATCTCGACGCCTTTGTTGCCGACCGAGCCGAGATTGCGGAAGATCGAGGTTCCGCAGCCGCAGCTGGGCGGCAGCGTCACGGCGATCAGCGCATCATGTGAGAGCTTGTTGAAGTACGTGAAGTTGATGCGCGCCGACAGGGGTCGAAACTCCGCGTCGAACCCGAACTCTGTCTCGTTCGTGCGCTCCGGCTTCAGCGCAGCGTTGCCCAGATTGCCGATCGTAACCCCGGCCACGTCGGTGCTGCCGACGACCACGGGCGTGGGATTGTAGTACTGCTGCGCATCGGTCGGTCCCGGGTGCAGACCCGAAGCGCCGTACGCGCCACGCAGCTTGAACGCGCTGAGCCAGCTCAGCTGCGGGAAGAACCCCTCCTCCGACGCCACCCACGAGACGGACAGCCGTGGGTACAGGATGTTGCCGAAGCTCTTGCCGAACGACGTGTTGTCGTCGCTCCGCAGCGCGCCGGTGACGAACAGGCGGTTCTGGTAGGCAACCCGCTCTTCGACGAATCGGCCGATCGTGATCGTCTCGAGCGTCTGCTCGTTGGCCGACGGCGTGACGCCGCCCGCCAGGGAATTCGTGCCGGCGGTGAGCGTTTGCACGCCGGCGAGCACGCCGTGATTGCGGACGTGGTAATAGAGAATCCCGGCGTTGGTCGTTGAATTGATCGTAGGCGAGAGCGCGAACGACCCGGTCGCGTAAAAGTTCGCCGTCCAGTTATAGATCTGGAACGGATTGGCGTTGCGGTTCCCCGCGTTGGCCGAGGCGCTGAAGCCTGCCGGAATAATTCCCGGGAAGGTCGTATTCTCGTCGTAGCGGCTCAGGAAGTCCGTCCCGATGACGCCATGCGCTTCGAGCCACGAAAGCGGCCGGTAATTCCCCTGGATGCTGCCCGTGAAGTGATCGATGTTCTGCAGCGTCAGGATCGAGAAGCTCTGCTCCGGCGTGAGGAAACCGTAGCCGTCGTTGACGGTGCTGTCCGAGCTGCCGAGGAAGCCGCTCGACAGCACGCCGAACGAATTGTTGTCATTCTGCGGCAGCCGGAGCTTCCCGTTCGTGTACAACGCCGTGGCCTGAACGTCCAGGTTCGATCGCACGTGATCGAACAGATTGGCCAGCAGATTGACCTGCTTGTTGTAGTTGACGGGATACACGCCGTCTTCGTTGCTGAAGTGTCCCGACAGATAGAACGTCGTCTGCTCGGTTCCACCCGAGGCGCTGATGCCGTACAAATACCGACTTCCGGTACGGAACGGGCTGCGCTGCTCGATTGGATTGAACGTGCGGACCCGCGCCTGGGTGCATGTGCCGGCCGCGACGCGGGTCAGGGTGCACGCGGAATCGAGTGCCGTGAGACCCGTGTAGTTGTCGGGATAGTTGCCCACATCGTTTACCGTGCCACCCTCAGCAGACATCGTCCATTTGGTGGGGCCCGGCTGGCCGCGACGAGTGCGCATGACGATCGCGCCGTTCGCCGCGTCGGTGCCGTACAGCACGCTCGACGCCGGACCACTGTTCACCTGGACCGCCTCGAGATCCTGCGGGCTGATGTCGTTCAAGCGCGACGGCTGCTGGCCACCGACGCCGATCGAGGTGGAGTTCGAGCCGTTCTCGACGCGAATCCCGTCCACAATGAGGACGGGATCGTTCGACAGCGACACGCTGTTGGAGCCGCGAATGCGGATCCTGGTGCCGGTGCCGGTCGTGCCGCCGCTCGCCTGCACGACGACGCCCGGGACCGTCGAGTTCAGCGCATCGGAAAGGTTTGTGACGGGCGCCTTGTCAGTACGATCCTGTAGATCGATGTTGTGCGCGGCGGTCCCTTGCTCGCGGACGGCCTGGTCGCCAGTCGCGGTCACGACGATGGCCTCGAGCCCGACGGCCGCCTGTGTGAGCGAGAAATTCGCTTCCACCGACCCACCGGCGGGTACGGTGACTGCCTGTGTCGCCACGCCGTACCCGATAGTCGAAATCCGAACGGTCGCGGCGCCGGCAGGCACGTTCACGAGCCGGTAACGGCCGTTCTCAGCCGTCAATACCCGCACCGTCGTGCCCAGAACCGACACCTGCGCGGCGGCAACCGGTTGGTTGTTCGTCTTGTCGACGACGAGTCCCGTGACTTCACCCACTTGCTGCGCTGCCGCCGGCTGGACCCCAAGCGCCAGCAGCAGCCCGCACAGGGGCAGAAACATCCTCGAAATCGCAAATCGCATATTCCCTTCCTCATGTGTAGGACGAAACGTCGGAAAAACGCGATTATCCGGTCTGAAGACCGGAGCGGCCGCACCAACTGACGAGCGTTGGCCGCTAGCGACTACATCGACCGGGAATGATGATGTTGCGTTGAAGATGGAGAACGCAGCGAACGGAAATCTGATCCATGCTGCCTCCTGTAATTGGGATCGTGTGGGGACACCCAACGGCTTGGGAGAACGCCCCCACCATATAGTGAAGTGATGTGCCGAGGCTCGCAAGGGAAGCCCTACGCCTTGCCGGACGGTTCGACGTGGGTCTACCTTCCGGGCCCATGCTCCGCCATGCCCTGCTCGCGCTCGTCCTCGCCGTCCCCCTCGCCTGTGGCGGCGGCACTGACTCCTCGCCGGATCCGGGGCCGGGCCGCATCCTGTTCACGCGCATCGGCAATCAGTACGCGGACATCTACGCCATGGACCTGAACGGTCACAACCTTGCCCAGGTGACCACGAGCTTTGCGATCGAAGACTGGGGCAGCTGGTCGCCCGACACCTTCAAGATCCTGTTCATGTCGAATCGTATCCCGGATTCATCCTATGCAGCACGATTTCAGATCTACACGATGAATTCGGATGGCAGCAATCTCAGTCAGTTGACGATCCCGGACACCGCCACCGACACCTTGACGCATCTGCGGAAGGACACCACGAGCAACTTCCATCCTGCGTGGTCGCCCGACGGCACGAAGATCGCATTTGCGTCGACGCGAGACACGAATTCCCAGATCTTCGTGATGGACCCGAATGGTTTCAACGTCACCCGACTCACGTTCAACTCCGCTAACGACGCCCAGCCGGCCTGGTCTCCTGACGGGACTAAGATCGCGTTCGTGAGCGATCGGACCGGGGACGCCGAGATCTATGTGATGAATGCCGATGGCTCGGGACAGACGAACCTCACGCAGCATTTCGGCTCGGATCTCGCCCCCGCCTGGTCACCCAGTGGAACCAAGATCGCGTTTCAGTCCGATCGTGAGAACAACTTCGCGGTGTGGGTGATGAACGCCGACGGCTCGAATCCCGTGCGGCTCACCGACCCGAACACGCCCGCGGGCGCCCCGAGCTGGTCGCCTGATGGCACGCGCATCGCCTACGAGGCGATCGAATCGGATGGCAACATCTGGGTGATGCACGCGGACGGGACCAACAAGATCCGCATCACGAGCGGGTTCTACAACGACGGCTTGCCGCGGTGGCGCCCGATTATGTAGTCGGTGCAGCTTTCGTTCTTATTGTTCCAAAAAAAGCCGCCGTCCGGGAGCACCCGAACGGCGGCTTCGTCCTTGCCCAGCGCCGAGCTACGGCCGCTTGTCGATCATGAAAATGACCTGCGGCGTCACGAAGTCAGTCGCGGTATAACCCACCGGCACGATCCGGTACTGAAGGTTCCCCGTTCCAGGTGATGCGGGCGTGCCGACGATGCGATAGCGGAAGCGATACCGCGTGACCGCGGTATCGGACGTGGCGACCACGGCCGTATCCGCCGGCGGCGCGCAGTGCTTGGTCGGTCCGGTCACGACGTCGCCGGCATCCGGCGCCGAGCAGATCAACGTGTCCGCGAGGCTCAGCACGCCCTGGAACCCGTTGTACTCCGGCTGCGTCGCGCCGGTGACGAGAATGGATGCTCCGCGCGTGAGTGTCGCGGGTCCGGGCCCTTTGGTACCGGTGACACTAAGCGTCGAATCAGCCAACCGTTTGTACGTCGTGTCCGTGCCAGTCACCACGCGGGCCCAACGATTCACGAGCACCCGAGTGGAACCGAGCTGCACGGTAACGGTGTCGCCGGTCAGGACAACGCGGCGTGACGCCTCAGACACCGATGTGTCGGTATTCTGGAGAGCGCCCTGGCCCGCGCGCGTCTGCGGCGCTGGGCTCCCGGGCACCGAGCGCGGCACGATCACCGCCGTAATCACCGAGCCCGGAACTCCCGAGCCGGCGACTGCGGAGCTCCCACCAACCGGAAGCGTGCCCACCGGAACGGTGGCGAGAACCGTGTTGGCGGCCGGCGTTCCCGGCGCTGTGAGCGCGATGCGATAGGTGCCGGTGTCGAGGACGCTGTACTGGCTCGCCGCTCCGAATGCCAGGCCTGTCGCCGCGGCCGTCGTTCCGGACGCAACCTGCGTCGGGGACAGGATGAAGACGTCCGGCGCCGCCGAGGTATCCGGAATGGCGACCAGCGCGCCGGCGAGCGAGGGAGCGAGGTTCATGACCCGCAGCGCGAACTTCCCGGCGCCGGGCGCGACTCCGCTGATGTTCGTGAAGATCGCGCGCACGCCTGGCCCGCCGCCGCGTGCCTTGCCCGCGAGATAGATGCTGTAATCCTCACCACCGCTGAACGTCAGGGTCGTATCGAGCAAGAACTTGCTCGCAATGGTGTCGACCGAGCTGCTCAAGAAGACTTTGAAGTGTCGGCTACCGGGATCGATGTTGAGCGGAAAGAACTGCCCGTTGCGGAAATCGTAGTCCATGAAGCCGCTGTAGGACGTCGGCAGGTCGATGATCCGCGTGTCGAGCTGCATCGTATCCGACACGGCATTGAGAAACGTGGCATGCGCGTAGTCGGGCAGCGGCTCGACGAACGTCGCGTCCTTTTTACATCCGATCGCGAGAGCCAGCAGACCGCAGGCAAACAAGCGAAACCGAGTCATCGAAACACTCACTCGAGAAGGGTGTGTCGGCGTCATTGTCCGTTTGGATCCGGCGGCGGTTGGCCGTTATCGCCGCTGCCCCCGAACCCGATCAGGTTGCGTGAGGCAATGAGCGCCACGATGCCGCCCGCGACCGCGGTCGCGAGCAGCACCGTCTTGGATTTGGAGAACTGCTTTTCGTATGTCATCATCACGTAGCTGCGCGGCAGCGAAACCGACTCGCCGGTCCACTTGCTGTGGACGCCGCGAATGTCCGTGACGTCGGAAACGGAGAGCACGAAATCGTCGGGGGTGGCCTGCACCAGCTCGCCCTCGATCCGCATCGCATACGGTCCCACCTGATGGGTGGACTGCATGCGTCCCTCGTCGTTCAGCACGAGCGAGAGATTCGTCCCGGGAGCGGGCTCGAGCGTGGCGACAGGCTTGTAGACGTAACAGCCCGCCAGCAGGGGCAGCATGCCCACCAATACGGACCGGCGCATGGTCAGTACACGCCGCCCGCGAACAGGCCGTAATTCCCGGGCGGAGCGCCGCCCGTGCCGCCCACGCCGCCTGCGGGATAGAAGGTCTGCCGCCGCGTGTCCATTTCCTGATACGGCACCGGCCAATACAGCGCGGTGCCCTGAGGCAGATCGCCCCAGCCGCGGCCGGAGAAGTACCACATGCCGTACCCGGTGTACATCGTCTCCATCCGGTATTCCCACTTCATCGCTTCCCACAGATTGCCGCACTTCGATGCTTTGTACGCGCCGGCGGCCGCCGCGGGATCCGGGATGCGCGGCACGCACGACGCGCCGCCCGGGACCGGGGTCAGTGTATCCGCGAGCGCGGCCACCGACGGCAGGCCACCGTTGGTCACACGCGAGCTGTCGATCCGCGCCACGGCCGCTGCGAAGTTGCCCGTCCTGATGTAACCCTCGGCCGCCAACAGGCGCATTTCCGCACGGGTCATGACCGGATAGTTGCCGATGCGGGCGGCGACGAAGAATGCCCGCGACCGGTAGAAGTCGTACATCGAGATCTGGAGCGGCTGACCGGGCTGATCTTCGCCGGCCGAGCGATTCCGCACGTAGGGGAAGCCAGTAAACGTTCTGTAGTTCGGCCGGAGCGTGTCCGCGATCTGCGCTCCCCGCGTCGTGCCGCTCGGGAAGCGCTTGTCGCGAGTCACGACGAGGAAGGGCGCCCGGTTTGTCGGCGTGGTCGCGAGCCAGGTGTCGTACCCGCCCGAGCTGTCGGCCATGCCCATGATGAACTGCGACATCTGATGCCAGTTGGCTGGGCCGGTCGCGTACGCCTGGATCGGCCACACCACGTCCCACCCTGTCGCCGGGTTGCTGGCGATGTTGAAGTCGGCCGTAATCCCGGCGTTCGCATCGGCAATGATCTGAGCCCAATCCGCCGTCGCACGCTCGGCCGGCGTCCGGCCGACGCTTGCCCGGAACCGCGCCTTGTACGACCGGATCAACCGGAAGTAGTTGGTGGTGTCGAAGCTGGTTGGCGACGCAATCCAGCCTGCGGGCAGCGGAAATCCTCCCGGAGTTGCCCGCGCGATCGTGATCGCCGAGTCCAGTTCGACGTAGGCTCGATTCAAGACATCGGGATAGTACGACAGCGGGACGATCGATTCCGGATTGTCGTTCTCGTCGACCAGCGCGGCGGAGTCATAAGCCAGCGCCAGGTTCCCGAAGGACACGCCCTGAACAAACCGCGCGAACGAGCGAGCGCGCGCATCCGCGTTCGCCGAACCCAGCGTCACCAGCTTGTTCATCGCACCGATTCCCATCACCGCCATTCGAGCCGCGCGATGCAGCACGGTGAAGTCGCGATAATTGCCGACGTCACCGGTAGAGTTGCGCGTGTTCTCGATCGGTGTGCGCGGAATGGCGCCGCGGGGACCCATCGCGAAGTTGGCGAGGGACGACGTGTTCTCCATCCCCATGACCTGCAGCTGGGTCTGAAGATCGTCGTTCGAGCCGCCCAGCGTCGCGTTCTGGACCTGCGCGTACGTCGAGGCGATGAAGGCCTCCACGTCCGAGGGCCGGCTGAGCGCCCGGTCGCGATCGGGGTCGGTCAGATTGGGCACGACCAGCGTGTCCTTGCAGGCCAGAAAACCGAGGGCCAGCACGCTGGCGGTGACTAGACGAAGCTTGGACATCGCTTTCTCCTCCCACTCAAAAAGGGGCGTCATCCTGCTCCGCACCGGGCCAGTTGGCCCGGTGGGGACAGGATCTGCTCTTATCCTCTAGAACGTCGAGCTCAATCCGACCGTGAAGGTGCGGAGGTTCGGGAACGTGAACGCATCCACCGCGTTGATCGCGGCCGAACCCGCGCCGTTCAGCTGCGTACCCCCCGACAGACCGACTTCAGGATCGAAGCCGCGGTAGCCGGTGATCGTGAACAGGTTGCGGCCCACGATACTGATGTCCCAATCGCCAGTGCGCGCGATCGGGCCGACGTGGTACGAGAAGAGCAGCTCACGCAGCTTCGCATAGCTCGCGTCTTCGACGGTTGCGCTGTTCGGCGCGAGCTGATCGTAAAAGCCACCGAGGCCGCCGAAGCCGTCCTGTGCCGAGGTGCGCCAGTAATAACCGATCGGCTTCGCGTCTTCGACCGACTTGCCGACCTGATCGACGTCGTGCGACAGGAAGTCCAGGTGCGCCCAGTGGAAGCCCTGGTTCCAGATCTTTTGACCGATCGATGCGTCGATCAGCGCGTACACGCTGAACTTCCGATAACGGAAGTCCTCGGTCACGGCAAACCGGAAGTCCGGCAGCGCATTGCCGAGCGGGACGTTGAGCGCCGCGCCGGTCGTGTCGCGGAGCAGGATCGGCATGCCCCAGTTGAGCACACTGATGCCCCACGGCGTGACGTTCCGGTTATGGCTCGGGTTTGAGACGGACGTCTCCCACAGGTTGTCCGTGATGCCCATGCCGGGATTGTGGCCCGCTCCAACCCATACCAGGAAGCCTTCGTCGTTCCGCTGGAATGCGCTGGTCGACCCGCCGCACTGGCTCTGGAAGTTGGCCGGCAGCTCCGAGCAGCTGGTGATGAAGCGATGGCCATAGAACGTACCTAACCGCTCACCAACCCTGATCCCGAAGATCGACCCCGTTCCCTGCAGGTCGGCGCCCTGGAAGAACGGCGGGACGTCCAGCTCCGTGATCACGGAGCGGTTGCGGTCGTAAATGAAGCGCGTGGACCACTGCATGTCGCGGCGCTGAATCAGTGGGATGTTGAGCGACATCTCCAGCGTCTTGTTGGTCAGCTGGCCGGCGTTCGTCCATTGGCGCTGGAAGCCGGTCGAGGCCGACACCGGGACCGGCAGGATCTGCCGGTCGATGTTGGCGTGCGCGTACGTGACGTTGAACGCGTAGCGATTGTACAACTCGAGATCGCCGCCGAACTCGAGCTCGCGGTGCAGCTCGGGCTTCAGCTGACTGTTGCCGAGCGTCACGAGCGACAGCAGGCCGCCGGCGAGAACGGAGAAGGTCTCGTACTGCGCATCGAAGCGCGGCGAGCCGCCCGCGGTCCCGTAGGAGCCGTGCACGCGGAACTGCGTCACCGCGGGCAGCGACCACCAGGGCTCTTGCGAGATGAGCCACGCGCCGGATACGCGGCCGAACGTCGCCCAGCGGCTGTCGGGACCGAATAGCGAGCTGCCGTCCTTGCGGACGAGCGCGTCCACGATGTAGCGGCCTTTGAATTCGAGGTTCGTCCCGGCCAGGAGCCCGATCTCGCGGATCCGCTGCTGATCGGACAAGGTGGCGCGCGTGCTCTGCAGCGTGTTGTTCAGCGCGGTCACGCCCTGCACCGAGAGCTGGCTGCCCGACGCGCTCTGCGTCGTGAAGTCGCGCTGCTCGAACAGATACCGGAGCTGATACTTCGTCTTGAAGTCTGAGCTGAAGTCATGCTTGACGGTCGCGTTCACGCTCGCGTTGAGCGCTTCACGCCCCGTCGCCGACCGGAAGATCGTGCCGAGGTTCGCCGAGCTGGCCGTCGTCGTGCGGAACCCCTTGTCGTTGATCTGCGCGGCGGTCGAGCGGCGCAGGTCGTAGCTGAAGTTCGCGTCCATCGAGAACCAGTTCACCGGATTGTAGGAGCCGGTGAGGCTGCCGAGGAACCGGTTCGTCAGGTCTTCGCGGAACGTCTGATAGAGCGTCGAGAGCGGATTCTCGTTCTGCGAGCCGCCGCCCTGCAGGTTCGGCCGGATGTAGAGCCGGTCGAGCGTGTCACGCTCCAGAATATTGACGATCGCGGGCACGCGCGTGAGCCGGAAGAACGCCTGGCCGCCCTCTTCCTGATTCAGTCCGTCCTGGGTGCTGCGCGTGTACGAGGTCCGGAAGCCGAAGTTCCAGTCGGTCCCGATGCCTTGATCGACGTTCAGTCGGAACGCATTTCGCGTGAATCCCTCGAGATAACGGATCGCGCCTTGCTCATGCCGGTTGGATACGCTCGCGTAGAAGCGGGTCGATGTCCCGAACCGGCCGGTCATGTCGAGCGTGTTCTCGAGGAACGGCTTCGGTGTGACCATCTGATTGACGGCGTTATACGACGTGCCGGGCCACGGCTGCACCTGGAAGCGCTGGCGCAGCGGCGCTCCGGAAATGGTCGAACCCGGATCGATCGGAAATCCCTTCGGAGCGAGCGCGAAGTCTTGCGGCGTGTTGTTGATGCGCGCCTGTTCCGCGTAGTAATCGAACGTCCGCGCGCAGAACGGCAGGCCGGTGACCGCCTCGCAGAACTGCGTGCCGGTCTCGTCGGTCGCCAACGCCTGGAAGCGCGCGAGTCCGAAGTCGCGCTCGATGTCGCTCATGCCGCCTTCGCTGCGCAACCCGAACTTCACGCCTTCGAGGCTGCGACGCGCGGACTTGGTCGTGATGTTGATGACGCCGTTGCCGGCGCGCGCGCCGTACAGCGAGGCGCCCGCCGCGCCCTTCACGACTTCGACGTTCTCGATGTCGCTGGGATTGAAGTCGGCGAGGTTGCCGTTGATGATCACGCCGTCGACGATGTACAGCGGATCCTGACCGCGGCCGGACGCGTTGATCGACGTCGGGCCACGCAGCAGCACGGCCGGCTGCGAGCCGGGACGTCCGCTCGCCGAGACGATGTTGGCGCCCGGCACCTTGCCCTGGAGCTGCGTCAGCGGATTCGATGCCGGCACGGGCAATTGCGCGGCGTCGACGCGGTTCACCGTAAACGGCACCTTCGAGGCTTCGGTCGCTTCCTGTGTGCCGGTGACCACGATCGCCTCGAGGAGGTTGACGTCGTACCCGAGCACGAGATCGACCGACTGCTCGCCCGCCGTCAGTGTGATCGACTTGCTGTTGGGCTTGAACCCGATCGCGCGAACGCGTACGACCACCTGCTGGCCGCGCACGCGCGCGCCCGGAACGGTCAGCGTGTACTGTCCGGTCGCGTTCGTCACGACGCCGATTCGCAGCTCGTCGATCAGAACGTTCGCGCCGGGGATCGCCTCGCCCCGATCGGAAGTGATGGTGCCACGAACCACGGCATCTTGCGCTTGAGCCGTCCTCGCACCGGCAACGAGTAGCGCCAGCGCGACGGCTCCGGCGAAGAGCAGGCCACGACGATTGTGGAGCATAGGTGCATCCTCTCGGAAACTGGGAATGCGGGGGGGAAAAAAAGCACGGCGGGCGAATTCAGAAAATCGAATTCGCTCACTGAAGAACGATCGAATTGACCGGATACCGAAGAGCGTGACGGTCATACCGCTCGGGAATCAGGTGACGGCCTGAGGGCCCTGGACCCACCGCGGGTCTCCCCGGGGTTATACGGCGTGATGCATAACCCTGTCAACCCCCTAATATCCGGGTTGCATCCCGTCTGAGCCGCCCTATCATCTATCCACCGGTTGCATGGGTTGCGGTCATGCCAGGCATAACCCAGAAATGTCAGATCCTCCCCGGCAGGCTCCTCATCGTGAGCCTGTGCCTGGGGATAGGCACGTGGCGAGGCGTCCCGGCAGCCGCACAGGCCCGGGGAAGCCACCTTCCGCACGTGGGCGTGATCAGCGGCCTGATCGTGGACCAGCAGTCGCGCGCGCCCGTCCTGGGAGCAACTGTTAACCTAGTCGGGACACATTTGACGACGGCCACCGACTCGGCTGGCCGCTTCAATGAGGGCGGTCTCGGCGCGGGGACCTACATCATCGAAGTGCGCGCCATCGGCTACGGCGTGACCTCCTGGGTGCTGCGCCTGTCTGAAGGAGAAACCGCGGACTACGTGTTCGAGGTCGTCCCGATCGACGTGCAGCTCGATCCCGTCGTCGTGGAAGGGCAACCGACGTACTTCCAGCGGCGCATGCGCGAGTTCGAGCAGCGGCGCGAGGCGGGCCGCGGCATCTTCATCACGCAAGATCAAATCGAAGCGAGTGGGGCGGCAACCATGACGGATGTGCTGCGCGGGATTCCCGGCGTGCGACTCAACTGTCGCTCCGGAATCTGCAATGTGCAGATGACGCGCTCCGCGCATGGCGTCTGCAACGCCGACTGGGTGGTCGACGGCGCGCCGGCCTCGATGTCCTCGACGCCGGCGATGCCGGTCGTCGGCATCGTCGCTGTGGAGATCTACCGCAACCCCGGTGAGGTGCCCGCCGAATTCCTCAAGTCCGACTCCCAGTGCGGAGTCATCGCCATCTGGACCAAGTCGGGCCCCTGACCAGGATTCTGGTTACTCGCGTCTGTCTCGCCGCCGCGCTGCTCTTCCCGATCGTCGGAAGCGCGCAAAACCGGCAGACTGAAGATCCGCTCGCGGCTCGGTCCAAAGGCGCGCCGGCGGCGCCGGTGACCGTTTACGAAATGGCCGATTTCCAATGTCCCGCGTGTCGGATGTTTGCGGTCACCGTGCTGCCCGTACTCGAGCGCGAGTACGTAGCGACCGGAAAAGTTCGGTGGGTCTTCATCAATCTGCCGCTCACGAGTTTGCATCCGAACGCGGTGGCGGCCGCGGAAGTGGCGATGTGCGCGGGCCGACAGGGCAAGTTTTGGCCAACCCACGATGCGCTCTACGCTCAGCAGGATACATGGGCCAAACTCTCCGATCCCGGACCCAGGCTCAGTGCTATTGCGCAACATGTCGGTGTGGATCGAACGAAGCTGCGGGCCTGTATCGCCGAGGGAACTGCTCGGAAGGAAGTGGAGGCCGATGCTCAGCGCGCCCTGCGCTCGGGCGCGCACGCCACCCCTTCCTTTTATATAGAAGGGGGATTGCTCGAGGGCGCGCCTTACACGCCCGATCCGATGCGGCAGGTGCTGGACTCGATCTACGCGGTGCGCACGCGTTCCAACCCGTGACTAAGCCTTCACTCCTTTACCGGTTGTCGGTGCACGTCGCAACGCGCGCGGCTCCACTGCTCGCGCGGTTCGACAAGAAAGTTGCGCGGGGACTCGACGGGCGGCGCGGATTGGCCGCCCGTCTTGCAGCCTGGGCCGCGACGCAGCGTGACACCAAGCGCCCGCTCGTGTGGATGCATGCGCCGTCGGTCGGCGAAGGCTTACAGGCAAAGCCGGTGCTCGAGACGCTGCGCGCCGAGCATCCGGACTGGCAGCTCGCGTTTACGTTTTTCTCGCCGTCCGCCGAGCGACTCGCCAGGAATCTGCCGGTCGATGTCGCCGACTACTTGCCGCTCGACCGGCCGTCCGAGGTCTCCGCGGTCCTCGATGCGCTGCAGCCCACCGCGCTGGTGTTCAGCAAACTCGACGTCTGGCCCGAGCTCACGCTCGCGGCGGCGCGTCGCGGCGTCAAACTCGGGTTGATCTCGGCGACCGTCGCACCGCACAGCTCGCGACTGCGCTGGCCGACGCGGCAGTGGTCGGCGCCGGCGTATCGCGCGCTCGATCGCGTAGGCACGATCAGTGAGGAAGACGGCGAGCGACTCGAGTTGCTCGGTGCGCGAGCGGATGTCATCGCGGTAACCGGCGACACGCGTTACGATAGCGTCGCCGAGCGCGCGGAGCGGCTCGACAAGACTCGCGAACCCATGGCGCGGCTCACACCCACGGCGCCGGACACATTCACGATCGTCGCGGGATCCACATGGCCGTCCGACGAAGCGGTACTGCTGCCTGCTTTTGCCGACTTGCTGCACCAGTTGCCCACCGCGCGACTGTTGCTCGCGCCACACGAGCCCAACCCCGATCATCTCGCCGGCATCGCGGACCGATTGAAGCACCTGAAGCTGCCCCGCCCCGTCCGGCTGTCCCAGCTCGAGCATGCGAAGCCGGGTCCCGTCATTGTGGTGGATCGCGTCGGCATTCTCGCCGATCTGTATGCGCTGGGCGACACGGCGTTTGTGGGCGGCGGCTTCCACCGCGCCGGATTGCACTCCGTGCTCGAGCCGGCCGTTTTCGGCGTGCCGGTCATCTTCGGCCCCCATTGGCGCATGAGCCGCGATGCGGCCTTGCTGCTCGAGAAGGCCGGCGGCGTCGCGCTCCCGGCCGATGCGCGGCATCCCCTGCACTCCCAATGGCTGGTGTGGCATCACGACCCCGCGGCGCGTCGCAACGCCGGGAAAGCCGCAAAGCAGATGGTAGAAGAAGGAAGGGGCGCTGCGGAGCGGACGACCGCGCTCGTGCGGGGCCTGGTCAAAGACTAGGGTCGCAGTTGGAAACGGAAGGCAGACCCGGCGTTAACACGCGGCTCTGGCGGTTCCCACAACCGCGCAGTATTAAAAAGGGTAGGGAGGCATCCCAGACCAACCTTCGGAGGGGACATGCCAGTCACGGATCGTCGGATCGTAACACTTCTATACGGCGCGTTGATTGCGCTGCCGCCACTCCTGCAAGCCCAGGGGCAGGAGCCGGCAACCATCACCGGGCGCGTCACGAGCGCCGGTCAACCGCTGGGCCAGGTCGAGGTCGCGATCCCGAACATGGGCCTCGGCGGTGTGACCAAGGACGACGGCCGTTACACCATTGTCGTTCCCGCGGCCCGCGTGTCCGGCCAATCCGTCACGATGGTCGCGCGGCTGCTCGGCTACCGCGCGCAGTCCGCGCAAGTGCGGATCATCAGCGGCGCGCTGACACAGGATTTCGAGCTGCAGGCGAACCCGCTGCAGCTTGGTGAGGTCGTCGTCACGGGCGCCGGTACCGCCACGCAGACGGAAAAGCTCGGGAACGTTCGGAACACCGTGAGCTCAGACCTGATCACCAAAGCGGGCGAGATGAACGTCATCCAATCCCTCGCCGGCAAGGCCCCCAACGTGACGGTGCTGCAGCAATCGGGCGATCCCGGGGCGAGCTCCTTCATTAATATCCGCGGCATCAACTCGATCCTGGGCGGGAACCAGCCGCTCATCGTGGTCGATGGCGTCCCGATCGACAACTCGACCTTCTCGACGTCGAACTTCAACGCGCCGGACGACAATGGCGGCACGTTGAATCCCTTCGGACAGACCGAAGGAACCGTCCAGACGAACCGCGCCTCGGACTTGAATCCGAACGACATCGAGAACGTCGAGATCCTGAAGGGACCGGCCGCGAGCGCCATCTACGGCGCGCGGGCGGCGTTTGGTGTCGTGTTGATCACGACGAAGTCCGGTCGCGCGGGTCCGACCCGGTTCAGCTTCCGCTCGTCGCTCACATCCAACGACATCAATCACACCTATCCCCTGCAGACGAAGTACGGCCAGGGCACGAACGGCGTCCATGCCGATACGAGCCTTGGCGGCGCATGCGATGGCGGCGGCGTCGGTAGTTGCTCGCGGTCGTGGGGGCCGGCGATTCCGACCGGCACGCCGGTTTTCGATCACGCGAACGACATCTATCACGTCGGCCATACCGCCGACCTCGGCATGACCGTCTCGGGCGGGAATGACCGGACGACGTTCTATCTCTCCGGCGACTACACGAACGATCAGGGCGTGATCCTCGGGCCGAACAATTACCTCAAGCGGACCGCGGTCCGCGTGAAGGCCACGCACAAGGTCATGGAGACCCTGCGGATCGGTGGGGACGTCGCATTCACCGACTCCCGCGGCAAATACATCCAGCGCGGGAACAACACGAACGGGATTCAGTTGGGCGACCTCCGGACGCCGCCCGACTTCAACAATCACTGCGCCGACCCGGCGTCCCTGAACTGTGCAACGCCTTACGCCGTCATGACCGGGACCGGTCTGCAGCAGCGCTCGTATTTCGGCATGCAGCACCCGAACGACGGCTCCGTCGCCACGGACCGCGTGTTCGACAATCCGTTCTGGACGATCTTTCAGCAGCAGAACTCGTCGCAGCTGGGGCGGGTCTTCGGAAACGTCAACGCCGAATACGTCCCCATCAACTGGCTCAAGCTCAACTACACGTTGGGGGCGGACTACGCGACGGATGAACGGCTGGAAGGATGCCCGATCACGACGTCCTCGCCGTGCATCGACGGCCGCGTGGTAGAAGGCAAGATCGTCAATTATCAGCTCGATCATAACCTGACCGCCACCGCGAACTACACGCTGAACCCCGAGATGTCGGGGAGCGTAACGATCGGACAAAACCTCAACACGCGGAATCAACGCCAGCTCGGCACGGTGGGCCGGACGCTCGTCGCGGCGCAGCCGTTCAAGCTCGCGAACACCGTGACCCAGGATCTGCCGATCGATCAGGAGACCGTCATTCACGACGCGTCGTGGTTCGGCCAGGGAACGCTCGATCTGTGGGACCAGTTGCACCTCACGGCCGCGCTCCGCAATGACGGCTCGTCGACGTTCGGGACGACCAACCTGCGGAGCTGGTTCCCCAAGGGGAGCGCCGCGTGGGAATTCACCAAGGCCACGGGCGATCGCCTCGGCTGGTTGTCGTACGGCAAAGCCCGCGTCGCGTACGGTGAGGCCGGGGTGGAACCGTTGCCCTACTTCACATCGCAAACCTATGCCAGCTCGATCGTCGGCGGAATTTCGCAGGGCACGGGGAATACCCCGACGCAGGGCGGCTTCGGCGGGCTCGTAACCCGGTCCGAGCTGAAGGCCGCGACGAGTCTCAGGCCTGAGCGCTCGAAAGAATTCGAGGCCGGCGTCGATCTCGGGTTTATGGGCGATCGGTCGGACGCGAGCATCACGTGGTACAACAAGCAGTCGAGCGACGTCATTTTGACCGAGCCGCTCGCACCCTCGACCGGTTTCTTCGCGCAGGCCGCGAACGCGGCGAGCATCCGGAACCGCGGGTGGGAAGTCTCCCTCAACATGCGGCCGGTCCAAAAACCCGATTACAACTGGGACATCGGGTTCCAGTGGGCGCGCAATCGCAACACAGTCCTGTCGGTCGGCGCCGAGGACTTCATCTCGATCGGTGATTTCAACAACCAGGTCGCGATGAAGGGCAAGCCGTTCGGCGTCTATCTGGGCAGCGGATTCATTCGCTGCGGTCTCTCCAGCGGACAGCTCCAAGTCGATGTCACCGGTGGCGGCACGGATTCGCTCGGCGCGGTGTGCGCCGGGAAGCCCCATGGCGCGCTCTACATCGGCCCGGACGGCTACCCGGTGCAGGACAACGATCTGCGGATCGTGATGGACCCGAATTACAACTGGACCGGCAGCGTGCACTCGTCGTTCCGCTACAAGAAAGTGCAGATCTCAGGGCTGGTCGACATTCGGAACGGCGGACAAATCTGGAACGGGACGAAGGGCGCGCTGTGGAGCTACGGCGTCCACAAGGACACCGAGATTCGCGCCACTTGCACCAACCGCAACGACCCGACCTCCTGCACGGGCAATGACCAGATCATGGGGCAAGGGGGATTCTTTAATGGCCCGGTCGTCGGCCCAGGCGCGGGTCAAACGGTGCACATCGGCGAGTACTACTATCGCAACGTCGTCGCGTGCCCCTTCATCGGCATCGACGAGCCCTGCATCGAAGACGCGGGCTTCGTGAAGCTCCGTGAGATCTCCGTCACCTGGACGCTCGATCAGCCCTGGGTGGGGCGGACCTTCGGCTTCTCGAGCATCGACATCCGCTTGTCGGGACGCAACCTCGGGACGTGGACGAAGTACAGGGGTTACGACCCCGAGACCAACCTCGGCGGCGCGATCTCGTCAGGCGCGGGCGCGAGCGGCGTAGACTACTTCAACAATCCGCAGACGCGCTCGTTCGCGATTGCGGTCACTCTCAACAACTAGCCCCGGAGAACGATCATGCGTCATTCGATCAACGTCGCGCTCGTCTCGCTGGGGCTGCTTGCCGGCACCACAGCGTGCAATGATTTCTTGACCGGCAGTAAGCTTTCGGAGAACCCGAATCTTCCCACGGACGCGTCGATTCAACAGCTGTTCGTGGGCGTGCAGGCGGCGCAATTCGCCTTCCAGGAAGGCACCGTCGCGATGATGATGTGCGAATGGATCCAGGCCTGCAACGGAACCAACTCGAGATTCGTGCAGCAAGCCGCGCAGTATGTGTTCGGCGAAGCCTCCAACATCGGCGCCAATGGGGGCGACTGGACCCTCGTCTACGGCGCAGGTGGCCTGGTGGACATCCGTAACGTCGAGACCAAGGCCGTTGCGACCGGGGATTCAGTCTGGCTCGGCATCGCAAAGGTGTGGGAAGCGCTCACGATCGGGACGGCCTCCGACATGTGGGGCGACATTCCTTACAGCGAAGCGGGCACCAACCCGCAGCCGGCGCTCGATCCCCGCTTCGGCATTCTCGCCGCGTTGCAAACACGCCTCGACGAAGCCATCGCCGAACTGGGCAGCGGCGTCGGAGCTGGACCCGGCGACGCGGATCTGGTCCTCGGCGGCGACGCCGCGAAGTGGATCAAAGTGGCGTATACGCTGAAGGCACGGTTCTACATGAACACGGCCGACTCTCTGGGCGCCCCAGCCTACACGAGTGCCATCACGGCCGCACTGCAGGGTATCAGCAGCCCATTGGGCGACCTCAAGTCGTTCCACTCAACAGCGACGTCCGAGCGCAACATGTGGGCGCAGTTCCAGTCGAGCTCGGGATTCGGACCTGACCTGCAGGCCGGACAAGCGCTGGTGAATTTCATGAAGGCACGGAACGATCCGCGCTTGCCCGCGTACTTCTGTCGGGACGCATCGGCGGGGTGGGTCGCGGCGACCGCGTATATCGCGCCGACGGCAACGGCGACCGGCAGTCTGATCGTCGATGCCAACGGGATGCTGCAGGAAGCGACGACCGCCGGTACCTCGGGCGGGACGGAGCCGACATGGAACGCCACGGTTGGTGGTACGACGTCGGACGGCGGCGTGACGTGGACGAATCGCGGTCTGCCCTACGCCGGCGATGATTACAACACGCCGGAGCGGCTGCCGATTTCGAAGTACAATTGCGGCACGCCCGCGCGGTTCGCAGAGGACGCACGAATCCCGTACGTCAGCTATGCCGAGAATGAGCTGATCCTGGCGGAAGCCCACCAGAAGACCGGGAACGACGCCTCCGCGCTCACGCATCTGAACAACGAGCGCGCGTTCGTGAACATCGCCTTCCCGCATAGCGCACCATTGCTGGATCTTCCGGTGCTGTCCGGAGTCACAGGGGCAGCACTGCTGGATTCGATCATGACCGAGAAGTGGGTGGCGATGTTCCAGAACATTGCGACGATGGACGATTACCGTCGCACATGCATTCCGAACATCACGCCGTACCTGTCGAATACTCAAGGTTTCCACAACGTGCCGGGCCGGTTGTGGTATCCGCTGAACGAGCGGAACGTGAATTCCAATGTTCCGGATCCCAGCGTGCAGATCAGCACGCATGGATTCCGAAATGCCGGCGATGTACACGGTTGTCAGAACGATTTGCCCTGAGGCCGAGCGAGAGCGCGGCGGAACATCGCTGAGCAGTCGTCGAGTTAGTCGGGGCGTGGTCGCGCTGCTGATGGGCGCGGCCACGTCCGGCTGCTACAACTACGTCCCGCTCACGCACTCGCAGCCTGCTCCGTCGACGTACCTGTCCGTTCGTCTCACGGATCCCGGCAGTGATCTGCTCACGACCTATCTCGGACCCAACGTACGCGTTGTCCGCGGTCACTTTGTGCGCACCGATGACCAGGCGTTTGTGCTGTCTGTCAGCTCCGTCGAGAGTCGCCGCGGCGACAGCTACGCGTGGGCGGGTGAGATGGTAACCGTGCCCAGCGAATTCGTCTGGACGATGGAGGAGCGACACCCGGCGCGCACCAAGACCGCGTTACTCGCGCTCGCGGCCATAACCGGATTCTTCGGGATGTACGCCGCGTTCACTCCGGGTGCGAGCGGTACTTCGCCCACTGGTGGAGGACAGGGGCCTCCTTCGGCGCACTGATGATACGAGTCGTATGTCTCACGGCGGCCATCGCGGCGGCTGCGGCCGGTTGTTATAACTACCAGCCCGCTGCCCTCACGCCGACACCTGCTCCCGACGCGTACCTCGCGATCACCCTTACCGACTCGGGCGCGAGAGCATTGGCTGCGTATCTCGGGCCGGACGCCAGAGCCGTGCGAGGCCGGCATCCGAGCGTCGACGACGCGGGGCTTCACCTTGCAGTCGAGACCGTCCAAACAAACCGTGGCGAAGAGCTCACGTGGCGCGGTGAGACCGTCACAATACCGCAGTCCTTCATTGGGTCGGTCAGTGTGCGGCAGTTTTCCAAGGGCAAGACCATCACGCTGGCGGGCATCGGGGTCGCCGCCATCGTTGGCGTTGCCGCCGGCTTCGAGCTGGCTGGCAAGGCTGACTCACCCGGTCAGGGGGGAGGGGGGCCCAACCCGCACTAACAACGTCTCGTCAGTACACCCCCACACTCGATCGCCGCAGGTCGGTTTCCAAAGTCCACTCGATGTATTGGCCCGGTTGCACCAGGAGTAGCTCCGTGATGGCGAAGTCTTCGCTGCCGATCGCATCGCCGTAGAGGCGGAGCTCGTGGGCCGAGCCGATCAGCCGGGCCGGCAGCGTGAAGCCTTGAGTCGATGATCCCGTCACGGTCCCGAGGCGAGTGCGTTGGCCGTCATGGATGACGTACACGACGACGTCCAGATAATTGTGATTCGTGACCTGCAGGGTGACGTCCGGCTCGCTCGCATGCGCTTGAGATTCACCGGCACCATGACCGCGCCGCCAGCAGCCTTGCGCAACGGCCAGCGTCCACAACAACAACGTCGTCATCGCCATGGACGCGGCGCGGGAATATCCGGGCGTGATCATGGGCCTCAGGGACCGCTTGCGGGAGCACTCCCACCCGGCACGACCACGCCCTCGAATGTCACGGTCCGCGGACTCAGGAATCCAAGCGTCAACCCCGTCACGAGCAGATCGCTCCAGCGCGAGCGCACTTTGATCCGGAGATTCGCAATCCGGCCGCCGGTGCCGAGCTGCCCGGCAAGCACGTCTTCCAGGCTGGGGCGCGACGCGCCCGCCAAACCCCACAGCAGAAATGTCGGATGCTTGGTGACCCGGAACGGCGTGCCCTGCGGCGGCGCCTGGGCCGACTCCGCCATCGATGTCGGAACGCCCAGCTCGGTCGCGTCGAAGGTCAAGGAGCAGCCGCTCAGCAGCAGCGCCGCCAGCGCCAGTAGCGAGGAACGAGTCACGAATCTCCTGAAAAGAAAAAGGGCGCGCCCCCGCCCCCTTCCCACCGGGTTGGCGCGCCCCAAAGCTACAACCTCTTAGAGCCCCATGGGAGCCTTGAAGGAGACATGCGCCCCCACGCCGACCACGCCGGCCGTGGAGCCATCGTCCAGTTTCTCGCTGTCGTAGGCAATATGGAGCCCCAACATTCCAAATCCCACGTTTGCCCCGATCACCCAACCGAAGTTCGAGAGGGTGGACCCGCCTGACTGCGCGTGCCAGCGGTTCGAAATGGAAAGGTAGGGCTCGATGCTCAGACCGGGCGTTGGGACGTTCACGCTGAGACCGGCGCCGGTGAGGATGTTCGTCGTCTTCGGCACCGTCAGCGATGAGGTACTGATGTCGCTCTGGGTGCTCGCGCCCAGCTGAATATTGAGCGCGACCGGAACGAGACTCCCGCCGATGGCCCGGAACTCCGCCACGCCTCCGAGCGAGGTCGTGCTTCCGCCCGCGTCTTTCGGCGACCAGCTCGCAATACCCGCGGTGAGGCTGAGGTTCGCCATCCCGAACGTGGCGCGCGCGCCGAACGCCGTCCCTTCTCCGAGGTTGGAGTTAGGGAAGCCGACGTCACCCGCGATCGTGAAACCGGTGCCACCTTTCGGATTATTCCATGCCGGCATCCCTGCCCACTGTGCAGCGAGTGGTGCGCTCGCGAACACCGCGGACGTGATCACCATGAGCATGCGCTTCATCGATATCCTCCAACGTGAGTTCAGCGTTATCTCCCCAGACCAAAAACAATCAAAGATCAATGACCAACGATCATGGACCGTTTTGGATCATTGTTCTTAATGGACCCACACCGCGCTGATTGACACACCCTCGACATCGCCCAGCCCCGCGCTGATCCGCGCGTCGAACTTCTTGGTCAGGCGAAAATCGGCGCCGAGACCGAGATCGAACAGGAAATCGGAGTTGTCTCCCGCCACGAGAAATCCGGTCGGCTGCACGTAGGGCACGATGCTGATCTTCGAATCCTTCGGATCGATCCGGCGCCCGAGCGACAATCCGATCGGGATGATCAAAGCCGAGCTGCCGCTGGAAAGCTGTCCGCCGATACCCAGAATCAACGCGCCGTCGAGCGGAAAATCCTCGGTGTGCGTGACGACGCGCTGGCGCGCTTCCGCGCCCACCAGCATGATGGAGTTGCCGTTGCCGCCGGGCGTGAAAATACCGCCGCGAAATCCGAGATCGAACTTTCCACTGGACATCCGATATGCGCCTTCGAAGGCCGTGCCGCCGCCATCCGGGAACGTCAGCACCGCGCCGAGCTCCGAACGCGTGAACGCGCGATACGGCGCGTTGAACGTGGGCAACCCGGTCGCCTGTGCCGCCGCGCGCCGCGCCCCGCCCGCCATGGTGGCGAGCGCAATGCCGACAAACAGCAGACACATTCTGCGAGTCCAGCTCATGCCGTGCTCCTCGAGATTTGGTGCGACGGGGTACCCGAAGAACGGGGCGGCGTTCCGGGAAACCGCAACGCCGCCCCAGAAATGTAGGGGCGCAGCGTGCTGCGCCCGTACGCTTAGTGCCAGAGTGAAATGCCGATCCGGCCGCCGATCGCGATGTAGTCCGCGAACCCACCGAGATTGGCACTCGACGAGACCCACTGGATGCCGACTTCGTAACGCCACGCGGCGCCCTCGTACGGTTTCCGCCAGCCAATGCCGCCTTCAAGCTTCACCGCTGTGCCGCTCCCCCCACCAAGGTCGCCCATCACCAACCCGGCCCCGCCCGTGAAATACATTCCCTTGCGATGCATCCCGGGGGTGTTCGCATACAGCGCGTTCACCTGCGGCGTGAATATGTACGTTGTGTTGCCGCCGACGGTATTGAAGTTGAGCGTTAGCCGCGGCTCCCACATCAGCTTGTTGCCGGCGCGCGGCACGAATCCAAAGCGCACGTCCACCGGCGTTTGAAGCGAGATCCCGCCGCTGGCCGCCCCGTTCGGGCTGACATACGCCAGGCCGAGATCGACGCCAAGCTCGTGTTTGGCACCGCCCATGGAGGCGCCGGTGTTTCTGTGCTGCTGTGCCTGCGCACCTGTCGTGACCGACAGTGCCAGCGCCGCCAGAACCATCCCGCCGAAGAGCTTTCGCATACTCAACCTCCAGATGGGGTGGTAAAACCGCCACATCGTTAAGAACGACATCAGTTTCTGTCAACTAGGAGTCCCTAAACAGGCGACGGCCCGCCAGCTACGTCGCTGACGGGCCGTCGGTTATCCGTGATGGTTAACGCCAGAACGACATACCGACGCGGGCACCGATATCAAAGCTGCTCGGAAGACCCTTGCCCGTGTTTGCGAAGTCGTAACGCAGGAAGCCCTCGAGACGCCAGGCATTCGACTCCACCGGAATCCGCTTGCCGACGCCACCGTTCAGCGAGAACTGCGTGGCTGTCGAGCTCGCGTTGCCGCCGCCGCCGCTGTTATCGATGGCGAGGCCGAGCCCACCCGTCAGATACAGGCCCTTATGCGCGGTGGACTTGCCCATGCGGTAGATGACGTTCAGGTCTGGATTGAACGTCAGGTCATGCCCTTGGCCGAAGCCCGAGACATAGTTCAACGAGAACCGGGGCTCAAACGACAACGGCCCCTTGGCCAGAAAGCCCCAGCGAATGTCGATTGGGGTGCCAATGCCTACCCCGCTGCAATCCGTCGCGCATCCGCTGCCGACGTGGCTATAGGCAAGACCCAGATCGACGCCGATTTCGTTCTTCGGGCCACTCGAAGCCGCCTGATGGCCACGCTGAGCAAGCGCCATGTGCGGGAGCGCCAGCAGCGCAACGGCCGCTACCACACCACTCGTGAGCTTCCGCATAACTCCTCCAATTGGGGGTGAGAAAGCGTCACATCTTTAAAAACGACGTCATTTTCTGTCAAATCGGAGCCTTGCGAGTCGCAAACGGCCCGTCAGCTAGCATGCTGACGGGCCGCGATTTACGAGCGACCGCGTGATGCGGCTCACGCCGCAACTGGTCGCTTACTTCCCGAAGCTCAAGCCCACCGTGATCGGCAGGAAGTTCGTCGCGCCACCGGTCGTGCTGACGCTGGTGTAGCGCGTGCCAACGATGAGGCGCGTGCTGCCCGTCCCCATCTTGAAGGCGACCGCTGCGCCGATGCCCCAGCCGACCTTCGACTCGGACGTCGACGTCACGCTTTCCTTCACGTTGTAGTAGCCAAGGCCGCCGTTGAGTAGAATGCGCGCCGGGGCGCTGGCGGCGTTCAGCGCATAGACCGCAGAGGCCATTCCGCCCATGATCTTCGTGTTGCCATCGAAGCCATCATGCGACGTCTGCGAGTACGAGAGGTCGCCACGGATTCCGAGCGGGGAGCCGGCGAGCCAATACGTCGCGCCTGCGCCACCGACGAATCCCATCTTGTCTGCGGTGCTGTAATCCAAACCGCCGCCCATCGGCATCAACGCGCCAGCCGAAAAGCCATAGCGCCAGGTGCCCTGGGCCATGGCGGGGCGAGCGGCGGCGACGCCAAGCGCCACCGCGAGCAGTACCATTCCGAACCGCTTCATAACCTTCCCTCCGGGGGAAAAGGGGGTTTTAGGGGTTTTGCCTACTTCGGAATCGGCACCACTTTTGGAAAAAGACTCGGAGAAGTCAAGCGTCGGCTGGGCGGGCGCTCCGTGCCACAATGCGGACAACATTCGATGCCACTTGCAGAAAGCCACCTTGGACCTGTAGGCGGGTGGTCACCTCCCCGGTCCCCGACTTGCGGATTCTGACAATTCCCTCCCCGAGCAGCGTCATAAATGGCGCATGGCGTGGGAGAATCCCTACAAGGCCATCGTACGCGGGTGCAACGACGGACTCGGCCTCCCCATCGAATACCGCTCGCTCCGCCGAAATCACCGAGACCTTCATCAGGCTGACGCCATCTTCTTGGCCTGGGCGATCACGTCATCGATGGCCCCCTGCATATAGAACGCCTGCTCCGGCAGCTGGTCGAACTCGCCCGAGACGACCCGCTCGAACGACGCGATCGTATCCTCGAGCTTCACGTATTTGCCTTCGAGCCCCGTGAACTGCGCGGCCACGAAGAATGGCTGCGACAGGAAGCGCTGCACCCGCCGCGCCCGCGCGACCAGAAGCTTGTCCTCCTCCGACAGCTCGTCCATGCCGAGGATCGCGATGATGTCCTGCAGATCCTTGTAGCGCTGCAAAATGCGCTGCACTTCCACCGCGACCTTGTAATGCCGGTCGCCCAGGTATTGCGCATCGAGAATGCGGCTGGAGGACGACAGCGGGTTCACCGCCGGATAGATGCCGAGCTCGACGATGGCGCGGTCGAGCACGACTGTGGCGTCGAGATGCGAGAACGCTGTTGCCGGCGCCGGATCGGTGAGGTCGTCGGCCGGCACGTAGATCGCCTGTACCGACGTAATCGACCCCTTTTTCGTCGACGTGATGCGCTCCTGCAGCTCACCCATCTCGGTGGCCAGCGTCGGCTG
>Ga0075425_100000640_pt1 | contig 33184 bp, 30 predicted proteins | sample SoiMethybrSBSTD4_FD_75300 | JGI IMG/M metagenome (GOLD analysis project Ga0075425, IMG submission 75300) | Bulk soil microbial communities from a Populus tree surrounding site in Tennessee, USA - Soil MetaG P. TD hybrid SBSTD4 | ecosystem: Environmental > Terrestrial > Soil > Tree plantation... | reverse complement strand
CGACCGGCTCGAACGGCAGCGGATGACAGGTGATGACGTCGATGTGCGCGGCGGGCGGCGAGGTGCGCTCCAACTCGTCGATGAACTCGTCGATGCGCTCTTCGTCGGCGTAGAGATCGATCACGACGCCGCGTGAGTCGTTGGAGACGCTGCCGGCGACGTCGTGTTTCTGCGCGAGGCGGTAGACCCACGGACGAAATCCGACGCCTTGCACGATGCCGCGTACCTGAATGCGCCGACCGTCTCGCATGATCGTGCGCTGAAGATAGATTCCGCACGAACGCCCAACGATGATTCGGCGCACGCCGCCGTGTGATCAACGACACACCGCGAGCCGGGCGGCGGCGCGATCGTGATTTCATGAACGCCGTCATCCTCGGAATCGGAATCGCCGCGCTCATCACCGTTGCCGTCGGCCTGTGGCGGTACTTCTCGTATCGCGGAGAGCGTCTCGTGCTCTGTCCCGAAACGCTGGAGCCGGCCGCGGTCTCACTCGACGCGCTGCACGCCGCCGAGCTGCCCGACTCCGACCTCCGCCTCGGCGCTTGTTCGCGCTGGCCGGAGAAGAAGGATTGCGATCAAGCGTGTCTCGCGCAGATCGAAGCGGAGCCGAAGGCGACGCTGGTGTGGAACATCATCGCGGCGTGGTATCGCGATCAGCTTTGCGTCTACTGCAAACGTCCGTTCGGCGAGATCGCGTGGCACGACTCGATGCCGGCGCTGCGATCGCCGCAAGGCGAGCTGCGAAGCTGGAAGGACATTCCGGGCGAAGACGTCCCGCAGATCCTGGCGACGCACGAGCCGGTGTGCTGGAGCTGCGAGATCGGCGAGAGCTTCAGACGCGAGCGTCCGGATCTGGTGATCGATCGCGAAGAGACGCCGCTACGCGATCGGGCGTTTCATTAGTCGCGCGAACTCCGCGATCCGTCTGAATTGACTCTCGCCATCCAATCCTGCTTCGCTGATCACGGCGCGCGCCGGGCCGCTGCCGCTGTAACGATCGTGCATGAACGGATGCAGCGTCATGGCGCGGCCGAGGTCGGAGCGAATCCAGCGGTACATCGTCGCGAGCGTGAAGCCGGTGATGCCGATGGCCTGCATCTGTTGTTGCTCGCAGAAGATGGAGTCGCGTTCTTCGGGCGAGAGTGCGTCGAACAGCTCGGCGCTCGCGACGTAGTACACATCGACGTCGATGCCTGCTTGCTCGAGTCGCGGCAGCGCCTCGGTGACGAACGTGTACGTCACGCCCGCTTCCTGCAGCACGATCGTGGCGTCGGGATTCGCGCCGGCGGCGCGAAGTTGATAGACGCCGCTCGCCGCTTGTGATGCGGGGGCGAGTCCGAGCGCGTCGCGATCGATCACCGTTTGCGGCGGACGCGTGACGAACGGCGCGATCACGGATGGACGTCGCGCCAGTGCCGCGGTGAGAAGCGGCCAGATCTCGTTCGGCTCCCACGGCGTCAGCGTGATCATCGCGCCGGGCGGGAAGTTCTCCTGCAGGAGTTGCAGCGGCTGCGGATCGGCGTGCGTCGGTCCGTCTTCGCCGGTGGCGAGTCCGGAGTGTCCGCAGACGAGAATCATCGGACGCGCCGGCGCGCCGCTCGCTTCGTTGCGCGCCTGATTGCCGATGGCGTGCAGCCGCGAGGCGATGTGGCCGAGAGGCGCGATGAATGCGGCGTACGACGATCCGACGCCGATGTGTTTTCCGAACGACGACACTCCGGAGATCACTCCGGAGATGGCGTCCTCGCAGATGCCGCCGACGGAGAGCGTGCGCGAGTCGAGATGATTCACGCAGTCGAAGAAGTCGGGATCGAACTCTCTCGCCGCTTCGTGGATGCTCGTCGATCCGAGGAGGTCGGCGGCGGCGATGAAGAAGGCGCCGCCGCTGAAGCGGTTGAGATAGCCGATCGATTTACCGAGCTGCGCGCGCAGCGTCGTCTGCGTTCCGGCGACCAGTTGCAGATCGGGCGGCACGCGACCTTTCGCCGCGAGCGCGTAGACGTCGTCGATCGCCGGAACGTTCACGCGCGGCTTGCGCGCGGCCTCGTCGAGTCTCTCTTTCGCGGCCGTGATGCGTGCCGCGAGAGTCATGACCATCTCGGGCTGCCGCTCCATCCAATCGCGCACGACTTTGAGCGACTGCCAGTAGCAGCGCTCGAGCATCACTGCGTCGTTGCCGGCGTCGCACAAATCCGATTCGCCTTCGCAGGTCGGCACGTCGTCATTCGGAATCGCGAGCGCATCGAAGAATCCGAGAGAGCACAGCTTGTGTCCTGCGCCGTGCGATGCGCGTCCTTCGATCCCGTACTTCCATCCTTTGCGCGTGCGATAGATGATCGCGGTCGGCTGCCGGTTGTCGTTGAGCAGCGCGAGGCGATGCGCCGCCGCGATCTGCTGCAGGCTCGATCCGTCGGCGACCGGAATCACGTTCCAGTCGTGCAGCATGAACAGTTCCGCCGGATCCCACTGCACGTAATCGCCGCGCGATTTGCCTTCGCGCGTGACGTGATCGGAGTCGATCGAAGACTGATTCCAATCGACGTGCGCGATCACGTTGCTGAGCGATGCCGTTCCTGCGAACGCGAGCGCTTCGGCGACGCGGCCCGGCGTCAGCCCGCCTTCGCCTTCGAGGATGTGCACGCGCGGCGCTTTCGCGCCGAACCAGTCGAACGCGGCGAGCGCGTAGCCGAGCGATGACGCCATGCCGACGCCGGAGGCGCCGGTTGCGAGCTGCACAAAAGGCGTTGCAGGCGTCGGATGTCCGTCGAGCGCCTTCGATCGCATGGCGCGGAAGAGCGGCGTCGTGTTCGTCGGATTGCGGCGGAAGCCGAGAAGGTCTTCGAGACGGAAGTCGCGCCGCGGATGCACGTCGATTCCGGCGATGCGGAGGATCTCGCTGCGCAAGGCCCACATCGCGTAGAGGCCGAGTGCTTTGTGTCCGGCGGCGTAGGAGAGAACGTCGTTGTCGTCGCGATGCGGATCGGTGGCGTCGTAGTCCATCGTGTCGAAGAGCAGCGTCGACACGATGCGTCCCGATGAGATCGAGCCGCCCGGATGGCCCGACAGCGGCGCGTAGTTGTAGAGCATCGCGCAGAGCGATCGATAGGCGAGATCGAGCTTCTCCAGCGCATCCAGTTGTCGCGAATGCATCGGCTCGAGCTCCACCCGCGAGAGATCGATGAGAGTCGCGTTCTTCATGGCGTCATCCCTTCGCGGCGCGCGCGATGCGCGACGTCGCTTCCTGCAGGTCTTCGAGACTCGTGGCGATGGAGATGCGGAGGTAGTGCTTCCCTTCGCTGCCGAGCACGCCGAACGAACGGCGATCGAGCGTCGCCACTTTGTAATTCGTGAGGAGAAATCGCTGGAACTGCGTCGACGTCATGCCCAGTCGCGCGCAGACGCCGCCGACGTTCGGGAAAACGTAGAACGCACCTTTGGGCCGCTGGCAGGTGATCCCGTCGATGGCGTTGAGCGCGTCGACGACGAAGTCGCGGCGCTTCTCGAATTCTGCAACCATGCGCGCGATCTCCGGCGCGCTCTCCGGCGATTCCAGCGCGAGCTTCGCGCCGAGCTGGTTGTACGCCGGCACGCAGGAGTAGTAATTGATGTTGAGATTGCGGAACGCTTCCGCTTCTTCGACCGTGGGCAGGATCGCCCATCCGACGCGGCCGCCGGTCCACGCGAACGTTTTCGAGACGCCCGACACGATGATCGTCCGCTCGTCCATTCCGCGAATCGATGCGATGGAGTGATGCGTCGCGCCGTCGAAGACGATCTTCTCGTAGACCTCGTCGGAGTAGACGCGCACGTCGGGCGGAATCACGTCCGAAATCTCTTCGAGCTGTTCGCGCGTGGCCACACCGCCGGTCGGATTGGATGGGAAGTTGAGATAGATCAGCTTCGTCTTGCCGCTGATGAGCGGTGCGAGATCGCGCGCAGTGAAGGTGAAGCCACGCCGTTCGTCGAGATGCAGCGGCACCGGTGTCGCGCCGAGGTAGCGCGTGAAGGACTCGTAGATCGGAAAGCCGGGACTCGGGTAGATCACTTCGTCGCCGGGATCGCAGTAGATCTGCTGCGCGAATCCGATCGGCGGCTTCGCGCCGGGAAAGACGACGACGCGATCGGGCGTGATGGTGATGCCGCGCTCTTCGCCCATCGTCTTCGCGATCGTCGCGCGCAGCGACTCCAGTCCTTGCGGATCGCAGTAGTGCGTCTCGCCGCGATCGATGGCGCGCTTCACTTCGCCGGCGATGTGCTGCGGCAGCGGGAAGTCCGGCTCGCCGACGTTGCAGCGGATCACGCGCTCGCCGCCGCGCTCGACCTCGCGAATCAGGGGCCCGATCTTGAACGCGTTTTCAGTGCCGATGAGCGAGACGCGTCGCGCGAACGGAGGCGCGGCAACGGCAGCGGTTTGCATTCATCGATGATGTTCGCGGCGCGCACGCGCCAGCGGTGGCGATGCTCACAGAGGCGTGTGATCTAATGTCAGGCATTCCGGCTGAGAGGTGATCGTGCGCAGAAATACTCTGCTTTCTCTGGTGATCGTGTCGTCCATCGGCTGCGCGAAACCGAACGCGCTCGTGGTTCGCCAGCACGAGCCGTTGAGTGCCGCCGTTTACGCCGAATACGCGCGCGATGTGAACAAGCCACTGAAGAACGGATTGAATCGCCGCGTCTTCAACGTGCGCGAAGCGCAGTACGGCTCCGACATCACGCTGAAGAGCGACGGCTGTTTCACGGTGCTGCCGGGAACGTATCGGTTCGCCGGTTTCTCCGCGGTGACGATGCAGACCACGATGTCTCCGCCGAAATATCCGCACAACCTGAACTATCCCGGCTACTGCATGATGTATCCGGAATCCGTCGAGAGCGCGTCGCAAGACGACATTCTGAAAGCGACCATCGCGATCGGTAGCGGCGCGACGTCCGGCGAGATTTACCCGAGCCTGTTCGACACGATTCACACGTTCCCATCGAAGACGGACGTCTGCGTCGGCCATCAGGCCGGGGCGCTGGAAGATCCGCTGTATCTGTCGATCTACGACGTCGGTGGGACGAAGAGTGACTACCACGTGATGGCGCGCGTTTCGATCACGAAGATGGAGTAGCGCGTTACTTGTCCACTTCTTCGATCCGCATGTCCGACGCCGGCCGCTCCTTCTGCACTCGCGCCGCGATGGCCTCCACTTTTCGCATCACACGCAGCACGTTGAGTCCCGCGATTCCTTCCAACTGCTCGTCGGTGTAGCCGCGGCGAATCAGCTCGGCGAAGAGCGCTGGATACGTCGACACGTTGTCGAGTCCTTCGACCGTCGACGTGATGCCGTCGAAGTCGGTGCCGAGGCCGATGTGTGTAACGCCGGCGACCTGCGCGATGTGATCGATGTGATCGGCGACATCGCCGATCGTCGCGCGCGGCGCGGGATTCGCCGCTTCCCACTTCGCGAGCTCCGTCTTCATCCTGTCGGGCTGTCCGCGGTACATCGTCTTCAGCCGCGCTTCCTCGGCATCATGCGCGGCGTCGCGCGCGCGCGCTTTCTCGGACGAGAACGTCGGAACGAACGACACCATGACCACGCCGTCGTTGTCTTTCAAGCGTCGCAGCACGTCGTCGGGAACGTTGCGCGGATGATCAACGAGTGCACGCGCCGATGAATGCGAAAAGATTACAGGCGCCGCGGTGACGTCGAGAACGTCATTCATCGTCTTCGGCGCGACGTGCGAGAGATCGACGAGCATGCCGAGACGATTCATCTCGGCGATGACCTGCTTGCCGAACGGTGTGAGTCCGTTGTGCACCGGATCGGCGGTGGCGGAGTCGGCGAAGTCGTCGTTGTCGCTGTGCGTGATCGTCATGTAGCGCGCGCCGAGGTTGTAGAGCTGGCGGAGAACGGCGAGCGAGTTGCCGATGGAGTGGCCGCCTTCGACTCCGATCAGCGACGCGATCTTGCCGGCGCGATGAATGCGCATGATGTCGTCCGCGGTCCGCGCCAGCTCGAACGTGTCGGGATACGTCTCGTCGATGCGATACACGACGTCGATCTGCTCGAGCACGGCGCGTACGGCGTCGGCACCTTTGAGCGACGTCGGGACATACACCGACCAGAACTCGGCTCCGACGTGACCGGCGCGCAATCGCGGGATGCCCGTGTGCAGCGGCGGTGTGAGCTTGCTCTGATCCTGGCGGATGTCGATCTGCGCGAGATGATCCTTCGCGCGCTCTTGATATTGATACGGCAAGTCATTGTGACCATCGATCAACGGCGCTTCGGTCAGGATGCGATCGATGCGCGTGGTGAGTGCGAGCGCGAGTAGCAAGGCATACATGCGACGAGGATAGCGAACGCGCGCCATGCTTCAATTACCTGCGAGGTAATGGCTCGCGTTTCATGCGCGGTGTAGATTCGTCGCATGTCCGCAGAGCTCGAGAGTCCGTTCGGCCGTTTGCTTCGCGAGTGGCGCACGCGGCGCCGCGTCAGCCAGCTCGATCTCGCCGTCGAGGCGGGGGTGTCGTCGCGTCACGTCAGCTTCATCGAGACGGGACGCTCACAGCCGAGCCGCGACATGATCCTGATGCTCGCGCGCGTGCTCGACGTTCCGCTGCGCGATCGCAACGATCTGTTGATGGCCGCAGGCTACGCGGCGATGTATCGCGCCACCGATCTCGATGCGCCCGCGCTCGAGCAGGCCCGCCGAGCGCTCGACTTCATGCTGCGGCAGCAGGAGCCGTATCCCGCGATCGTCGTCGATCGCGCCTGGACGTTGCTCAAGGCGAACAACGGAGCGGTGAAGCTCGTCGAGGCGTTCGCCGATCCCGATGCCGCGAGCGAGTGGGGCGGCAACGCCATGCGACTGATGTTTCATCCGCGCGGATTTCGTCCGCACATCGTCAATTGGGAGGCGATGGCTGCGGCGCTGATTCAATGGCTGCATCGCGACGTGCTCGCGGGACTCGGCGGCGCGCAAACGCGCGATCTGCTGAACGAGCTGCTCGCCTATCCCGGCGTCCCGCAGCGATGGCGCGCGCTCGACTTGGATGTATCGACCGCGCCGTTTCTCTCGATCGATTTCCGCAAAGGCGATCTCGAGCTGCGATTTTTCTCGACGCTCACTTCGCTTGGAACTCCGCACGACATCACGTTGCAGGAACTGCGCGTCGAGGCCTTCTTTCCGGCGGACGAAGCTACGGAGGCCGTCTACATGTCCTGATCGCGTCGAGCCGCGCGTTTCCGCGCGGCTGGCGGACGAGGGCGTCCGCCGCTCCTATTGGATTGGCGCGACATTTACTAGCATGTTCGTCCGCAAGCTAAGAATCTCGACGGTCACTTTCGAAGCACTCGCAAACGCCTGCTCCGCGCGCTCATCGAGAATCGCCTGCAGGCTCGCCCGTGGACGAATGCGCACGTAGCGCGCCGCGTCGCCGCCGGCGACCATGCGGTACCAAAGCGTTTCGCCGGTGAGCTTCGATTGCTCCGCGGCGAGCGCGGACTCGAACGACTTCGTTGCGGCGGGATTCACTTCGACCGTCGTGAGCTCTGCGCGAAGCGTCGGCGTCGGAACGCCGTTCCCTTTCGACAACGCCGGCAGAAACTCGTACACCGCGTTGCCGAGAAACTGCGCATGCGGCAACACGTTGATGATGTTGTCGCGCTCATCCTCGGCCGGCGAGACGGGATTGCTCAATTCCGCCGATGTGTGTCCGAACGTCGCGTAGATGAGCCAGCGCTGTCGCTCCGTCGACGCCCAGATCGAATACGAATACCAGCCGAATGGATCTTTCGCCTGACGGTGCCATTCGAGATGGCGGATGTAGCCCGCTTCGAAATCGACCGTCTGCCCGTCGTTCGCGCGCAGGACGGCGATGCGCGCGTAAGGTCCGTTCTGCGCAACGGCACTCGCGCAAATGAAGAGCGCAATGAGCCATTTCATTGCACGACTCCGTAGCACATCGCCGGACGGAGATTGAGAATCTCGACTGTGACCCTTTGCGCGTTCTCCGGAACGACGTTTTTGTCCGCGAGCAGCGACGACAAATTCGGGCGCGGACGCAGACAGACATACCGCGGCAACGGTCCGCCGGCGAGCAGCCGGAACCAGAGCGTTTCGTTTTGATGCTCGGCAGCGGCGAGCACTGCTTCGAAGGCCTTCTCCGCGCCGGGCAAGAGATCGACTGTCGTGAATTCAACGCGCGGTGCCGGCGCCGGCACGCCATTGCCGCGCGACAGAGCAGGGAGAAACTCGAACAAGCTATGTCCCGCGAAGTGGCCGTGCCGCGTCACGTTCGCGATGTTGTCGCGCTCATCGCCGGCGGGATCGACGGGATGGTCGAGACTGGCCGCGTCGTGTCCGAACGTCGCGTAGATCAGGCAGCGTTGCCGCTCGCCGGTCCACACCGTCCAACCGTACCAAGTCCAGGTGTCTTTGTTCTGCCGATGCCAATCGAGGTGGCGGATGTATCCCGCCTCGAAGTCGATCGTGTCGCCGTCGTGCGGTTGCAAAATGGAGATGCGTGCGTAAGTTGCGTTCGTCATGCGCGAAGGATCGGTCGCGGCGCGCGGGCGAACAATTACTTGGTAGGTAATGGCTGTGTCATTTTTGTGCGATGCGCGAAGTTGCTTTTGGGACTACACTCCTGCCTTACGCCAAGGAGGGTCCACCATGGCTAGCAGGTTTGCGTCTGTCCTGACAGGTGTCTTTGTCGCTCTATCTGTATTCGCGCAGCAGCCACCTCCGCCACTCCCTCCTGCGGTAGGTAATGCCGTTCTCCTCGCGACGAACAGCATTCAAGTCGATCGCGACACAGTCGTGACGCGCGGCGATCTCGTCGTGAACAATGCCGGGGGCCGGCTCACGATCGATCAGAACTTCCGCCTGCCGGCGGGATTCGCGCTGAAAGCAGACAGCGTCTCCATCGCGCGCGGCTCGGCGGTTGTCGGCGACATCTTCTACAACGTGCTGCACGACGACGGCCTGTCCACGGGGCATCTCGTGACGCCGCTCGCACTGCCGGTCATCGGCACGCTGCCGTCGATGATCGATCGCGCGTCGGGAACGCAGAGTGTCTCGCTCTCGAACGGCGAAGTGCGCGTCGTCGGCACCGGCGACTTCGCCGCGCTCACGCTCGGCAAGAATGCGACGCTGCGACTTCCCGGCGGTCCGTACACGTTCGCGTCGATCAGCGGCGGGCAAGGAGCATCGATCATCTTCGACGGTCCCGCCGAGGTCGTCGTCAACGGCAACATCACCCTCGGCCAGAGCACGACGATCGCCGCCGGACCGGGCGTGACGACGAAGCACAAGATGATCTTCTCGAAGGGCGCGATCTCGATCGGCAAAGACAGCACGATCGCCGCGACGCTCTTCGCGCCGAACGGATTGATCGATGCAGGACAGACGCTCTCACTGACAGGATCGTTCGTCGCGCGCGACATCCACGTCGCACGCAGCAGCACGCTCAACCTTCGCAGCGGATTCCGCAATCTGCCGCCGGTCGCGAACAGTCAGTCGGTAAACGTTCCGGGCACGAATCCGGTCGTGATCACGCTGACGGGATCGGACCCCGATCTCGATCCGCTGCATTTCGACATCGGCGTTGCGCCGACGAACGGCACCCTCGGACCAGTCGTGCAGGCCGGTCCGACGAGCGCCGTCGTCGTCTACACGCCGCGCTTCTCTGATCCGCCCGATGTGTTCACGTTCCGCGTCACCGACTCCGAAGGCTTCTTCGCCAACGGCACGGTCACGATCAATGAAGGGATCGAGCTTCCGGGACCGCCGACGACGATCATCGCGCGCGACGACATCTTCGACGCGCCGCCGGGCCGTCCGTCGATCATTCCGCTCAACGCGATCGCTCCGCAAGGCGTTCAGGTGACGCTGTCGATCGTGTCGGGACCGGCGAACGGTTCCCTCGGCCCACTCACGCAGCCGACTCTGAATCCGCCGCATTCGGGATCGGTCGTCTACGCGCCGAATCCGGGATTCGTGGGCGACGATCAATTGCAGTTCCAGGCGTGCGGCACGATCGAGAGTCAGGAAGTGTGCGCCGTCGGAACGATTCGCATCGCCGTCAAGGGATTCGAAGGCGGAGAACAGGCACCCGACTTCAGCGTCGACGCGACTTCCGGCATGCCGAGCGCGATCACGCTCGCGCCGTCCGGTGCGCCGCCCGCGCAGTATCGCGTGCTGTCGCTGCCGGACACGGGAACGTTGACCGACAGCAGCGGCGTGCCGATCACGTCGGTGCCGTACGTGTTGCCGAGTCCGATCGTGCTCTATCAGTCGCCGGCCGGATTCACGGGACCGACGTCATTCACTTACAGCGCATCGAATCAGCAGGGATCGGACAGCGGCACCGTCACGATCAACGTGGTTGCCGCGCCAGGATCGGAAGGCAACGGCGAGCTCGCGCCCGATTTGAGCGCGAGCACGACATCGGGAACGCCGGTCGGGATCTCCCTCACCGGCGGCGCAACGTCGACGCTGCAATACAGCGTCCTCTCGCTGCCGCAGGACGGAACGCTGACCGACGGCAACGGTGTCCCGATCACGAGCGTGCCGTACGTGCTGCCGTCGCCGACGGTGACCTATCAGTCGAGCGGCGGCTTTACCGGCACGATGAGGTTCACATACGGGGCGACGGACGGACGCGGCTCCGATACGGGAACGATCACGGTGACGGTGAACGCGCCGGACAACGGAAGAGGATGAGGATTCAGGGCGCCGTGCAATAGCAACTCGTGAACGACTTTGCGTTCGCGGCGCCCGTTCCGCACCAGTAGCCTTTCCAGTTGCTCTGCGTGATCGTCGTGCTCTTCGGGTTCGACGCCGTGTAGTACTGCATGTACTGCGCGCGCGTCGTCGCGTCGGTGCCGATGTCGTTGCGCACGACCTGCATCGTCTCCAGCGTCATCGAGGGCTGGTGATACGCCGTCGTGAACGTGTATTCCGGCGCCCACGCGGTCGTCAGGTTGTACACGGTGTAGTCGGTGATCGTCGCTGTCGCGCGCGAGTAGTCGACCGACTCGTACGCGGAATTGTTCGAGAACATCGGACTGACGGCCGGCGTGATGTGGATGTACGTCTTGTCGATGAGGCGAAAGTCGTCCATGTGCGTGTGGCCGGCCATCGACGCGGTCACAGTCGACGAATATCGCTTCATCAGGGCGTTGAATCGCTTCGCGTATTGCGATTTCCACATCAGCACGGGCGTCGGGCATGCCGCGCCCGAGCTGGTCGTGCTGTAGACGTTGATGCCCGGCGGGATGTGATACAGCAGCCACACGCGCTGGTGTTTCGCGCGCGCGGACTCGAGACGGCGCCGCAGCCACGTCAGCGTTTGCGCGCCGTAGTCGGTCGTGTCGTCTTCCGCGCCGCACTCATTGTCGTAGTTCGCGGAAAGAAGAATGGTATTGAGGCCGATGATTCGCGTGTTCGGCACCGGCGACGCGACGTCGTAATTTCCCGACGCCGAGAACTTCGTTCCCCACGCTTTGGCGAAGACGTCGACGTACCAGCCGCCGGGCGTGAACTCGTAATCGCCGCAATCGGAGTCGTTGTTGCCGAAGACCGGATAGATCGGGATCGACGGCGCGGCGGACTTGATTTGCGCCGCGATGAACTGCGTCGTCTTCGTAATGAACGAGCGGTAAGCGTCTTCGCTCTTGTCGGGCGAATAGAGTTGAAAGTCCTGCGGAAAATCGTGGCCGAGGAGATCGCCGGTAATGGTGACGAAGCGCGCGCCCGCGGCAGGCGACTTCAAATCGGCGAGAAATGATTGCAGCAGCGGATAGTTCGTGTCCGCGCCGTACGTGCTCGGCGCCGTGATCTTCGACGACGCGAAGATCGCCGCCCATCCGGAGACATCGGTCGCTTCGAGCTGCGCCACCAGCGACGTGTCGTAGTACGGATCGAAGTGGACGTCCGAGATGGAGATGAAGCGATCGCTCTGCTGCGCATTCCCCGCGCACGCGAGCAACACGATCAGCGCCGCGAGTGCTGTACGTCTCACAACTCCGCGCTCCGCGTCGCGATCTTGTCCACGATCATCGCCGAGAACGCATCGAAGCTCACGCCGTTCTCCTGCTTCCCGTCGCGTCGACGAATCGACACGGCGTTGTTTGCCATTTCGCGATCGCCGAGGACCAGCATGTACGGCGTCTTCTTCAACTGACCTTCGCGCACTTTCGCGTTCATTCGCTCCGCGCTCAAATCCGCCTCGGCGCGCACGCCGCGCGACTTCAGCTCGTACTCCAGCTTCTTCGCGTACTCGTGGTGCGCGTCCGAGATCGGAATCAGCAATACCTGCCGCGGCGCGAGCCACACCGGGAACGCGCCGGCGTAGTGCTCGATGAGGAATCCGATCATGCGCTCGTGAGTCGACAGCGGCGCGCGGTGAATGCACAACGGCGTCGCGTGCTCGCCCTTCGCGTTGACGTAAGTCAGGTTGAAGCGCTCCGGCACGGCGAAGTCGACCTGGTTCGTGGCCAGGGTGAACTCTTTTCCGATCGCGCTCCAAACCTGCACGTCGATCTTCGGGCCGTAAAACGCCGCTTCATCTTTCTCTTCGGTGTACGGCACGTTGCCGGCGTCCATGGCGCGGCGCACCATGTCCTCGGTCTCCAGCCAGAGGCGCTCGTTGTCGACGTACTTCTTGCCGAGGCCGCGCTTGTGATGCGTGGAGAGACGCATCACGTAGCGGTCGATGCCGAAGAGCGTGAAGTAGTCCAGATACATCTTCACGACGGCTAGGAACTCCGACTCGAACTGCTCTTCACTGCAGTAGATGTGGGCGTCGTTCATCTTCAGCGAGCGCACGCGCATCAATCCGAACAGATCGCCGCTGCGCTCGTAGCGATAGCAGGTGCCGTATTCGGCGTAACGAATCGGCAGATCGCGATAGCTGCGCGGACGGGCCGCGAAGATCTTGTGATGGAACGGGCAGTTCATCGGCTTGACGTAGTACTTCTGCCCCTCAAGCTCCATCGGCGGATACATCGACTCCGCGTAGTACGGAAGATGGCCGCTGCGAATGAACAGATTTTCCTTCGTCAGGTTCGGCGTGGAGACGCGCTGATATCCGGCCGCCGCTTCGCGCTCTTTGGCGAGCTTCTCGAGCTCTTCGATCATCACCGTGCCGTTCGGAAGCCAGAGCGGCAGTCCCGGTCCGACTTCTTCGTCGAACGTGAAGATGTCGAGCTCGCGGCCGAGCTTGCGGTGATCGCGCTTCTTCGCTTCCTCGATGCGATTCAGATACTCGTCGAGCTCTTTCTTCGTCTTCCAAACGGTGCCGTAGACGCGCTGCAGCATCGCGTTGTGCTCGTCGCCGCGCCAATACGCGCCGGAGACTTGCAGCAACTTGATGGCCTCGGGCGAAATTTGTCCGGTGCGCTCGACGTGCGGTCCGCGGCAGAGGTCTTCGAATCGGCCTTCGCGAAACGTGCTGATGACCGGTTTCTCGTCCGTCTCTTCGCCGTACTCGTTGATGCCGCCCGCGGCGATGCCTTCGATCAGCTCGAGCTTGTACGGCTGATCCTTGAACAGTCGCCGCGCTTCGTCGAGCGACACTTCGCGATATTCGAACTTGTTGTTCTCGGCGATGATCTCGCGCATCCGCTGCTCGATCTTCTCGAGGTCTTCCGGCGTGAACGTGCGCGGGTGGCCGTTCTCGTCTTTGCCGAGATCGAAGTCGTAGTAGAAGCCGTCGGCGATCGGCGGGCCGATCGCGACCTTCACATCAGGGAAAAAATCGATCACCGCGTTGGCGAGCACGTGAGCGGTGCTGTGGCGCAGGCGGTAGATCTCGTCGTCGGTCTTTTTGTGCTCGGTAGCCATGATGAACTGCGCATCATAGTGGTAGTCTTGTCGCAAATGAACGGTCTAGATTCTTCCAGTGCGTGCACGCAGTCCGCGTTGACGTGTCTGCAAAGCGGCGGCTACAAATTCATCGGCCGCTACTACAGCCGCACGACGCAGATTCAGGGAAAGAAGTTGACGCAGTCGGAAGCGCAGCTGATTTCGCTCGCCAACATCGCCATCGTCGCGGTTTACGAAGACGGACCGACGAGCTACAGCTACTTCTCCTCCGATCGCGGAGCGGCTGATGCACAAGGGGCGATCCAGCAGGCGAACGCGGTCGGGCAGCCGTCGGAGTCGGCCATCTACTTCACCGTCGACTACGACGCGACGTCATCGGACATCGCCGGCAACATCACGTCGTATTTCCAAGCGATCGCCGCCACGATCGGCAATCAGTTTCGCGTCGGCGTGTACGGATCGGGCGCCGTCTGCCACGCCATCAAGAGCCTCGGCTGCGCATCGTTGGCGTGGCTCGCGCAGTCGACCGGCTGGGACGGTTACTCGTCCTTCACCGACTGGGCCATCAAGCAAGGTCCGGAGCAGACGATTTGCGGATTGAACGCGGACTCGGATGTGGCGCAGGGCGAGTTCGGATCGTTCGTGGTCGTCGCTTCGCTCCCGTTCGCTTCGCGCCGCACTCACCAAGCCTCGACGTAACTCCGTGTTCACACACATATTCCTCCTCCGGGTGTATACAGTCTGAGTTTTACAAGGAGGAGGTTGTCATGCGCCGGTTCTCGTTCGTGATCTTGGCCCTGTTCGCGATCCTCACTCTCACCACCGCAACCGCATTCGGACAAACCCTCGGCGCTGTACTCAGCGCATCGCAGGAAACGCCGCCGACCACCACGTCCGGCTTCGGCAACGCGACGGTGACGTTCGATTCGACGCATCAAAACATCACCGTCACGATCACGGTCGCGAACCTCGGATCGCCGATCAACAACTTCCACATTCACGAAAACCCGTTCGGCGTCGCCGGACAAGTGCGCGTTGACCTCATCGGGCTCGGTGGAACGTTCAACAACGGCACGATGACCGGTACGTTTCCGATCGCGGCCGACGTCGCGTCGCGCATGCTCGCCAATCCGGCGAACTTCTACGTCAACGTGCACACGACGCAGTTTCCGGGCGGCGCAATCCGCGGACAACTCGCGTACGTGAGCGGCGGACCGATCACGTACGCAGCGGATCTTCGCGGCGCGAATGAAGCACCGCCGACCGGCAGCAGCGCATTCGGCGGAGCATTCGTCACGCTCGATCTCGTCAACAACAACATCGCGTGGGAAGTGAACAGCAGCGGCATCGGCAGCGCGACGCTGTCGCACATTCATCGCGGTGCGGCGGGCGTCGCCGGTCCGGTCATCATCAACTTCGCGACGACCGCATCGCAGATCGCAGGCGGACGCACGAGCGGCAATGCCACGATCGCATCGCAACAAACATCGCAGCTTCAGGCGTCGGATCTCACGAATCTCGCGACGCCGGCTGGAGCATTGGGCTACTACGTGAATCTGCACTCGAGCGTGAATCCGACCGGTGAGATTCGCGGCCAACTCGTTCCCGCGAATGAGTACGACGTTCCCGTGGCGGGACGTGTCGTCGGCACTGGTGGACAAACGTTCGTCACCGATGTACGCGTCTTCAATCCCTCGTACACCGCGCCGACGACTGCGCTCGTCGAGTACTTCACCGCCGGCGCGCCGTCGACCGGCACTGCGAACTCGTCGCTCGTCGTCAACGTTCCCGCGCGTGGTAGCGCGGTGCTCGACGACATCGGCAACACGAGCGCGCTCAACGTCAGCGGCTCGACGGGCGGTCTGCGCGTCTCGAGTGCGGCGCAACTCAACGTCACGTCGCGCATCTACGCGGACTTGCGCTCGGCCGGCAAAGGAACGCTCGGCCAGTTCGTTCCCGCGCAGTCGCGCGGCTCGGCGCTGCGCCGCGGTGCGATGCCGCAGTTGTCGAACACGAGCAGCACGCGCACGAACGTCGGCTTCTTCAATCCCAATCCCGCGTTCGCCACCGTGCGACTCGAGCTGCGCGACAACACCGGCGCGCTCCTCGGGCAGAACACGCTGATTCTCCCGGCACTGTCGCAGCAGCAGAACTCGATCGGAACGTACTTCCCTGGCGTCGACGTCTCGAACGCGGCGAACGTGACGCTGACGTTCGATGCGAGCGCGCCGATCTTCGGATACGGCGCGGTCAACGACAGCGTGTCGTCCGACTCGAGCTTCGTTGCCGCGCAACCCGATTCCGGGACGGCCGCGAACAGTCAGTGAGTGGTGTAGTCGATGGTGAGCACCGGTTTGATCGTGCCTTCGCGGCTGTCGAAGGCCTTCGCAGTCGCCGACGTCGTTTCGTTGCCGATGATGATCCAGCCGAAGTTCGTCGATGGCTGACTCACCCATGACTGCACGCGCGCGACGAACGGCGTAGACGACGACCACGTCGCGCTGCTTCCCGCGCCGGAGATGTTGACGGATGCATCGGCGGCGGCTGCAAAGTCGCCGCCTTGATTCGTCCAGCGCTTGTCGGGAAAGAACGTGTGCAGCCACGTCGCATCGTTCGTCTTCGCGGCCGCGCCGCCGCCGTCGCGTCCCGCGCCGGCGTTCGACGCTCCTTCGCCCCAGTCCTTCGTCAGCGCGTGCAGCTCGAGCGCCTCGTTGCCGGCGATCGACTTCGTCACCTGAATCTTGAGTGAAACACTCGTTACAGTGCTGCTGGCCGGAATGTCCGAGGCGAGATCGAACGCGATGACCGCGCGGCGGCGCGAGAAGCCTGCCGTCGCGCCGGCGAAGAGATGGATGCCCACTCCGTTCGACAGCGAGCCGTCGAACGACTCATAAAGCGTGTTGTCTTTCGACGGCGTCAGCGTGACGGTGTGCGGCGTCTGCACGGCTGGTGCGGGAACCGCCACGGCGCGGCGATGACGCGGAATCGTCGTCGCCAGCGTGATCACGCGCGCGCCGCTGTGCGCGTTCGTGTCGACGCGAAAGACGAGCACCGGCTGCGACGCCGTGAAGGCCGCCGAAGTCGCCGGCACGATTCGCATCGAATGCGCGGCGACGTCGACGCGCGTGTCGCCGAAGGTGACGTAGGCCGTCGACGGATTGGGGTTGATGATGCCGATCTCGCTCGTCCAGTTCTCATCGTTGCGATGCAGCGAGATCGTTCCGTCGGTGATGGCGTTGCGCGCGTCGAGCACAGTCATCGACTCGACTGCCGACTGAGTGCGGCGAAACGCTTCGACGCTTCCGTCGCTCACGACGCGCATCAGGTCACTCGTACACGTGAAGGACGTGCCTGCGGCGACTTCTCTGACGTCGTCGCCGCACGCGACTTCGCTCTTCGCGGAGAGCCGTGCCTCCGTCGCGAAGGGAACGTAGAGCGCAACGAGAAGTGCGTCGATCATTCGCTAATCGTACGTCCAGTGGAGGATAGGCGCCTCGCCTGTCCCGATCTTGCCACGAGGGATGGACAGGCGAGGGCGCCTATCCTCCACTGGAAGCGCGGTACTCTGATCGTCACTCGGTGACCATCTACGCCCTCAAATCGCGCTTCCAGGCGCTGCTGCGTCCTGTCGTCGCGCTGCTCGTGCGCGCGGGCGTGAAGGCGAATTACGTCACGCTCTTCGCGTGCGCCGTCTCGATCGCGATCGGTTTCGCGCTGATCCGCGCGCCGCGCGTTTGGTTCGCCGTGATTCCGGTGTGGATGTTCCTCCGCATGGCCCTCAACGCGATCGACGGGATGATGGCGCGCGAGTTCGCGCAGAAGTCGCCGCTCGGCGGTTATCTCAACGAGCTCACCGACGTCCTATCGGATGCCGTGCTCTATCTGCCGTTCGCGTTCGTGCCGCCGTTCGACTGGACCTCCGTCGGCGCGGTCATCTTCATCTCCGCGCTGACGGAGATGACCGGCGTCGTCAGCGTGATGGTCGGCGCGTCGCGCCGCTACGACGGGCCGATGGGGAAGAGCGACCGCGCGTTCGTCTTCTCGCTCCTGGCGATCGCCGTCGCCGTAACACGCGTCACGCTCCCTTCGTATGTGAATGTGATCATGTGGGCCATCGCGGTTCTCGCCGCGATCACGGTCCTCAATCGGATTCGCAGCGGATTGCGAGAAGTGAAATGAGAGAGTCTTCCGAGGAGACGTTCCGCACGTTCGACGGAACGGAGCTGTTCTATCGCTGCTGGCCGGCGGAGAACGCGCGCGGCGCGATCGTGCTCTTTCATCGCGGGCACGAGCACTCCGGCAGACTCGCGCATCTCGTCGACGAGCTCGCGCTCGACGACTTCTCGTTCTACGCATGGGACGCGCGCGGCCACGGCCGCTCGCCCGGCGCGCGCGGATTCAGCCCCAGCCTCGGCGCCTCCATTCGCGACGTCAACGACTTCGTCGAAGAAGTGGCGCGCCACTCCGGGCATCGCGTCGAAGACATCGCCGTCATCGCCCAGAGCGTCGGCGCGGTGCTCGCGGCGGCGTGGCTTCACGACTACGCGCCGCGCATTCGCTGTGCCGTGCTCGCGTCGCCGGCGTTCAAAGTGAAGCTGTACGTTCCGTTCGCGCGCGCCGGCCTGTCGCTCATGCATCGCGTGCGCGGCAACTTCTTCGTCAAGAGCTACGTCAAGTCGAAGTTCCTCACGCACGATCCGGAGCGCATCGCGTCGTTCGACGCCGATCCGCTGATCACGCGTGACATCTCGTCGAACATTCTCCTCGAGCTTTACAAGACCGCCGAGCGCGTCGTCGCCGACGCGAATGCGATCACCGTCCCGATCCAACTGCTCATCTCCGGCTCCGATTTCGTCGTGCATCACGCTCCGCAGCACGAGTTCTTCAATCGCCTCGGCAGCACGATCAAGGAGCGCCACGTGCTCTCCGGCTTCTTCCACGACACGCTCGGCGAGAAAAATCGCGGCGACGCGGAAAGGCTCGTGCACGAGTTCGTCACCGCTCGATTCAACGATGATCCCGTCGTCGTCGATGTCAGTCACGCCGATCGCAGCGGCGCGACGCGCGAAGAATCCGATCGCCTGGCTACGCCGCTGTCGAAGTTGTCGCCGCGCGGACTGTACTGGTCAGCGACGCGCCTCGCTATCCGCGCCGGTGGCGCATTCTCCGACGGTCTTCGCCTCGGCGCCGACACCGGATTCGACTCCGGCAGCACGCTCGACTACGTCTACGAGAACGAGCCGCGCGGGAAGTCGATCGTCGGGCGACTCATCGATCGCAACTACCTCAACTCCATCGGATGGCGCGGCATCCGCCAGCGCAAAGCGAATCTCGAAGAGCTGATCGGCGAGGCGATGAAGCGCGCCGGCGACGACGTTCGACTGCTCGACGTCGCCGCGGGACACGGCCGCTACGTCCTCGACGCGATCGAGCGAGCGAACGTGATGCCGTCGTCGATCGTGCTGCGCGACTACAGCGACATCAACGTGCGCAAAGGCTCCGAGCTGATCGCGAAGAAAGGGCTGCTGCCGGTTGCGCGATTCGAGAAAGGGGATGCATTCGATCGCGCGAGCCTCGCGTCGATCACCCCAAGGCCGAATGTCGCCATCGTGTCAGGACTGTACGAGCTGTTCGGCGACAACGAGCTCGTGTCGCGATCGCTCGCCGGAATCGCCGACGCCGTCGCGCCGGGCGGATTCCTCATCTACACCTGCCAGCCGTGGCATCCGCAACTCGAGCTGATCGCGCGCGCGTTGACCAGTCATCGCGGCGGCGCGGCGTGGGTGATGCGGCGGCGCACGCAGAACGAGATGGACCAGCTCGCGGAGCGCGCGGGATTCCGCAAGATCGCGCAGCGCATCGACGAGTGGGGCATCTTTACGGTTTCGCTGGCCATTCGCGAATGAACGTGAGACTGCGCGCGACCGCGTGGCTCGCCTTTCTCGGGCCGTTCTTCTTCGCCAGCTACGGCTTCGCGAACTGGCTCGCCGCCCGCCGCGCGCATGTCGGCGCGATCGCGTTCGCGTGGGAGCATCGCATCCCGTTTCTCGCATGGACGATCCTTCCGTACTGGTCGATCGATCTTCTCTACGCGATCTCGCTCTACGTCTGCACGACGAAACGCGAGCTCGATCGCCACGCGCTGCGATTGCTCTTCGTGCAGCTCGTCTGTGTCGCCTGTTTCATCGCCTTTCCGCTGCGATTCTCGTTCGCGCGGCCGGAAGTGCACGGCCTCTCCGGCACGCTCTTCAACATTCTCGGCACGTTCGACAAGCCGTTCAATCAGGCGCCGTCGCTGCACATCGCGCTGCTCGTGCTGATCTGGACGCGACTCGCGGCGCACGTCGAGCATCGCTGGTTTCTGAACGCGTGGATGCTGTTGATCGGCGTCTCCGTGCTGACCACGTTTCAGCATCACTTCATCGACGTTCCGACCGGCCTCGCAGTCGGACTCATCGCCCTCTGGCTCGACGAGCCGCAGCTCGCGCGCAATCCGCTGCGCTGGCGCATCGCGGCGTTGTACCTCGTCGGCGCAATCGCGTTGTGGTGGACGTACTGGGCCGCGCTCGCGCTCCTCTGCGTCGCAGGCAACTACGCATTCCTCGGCGCGCGCGGATTCGGCAAACGACGCGACGGCAGCATCAGCGCGCCGATGCTGATCCTCTTCGCGCCGTACACGCTCGGCGCGTGGATCAACTCTCGATTGTGGACGCGGCGTTGCGTCGATGCGGGCGAAGTCGCGGACGGCGTCTTCATCGGACGCATTCCGCTGCGCCGCGCGCCGTTCGACGCCATCGTCGACATGTGCGCCGAGCTGCCGTGCCGCGGCGAAGCGAAGTTCTATCGATCGATTCCGGTGCTCGATCACATCGCCGCGTCGGATGACGATCTCCGTGCCGCTGCGGCGGCGATCGAAGAAGCGCGCACGCACGGACGCGTGCTCGTCTGCTGCGCCCTCGGATTCTCGCGCAGCGCCACCGCGGTGATCGCATGGCTGCTGACGACGCGGCGCGCGACGTCGGTCGAATCGGCGATGGAGATGGTGCGCCGCGCGCGACCGGCCATGCGACTTCATCGCCCGCATCGGCTCGCGCTGGAGGCACTCGCATGAGCGAGGAAGAGCGCGCTCAGGTTCTCGTCACCGCGCGACTGCTCGCAAGCGCGGAGAAAGCGCAGTGGCTCAGCATCGCGCTCACCGTTGCCGCCGCCGTCACGCGCCATCCCGAGTCTGCAGTTCTCGGGTTGATCGCGCAGTACTTCTCGCTCCGCGTCGCGCTCGACGCACGTCTCTTCGATGACATCGCCTCTGAGCGCCTGACGACGAACGCCTTCGACTCCGCAGCTGCGAAATTCCAGTGGAGGACAGGCGCCCCGCCTGTCCTGACCGATCGATGCCGCGGCGCGCATCGTCTCGTCCTCATTTTCGGCGCAATGCTCCTCGCGCAGACGATCACGCTCTTCATGCGATCCTTTCTTCTGCCGTGATGACGAACGCGCTCGCCAATCCGGTGTTCCGCGCCTACTTCACGGTGCTCATCGGACTGCTCGTCTTCGCCGGCGCGTTCATCGCCGTGCTTCGCTTCGCGCTGCGTAAGAATGTGGATCACGCCTGGAAGGCGTACCGCGGATGGCTGATCATGATTCCGCTCGTCTTCCTGGCGCTCTTCTTCGGTCGCGTCACGACGATCGCCTTCTTCACGCTCGTCTCGCTCGCCGCGTTCACCGAATTCGCGCGCGCCACCGGCCTCTATCGCGACTGGAGCATGACCACCGTCGTTCTCATCGGCATCGCCGGCGCCGGCATCGTCTGCGCCGTACACGATCCGGAGAAGCACACGCCCGGCTGGTACGGCATGCTGATGGCGCTGCCGGTGTATGTCGTCGCCGCGATCATGATGATCCCGATCATCCGCGACCGCGCCAAAGGGCAACTGCAGTTGATCGCGCTGTCGCTCGTCGGCTTCGTGTACATCGGATGGATGTTCCTGCATCTCGCATATCTCGCGAACGCGAGCAACGCGTACGGCTATCTGCTGTTTCTCTTGTTCGCCGTGCCGCTCAATGACGTGGCCGCATTCACATTCGGCCGGCTTTTCGGAAAACGAAAATTCCGACCGAACATCAGCCCGAACAAGACGTGGGCCGGCGCCGTCGGCGCATTGTGCGTTTCGATGTTGATGCCGTGGCTCGTGCGATTTTCATTTCCCGAATTCGGAACGCTCGAGCTGATTCTTGCAGGGCTGATCGTCGGCATCGGCGGACAGTTGGGCGATCTGACGATCAGCGTCATCAAGCGCGACATCGGAATCAAGGACATGGGCGCCGTCATTGAAGGTCACGGCGGTGTGCTCGACCGCGTCGACAGCCTGATTTACGTCGCCCCGCTCTTTTTCCACATGGCTCGCTATTTCCACGGCATATGAACGATTGGAGCTACGAGCCGACTCCCGACTACGACAAGACACCGATCGAGCGTCTCAAGAATTTCCCGCGGCATCCGAACCTGGTCGTTTACACGCTGCGCTCGATCGCGAACATGATCGTGCGCGCCATCTTGCGCATTTTTCACCGCATCGAGATCATCGGCCGCGAGAACCTGCCGCGCCACGAGTCGTTCGTCCTGGTGGCGAATCACGCGAGCCATCTGGACGCGCCGGCGCTTCTCGCCGCACTCCCGCTGAAGCAAATTCATCGCGCCTTTCCCGCCGCGGCCGCCGACTATTTCTTCACGAATCTGCCGGCCGTCGCGTTTTCCGCGATCGTGATGAACGCAATGCCGTTCGATCGCAAAGAGAATCCGAAGCACAGCGTCGATCTCTGCCGTCAACTGCTCGAGTCGCCCGGTCACGTGCTGATTCTCTTTCCGGAAGGAACGCGCACGGTCGACGGCAACATCGGTCCGTTCAAGCCGGGAATCGGATTTCTCATCGCCGGCACGCCTGTGCCGATCGTCCCGTGTCACATCGACGGCGCCTATCGCGCCTGGCGAAAAGGCCATTGGATCCCGCGGCCGCGCAAGCTCACGTTGCGGATCGGCTCGCCGCTGCGCTTCGACGACAAGAGGCCGGCGAAAGAAGAGGCCGTCGCGATTGCGCAGACGCTGCGCGAGCGCGTCATCGGCCTGTCTCTTGCGACGAAGTGACGCGGGAGGCTGCTATGCCTGCGAAGAAGAAGGGTCAGAGCGACCCGGCCGTTTCCTACAACGAGTTCAAGACTTACGAAGGACGCCGCTATACCGGCATGAAGATCGGCCGCAGTCACAAGTGGTATTACGACAAGGGCGAGTGGAAAGAAAAGAAGATCACGCCCGATCTCTGGCAGATCAGTTATGCCGTGACGAAACGCCGCGCCGGCCACGCCCCCGAAGGCTCAGGCGTTCCGGTCGGCACCGAATACCACTGGTACATCGTCGCCCATCAGAACGTGTGCAAAGTGAACGCGAACGATTACACGACGTCGATGTCCGGACTGAAGTTCAAAGTCGCGTACAGAAAAGCCGAGAATGGGAAATGGAGCGCAACGGCGCACACCCAGCGCAAGAGAATGATCGCGTTCCTCAAAGACGTGATCGCCGATCTCGAAAAGGAACAGGAAGAGGCGGCACCGGCACCGCTCCGCGGGACTCGCACGAAAGTCGTGAAGCTGCGGCGCGCAAGCTAGTAGCTACGCGTTCCTGTAGCCTGCACCGCACGAACGGCAGACCAGCGGAGGTTTGCCGAGGAGCAGGATCGGCCAGAGAAGGATGATCACGGGCAGCAGCAAAGAAGCGGCTTTCCATCGTCGCTTCCACGTGGCCTCAGCAACGAAACCGTGGCACCTGGGGCAGACTTCGTCAACGTCTTCGGAGTCGGGCTGCGGTACTTCCTCGAGATACTCCACTTCGACAGCGGCGAGAAGCTGCGTCGCCGCGTCCTTGTCCGACGTCGTCACTTGCAGGCGAATGCCCTGAAGAGCAGTCGACATACGCCAATCGATCCCGGCGAGCGCTTCGTCAGGAATGAAAGACATGATCTCGGCCGCCTCGAGCAGCGACTGAGCGAGTTGCGCCGACGCTAAGTCAGGGAAATTCTCGACGTTTTCCGGAATGCGTACATCGTAACATCTGCGACGTCACTGCGCTGCAATCCAGCGATCGACGTTTTTCTCCAGCACGTCGAGCGGGACGGAGCCGGAGCCGAGGACGGTGTCGTGAAACGCGCGGAGATCGAAGCGTGGGCCGAGCTTCGCTTCCGCGCGGCGGCGTAATTCCTTGATCTTCAATTCGCCGAGCTTGTAAGAGAGCGCTTGCGCGGGCCAGGAGATGTAGCGATCGACTTCCGTCTCCACTTCGTGCAATGGCAGTGATGTCCGCGACGCCATGTAGTCGATGGCCTGTTGGCGCGTCCATCCTTTGGAGTGAATGCCGGTGTCGATGACGAGGCGGCAGGCGCGCCACATTTCGTATCCGAGGCGGCCGAAATTCGAGTAGGGATTGTCGTAAATGCCGGCTTCGACGCCGAGAAATTCGCAATAGAGGCCCCAGCCCTCGCCGAAGGCGGAGATGTAAGTGAAACGGCGGAAATTCGGCACATTGGGTACTTCGCGGCTCAATGAGATTTGCAGGTGATGGCCGGGGACGGCTTCGTGCAATGTGAGCGCTTCGAGGTTGTAGAGCGGACGGCTTTCCAGCGCGTACGTGTTGACCCAATAAATGCCCGGCCGCGTGCTCCCTTCCGGTGCGCTCACATAGCGGCCGCTCGTGTATTTCGGCGCGATGTCGGCGGGGACCGGCTCCACTGTGTAAGGAAGCCGCGGCAATTTTCCGAAGAGCGACGGCAGCTTGCCGTCGATTTTCTTGGCGATGTAAGACGCGCGGGCGAGCAGCTCGTACGGCGTTTTCGCATAGAACTGCGGATCGGTGCGAAGAAATTGGAGAAAGGCCGCGAAGTCGCCCTTGAATCCGGTCTGCTGGATCACATCATTCATCTCGGCGGAGATGCGGTCGACTTCTTTGAGTCCGATCTCGTGAATTTGCTCCGGCGTCAGAGTCGTAGTCGTGTACTCGCGGATCTTGTATTGGTAATAGGCGCGGCCGTTCGGGAGCTCATAAGCGCCGAGCGTCGTTCGAGTGTGCGGCAGATATTCGTTGTCGAAGAAATCGAGGAGATCGCGATAGCCGGCGACGGCCCCTTCCATGACCGCTTTGCGGCCTTCCGCGCGGAGCCGCTCGCGCGCCTCTTCGGGAACCGCCGCGGGAAACTTCTCGAACGGTTTCCAGAAGACGCTTTTCGTGACGTCGTCGACGACATGGGCGGACATCGTCTTGTCGTATCCGGTCAGCGTCGCGCGCGGCACCGTGAATCCGCGCTTGACGCCTTCGCGCATCAACGCGATCTCTTCATGCACGAAGCGCGGCCACTGGCGCAGGCGGCTGATGTAATTCTCGTAATCCTTCACCGTCGCCAGAGGGACTTCCTGCGGCAGTCTTGAGAAGCCGCTATGGAAGCCCGAGTCGGCGTTGATCGGCATTTGGTAGTCGCCGAGCTCGTAGCCTTCGATCGATTCGTCGAGCTGCCGCTGGAACATGTCGTAGTTCACCATCTCGTCGGCGGGCAGCTTGCTGCGATCGATCTGCTTCAGCTCAGTCAGTTCCGCTTTCGTCTGCTCGTAGCGGCGCTGGAGATCTTCCGGCGTTACCGACGGCAATCGATCGTCGTATTCGTGGCGCCCGACGGAGGTGGCAAAGAGCGGGCTCTCGCGGAGCGACGTTTCCCACGCGCGATCGAAGAGCGCGTGGAGTTTTTGCACTTCCGTCGTTTGCGCGTTCAGAGGGAGGGCGAGGAGCGCGAAGATGACGAAGCGACGCATCGCGCGATTTAATCATCAATGAGGAGAGTGATTCGATGACAGAACGGCGACTCGTCGAGCGGCGCGATCGCGGCGTGATCCGTCATGCGAGCTCGGTGTACGGCACGTCCGTCGACGGCATTCCGCTGCACGTCTATCTGCCGGAATCGACGGCGGAGCTTCTGATCCTGGCCGCGATTCACGGCGATGAGGCGGAGACGACGGTCGTCGTGTCCGAAGCGCTGCGCTGTTTGCCGGCGGACGATTTGCGCGCGGCGGTGATTCTCTGCGGCAATCCCGATGGGATGTTGCGCGGGACGCGCGGCAACGCGCGCGGCGTCGATCTCAATCGCAACTTTCCGACGTCGAATTGGGCTCCCGATCCTGTGTTCTACAAGAGCCGCGCGAACGATGCGCGCGATCAGGCGCTGAGTCCCGGATCGCAACCGGCCTCCGAGCCCGAGACCGCCGCGCTCATTGCGCTCATCGATCGCATCCAGCTGCGCGCCGTCGTCACGCTTCACTCCGCACTCGCCTGCGTCGACGACTCCGGCGCCTCGAACCTCGGACGCCTTCTCGCGGAGCGATGTTCTCTTCCGTTCCTCACTGAGATCGGCTATCCGACTCCGGGCTCGATGGGCACGTGGGCCGCGGAGCGGCAGTTGAATCTCGTGACGCTGGAGCTCGAAGACGCGTCGCTCTACACATTGAAAGATCGTCACGTGCCGGTGATGCTCGACTTGATGGCGGGCCGATGCACATTCTGATCACCGATTCCGGAGTGGGCGGATTGTCCGTCGTCGCGTACGCGGAGCGTTTCGTGCGCACGCGCGGATTCGCGGAACCGGTGCGGCTGACGTTCGCGAACGCGGCGCCGGCGAACGACTACGGCTACAACTCGATGCCGTCGCACGAAGTGAAGATCGAGACGTTCGATCGTTTTCTGCGCAACGTGACGCAGCGATTTTCGCCCGACGCGATTTACGTCGCGTGCAACACGCTGTCGGTGTTTCTGCCTGAGGTGCATGCGAGCGTTTCGATCAAGGGCATCATCGAGACGGCCGTCTCGCTCGTGATGAAGGAGCTGCGGGACGACTCCGTCGCGATGATCTTCGGAACGCAGACGACGATCGACTCCGGCGTCTATCCGCGCGAGCTGCAAGCGCGCGGCGTCGACGCGTCGCGCATCGTCACGCAGGCGTGTCCCGGACTGGCCGACGTGATCTCCGAAGATCGCGAAGGAACGAAAGCCGAGGCGGAGATTCGGAAGTGGGTCGATGCGGCGATGGCGAAAATGCGGCGGCGCGACGCGCCGATCGTCGCCTGCCTCGCGTGCACGCACTACGGCTATCGGAAGGAGATGTTCGCCTCCGCCCTCGGCGATGCCATCGTCATCAATCCGAACGAGAGCGCGGTCGGCGATCTGTTCGCATCGACGGGGAACGTGCACGAGGTTGAAGTCAGGTTTTTCACGCGCTATGCGATTCCGCAGACGACCATCGAGACGTTGACGTGGTTGCTGGGCGATATTTCACCGGGCACGGTCGCGGCGCTGCAGAACTTCGTTCACGTGCCGGATCTGTTTTGAAATCCCTCGCCTTTCACGACGACGAGGGATGGACAGGCGAGGCGCCTATCCTCCACTGGAGGTTACGGCAGAATCGCGAACGCGCGCGCCGGGAAGCCGAAACCGTGCTCCACGTTCGGCCATGTGACGATGATGACCGCGCCGGTGGCCGGCACTTTGTCGAGGTTCGCCATCGCCTCGATCTGAAAGTGATTCTGCTTCAGGATCCAGGTCTCCGACTCCATCGCGTCGGTCGTATCGGTGTCGAGCGACTCGTGTCCGATCGCGGTTACGTGGCGCTCGCTGAAGAGAAACTGAATCGCGGCGAGCGACCAGGCTGGAAACGGACTGCGCTTGAATCGCGTGGGATTGCTCTCCCAGTCCTTGCTCATGTCGGTGCGCAGCGCTGCGAATGCGCCCGCCGGCACGCGGCCGTGCTCTTTCTCCCATGCCTTCACGTCGTCGACGCTGAGCGCGTGATTCGGATCTTTGTCGAGCAGCGGCGTGACGTCGAAGACGACGAGCGGCAGGATCATGTCCTTCAGCGGAATCTGATCCATCGTCATGCCGTCGTTGCTGAAGTGCGCGGGCGGATCGACGTGCGTGCCGTACTGTCCGACCATCGAATAGAACGTCGTGCGGAATCCGTCTTTCTCGATCGTGTACGGCGCGTGCGTTTTCGGATCGCACGCGGCGCTCATCGTGGCCTGGCCGAAACCGCTCCACACGGGCGTCGACGGACTGAAGCGATGTGTGAGGTCGACGAGCGGTCTGCTTTGAATCACCTTCAACGCGTCGGCGAGCGTTACTTTCTCTTGCGCGAATGCGGAGACGGCGAAGCAGAACGTGAGCAGCAGTCGGACGATCATGGCGCCCGGCATTATCGTTCAGTCGCGTGAGTAGACGACGCCGAGACGGAACGTTCCCCACGTGCTTCGCCGGATCCAGTTGACGCCCAACTCGCCGGTCGTGTCGTCTTCGTTGCCCGAGCCGGCGCGCGCATTCGGTACGTCGCGCTGCGTATTCACGAGGCGCGCGACGAGCTCCACGCGCGACGCGCCGAGAGCCCTCGAGTAGCCGCCTTGGAGGATTTGATAAGACGGATGTTGCCGCAGCGCAGGCGTGGAGCTTTCGAGGCTCGACCATCCGCCGAGCACTCCTGCCGATACGGAACTGATCGGCGAGAGCTCCCAATGATGCAGCGCGACGAAATCAATTCCATTCGCGTTGTTATGGCTGCTCGCGGCGACGAATCCCGTCCGTTGCGAGGTGAATCCTGCGTCGTCGCGCATCCATCGCATCGGCGCGATGCGAATGAGCGTGCCGCGCGACGGCGCGTACGGTTGGTTCGTCGTGTCGTACGTCCATGCGAGCGTGAGCTGGCGCTCTTCATGGAGGAGCCGGAACGTGGAGCCGGCGACGTGAAACTGGCCGTGCCTGAAGAGCGTGTTGGTGTAATCGAGGCTCAGCGTTTGTCGCGAAGACAGTGGAAGGCCGATCGCCGCGGCCGGAGTGAACGTGTGCTCCGCAAGCGAATCGACCGGGCTGCGCACGATGGCGGTGGCGAACAACCGCGTGCCGAAAAGTCCGTAGCGTGTGTATCCGAGCTCGTACGCGGAGTAGTTCGTGTCGAACGTGTGCCGCGTCCTATAGACCGTCATCGCGAAGTGTGCGAAGCCGCTGCCGTCCGTGATCCAGCGTGCGCCGGCCGCGGCATCTTTCCACGCCAGCGTCGGATCGGTGAAGTCGTAATCGAATTTGCTCGTGCGTCCGATCCGCTCGCTGACATGGCCGCTCGAATCGATGACGGTTTGAATGCGATTGCGGCTCAACTCGATCCCGCGCGCGTCGAGCAGAAACGAGAGCGGCTTCATCTCCGTGACACTGATGACGAGCACGCCGTTCTCGATCGTGTAATCGGCGCGCAGCAGTAATGGCAGACGGCCGGCGCGTGCGACAGCGACACGAAGATCGTCTTCGGAGTACGACCCACCTTCGCGAAGCATGGTCTCGGCGGCGATCAGCTTCGGCGAGACGCGATGGGCATTGCGGACTTCAATGTGATCGATGCGGAACATCGATTGTGCAAACGCTGACGTGGCGACGAGCGAGATGACGACGAACGCAAGAATGCTTCGGCGCATTGGATGTCCTCCGTTCATTCGGGACGCGTGATTCCAAGAGCGGCGATCTTTTCGTGAAGGTGTGTGCGTTGGATGTCGAGGAGCTGGGCGGCACGGCTGACGTTCCACTGCGTCCGCCGCAGGACGGACTCGATGTATTCCTTTTCGGATTGCGCTTTGAAATCGCGCAGCGGCATCACCGGCGCGCCTTCGACGAGGCGCACGATTCCGCTCTCCGATGCGCCGCGATGCAGGACGGCGCTCGGCAATTGATCGACGGTGATCGGATCGGTCCCGAAGACCGACAGACGCTCCGCCAGATTTCGGAGCTCGCGAACGTTTCCGGGCCAGTCGTACGCGGCGAGCGTCTTGTAGACGTTCGCGTCGACCGAAAGCGCGGCGCGGCGGCTGCGCAAACAGAACTGCTGAAGAAACGTCGAGAAGAGCAGTGGCACGTCGTCGCGGCGTTCGCGCAACGGCGGCACGTCGATCGGAACCGTGGCCAGGCGAAAGAAGAGGTCTTCGCGAAACTGTCCTGCTTGGGAGAGCGACTGCACGTCGCGATGCGTGGCCGCGAGCACGCGCACGTTGACGGTGCGCGCGGTGTTCTCGCCGAGGCGGCGAACGCTTCCGTCTTCGAGAACGCGGAGGAGGCGCGCCTGAAGTGCCGGCTCCATGTCGCCGATCTCGTCGAGGAAGAGCGTTCCGCCGTCGGCTTCCTCGAAGAGTCCGCGCTTGGCGACTTTCGCGTCGGTGAATGCGCCGCGCGCGAATCCGAACAGCTCCGCCTCGATGAGATGCGAAGGAATCGCCGCGCAGTTCAACCGCACGAACGTGCGCGACGCGCGGCGGCTTCGCGCATGAATCGCGCTGGCGACGAGCTCTTTGCCCGTGCCGCTTTCTCCGCGAATGAGCACACGCGCGTCCGTCGGCGCGACCTTCTCGATCGTCGCGCGCAAGGTCTGGATTGCGGCGGAGCGGCCGATGATCTCCTGACCTTCCGCTCGAAGCGCGCGAACCTGTCGCCGCAGCGCCTCGTGCTCGAGGCAATTGCGAACGGACTTCAGAAGGCGCTCGCGCGTGAACGGCTTGTCGATGAAGTCATGCACGCCGAGTCGAATCGCTTCGACCGTCTCCGCCATCGTCGCTTCGCCGGAGATGACGATCGCGGGAGGCATCGACTCGCCGGCGGCTTGCAGCAGCTCGATGCCGCTCATGCCCGGCAGGCGAACGTCGACGAGCGCCATGTCGGGAGCGACGTTGCGCGCGTCCCGCAGCGATGCCAGAGCGTCTTCTGCGCTGCGGAAACGAACGACTCCGTAGCCTTCCTCGCGCAGCCGGAGCGTGACGTTGGCGGCGATTTTCTCGTCGTCTTCGATGATCAGAATCAGTTGCATTCGTTTTGTCCGAAGAGAAGTCGGAAGGTCGTTCCGGAAGGAGAGCTGGCGACGAGCTGAAGATCGCCGCCGTGATCGAGCATGATCTTTCGCGAGATCGAGAGGCCGAGGCCCATCCCTTCGCCGCGCTTTCGTGTGGTGACGTAGGGATCGAAGACGCGACTCTGGATCGACGCGGGAATGCCGCTTCCGCTGTCGCTCACGTCGAGGGCGACGTCTCCGGCCGTTCGAACGAGAGTGAACGCGATCGTTCCGCTCTCCTTGATGGCCATCGCGCTGTTCGTGCAGAGATTGACGAGAACCTGCCGCAGCATGTCGCGATCGGCGCAGACGTTCGCTTCGCCGCCGTCGAAGCGCAACGCCACGTTCGGCCATGCATCGGCGAACGTCGCGCAGAACTCGGCGATCATCGTTCCGAGCGAAAGGCGGCGAAGCACGGGCGTGCCGATCGCGGCGAACGACGACTGCTGCCGCGTGACGCGGGCGAGCGTCTCGAGCTCGTCGGCGACGCTGCGAATCGCTCCTTCGATCTCGTCCTGCGTCGCGCCGCGCGACACGCTGTCACCGGCGCGCTCCAGCTCCAGTCGCGCCGCCGTGAGCGGTCCCTTCGTCTCGTGCGCGTGACGCCGCGCCGTCTCCTGCAGTACGGCGACGCGATCGAGGTACTGCTGCCGTTCGCGTTTCCGTGCGTCGCGGCCGCGCGCCCAGACGAGTGCGGCGACGATCGACGCGACGATCGCGAAGACGCTCACCAGCGCGAGCTCGAAGCGGCGCAGCACGCGCTCGCGATTCATGCGCAGAACTTCGAGGCGGTGAAGGAGCCGGCTGGTCGTCTCGAAACGACGGCGGTAGTCGTCGCTGTGCTGCGGGTCGAGCGCGCGCAGATGTTTCTGATCGTCGAGCGATCGCTCCAGCGACTGTCGCACTTCCGGCCGCAGCGCGAGGTCGAGCCAGACGCCGGAAACCTGATGGACGACGAACCAGAAGAAGAGCGTCGCGCCGATGACGGCGAGCACGAAGGCGAAGAGCAGCCGCTCGTTCTTCATGGGAACGAGATCTCCGCTTGCCATCGGAACGAACGGATCGGCTTCGCGCTCAACGTCGTGCCGATCAATGCGGCCAGCAGCGGCGAGTTTCCTCCGTCGGCGATGCCGCCCGACTTCGAGATCCACTGGCGCGTGTCTTCTTCCTCAGAAGCGGAGAAGGGGAGCACCGCCAGCGTGACCTGAAGCGTGACGCGATCTGCCGTCGCCGCGAAGATGCGGATCGGCGACGTCCACCACTTTTCGAGCGCATCGCGCGATCGCAGTTGCTGGCGATCCTCCTTGCCGTCGACCTCGATGCGGCGAACGATCCACACTTCGTCCCAGAGGTCGAAACGAATCTCCAGTCGCGCGGCGCCTCGCCGGTCGGAATCGCGTTGATGAGCGATGAGAGTGAACGTCGTGGTGAGTCCGCTCTCGAGCTGCTTCTGAATCTCGCGATCGCCGAGCAGCGACGCAGGCAGCACCACTGCGACGACGCGTCCGGAATTCGCGATGAACGCCGGCCGCGGCTGCGCGTCCGCGAGCGCAGGAAACGCGACGACGAGCAGTGCGAAAGCTCGAATCATCGCCACGAGTACCCGAATCCGAGTCGAAGCACTCCCCACGAGCTTCTGCGCACCCATCGCGCCGAGGCCTGATAGGCCATTTGGTCGTTCGGAGTCCGGCCGAACCCTTCGTCGCCGCGCGTCACCTCTCGCTGTCGCCTGATCACGCGCGCCTCGAGCTCGAGACGCGAGTCGCCACTCTGCGATTCGTCGCGGCGGAGGTCGTGCGAGAGTCCGACTTGCGCGACCTCGTACGACGGTTTCCATCGCACTTCGTGAACGCGCAGCGTCGCCGGTTCGACTCGATCGTCGACGTTCGCCCAACCGGCCAGGGCGCCGGCGGAGACTGAGTTGCGTGGCGAGACTTCCCAGTACCGCAGCGCATCGACGTCGACTCCGAATCCGTTGACGTGCTGCGCGTAGGGTGTGGGATTCAAATCGATGAAGCCGATCGCGGCGCGATCGCGCATCGAGTAAAGCGGCGCAATTCGTAAGATGGATCCGCGCCTCGGGACGAAGGGCTGATCGGTGCTGTTGTACGTCCAGGTGAACGAGATCAAGCGCTGGGCATCCGTCCGGCCGTAAGCGACGCCGAAAATGCGCGATGCCGTTCGCCGGAAAATCGTATCTTCGTAGTCGAGCGTGAGCGTCTGCCGTGTGGTGAGCGGAATGCCGGCGACGAGTTGCGGCGAGATCGATCCACGCTCAGGCGAGTCGAGCGGAACTCGCAAGTTGACGGTGGCGAATGCGTGAGTGCCGAACAGGTCGTACCGCGTGTAGCCGATCGCCGCGGCAGAGTAGTCGCTCGTGAACTCCTGGCGATCGTGCCGAGCGGTCAAGCCGAGATGTACGACGCCGTGTC
>Ga0075425_100000639_pt1 | contig 33189 bp, 26 predicted proteins | sample SoiMethybrSBSTD4_FD_75300 | JGI IMG/M metagenome (GOLD analysis project Ga0075425, IMG submission 75300) | Bulk soil microbial communities from a Populus tree surrounding site in Tennessee, USA - Soil MetaG P. TD hybrid SBSTD4 | ecosystem: Environmental > Terrestrial > Soil > Tree plantation... | reverse complement strand
CAGCTTGCGCAGGCCCAGGCGCGCCTGCTCGATGCGGTAGTTGATCTCGCCGATCTGGTTCCGCTCGATCTCGCGCAGCGCGGCCCGGTCGCGCCGGGCTCGGCGCAGGTAGGGCTGCACGGCGGTCCAGACGGCCTCGCTGCCCTCCGCCACCACCCGGTCCCCGTCCTTCAGCCGCGCCGGCGTCCCCAGGAGCGGGCCGTACTCCCGCCGCTCCAGGTAGACGACGTCGGCCGGCTGCTCGCGGGACGTGATCTGGTCCTCGTCGATCCACTTGAAGTCGAAGCCCAGCAGATCCCGGTTGCCGAGCTTGAGCTGGAGTCGCTGCCGCGTGCCGTGCCGCGCCGTGCCGGGATCGGGGATGGGCTCCCGGTCCACCACCTGGCCCAGGAACACGCTGCCGTCCTTGAGCGTGACCTTGGCCAGCGGCTGCGGCCAGAAGAAGCCCAGCCCGTTGACGAGCACCACGCCCACCAGCCACGCGATCATGAGCAGGCACACGCCCAGGGCGCTGGCCGTGAGCCAGACCCAGGTGTCGCCCCGCCTGCCGGGCGCCATCACAGGGCCCGGTACTTCTCGCGCAGGCGCTGGCGGATCACCTCGGCCAGGGTGTTGACCGCGAAGGTCATGGTGAACAGCAGCGCCGCGGCCAGGAACAGGACGCGGTACAGCGTGCCCCCGTAGGGGGCCTCCGGGATCTCCACCGCGACGTTGGCGGAGAGCGTGCGCATGCCGTTGAAGATGGACCAGTCGAGCACGGGGGTGTTGCCCGTGGCCATGAGCACGATCATGGTCTCCCCCACCGCCCGCCCGAACCCGATCATGATCGCGGAGAAGACGCCGGGGCTGGCCGTGGGCACCACCACGCGCAGGGCCGTCTGCCAGCGGCTGGCCCCGAGCGCCAGCGAGCCCGCGGTGAGGCTGCTGGGCACGCTGGAGAAGGCGTCGTCGGCGATGGTGAAGATGATGGGGATGACCGCGAAGCCCATGGCCATGCCGACCACCAGGCTGTTGCGCTGGTCGTAGGTCAGGCCGAGCGCGCTCTGCAGCCACATGCGGAAGTCGCCCGCGAAGAGCAGCCGCTCGGCCAGCGGCGCCAGCCGCAGGGAGGCCCAGGCCCCGAGGAGCAGCAGGGGCAGCGTCAGCGCCAGCTCCATGCCCGGCTTGAGCCGCCGGGCCACGCGGGGCAGGCGGTGCCAGAACAGGACGCCCGACGTCCCCGCCGCCGGCAGGAGGACGATCATGAGGAGGATCGCGACGACGTGGCGGTCCACCAGGGGCGCCAGGTACAGGCCGGCCACGAAGCCGATGACCACGCTCGGCAGCGCGGCCATGATCTCCACCGTGGGCTTGATGCGGCCGCGGATGTCGGCATGGACGAACTGGGAGACGTAGAGCGCGCCCAGGACGGCCAGCGGGATGGCAAAGAGCAGCGCGTAGAAGGTTCCCTTCAACGTCCCGAAGACGAGCGGCACCAGGCTGAACTTGGTCTCGAAGTCGTTGGTGGCGCCCGTGGACTGCCAGACGTACTCGGGACGCCCGTAGCCTTCGTACCAGACCTTCCCGAAGAGCGCGCGCCAGGAGACCTCCGGGTGCGGGTTGGCCACCCAATACCGCGCGAGGCTGCCGTCGCCGCGCGCCACCAGGAGGCCGTCGCCCTTCGGCGTGATCATCGCCGCGGCCACGCCCTTCCCGCCCGAGAGCGTGAGCAGGGTCCGCTCGGAGGTCAGGTAACGAAGGACGACCGAGCCGTCCTCGCCCACGGTGACGAAGCTCTTGTCGCGGGTGGATGCGCCCATGGCCGTCACCGCCGAGCCCTGGGCCGGGAAGTCATGGGCCCGTACCATCCGGCTCTCGGCGTCCTCGTCGCCCAGCCGGCCCTCGAACCAGGCGCTGAGCTCGCCGTTCCGCGTGCCCGCCACGAAGGTGACGTCGCCCAGCAGGAAGCCCAGGGCGGTGATGGGCGAGCGGCCGACGGGCGATACGCTCGTGAGCCGCGGCGCATCGGCCAGCGACCAGTGGTACACGTTTCCCTGCTCGGTGCCGGCGACCAGGCGGTCCGCGCCGCCCAGGGCCAGGCACGTGACCCGCTCGCCCGCCTGCGTGCGCAACGTGGCCAGCGCCTCTGCCGTGCCTTCCTCGTTCGTCCAGAGCGCGATCTCGTCGTCGCCCACCAGGGCGGCCACGACCTTGCGCCCGGAGTCGGTCTCCGCGTAGCCGACCTGGCGCACCGCGCGGCCCGACCGGTCCACAGTGGCCACGCCGCGCTCGGCCACCGCGACGTCGAGGTCGGCGAGCTTCTGCCCCTGGTAGCGTGGGGTGAACTGCACCTGGGCCAGGCCGACGCGCCCGTCCGCCGTGCCCATCGCGACGAAGTCGCCGTGCAGGCTGCGGGAGGCCGCCGTCACCGCCGCTCCCTGCAGGGCGGCCAGCGGGTACTCGCGCACCCAGGGGCCATCAGGGAGACGCACCAGCTCGAGGCGCGGGCCGCCGCGCACCGCGTAGAGGTACATCTGGTACTCGTCGGTGCCCATGGCCTGCACCACGCCCGGCGGGAGCACGGGAGCGGCGACGGCTGCAGGAGCGGGACCGGACGGGGTCGGGACCGCCGCGGCGGCCGGGGCCGCCGGCAGGGACAGCGTCCCCGCCAACCCACCGCGCGCGGACCGGAAGAGCGGCCAGGCCTCGGAGAGGATGAAGACCAGGATCCCCATCACGCTGACGACGATACCCAGCCCGCCCAGGCGGATGAGGACGCCGGCCAGGCGGTCGACGCGCTCGACCGCGCGGATGCGGCCCCGCGCCGCCTCGAGCCTCGCGCGGATCCGGGGTCCGCCGAACGTCGTCTCCGCGGTGGACACTGCGCTATTCGATCTTCCCGCGCTCCTCGCTCACGATCGCAACCGTGAGGGGCAGGTAGCCGTCCTTGACCACGACCTCCTGGCCCTCGCGGCTGAGCACCAGCTTCAGGAACTGGTGGACCAGCGGATCGAGGGGCTTGCCGGGAGCGCGGTTGACGTAGATGTAGAGGTAGCGGGCCAGCGGATACGCGCCGCTCACCACGTCGTCGTAGGAGCCGGAGGAGAACGTCGCGCCCTCCTTCTCGGCCAGGGCCACGGCCTTCACGCCCGAGGTCTTGTACCCGATCCCGCTGTAGCCCATTCCGTACTGGTCGTTGGTGACGCCCTGGACCACCGAGGCCGATCCCGGCTGCTCCTTCACGGTGTCCTTGTAGTCGCCGTTCTTCAGCACGTGCTCCTTGAAGAAGCCGTAGGTGCCGCTGGCGGAGTTGCGCCCGTAGAGGCTGATGGGCCGCGACCGCCATTCGCCGGTCAGGCCCAGGTCGCCCCACGTGGCCGCGTCTTTCTGGGCACCGCGCTTGCGCGTCTTGGAGAAGGCCGCGTCCACCTGCGCGAGCGTGAGGCGGTCGAGCGGGTTGTCGCGATGGACGTAGACGGCCAGCGCGTCGTACGACGTCCGGATCTCGGTGGGCTTGTAGCCGAACTTCTTCTCGAAGGCGTCGACCTCGCTCGGCTTCATCTGCCGCGACATCGGCCCGAACTGGGCGGTGCCCTCGATGAGCGCGGGCGGCGCGGTGGAGGATCCCTTGCCCTCGACCTGGAGCCTGACGTTGGGGTAGAGCCGCGAGAAGGTCTCGCCCCACAGCGTCATGAGGTTGTTCATGGTGTCGCTCCCCACGCTCGAGAGGTTCCCGGAGACGCCGCTGGTCTTCTCGTAGGCGGGGATCGCGGGATCGACCTTTGCCCCCGCGGCCGGCGCCGCGGCCGCGCTGGAGGCGGCGGGTGAGGCGAGCGCCGGAGGCGGCGTGGCCTCCGGCGCCTTCTCGGCGCTGCAAGCCGCGGCGGCGAGGGCCAGCACGAGGGGAAGGCTCCGGACGGCGGCCGATCGATCGCTCATGGGACCCTCCCTGGGAATGCCTCCGCCCCGACGCCGCGGGCCTCCCACTCCACGAATCGTAGAAGCCGGACGTAACCGACGCGTTTCCGGCGCGTTAATTGGGCGTTAACTCCCGCCGCGGGGCTCAGTGGAGCTTGGCCAGCTCCTCCTGGACGATCTTCGCGGGCAGCGGGTAGTAGCCGTCCTTGACCACGATCTCCTGTCCCTCGCGGCTCAAGACGAGGTGCAGGAACTCCTGCACCACCGGGTCGAGCGGCTTGCCCGGCGCCCGGTTGACGTAGATGTAGAGGAAGCGGGCCAGCGGGTACTTCCCGCTGATCACGTCCTCGTAGCTGCCGGACGAATAGGCGCCGCCCGACTTCTCGGCCAGGGCGAGGTTCTTCACGCCCGACGTCTTGTAGCCGATGCCGCTGTAGCCCATCCCGAAGCGGTCCGAGGTCACGCCCTGCACGACCGAGGCGGAGCCGGGCTGCTCCTTCACGGCGTCCTTGTAGTCGCCGTTCATCAGCACGTGCTCCTTGAAGAAGCCGTAGGTCCCGCTGGCCGAGTTGCGGCCGTAGAGGCTGATGGGACGCGCCGCCCAGTCCCCCGTCAAGCCGAGCTGGCCCCAGGTCGTGACGGCCTTCCCGGCCCGCCGCCGGGTCTTGGAGAACGCACCGTCCACCTCGGCCAGGGTGGCCTTGTCCAGGGGGTTGTCCTTGTTCACGTAGACGGCCAGCGCGTCGTACGACGTGCGCACCTGGGTGGGCTTGTAGCCGAACTTCTTCTCGAACGCGTCGATCTCGGTCGGCTTCATGGCCCGCGACATGGGGCCGAACTGGGCGGTGCCGGCGATGAGGGCGGGGGGCGCGGTGCCCGAGCCCTTCCCTTCGACCTGGATCTTCACGTTGGGGTACATCTTCGCGAAGGCCTCGCCCCACAGCGTCATGAGGTTGTTCATGGTGTCGGACCCGACGCTGTTGAGGTTTCCGGAGACGCCGGAGGTCTTCTGGTACCCGTTGATGCCCGACTCGACCTTGACCTGGGCCAGGGCCGGCGCGGAGCCCGCGGCAAAGACAGCGAACGCGATGAGCAGACGCCTCATGATTTCATCTCCTGCTTGTAGCGAGCCTGCCGTTCTTTCCATGCCCCGCTCTAGAAGCTCCAGTAGAACGTGAGCCGGGTGACCACGTCGTTCTGGATCTCGGCCACCCCGGCCGGCTCGTCGTAGCGCACCCACTCGACGTTGGGGCTGAGCCGGATCGATCCCCTGAGGTAGAACTCGAGGCCCGTGAGGTAGAACTTGAACGGCGCGTCCTTGCTGAGGGCCCAGAAGGCGATGGTGTCGGCGCCGGGAAGGCCCACGTCGTCCCCGCCCTTGTCGCCCTTCACGGAATCGAACCTGCCGAACGCCGCGAACCGCTTGGGCTTGATGTCGTAGTTGATGAACGCGGACCAGATCTTGATGTCGGTGTCGGCGGCGTCCGTCCCCGACTTGCGCTCCTGCCACAGGTACTGCGCGGCGCCGCGGAAGGCGTTCTTCTTGAAGCCGATCAGGCCCTTGGCCGTGGTGCGGTCCTGGCCGCTCGGCCGCTTGCCGTAGTTGAAGACGCCCTCGACCCGCAGCCCCGACCTCGGCTCGTAGAGCGCGAGGAAGCGCCCTATCTTGAACTTGTCCTGCTCCGAGTTCTGGCTGGAGTCGTTGCCGAACTGCGCGCCGTAGCTGAACCCGCCCTCGCCGATGGGACCGGTCAGCGCCAGGCCGAAGTCGCGCGAGGAGTCGATGGCGTAGAGGTCGGCCGGGGTCTTCTCGATGTGGCGCAGGCCCCAGTAGGCCTCCTCGGAGTCGAAGGTCAGCGAGGGCTCGATGCCGAGCCGGGCCTGGTGTGCCCCGTGGTACTTCCACGTGAAGTAGGCGTCTTTGATGAACGGCGTCAGGCTGCCTCCGGCCATCAGCCCGTTGCTGTTCATCTCCAGGCGGGTGCGGATGCTCATGGTGGGGCTGAAGGCCAGGTCGTAGCCCAGGTAGACGCGGCGGAACCAGAAGCCCTGCTGGTGGTCGAACTTCGCGTCGTGGTGGTCGGGGAAGTAATAGAAGTCGCCGAAGGCCAGGCCGTTGACCTTGCCCGCGGGGAAGGGTGAGACCTCAGCCGGCTTGGCCTTGGGGAAGACCTCGCCCGGTTTGTCGTGCTTGAAGTTGTAGAGGTTCACCGCGTCCTCGCTGTCGAAGATCACGGTCTCCCCGTTCGGTCCGAAGCCCAGCCGGGTGATGGCCACGCCAATCTCGGCCCCCCCGCTCTGCTCCCAGGTCTCGTAGCGCTGGGCGTTGGCGAAGACGTAGATGCGCCCGTCTTTCTGAACCTCCCGGTAGAACATGTTCTGGGCCCATGTGCTCGCGGCCGCGCCCAGGATGAGGAGCAGGGCGGTGGCCAGGCCAAGGGCACGCCGTACGGTCTGAGCTGCCATCAACGGTGCCTCCTTAGTCGCTGCAGGAACGCAGTTCCGTCTCTCTCACACCGCGGCCAAGTTAGAAGGCCGGCGTGACAGCGGCGTGACGCGTGTGTGAACGGGATGTTAAGCCCGCCGGGCGCGGCCTACCCAGTTCCCGAGGCCGGCCGCGTCGAAGGCCTGATCGAGGTCCTCGATGAGGTCGTCGCCGTCCTCCAGTCCGACCGAGAGGCGGACGAGGTCCTCCGGAAGGCTCCGCGCGCGGCGCACCTCGGCGGGGATGGCGGCGTGTGACATCCGGCAGGGCAGGCTGGCCGAGGAGTGGACGCCGCCGAAGCTCACCGTGGTGGCGAACAATCGCAGGGACTCGACGAGACGCGCCGACGCGGTCAGGGAGCCGGTCTCGAACGAGACGAGCGCGCCCGCGCCGCGCGACTGCGCCCGGAGCCGATCGTGGCCCGGGTCGTCGCGGAGTCCCGGGTAGCGCACCCTCAGCCCTCGGGACCACAGGTGCGACGCGACGCGCTGCGCAGTGGCCTGCTGGCGGTCCAGGCGCACGGCCAGGGTCTGCAGGCCGCGCAGGAGCAGGAACGCGTCGAACGGTCCCAGGCCCGCGCCCTCCGCGTTCTGCACGAACGCGATCCGCTCGGCCAGAACCTGGTCCGCCGCCACCACGCACCCCGCGGTGACGTCGCCGTGGCCCGCCAGGTACTTGGTCGCCGAGTGCACGACGAGGTCCGCCCCCAGCTCCAGCGGACGCTGGAGGTACGGGCTCAGGGCCGAGGCGTCCACGCAGAGCCAGGCGTCGTGGTCGTGGGCCAGGCGCGCCAGGTCCCGCAGGTCGGGCACGCGCAGGAGGGGGTTGGTCAGCGACTCCACGTGCACGAGCCGCGTGCGCGGGCCGATGGCGGCCCGGGCGGCGGCGGGGTCCGCCAGGTCGGCGTAGCGCACCTCGATACCGAAGGGCGCGACCAGGCGCGAGAACAGCCGGTAGGTCCCGCCGTACAGATCGTCGCCGGCCAGGAGCTGATCGCCCGGACGCAGAAGACGCGTCACCGCGGCCAGCGCGGCCAGGCCGCTGGCGAAGGCGGAGGCGCCCGCGCCGCGGTCGAGGCGCGCCAGGTGCGCCTCGAGCACGGAGCGGGTGGGATTGCCGCTGCGCGAGTAATCGTATCGGCCCGGCTCCAGCGGCGAGGCCTGGTCGAAGGTGGCGGTCTGGTAGATGGGCGTGGCCACGGGACGGAACGGGTCGTCCGGACAGGCGTCGAAGGCCAGGACCTCCGTGTGCGGCCTCACGCCGACACCCCGTCGGCCGCGTCCACCTCGGCCACGGGCCGCTCGCGTGAGAGGTCGAGCAGGTCGGCCATCACCGCCTCCGCGGTCGGCCATCGGCCGGCGCCCTTGCCACGCAGGACGACCGGCGGGCCGCCCTTCACATGGAAGACGATGCCGTTCTGCTCGTCGCGCAGGGCGCCTAGCGGGTGGGACGCCGGCAGCCGCTCCGGACGCACCGTGGCCAGCAGCTTCTGGCCGCGCGGCTCGAGGCGGCCGACGAGGCGGACGCGTCCCCTCTCCCCGCCTGGCGGCCGCTTCCGCGCCGCCACGTCCAGGATCCCCGTGCGCGCGACGGTCCGTGCCTCGCGACCGAACGCCACGCGGGCCAGGACGCGCAGCTTGGCCTCGAGGTCGATGCCCTCGAGGTCGCGCGACGGATCGGCCTCCGCCAGTCCCTCGGCCTGGGCGCGCCGCACCGCTTCCTGGAGCGAATGACCCTCGGCCAGGCGATCGAGGACGAACCCGGTCGTGCCGTTCAGGACGCCCTCCACGCTCTGGAGCCGGCGCGTCGCGGCCAGACGGGCGGCCGTCTCCAGCACCGGAACCGCGCCGCCCACCGCCGCCGAGAAACGAAGCGGCGCGCCGTGGCGCCCGGCACGTTCGGCCAGGCCGGGCCCGTGAGCGGCCAGCAGGGCCTTGTTGGCCGAGACCACGGCCTTGCCCGCGGCCAGCGCGCGCGCGGCCAGCGACGCCGCAGGCTCCTCGCCGACGATGGCCTCGACCACCACCTCCGCCGCATCGACGACGGCCCGGGCGTCGGTGGTCAGCAGCGCGGGCGGCGCTTCTCCGACGTGGCGCCGCGGGTCCCGCACGGCGATGCCCGTGACCTCGAACAGGTCACGGTGCGCCTCGAGCAGCCGGTACACGCCGAGGCCGACCGTGCCCAGCCCGAGGAGGCCGACGCGCGCCGGCCGTGGCGGCGGCAGCGCCCGGGCCAGCCGCGCCGGTCCCGCGCCCACGCGCGTCACGTCCGCCGCGCGCCACGCGCCGACCTCGAACTCCAGGCCCCGCGCGCGAGCGAAGCGGAGGGCCCGCGGCTGCACCACCCCCCCGCCCAGGCGGAGGGCGTCGTCCCACGACAGCGCCGCGTAGCGGCGGGCGCCGGGGTGGCGGGCGGGATCGCGATCGTACAGGCCGGCCGTGTCCTTGATCAGCCGGCACCGCCCGGCGCGTAGCCGATCGGCCAGGAAGAGCGCCGTGTAGTCGGACCCCCCGCGGCCGAGCAGCGAGACCGCGCCGTCCACCGTCCGGCCCAGGAAGCCCGGCACCACCGCCACCGCTCCCGAGCCGAGCACCCGATCGAGGACGACGGTATCCAGGTGGACGGGCTCGGCCTCCAGCAGCGCGCCGCGGGTCCGCAGGCCGAGGCGCGCCGTGTCCAACACCTCCACCGGCAGGCCGGCGCGGTCCAGGGCCAGGGCCAGGAGGGCCGCGGCGGCCTGCTCGCCGGTGGCCACCAGCGCGGCCAGGGCCGCGGGCTGCGGCCGCGCGCCCACGCGCTCGGCCTGCGCGATGAGCCCGTCGGTCGCTCCGCGGAGCGCCGACACCACGGCCACCACCGCTCCTTCCCGCGCCCAGCGGTACACCTCGTGGACCGCCTGCGCGAGGTCGCGCTCGCTGCGCAGGACCGAGCCGCCCAGCTTGAGGACCGTCAGCGGGCGGCCGGGCACGGCTCCTCCTCCGCGGCGGCGGCCGCGACCTCGATGGCCTGCCCCAGGTCGGCGATGATGTCCGCCGGGTCCTCCAGCCCCACCGACAACCGCACCAGCCCGTCGGTCACGCCCGCCCTCTCCCGCTGCTCGCGCGGCACGTCGCCGTGGGTCATGGACGCGGGATGGGTGACGAGCGTCTCGACGGCCCCCAGGCTCTCCGCCAGCGCGCAGAGCCGGACCGCGTTCATGAGCGCGGTGCCCGCCACGAGCCCGCCCTCGATCTCGAAGGCCAGGATGCCCCCGTGCCCGCGCTGCTGCCGGAGGGCCAGCTCGTGCTGCGGGAACGAGGGCAGCCCCGGGTAGAGCACGCGCGTCACGCGCGGGTGGGCCTCCAGCCATGAGGCGACGGCCTGGGCATGGGCGGAGTGCTGCCGCAAACGCAGGGGCAGCGTCTTGATCCCGCGCAGGGTGAGCCACGACTCGAAGGGGGATTGGATCGAGCCGACGCTCTTGCGGACGAACCGGAGCCTCTCCAGCAGCGCCGCGTCGCGAGAGGTCAAGGCCCCGCCCACCGTGCTGTTGTGGCCCTCGATGTGCTTGGTCGTCGAATAGACGGAAATGTCGGCGCCCAGGTCGAGCGGCCGCTGCAGCACGGGGGTCTGGAAGGTGTTGTCGACGGCCAGGAGGACGCCCGCCTGCCGGCAGACCGCCGCCACCGCGGCGATGTCCGTCAGGGCCAGCGTGGGGTTGGCCGGCGTCTCAACGAAGACCAGGCGGGTGCGGGGCGTGATCGCGGCCGCCACGACGGCCGGCGACTTCGCGTCCACGAAGCTGGCCTCGACACCGAAGCCGGACAGGATCTCGCGCAGCAGGCGCACGGTGCCGCCGTAGCAGACCTCGGAGACTACGACGTGGTCCCCGGAGCGAAGCAGGGCCAGCGCCAGCGCGGTCTCCGCCGCCATCCCGGTGGAGAAGCAGACCGAAGGCGGAGCGTCCTCCAGCTCGCCCAGGCACGCCTCGAGCACGGAGACCGTGGGGTTCGACGCCCGCGAGTAGGTGTGCCCTTTGTGGACGCCTACGGCCTGCTGGACGTAGGTGGTCGACTGGAAGATCGGCGTGAGGATCGCGCCGGTGGCCGGGTCGGGGGCCTGGCCGGCGTGGACGGCGCGTGTGTCTTCGTGCGTGTGGGGCACGGTGTCCTCTCCTTCCTCGAAGAAGACACCCGGAAACGCTCGCGCGCTCGGACACTTCGTTGCCTGCGCGACGGTCGCGTCAGGCCGCATCTCCCCTGCCGAGGGGAACGGCACCTTGGGATGTCCGTCCCAGGTTGCCGGGCCCGCCGTTACGGGCGGGTCGCTCCGGATGTCGGGGGCCAATATGGGCCGGTCCCCGTCCGGCGCGCAAGGGCCTCGTGCGTCATAGCGCGGCCGACGTAGATGCGCCCGGGATGTCAAGCCCGGGCTCCCGCGGCCACTCTTTTTTCGTTGAACGCCGCTCGCGCGTCGTGATACACGGGACTTCTCTCACGGAGGTCCCTTCCATGCAGGTGGTGTTCGAGTCGGCCATCGCCCGCGACGCGGCGGAGAGGCTGGAGGCGATCGTCGCGCGGTCGGTGGCCGACCGGCGCCTGCCGGAGGACGCCCGCGTCTACATCTCCCGCCCGCGGAACGGATGGTCGGTCTTCGTCTTCGGCGTGGAAGAGCATCCGCTCGTCCTCGCGGAGCAGATCCGCGCCGCGCTGCTCCGCGAGGCCCCCGAGGGATCGGCCCGGCACGCGCCGCTGCGGCGGCTGCGCGAGGTGTAGCGGGATCAGTCGATCATCGCCTCGATCGCGTCGGCTACCAGCCGCGTCCCCACCGCCAGCTTGAGGATGTCGCCGTCGACCATGACGTACTCGTAGCCCGTCGGCACGGGACCGAGCCGCGTCACCAGGACCGGCGGCAGCGGCTGGTACACGATCGAGGTGGGCAACGGCCGGCCGACGACGTACCGCTTCTTGAGCTGGCCGGGCGGCATGCAGAGCCGGTTCTTCTTGGCCAGGCCGGGCGGACAGTTCCCGCGGCCGTAGGTCTCGACGCGGTAGGTCCTGACGACGTCGCGGTCCCGGTCCGCGAAGACCACGACCGGGCGGCCGCCCTTGTCGGGCTCCACGACGGCGACCGTTTCCTTGTCCTTGTCCTTGGACTTTCCCTTCCCCTTGCCGCCCTTGTCGGCGGAGACGGGCGAGACGGCGAGCCCCGCGAGCAGCAGGGCGGCGACGAGCGAGCGCAGCATGAGAGACCTCCTACGGCGATTGTCGCAGGGATCCGGAGGGTCAGGCGCGGGCCCGGGCGGGCGCCCGGGTGCCGGCCGCGCGCGGGACGAACTCCAGGCCCAGCGGGCGCTCCAAGGTTCCGGCCAGGAGCTCGAGCCGCCGCCGCGCCGCCCACTGCTCGAGGCCGGCGTCGCCTTCCACCTCGCAGCGCAGGCGGAGCCCGCCGCGGTCCTCGCGCACGGAGAGCGCCTTGACCACCGCGCGGTGGCTACGGTCCAGGGCGTCGGCCAGGCGCAGGAGGCCGGAGAGGATGCGCACCGCGCGGCGCTCCTCGCGGGGCAGGGCGCCGAAGACCGTGTTCTTCTTGCGCGGCATGCCCTGGCGGTGATAGCGGCCCACCAGGGCCAGGACCTCGATGTCCACGGGATGGAAGCCGCGGAGGTCTCCGTTACGGATGAGGTAGAACGTGTGCTTGTGGCGTCCGGGGTACGAGATGTGCCGGCCCACGTCGTGCAGCAGCGCCGCGAACTCCAGCAGCGAGCGCTCCCGCGGCCCCAGGCCGTGCACGCGGTGCGTCGCGTCGAACAGCTCCAGGGCCAGGCGCGCCACCTGCCGCGCGTGCGGCTCGTCGTAGCCGCACTTCTCGGCCAGCGAGACGACACTGCGCCGGCGCACGTCGGGATAGGCGTCCGCGCGGGCCACGGAGCGCGGGTGCGCGCCCAGGTAGTCGATGAGCAGGCCCTCGCGCAGGGCCCACTCGCAGAGCACGATCTCCTTCACCTGGAGCGATTCGAGGATGGTGTCCAGCACCACCGCCCCCGCCACGATGATGTCGGCGCGGCGCTCGTCCATGGCCGGCAGCCGGCGCCGCTCCTTGACCGTGGACGCCACCAGGCGCTTGCGCAGCTCGTGCAGCGCGGGCGCGGACACCGTGAGGTGGTGCAGGGAATCGGGAGGGCTCCCGGCCTGCGCGGCGTGGGCCAGGCTGCCCAGGGCCAGGATGGTCCCGGAGGTCCCGACCACGATGTCGAACCCCGCGGCCCGCGCGCGATCGGCGTGGGGCGCCACGCGCTCCTTGACGTGGGCGGCCAGGCGGCGCTCGTCGCGGGGCGGGATGGGGTCGGCGGCGATGAACCGCTCCGTCATGCGCAGGACGCCCAGCTTCTCCGAGGCGGCCCACTCGATGCGCTCGCCGGCGCCCAGGGCCAGCTCCACGCTCCCGCCGCCGATGTCCAGCACCAGGGCGCGCCGGCCTTCGAGGTGGATGCTGTGCAGGGCGGCCAGGTAGATGAGCCGCGCCTCCTCCTCGCCCGAGAGGACGTTCGGCCAGAACCCGATCTCCCGTCCCACGCGGTCCAGGAAGTCCTCGCCGTTCTGGGCCTCGCGCACGGCGGAGGTGGCCGCGGCCAGGAGCTTGTCCACGCGCTGGGCGTCGGCGAGGCGCTTGTACTCGCGCAGGGTGTCCAGGCCGCGGCGCATGGCCTCGGCCGAGAGCCGGCCGCGGGCCAGCGTGCGCTCGCCCAGCCGCACCATCTCCTTCTCGCGCTCGATCAGGTGGAAGCCGCCCGCCCGCGTCTCCACGATGACCATGTGGAACGAGTTGCTGCCCATGTCGATCGCCGCGACCCGCATGTGGCCCTATTGTAGTGAGGCCGCGTGACATTCCCAGGACCGGCGGCGGGGCGCGGCCGTCATGCTAGGATCACCGGAAGGTCACGACGTCGTCATTCTGGAGGTCCCCGCCATGCGCGGCGACAAGATCGTCAAGTTCTTCATGCCCAAGGAGGAGCGGTTCCACGAGCTCCTCGACCGGGACACCGCGCACCTCGTCCGGGCCGCGCGCCTCTTCTCCGAGATCGCCCAGAGCGAGAGCCTCGAGGACCGCAAGGCGAAGGTGGCCCAGCTCAGGGGGCTGGAGCACGACGGCGACCTCATCACCAAGGAGATCTTCGCGGCCCTGAACTCCACGTTCATCACGCCCCTGGACCGCGAGGACATCCGCGCCCTGGCCGTGGACCTCGACGACATCCTGGACTACCTGGAGGGCGTGGCCCAGTACCTGATCCTCTTCGAGATCGGCCAGTCGCCCGACCCGCTCCGGAAGTTCGCGCAGATCCTGGCCGCCATGGTGGACGAGATCCACACCGCCACCGGCATGATCTGGGACCTGGCCAACGAGAAGAAGATCCACGAGGCGGTGGTGCGGATCTCGCAGCTGGAGAACGAGGCCGACGCCCTGTACTTCTCGGTCATCGGCGACCTCTTCAAGAGCGGGCAGGGCCGGGACCCCGTGGAGATCCTGAAGTGGAAGGAGATCTACCAGGGGCTCGAGGACGCCTGCGACGAGTGCAAGGAGTTCACCCACACCCTGAGCAACGTCGTCGTGAAGAACGCCTGAGGCCGCGCCGTCCATGGAGCCCGTCATCGTCGTCATCATCCTGGTGGCCCTCGCCTTCGACTTCCTGAACGGTTTCCACGATGCCGCCAACTCCATCGCCACCGTGGTCTCGACGCGGGTCCTCTCGCCGCAGAAGGCCGTGCTGTGGGCGGCCTTCTTCAACTTCGTAGCCGCCTTCGTGCTCGGCACCCACGTGGCCAAGACCATGGGCAAGGGGATGATCGACCTGCAGGTGGTGACGCAGGAGGTGATCCTGGCCGGGCTCATCGGGGCCATCACCTGGAACCTGGTGACCTGGTACTACGGCCTGCCCGTCTCGTCCTCGCACGCCCTCATCGGCGGCTACGCCGGGGCGGCAGTGGCCAAGGCGGGGCCGCGGGCCATCCTCCTCTCCGGCTGGTCCAAGACGCTGGTCTTCATCGTGCTGGCCCCGCTCATGGGCGCGTTCCTCGGCTTCTTTCTCATGGTCTCCGTCACCTGGATCTTCCGGCGCTGGCACCCGTTCCGTCTCGACCAGCTCTTCCGGCGGCTGCAGCTCGTTTCCGCCGGCCTCTACAGCCTCGGGCACGGCGGCAACGACGCCCAGAAGACGATGGGGATCATCACCGGCCTGCTGGTCAGCTCCGGCCTGCTGGCGAAGTTCGAGGTCCCGCTGTGGGTGGTCCTGATCTCGCACGCCGCCATCGCGCTCGGGACCATGTTCGGCGGATGGCGGATCGTGAAGACCATGGGCACCAAGATCACCAAGCTCCAGCCCTTCGGCGGGTTCTGCGCGGAGACCTCGGGGGCCATCACCCTCATCATGACCACGCTGCTCGGCATACCGGTCTCCACCACCCACACCATCACCGGCGCCATCATCGGCGTCGGCGCCACGCGGCGGCTCTCGGCGGTGAAGTGGGGCGTGGCCGGGACCATCGTCTGGGCCTGGGTCCTGACCATCCCGCTCTCGGCGGCGGTGTCAGCGGTGATGTACCTGGCGCTGCGGCCGCTGTTCTGAAGCCGGCCGCTCCCGTCGGGACCTAGCGGAGCGGGTCGCAGGTACCGGGCGTGGGCGTCACCTTCCCGCTGGCGTTGGGGAGGGGCCCCGCGGGAGAATGGGCCATGTTCTTCAAGCAGTTCTACCTGGGCTGCCTGGCCCAGGCCTCCTACCTCATCGGCTCCGAGGGCGAGGCGGCGGTGGTCGATCCGCGCCGCGACGTCGAGGAGTACCTGCAGGAGGCGGCCGCCGCGGGGCTGCAGATCCGCTACGTCATCGAGACCCACCTGCACGCGGACTTCGTGAGCGGCCACCGCGAGCTGGCCGAGCGCGCCGGCGCGGAGGTCGTCTTCGGCGCCGCGGCGCGGGCCGCGTTCCCGCACCGCGCGGTCCGCGACGGGGACGAGATCCGGCTGGGGAAGGTCGTGCTGCGCTTCCTGGAGACGCCGGGCCACACCCCGGAGAGCGTGTCCGTCCTCGTCACCGACACCGCGACGTCCCCCGAGCCGGCCCTCGTCCTCACGGGTGACACGCTCTTCATCGGCGACGTGGGCCGCCCCGACCTGGCGGGAGGCCAGGAGGCGACGCCGGCGCAGATGGCCGGCCTCCTGTACGACTCGCTCCACGGCAAGCTGCTGGCGCTCCCGGATGAGGTCCAGGTGTTCCCCGCGCACGGCGCCGGCTCGCTGTGCGGCAAGAACATCTCCAAGGAGACCTCGTCCACCATCGGCGAGCAGCGGCGGCGCAACTACGCGCTGCAACCGATGCCCAAGGAGCAGTTCGTGCGCATGGTCACCGCGGACCTGCCCGAGGTCCCGCGCTACTTCTCGATGGACGTCGCCATCAACCGCGCCGGCGCGGCGCCCCTGGCGGAGAGGCCGCTGCCGCCGGCCCTGGGGCCGGAGGCGGTGCGCCGGCTGGCCGGCGAGGGCGCCCAGGTGCTGGACGTGCGGACGAGCGCCGACTTCGGGGCGGGACACGTGCCGGGCTCGGTGAACGTCGGGCTGGGCGGCCAGTTCGCGTCGTGGTCGGGCACGCTGCTGGACCCGGCGCGGCCGCTGCTCGTCGTGGCCGAAGACGAGGCGCGCGTGCGCGAGGCGGTGATGCGCCTGGCGCGCGTGGGGCTGGAGAACGTGGCCGGCTACCTGGAGGGCGGCCTGCCCGCGTGGCAGCGGGCCGGCCTGCCCGCATCCGACCTTCCGCAGATCGCGGTGGGCGAGCTCAAGGAGCGGCTGCGGGAAGGCGGCGACCTGCAGGTGGTGGACGTGAGGCGGCCGGGCGAGTACGCCGAGGGCCACGTGCCCGGCGCGGCCAGCCGGCCCCTCGACCGTCTGGAGCGCGAGGTCCGCAGCCTCGACCCCGCGCGCCCGACCGCCGTCATCTGCGCGGGTGGCTACCGGTCCAGCGCGGCCACCAGCATCCTGCAGCGCCACGGCTTCCGCGACCTGGCCAACGTGGTGGGCGGCACCAGCGCCTGGGTCGCGGCCGGCTACGACGTCGAGAAGCCCGCCGCGCCCGCCCCGGCGTGAGATGCGCCGCCCCGCGGCCGTCCTGCTGCTGCTGGCCGTGACCGGGCCCGGCTCGGCGGGCGACCGCGTGGACGGCCGGTCCTTCGCCACGCGCTCGGTCGTCTACGGGCGCCACGGCATGGTGGCGGCCGCGCATCCCCTGGCCGTCCAGATCGGCGTCGGCATCCTCCAGAAAGGCGGCAGCGCGGTGGACGCCGCCATCGCCGTCAACGCCGCCCTGGGTTTCATGGAGCCGATGTCGTGCGGGATCGGCGGCGATCTCTTCGCGCTGGTCTGGGACGCCAAGACCGGCCGCCTCCACGGCCTCAACGCCTCGGGCCGCGCGCCGCGAGCCCTCACCGCGGACAAGGTCAAGGCGGAGGACGACGGCACCATCCCCGTCTACAGCCCGTACGCGTGGACGGTCCCCGGAGCGGTGGACGGCTGGTTCGAGCTGCACCGGAAGTTCGGCCGGCTGCCCATGGCCGAGGTGCTGGCCCCGGCCGCGCGGGCGGCCCGCGAAGGCGAGCCCGTGCCCCAGGCCATCGCCGGCGCCTGGGACCGCGCGGAGCGCCTCTTCAAGGACAAGCCCGGCTTCGCGAAGACGTTCCTCCCCCATGGCCGCGCCCCGCGCGAGGGCGAGGTGTTCCAGAACCCCGCGCTGGCCCGGGCCTACGACACGCTGGCCCGCGAGGGACGCGACGCCTTCTACCGCGGCGCCATCGCGCGCGACGTGGTGGCGTTCTCGAGGGCCAACGGCGGCTTCTTCTCGGAGGAAGACCTGGCCGCCCACCACTCGGAGTGGGTGGAGCCCATCTCCACCGACTACCGCGGCGTCACCGTCTTCGAGCTGCCGCCCAACGGCCAGGGCATCACCGCCCTGATGCTCCTGAACATCCTGGAGACGTTCGACCTCAAGTCCATGGGCCGCGACTCCACGGCCTTCTGGCACACCATGGTGGAGGCCAAGAAGATCGCCTACGAGGACCGCGCCCGGTTCATCGCCGACCCGGCCTTCGCCCGGGAGCCGGTGGACTGGCTGCTGTCCAAGCCCTATGCGAGGAAACGGGCGGCCCTGGTGGATCCGGCCCGCGCCGCGCTCCGCGTGGACGCGGGGCGCAGGGCGATGGCCGGGGGCGACACCACATACCTGGCGGTGGCGGACGGCGACGGCAACATGGTCTCGCTCATCCAGAGCAACTACACGGGCTTCGGCTCGGGCTACGCGGTGGACGCGTGGGGGTTCGCCGTCCAGGACCGCGGCGCGCAGTTCGACCTCAAGCAAGGCCTGCCCAACTCGCTCGAGCCGGGCAAGCGGCCGTTCCATACGATCATCCCGGCGTTTCTCATGAAGGACGGCCAGCCTTGGGTCGCCTTCGGGCTCATGGGCGGCGACATGCAGCCGCAGGGCCACGCCCAGGTGGTGGTGAACCTCGTGGACTTCGGCATGAACCTCCAGGAGGCGGGCGACGCCGCGCGCTTCTACCACACCGGCTCCTCGGAGCCCACGGGCACGCTCATGACCACGGGCGGCGAGCTCCACCTGGAGAGCGGCGTCCCCGCGGAGGTGAAGCGCGACCTGCTGCGCCTCGGCCACCGCGTGACCGACCTGCTGGGCCAGTACGGCGGCTATCAGGCCGTGGCCCGCGATCCCGTCACCGGCGTCCTGGCCGGGGCCAGCGAGTCGCGCAAGGACGGCTGCGCGATGGGGTACTGATCGGAGTTACGGACTGCGTATCCCCCGCGCGGCGGATAATTCGCAAGGATAATTGTTACCTTTCGTACTTGTTCCGGAACAAGTACGCGACGCCCGCGCGGCACCGAAACGGTCATCCGAAACGTGAAGACGACTCGAATGCGATGCGTTATCGCTCTGATCGGAGCGGGACTGGTGGCTTCGTGCCAAAGCCCAACCGATTCGAAAATCGGGCACTCACGTTTCGTACTCGCCCCAGGGCGAGTTGGACCTCAGCCTTGTTGCTCGAACCGCCACCGCGGTGGCGGCTGGGCCGCCAGCGCTCCGGCGTCCCCGCCATCGATCCGCTCCTGCCATGTGCGCAGCTCCCGCCGGTGCTGGCCCAGGTCGAAGCCGAAATAACGGTCCGGGTATTTCTCGAACCGCTTGAGCGCGCGGCGCAGCATGCTCCCCGCCCCCGCGAGGTTGCCGTCGTCCAGATGGTAGAAGGCCACCGATACCTGTATCAGCCCCTGGAAGAAGTCGCGCGACGGCCCGCGGAGGCCGGTCCACAGCTCCTCCAGGGTGTCGTGGCACTCGAAGAAGTGCCCGGCGTTGAACTCACCCACCCCTTTTTCAAAAGCGCGGCGCTCCTCGGGATCGAGCCGAGGAGGAGGCGGCGGCGCCTGCATTACCGCGCCATGATCGCACGCGCCGCGCTGCCATGATCGCTGGCCCATGACGGCCGAGGCCGCACTGAGCGGACGCAGCACCCGCTATACGCCTCGCGGGTTGTGCCAAGATATTGGCAAACCGCCAAGCCGGGCAGGGAGCAGGTCATGAGGTTGGGGAATGTCGCGCTGGTCCTCGCGGCAGCGTTTCATGCCCAGGCCGCGAACCTCGTCGAGGACCATCATTCGCGATCCGCATCTCCCGTCCCCATCGTCCGGCCAGGAGCCGCGGCTTCCGCCCTGTCCGATGAGCCACCCGCCGGCCTGACCCACGACGACTGGAGCCAGATCCAGCGCGCCGTCGACACGTCCGAGTATCGGGCGATCCGGGTCACGCGTCGTGGTGAGGCCCCGGCCCTCCAGGCGCCGAATCGAAAGCAAGCTTATCGCACGACATTCCGCCGCGACCGGATCGAGATAGCGCCCCAGGCTCCGGCGGGACCCGGGTGGCGGTTGGGCCTCTCGGTCACCGGCTACGGCTACGCCGGCGACGTGCGTCCCGTGGAGCCTACGGAGCCGCAGCTCGAAGAAGAAAGAGTCGAATACCGGCGTGGTCCCGTCACGGAGTGGTACGTCAACCGGCCCGAAGGGCTGGAGCAGGGCTTCGAGCTGAAGGAGCCGCGACCTCGGCGCGACGAGCCGGTGGTCGTTACGATCGCGGTCCAGGGCGACCTGGATGTGGCCGCTCGCGGCGATAGCGCTTCGTTCGCCAAGCGTGCCGGCCAGACCGTCATCCGCTATGCCGGGCTCAAGGCCTGGGACGCGGAAGGGCGACCGCTCCAGTCTCACCTGGAGGCGCTGGACCGCGACGTCCGGCTCGTCGTGGAGGCGTCGGCCGCTCGCTTCCCCATCACCGTCGACCCCACGTTCGTGCACGAGGCCCAGCTCTTCGGGAACAGCCCGCACGACATCTTCGGCTTTTCGGTATCGGTTTCCGGCGACACGCTGGTGATCGCCGCCCCCGGTTTCAGCACCCCGGGTGGCCAGAATGTAGGGGCTGCTTACGTGTTCGTGCGCTCGGGCACAACCTGGACCCAGCAGCAGACTCTGCTGGCGTCGGACGGAGCGGAGCTGGATTCGTTTGGCTGGTCGGTGTCGGTCTCCGGGGACACGGCGGTCGTCGGAGCCAACCTGGACGACACGCCCGCTGGGGAGACGGGCTCGGCTTACGTGTTCGTTCGCTCGGGGACGACGTGGACCCAGCAGCAGAAGCTCGTCCCGTCGGACGGAGAGAGCGGGGACGAATTTGGCCGGTCTGTCTCGGTGTCCGGGGACACCGTCGTGGTGGGGGCATTCGCTGACTTCACCGCGGGCGGCCTCACGGGCTCGGCTTACGTATTCGAGCGGTCGGGGACGATCTGGACGCAGCAGCAGAAGCTCCTGGCCTCGGACGGCGCGCCTGACGACAGATTTGGCTACTCGGTCGCAGCCTCCGGGGACACGGTCGTGGTCGGGGCCCACGGCGATGACACTACGGGGTCGCTTTCCGGCTCGGCGTACGTGTTCGTGCGCTCGGGCACAACCTGGACCGAGCAGCAGAAGCTCCTGGCGTCAGATGGCGCAACGGAGGACGGATTCGGCTGGTCGGTGGCGGCCTCCGGGGAGACGGTGGTGATCGGGGCGCCGTTCGATGACCTCCCGATCGGGCGACGTGTCGGATCGGCATACGTGTTCGTGCGTACGGGGACGACGTGGACGCAGGAGCAGAAGCTCCTGGCGTCGGACGGAGCCGCGCTCGACGATTTCGGAGAGCCGGTTTCGGTCTCGGGGGATACGGTGGTTGTCGGGTCGCCCGGTGCCGAGACCCCGGCCGGAGAGGAAGTGGGCGCGGCATATGTCTTCGTGCGGTCGGGGACTACCTGGAGCGAGCAACAGAAGCTGCTGGCTCCGGACGGAGAGTCGTTCGACTTCTTCGGCCAATCGGTATCGGTCTCCGTAGACACCGTGGTGGTGGCGGCGCCTCTCGATGACGTCGTCATCGGCACGGATACCGGCTCGGTACACGTGTTCCGGGAGCAGCCCAACCAGGCCGATCTGGACGTGATCAAGACCGATGGCCAGACGACGGCGGTGCCCGGCGCGCAGCTCACCTACACGATCGTGGCCGGCAACTCCGGCCCGAGCAACGCAGCCGGGGTGACGATCACGGACACCTTCCCCCCTGCGTTCGTGGGCGTGACTTGGACGTGCGCCGCGGCGGGAGGTGCCAGCTGCACCGCCAGCGGCTCGGGGAGCCTCAATGACACCGCGAACCTGCCCGTCGGCGGCACCGCGACGTACACGGTGACGGGCACGGTGTCGGCCGGCGCCACGGGCACGCTCAGCAACACCGCGACGGTGGCGCCTGCCACTGGCGACACCGACCCCAATCCGGCCAACAACAGCGCCACGGATACCGACACGCTCACACCGGAGACCGATCTGTGGCTGACCAAGACGGATTCGGCCGATCCGGTATCGCCAGGCGATCCCCTGACCTACTCGTTGACGATGACCAACCTCGGGCCTTCCGACGCCACGGCCGTGACCGTCGTCGACACCCTGCCCGCGGGCGTGACTTTCGTCTCCTCGATCCCTGGGCCGCCCACCTGCAACCTCGCGGGCGTGACCGTCTCCTGCGCCTTGGGCACGGTCGGCTCGGGAAACAACACCGCGGTGTCGATCAACGTGACGGTGGATGCCTCCGCGAGCGGGATTCTCGTGAACACGGCGACCGCCTCGGGGAACGAGACCGACCCCGATCCCAAGAACAACTTCGCCTCCGCCGCCACCGCGGTTGGACGCACGGAAGGCGAGCTGGCTCACGGGACGGACGCTGTCTACGACCTCGCCGCACAGCCCGGGCCCGTCGCGGACGCGGACGTCTTCCGCATCAACCAGAAGCCCCATTCATCCTACGAGGTCGTAGTCGACGCGACCTCAGGGGACATCGGCGCCGGCCAGGGTCCTTTCGTCGAGCGGCTGGCTGCGGATGGAAGCACGGTCCTCCAGAGCTCCAGCCCCATCGGTACGGGGTCCAGCCGGACTCTACGGTGGAGGAATACGACCTCGGCCGAGGTCGAGGGCGAGACGATCCGCGTCCGCAGCGCGGGCTGCGGGACCGACTGCGGTCCCGACGACGTCTACCGAATCCGTTCCTACGAGACGTCGTACTCGGTGCCGCGGTTCAACAACGCGGGAACGCAGATCACGGTCCTGATCCTCCAGAACCCCACGAACGACGCCATCTCGGGCGAGGTCTATTTCTGGATCTCCTCCGGAGCGCTGGTGGCCGTCGAGCCGTTCACCCTGAATCCGAAAGGAACCCTGGTCTTGGACACTACGACTGTTCCGGGCGCCGATGGTGTTGGGGGAGCGATCACCGTGGCCCACGACGGTGGCTATGGGGACCTCTCGGGGAAGACGGTAGCGGTGGAACCGGCCACGGGCTTCAGCTTCGATTCGCCGCTCCTGCCGCGGGTGCGCTGAAGGGCCGCACCTCAGCCCGTGGAGGATACCTTGGGCTCAGGCGTCGTGATGGGCTCGAAGGTCACGGCGGTGGCGCGGGCGCGCTCGGCGGCCTCCTGCGTCTTGCGGTACAGGAGCTGCTGCGCGCGCACGGGCGCGTCTCCCCGCAGGTTCTTGCGCCGCCGGTAGGTCCCCTCGGGCGTGAGCCGCCGCGACTTCACGTTGTCGGCGAACATCGCGTCGAGCGCCTCCATCACCTTCGGGCGGACGCCGGGGCCGACCGGGAACAGCAGCTCGATGCGCCGGTCCAGGTTGCGCGGCATCCAGTCCGCGCTCGAGAGGTAGACCTCCTCGTCGCCGCCGTTGCGGAAGTGGTAGACGCGGGCGTGCTCGAGGAAGCGGTCCACGATGGAGACCACCTCGATCGTCTCGCTCACGCCCTTCACGCCGGGACGCAGGCAGCAGATGCCGCGCACGTTGAGCCGGATGCGCACCCCGGCCCGCGAGGCGTCGTAGAGCGCGCGGATCATCTCCTCGTCCACGAGCGCGTTCATCTTGGCCCGGATCTCCGCGGCCTGGCCGGACTCCGCGCGGCGCCGCTCGCGCTCGATCAGCCTCAGGAACCGGTCGCGCAGGTTGGTGGGGGCCATGACCAGCTTCTTCATGCGCGGCGGGTCGGAGTAGCCGGACAGCGCATTGAAGAACGCGGAGGCGTCCTCGCCGATGGCGGGATCGGAGGTCATGAGGCCGAAATCGGTGTAGACCCGCGCCGTGCGGTCGTTGTAGTTCCCCGTGCCCAGGTGGACGTAGCGCTGGATGCCGTGGGCCTCGCGCCGGACCACCAGGCAGATCTTGGAGTGGGTCTTGTAGCCGCGGATCCCGAAGATGACGTGGGCCCCCGCCTCCTCCAGGCTCCGCGCCCACTTGATGTTGGACTGCTCGTCGAAGCGCGCCATCAGCTCGACGATGACCGTGACCTGCTTGCCGTTCTCCGCGGCGCGGGCCAGGGCCTGGACGAGCGGCGACTCCCCGCTCGTGCGGTAGAGCGTCTGCTTGATGGCCAGCACGTCGGGGTCGTCGGCGGCCGCGGAGACGAACGACACCACGGGCTCGAACGAATCGTAGGGGTGGTGGAGCAGGACGTCGCGCTGGTCGAGGATGGAGAAGATCCTCTCCGGCTCTCCGATCACGACGGTGCTCAGCGGCTTCCAGACCGGCTCCCGCAGCTCCTCGAGCGCGGGCAGCTCCACCAGCTGGAGGAACGCGCGCAGGTCGAGGGGGCTGCGCGTGCGGTAGACGTCGCGGCTCGTGACCTGCAGGCGCCGGGCCAGGAGCTTGAGCAGCTCCTCCCCCACCCCGGCCTCGACCTGGAGCCGCACCACCTGGTTGCGGCGCCGCTTGCGCAGCTCGTCCTCGATGGCCTCCAGGTAGTCGCCGCCCCCCTCGTCGTCGAGGTCCAGCGCCGCATCGCGCGAGACCCGGAAGACCGCGGACTCGATCACCCGCTGGCCGGGGAAGAGGGCGGGCAGCTCGGAGCGGACCAGCTCCTCGAGGAGCACGTAGATGGTCCCCTCTCCGCCCACCGGCCGCACCAGGCGCTGGAGGCCGGGCACCTGCACCACGGCCAGCCGTGGCTCCGTCTCGCCCTCCACGGGCTCCAGCAGCACGGCCAGGTTCAGGCTCAGGCTGGAGAGCTTGGGGAAGGGGCGGGAGAGGTCGATGGCCAGCGGCGTGAGCGCGGGCAGGACCTCCGCGGTGAAGTAGCGGCTCAAGTACACGCGCTGCGCGGGGTCGAGCGCCGCCATCGACGTGATCTGGATCCCGTGCTGGCCCAGCGCGGGCAGGATCTCGTCCACCAGCGTCTTGTCCAGGCGCTCCACCATCTCGTGGGCCCGCTCGGAGATGGCCTTGAGCTGCTGCCGCGGGCTGAGGCCGGCCAGGTCCGGCGCCGTCTCCCCCTCCTCCACCGCGTCCTTCAGCCCCGCCACCCGCACCATGAAGAACTCGTCCATGTTGGAGGAGGTGATGATGGCGAACCTGAGGCGCTCCAGGAGCGGCACCGTGGGGTCGGTGGCCTCCTCCAGCACGCGGCCGTTGAACTCCAGCCAGGACAGCTCGCGGTTGATGAACAGCTCGGGCTGCCGGCGGCGGCGGATGCGGGGCCGGGGCGGCGCGCTCAGGCCCACGCGCGCACCCCCGCCTCACGGAAGGTCAGCCGACGGCCGAAGACCTCGGTCATGAAGTCGGACCGCGCGCTGGCCGCCAGCCGCTCCATGGTCATGTCCCCCGCCCCCTCCACCTCGAGGATCCAGTCCGTCTCCTCGCGCAGCACGCGCACGTCCTTGACCTTCTGCAGGTGGTCGGCGTCCAGCGCGTTGGCCAGGCGCAGCAGCGCGGCCATCTTGTTGACCTCCACCCGCGTCTCGCGGTCCAGCGCCATATAGGGCAGGTGCGACTTCTGGGGGCTGGCCCGCCGATGGTACCGCGCCACGTTGCCCACCACCGCCATCTCGTCCTGGGAGAGGCCGAAGACCTCCGACACCGAGAGCAGGTACTGCGTGTGCTTGTGGTGCCCGCGCAGGTTGACGTAGTTGCCGATGTCGTGGAGCAGCGCGGCCACCTCGAGCAGTATGCGGTGCCGGTCGCTGAGGCCGTGCTCCGCGCGCAGGTCGTCGAAGAGGCGGACCGCGAGCTGGGCCACCTTCTTGGCGTGGGGCGCGTCGTAGCGGTACTTCTCGCCCAGGGCCTCGGCGCTGGCCAGCACCTGGCGCGAGAAGTCCGCGGCGCCGCGCGCGTCCTCCACCTGGACCATGTCCAGGAGCAGGCCGTCGCGCAGGGAGACCTCGGGGACGGTGATCTCGTTGGCCGAGGTCTCGAGCAGCAGCTCGCGGTAGGCGAGGAGGGCGGGGACCAGCGTCTCCGCCTCCGCCTGCGGCAGGTGGTAGCGCTCCAGGAGCTGCTCCACGTCGAAGGCGGTGACGTGATCGCAGAAGGCCAGGAACGGCTCCTTGGGCAGCACGCGCGGGCCAGCGGTCACGGCCTTGCCGCCCAGCAGCAGCTCCGCCGCGAAGCGCATGTCGCCGCCCAGGGCGATGAAGTGCTGGGCCTCGCGCAGCGGCATGTCGCGCCGCATGTCGTCCACCACGTTGTGGATGTGGCGGCGCAGGAGCCGCATCCCCTGCTCGTGGCTGCCCTGCCAGGAGGCCAGGATCTGGCGCAGGCGGATGGAGCCGATGGCGTAGGTCCCGGAGCGGATGGGTTGGCCCTTGCGCAGGAACGAGATGTCGACGCTGCCCCCGCCGACCTCCACGAGGAGGGCGTCGCCGGAGACGAGGGCGGGATGGTCGCGCAGCGTCTCGCGCACGGCCACATAACTGAGCCGGTTCTCCTCGGACCCGTCGATGACCTCGACGTCCAGGCCGGTGCGCAGCCGCACCCGGTCCAGGAAGGCGTCGCTGTTCTGGGCCTCGCGCACGGCGCTGGTGGCCACCGCACGGTAGCGCACGACCCCGTAGTCGTCCATGATCCGGCGGAACCCCTCCAGGGCCTTGAGGGTGGCCTCGACGGTGGCGGCGCCGATACGGCCGTGGGTGAACGTGTCCTTGCCCAGCAGGACCCCGCGGCTGGCCTCCTCGAGGATCCGCACGGGCTCGCCCGGCTGACCCTCGGCCACCAGCAGGCGGATCGCGCTGGCCCCCATGTCCACCACGGCCATCGGGCGCGTCTCGCGCGGCGGCGGAGGCGGCGGAGGCTCCGTGGGCTTGGGTTTGCGGGAGAGGGTCCTCTTGCGGGGGGCAGCCATGATGTCCTTCCTCCGGCATTGTACCCGCCGCGCCGACCCGGGCGGCGAATCCTTGGTGGCGCGGCCCGCCCGTGCTAGCCTGTGCGCCGCCGTTACGAGGTCCCTTGGCCCCCTCTCAAACCCTCATCGATCGCACCACCCCGCTGCTCCGGGAGCGTATCCGCAGCGTTTTCCTGCACTTGCCGAAGGCCCTGGCCGGGGACGAGGAGGCCATCCACCAGATGCGGGTCTCCGGCCGGAGGCTGCGGGTGGCCCTCCCGCTCCTGGCCAAGAAGCCCGAGGGCCGCCGGGTGCGCCGCGCGCTGTCGATCCTGCGGCAGATCCGTACGGCGGCGGGGACCAGCCGGGACCTGGATGTGGGCGTGGCCCTGCTCGAGGAGCGGGTCCGTGACCTCGACAGGCCCGGCCGCGAGGTGAAGACGCTGCTCCAGCGCCTTCGCGCGGCGCGGTCGCGCAGCCGGGCCCGCATGGCCGAGGCCCTCATGGACCTCGAGATCGCCAGCCTGCGCCGGCACCTCCGCCGCATCCTGTCCCGCCGCGGCGAGGGACTCTTCCCGGTTCTCCTGCGTCTGGGACAGGAGCGCGACGCCCGGGGGGCGACGCTCCTCGCCGCCTTGGCGTGGCTGGGCGACGATTACGACCCCGACGCCCTCCATCGTCTCCGGATCGGGGCGCGGCGGCTGCGCTACATGGCGGAGATGAGCGAGGCGCTGAAGGGCACCGCGGCCGTGGCCTCCCCGCTGTTCAAGGACGTGCAGGAGCGGCTCGGTCAGATCCGCGACGCCCACGTGCTCTCGGCCTGGCTGGGCCGGCAGGCCGAGGCCGCCCGCTCGCGCGGGCTCGAGCCCCTGGCCGCCGAGGCCGCGGCGCAGCACGCCTGGTTCCTGGAGCGCAGCCGGTCCCACCACCGCGAGTTCCTGGAGGCCGACGCCGCGGGGACCGTGATGCGGGGGCTGGAGGCCCTGGGCGCTTCGCCGGCGTCGTTCCCGGAGAGGCCCGCCGGCCCGACATACAATGCCAATAGGGATACGACAGCCGCTGAAAGGAGCCTCCCCGATGCAAGTCCTGATCATTCGCCACGCGATCGCCGTGCCCCGGGGAACCCCCGACATTCCGGATGACGACCGGCCGCTCACGCGCGCCGGCGAGAAGAGGTTCCGCCAGGCCGCGCGCGGCCTGGCCCGCGTGGCCGATCGCCCCGACGCGCTCCTGACCAGCCCCCTCCCCCGCGCCGCCCGGACGGCGGAGCTGGCGGCGAAGGCGTGGGGCAAGATCAAGCCCACCGAGACCCCGGCCCTGGCGGGCGGCGAGATCTCGGAGGTGTTCAAGGCCATCGAGGATCACGGCGCCGACGCCACGGTGGCGGTGGTGGGCCACGAGCCCCAGGTCTCGGAGCTGCTGAGCCGCATCATCGGCACCGACAAGGCCGACCGGCTGACGTTCCGGAAGGGCGGCGCCGCGCTGGTCGACGCCGACGGGCCGCTGGCCGAGGGCGGCCGGCTGGTGTGGTTCCTGACCCCCCGGCTGCTTAGGGAGATCGGCGAGTAACCGTCAGAAGGTCGGGTGCTGGTTCTGCAGGTTGTAGACCTGGATGGCCTTTTCCATCTCGGCCTTGTAGGCGGGCGTGGCGGTCTCGATGCGGCGCCATTCCCCCGCGTCGCCTAGCCAGAACTTCTTCCAGCTCGTCTTGGTGATCCACTCGAAGGCGTGGAGCGGCTGGCGCGGGACGGTGGCCGGGTTCCACAGGACCTTCTCCGTCTCCTCGTGGCTGCGCCGGCGGCCGTCGGTGCCGAGGGCGTTGGTCGTGACCCGGTAGCGCGTGATCTCGTAGAGCGCGGGCCGGACGGGGTTGACGTAGAGCTCGTACACGACGCTCGCGTCGCCCATCCGGGCGCGGCCGGTGTATCGCGTCCAGCCCGAGATGGTCGCGGCGTCGGGCAGCTCCGCGGGCAGGCGCTGGGTCAGCCGGTACGATCCCACGGTCGCGCAGCCCAGCAGGACGAGGGCGGCCAGGCCGACGTCACGCCAGGCGCGGCGCCTCACTGCAGCCGGAGCGCCAGGCGCTGCGCGTCGTTGTCGAAATAGACGTAGACGTCCCGGCCCTGGCGCGACCACGACTCCGCCTTCCCGGCCCATTGGTCCAGCTCCTCATCTCCGTAGCGGCTGGCGTAGAGCCTCCGGGAACCGTGGAGCCGCACGTAGGCAAACCCGGCGGTGACATGCTCGGCGTAGCCGAACTTTCCGGCGGTGTCCGGGATCACACAGATCACGAGGGCCGCTCCTTCTCCATTCTGACCGGGAAGGAGCGGCCCGAGTATCAGAACCGGCCTTGTCCGTGCGTTGTCTACCGGTCCTGTCCGTGCGTTGTCAACTTCCTCACCGCCTTGACGATCCCGTCCGCGTCGATGCCGTGCGTCTTCATGAGCTCCTCCGCCTTTCCGGACCGCGGGGTCTCGCGCACGCCCAGCACCTCGACCCGCGCGCGGCCGCCGACGGCGGACAGCACCGCCTCGCCCAGGCCGCCGCATACGCTGTGGTCCTCGACGGTCACGATGGCGTGGGTCTCCTCCGCGGCCCGGACCAGGGTGGCGGCGTCCACGGGCTTCACCGAATAGAGGTCGATGACGCGGGCGGCGATGCCCTCCTTGCCCAGGGCCTCGTGGGCCTTGAGGGCCTCCGGGACGGTGATCCCGGCGGCCACGATGGTGACCGCGTCCTTCGCGCTGGAGCGCAGGGTCTTCGATCCGCCCACGGGGAAAGGCTCGTCGTTGCCGTAGAGCACCTTCGTCTTGGGCCGCGTGGTGCGGATGTAGACGATGCCCGGCGTGCGCGCCGCCGTCTCCACCAGACGCTCCGCGCTCACCGCCTCGCTCGGGTAGAGGACCGTTGCGCCGGTGATGGCCCGCATCATGGCCAGGTCCTCGAGCGCCATCTGGGACGGGCCGTCCTCCCCGATGGAGATGCCCGCGTGGCTGCCGCACAGGACGAGGTGCGACGGCTGCGAGTACGAGGCCATCCGGATGAAGTCGTAGGCGCGGGTCATGAAGCAGGCGAAGGTGGACGCGAAGGGGATCGTGCCTTCGGTGGACATGCCCAGCGCGGCCCCCACCATGTTCTGCTCCGCGATGTAGGCGTCGGCGAAGCGCTCCGGAGCCACCTCCTTGAACTTCTCGCTGAAGGTGGAGTTCTTGGTGTCGCCGTCGGTGGCCACCACCTGGGGGCAGGACCGGGCCAGGCGGGCCAGGGCGGTGCCGTAGGCCTCGCGCGTGGCCACCTCCTGGCCGATCTCGTACTCGGGGCGCAGCGACGGCTCCTTGCGCGGCTGCGGCGTGGGCGAGGGATAGTGGCGCGGCTCCACGGCGATGGTGACGCTGGTGTCGCCGAGCTCGGCCACCGCCTTCTGGAGCTCCTCGCCCTTCTTGACGGGCTTGCCGTGCCAGCCTTCCTTGTCCTCCAGGAAGGAGACGCCCTTGCCCTTGAGCGTGCGGGCCAGCACCGCGAAGGGCTTGCCCGCGGCGGCCCGGGCGCGGGCGAAGGCCTCGCGCACGGCGGCCACGTCGTGGCCGTCCACCACCGCCACCTCCCAGCCGAAACCGCGCAGGCGCGCCTCGTACGGCTGCAGGTCGTGCTGGTACATGGTGGGCCCGCTCTGGCCCAGGCGGTTGACGTCGATGATGGCGCAGAGGTTGTCCAGCTTGTAGAACGCGGCGAACTCCGCGGCCTCCCATACGGATCCCTCGGCGGCCTCGCCATCCCCCAGCAGGACGTACACCCGGCCCCCGCTCTTTCCCAGCTTGCGCGCCCAGGACATGCCGGCCGCCGCGCAGATGCCCTGGCCGAGCGAGCCGGTGGCCACGCGGACCCACGGCACCCGCGGGGTGGGATGGCCTTCCAGCCGGCTGTCGTACCGGCGCAGGGTGTTGAGGTCGTCCTGGATGCAGCCGGCCTCCTTCAACACCGCCCACAGGATGGGCGCGGCGTGGCCCTTGGAGAGCACGAAGATGTCCGCGTCCTTCCCGGTGGGGTCGCGGGGATCGAACCGCATCTCGTGGAAGAAGAGGACGGAGACGAGATCGGCGCACGACATGCAGCTGGTGGGATGGCCCGAGCCCGCCTCCGCCGTGGACTCGAGGCAGAGGCGGCGCAGCTTCTGGGCCATCCGGTGGAGCGTGGCGTCGTCGACGGACATGTCCGTGGCTCGGCCTCCTGAAGGCGGCAGCGGCCGGCTACTCGTCGAGGACGAAGGTGACGAGCAGGTTCACCTGGTAGCCCTGGATGCGCCCGTCCTTCACGTCCACCCTCTGCTCCTTCACCCAGGCGGAGGTGACGTTGCGCAGGGTGCTGCTCGCGCGGTTGACGCCCACGCGCAGCGCGTCCTCGAAGCTCTTGTCGGAGCGGGCGCTGATCTCGGTCACCCGGGCCACCGATTGGGCCGACGATCCACCCGACGGGCCGCCTTTGGGACTCATGATTCCTCCTTCATGTCGTGGGGAGATCTCAATCAAACCGTGTTCGATCGGGCCTTGTCAAGGAAACTGTTGTCACGCCGCGGGCGGGGGAGTAGCCTCACGGCCATGCCCGATACGCTTTCGTCACGCGGACCCGCCGTCGGCTTCCTGGAGACGAGCTCCATCGCGAAAGGGATCGACGCCACCGACGCCATGATGAAGCAGGCGGACGTGGAGCTGCTCATGACCACCATCGTCCCCCGCGGCAAGTACCTGATCATGATCGGCGGCATGGTGGCCGACGTGGAGTCGTCGATGCGCGCGGGCCGCGAGACCGCCGGCGCCGCCGTGGTGGACGAGTTCGTGATCCAGAACGCGCACCCCCAGCTCCCCGCCGCCATCAAGGGGCGGGTCAAGGTCGGGTCCATCGAGGCCATCGGGATCATCGAGACCAGGGAAGTGGCCTCCGCCATCTACGCGGGCGACGCCGCGGCCAAGGCCGCCGACGTCACCCTGATCGAGGCGCGGAACCAGCCGGGGGCCAAGGGCCTGGTGGTCCTGACGGGCGACGTGGGCGCCGTGCGGGCCGCCGTGGCGGCGGGCGTGGCCACCGTCAAGAAGGACGGCATGCTGGTGGCCGAGGTGGTCATCCCGCACGCCCACGAGGCCCTGGTCAAGAGCCTGACCGCCTGACGGTCAGGCCGCGGGCAGCCGGGCCTTGATGGCCTCCAGGCCGTCGCGCACGCGGCGCAGGTCGGCGCGGGCCGCCTCCAGCCGCTCCCGCTCCGAGCGCACGAAGCGCGTGTAAGGGGAGATGGCCTCCCGGATCCGCTGCAGGCTCTTCTCCAGCTCCCGGTCGAACTGGGCGGTGAGCGACTCCATGAGGCGCGCGCGCATCTGCTCCACCTTGTCGCGCAGCTCGCCCTTGGCCGCCGCGCGCTTGGCGGGAAGGATGAGCAGGCCCAGCAGGGAGACGGCGCCCGCGGCCAGGATCCCGGTCATGTCGGCCAGGGTGGTGCTGGCCAGCATGGTCACCAGGGCGCCCAGGCCAAGGGCGCTCACCTGCACCAGCGCGGTGCTGGCTACCGCCGCCTGCACGGATTCCGCCATCCGGGTGGCCTCCGCCTCCCGGTCGTAGGTCTCCACGGCCCGTGCCGCCTCCCGGCGGACGCTCTCCAGCAGGCGCGCGCGGTCGTGCTCGAACACCCCGGCGACCCGCCCGATCATCCGGTCCGCGTGCTGCAGGCGGCGGCGCTCCAGCTGCTCCATCACCCCCTGCCACTGCCGCATGTCGCTGGCCACCATCCAGTCGATGACCTCCTCCACCCGGCGCTCCACCAGGCGCGGAAGGTCGGCCACCACCTCGCGCTCGAAGGCGGCCTTCAGCCGCGTCTGGCTGACCAGGTCGAAGACGCGGGCCAGGCGCAGCGTGGAGTCGAAGAAGTCCATCCCCCGCCGCTCGAACTCCAGCAGGACCTTCTCCACGTCGGAGAGGCGGAAGCGGAAATCGCGCGTGAGGTCCTCCCGGTAGAGCGCGAGCTGGCGGTCGATGCTCTCGATCGTCTCGAAGTCCGCTTTGAGCAGCTCCAGGCGCGCCTCGGTCACCTTGAGGTGCTTGTCCAGCAGGCGCAGGCCCACGCCCAGCGGGTTGAGCAGCTTCAGCCGCACGCGCTCCCTCTGGTCCAGGGCCGCCGCCACGAAGGACTCCAGCTCCGGGAACCGGCTGGCCGAGAGCGCCCCGGCGTCCCCCGCCCCCGTCTTGGCGCGCAGGGCGGCGCGGGCGGCCACCGGGAAGACGTCCGGGCTCGTGCCCAGAAGCCCGCGCGCGTTCTCGGCCACGAAGGCCATGACCCGCGAGACGTCGGCCTCCGTCTCCAGGATGTCGATCTTGTTCACCACCACCACGACCTTCTTGCCCCACTCGCGGATGGCCTGCAGGAAGGCCCGTTCGCTCTCGGTGAAGGGACGGTCGGCCGAGGTGACGAAGAGGACCAGGTCCGCGCGCGGCACGAACTCGCGGGTCAGGCTCTCGTGCTCGCGGGTGACGGCGTTGGTGCCCGGGGTGTCGACGATGTTGATGTCGCGGAGCATCTCCACGGGCGCCGTGACCAGGTCCAGGCCCTCGCCCGTGGGCTGCCGGGCGATCTCCGGCCCCCACCGGAGGAGGCCGATGCGGGTGGTGGTGGGCGTGACCCCTTCCTCCAGCACGCGCTGGCCCAGGAGGGCATTGATGAACGCGCTCTTGCCCGCGTTGAACTCGCCCACCACCACGAGCAGGAACAGCTCGTCGAGCTGCCGCAGGGAGCGCAGGAAGGTCTCCTGGTCGGCGGCCTCCACGTCCAGGCGGGCCAGCACGGCCTGGAGGTCGCCCAGCAGGGCCCGCTCCTCGGCCAGGAGACGCCGCTCGTCGTCGCTGAGGATGCGGTCGAGCATGGGAGGGGCTCCTCCCGCAGTCTAGTCTCGATCGCAGGGACAGGGGCCCGCCGGACGGCTCAGGGACGCCGCAGGTAGGCCTCGACCACGGCGCCTTCGCGCGAGCGCAGCGACGCGCAGTCCCTCACGCCTTCGGCCACCTTGGCCATCTCCTTGTCGGTGCCGGGGACCGAGTGCGGCGC
>Ga0075425_100000638_pt1 | contig 33206 bp, 26 predicted proteins | sample SoiMethybrSBSTD4_FD_75300 | JGI IMG/M metagenome (GOLD analysis project Ga0075425, IMG submission 75300) | Bulk soil microbial communities from a Populus tree surrounding site in Tennessee, USA - Soil MetaG P. TD hybrid SBSTD4 | ecosystem: Environmental > Terrestrial > Soil > Tree plantation... | reverse complement strand
ACCGCCGGCGCCATCCGCAGCTTCGCGTTCCGCGAGCGCGCCGCGATCCTCGACACCAACGTCGCACGCGTGCTGTATCGCCTCTTCGTTGGCCGCGGCGACGCGAAATCGCACGCCATGAAGAAACATCTGTGGACCGTCTCCGAAGTGCTGGTCCCGCACAAACACGTGTTCGACTTCAATCAGGCGCTGATGGATTTCGGCGCCACCGTGTGCGCGGCGCGACAGCCGAAGTGCGACGCGTGCCCGATGACACGACGGTGCAAGTCGTTCACGCGAATGAAAGCCGCGCGCACACCGTGACCGTTGTCGTGGCCGCAATCATCGAGGACGGCGATCGCTTCCTGCTCACGCGGCGGCAGAAAGGCGTGCACCTCGAGGGACTGTGGGAGTTTCCCGGCGGCAAGCTCGACGCCGGCGAGACGCACGCCGACGCGCTGGCGCGTGAACTGCGCGAAGAGCTCGACGTCGACGTGCGCGTCGGCGAGCTGCGATTTCACACCACACACGACTACGGCGATCGTGTCGTGGCGCTGTACTTCTATCAATGCGAGCTGCGCGGAACGCCGCGGCCGATGCTCGGCCAGCAGATGCGATGGGTGCCGCGGCCCGAGCTCGCAACGCTTGGCTTTCCCCCCGCCGACACCGAGTTGATCAGGGTGCTGACGGAGTCAGCGGCTCGGTGACGACGGCGGTGGCGACGCCATCGGGCGTCTCGACCGAGATCTGCGATCCAGCGTTCACGAAATCACGGTGCACGTAACCCAGTGCGATCGCTCCGAGCCGCGGTGACCGCGCCGCGCTCGTGATCGATCCAACCTCGCGATCGTTCACGACGAGCCGCGCCCCGCGCAGCGGCAGCGCGCCATCGATGCGAAGGCCGACCAGCTTCCTGACGACCCGGCCGTGACCGCGATGCAGCACGCGGATGATGACCTCTTGCCCGACGTAGCAGCCCTTGGTCATCGAGATGGCGCGATCTTCGATGCCGGCCTCGAGCGGAATGGTGTCGTCCGTCATGTCGATCCCGAACACGGGATAGCCTGCTTCGATTCTCGCGGCTTCGACCGCCTCGGGGAGAACGACCACCGCACCGGCACTCTCGAGCGCGGTGAGCAGTGACGCCTCCTGCGCTCGCGCGACGAAAAGGCAGTAGCCAGGCACGCCAATCTGATCGATGCGCGCGATCGAGACGGCTTCACCGCTGATGTGAAATGTCGCGTGCTGATACTGCCGCCACTCGGACAGTGGCGCCTCACTCACGACGCGCCCGATTGCCTCCGCGGCTCGCGGGCCGTGCACCCACAGTCCGGTAAGGGTGTCAGCGAGAGACTCGAGACGAACGTCTTCGGTGAAGACGAACTGATCGAGCCGCGCCAGCGTCGCGTCGACCGTCTCGGCCGGAACATCCAGGAGGATCATCGCGCCCGATTCCAGCAGGTGCATGTCGGTGAGCATCCGGCCCTGCGGCGTGAGCCAGGCCGCGTAACACCCGGTTCCCGGGGCCAGACCCTGAATGTCGTTGGTGAGCAGCCCATGCAGATAGGTCGCATGGTCCTTGCCTGCAACCGCAATCTGACGACGCGGAGCAATGGCCCCGATGGCAGCGCCGGTGCGAATGATGCTGTCGTGCTCCTGGAGGGTCATAGGACAGCGGACCTGATACGATCGGCTAGATGTTCCGCTTGTATTGTACCTGCGCGCTGCTGGTGTGCTTCGCGGCGGCAACGGCGGCCCAGCAACCAGCCGCATCCGCGCCGTCCACGCCGACGAGCTATCGCGTGTTCATGCGCGGCACGCTGATCGGCCGCGAAGATGTGACGGTTCAGCGGAACGCCGGCGGACTGACGATCGTGTCGCAGGGCCGCCTCGCCGCGCCGCTCAACGTCGCGATCAAGAAGGCCGAATTCAAATACAAGCCCGACGGCTCTCCCGAGCTCTTCACGTTTGAAGGCAACACGAACAACAGCGACGTCACCGTTCGCACGGCATTCACCGACACGACAGCCGTCACGCAAGGTACACAGGGCGGCAAGCCGATCAACGTCACGCATTCAGTCACCTCCGGCGTCGTCTTGCTGCCGAGCGGAATCTTCAGTGCGTATGCCGCGTTGGCTCAGCGTCTGGTCGGCGTCGCTCCGAAGACGCGATTGCGTGCGTACGTCTTGCCCGAAGCCGAGATCGGTGTGCTCGTCACCGCCATCACGGCCGAACAGATACAAGTGGGCACGTCACTGCTGAAGGTTCGACGTTACGACCTGACGTTTGGCACCACGGCAGGCGATCTCGCCGTGTCGGTCGTCGCCGGCGAAGACGGATCGCTGGTGCGCGTCGGCATCCCATCGCAGGGACTCGACGTGGTGCGCGAAGACGTCGCCTCGCCGACCGCGCGTACGCAGGTCTACTCGAATCCGACCGACGAGCCGGTGATCATTCCGGTGGCCGGCTTCAATCTCGGCGCCACGCTCACACGTCCGAAGGCCGGAGCCGCATCGCGGTTGCCCGCGGTCATTCTGCTGTCTGGGTCGGGAGGCGATCGCGACGGCTTCGCGTTCGGCGTCCCGATCATCGGACAGCTGGCTGGCGCACTCGCCGATGCCGGCTTTCTCATCGTGCGATACGACAAGCGCGGATTCGGTCAGAGCGGCGGGCGCGCCGAATCGGCGACGATCGGCGACTACGCCGACGATGCCCGCGCGGTGGTGCGATGGCTGCTCGAGCGCAAAGACGTCGACCCCAAGCGCATCGCGCTCGTGGGCCACGGTGAAGGTGCGTGGGTGGCGCTGCTGACGGCGGCACGCGAGAAGCGCGTGGCAGCCGCAGCCTTCATCGAGGCGGCGTCGAGTAGCGGTGCCGACCTGGCGCTCGATCAGCAGCAGTACGAGCTGGATCATCTCGGGCTGAAGCCGGACGAGCGCGACAAGAAGATCGCGCTGCAGAAGCAGATTCAGACGGCGGTGATCACCGGCAAAGGCTGGGAAGGGATCTCGGCAAACGAGCGCAAGGCGACCGACACGCCGTGGCTTCAGAGCTTTCTCACGTTCGATCCGGCAAAGGTCATTCACGATGTCCGGCAGCCGATGCTCATCGTTCACGGCGCGCTCGACAAGGAAGTGCCGGTGGCCCACGCCGATCGACTCGCCGATCTCGCTCGCAAGCAGAGCGACTCGAAGTCGGTGGAGATGGTGATCGTCCGCGGCGTGAACCATCTGCTCATGCCCGCCGTTACCGGCGAGCTCGCCGAGTATCCGGAGCTCACCGATCGCACGGTCAGCAAGGATGTATCGGGGGCGATCGGCGCGTGGCTCACCAAGACGTTCGCCGCGATCAAGTAGGTCCGCAATCATGAACCGGCGATCGATCCGCGTGCCGGATCTCAAAGAGAAGAAGGCTCGGGGCGAGAAGATTGCCGCCCTCACCGTCTACGACGCGACCATGGCGCGGCTGCTCGATCGATCGGGCATCGACGTGCTGCTGGTGGGCGATTCGCTTGGCGTGGTCGTGCTCGGCTACGAGAACACGCTGGCGGTGACGCTGGACGACATGCTGCACCACACCCGCGCGGTGGCGCGTGGCAGCGAGCGAGCCCTCATCGTCGCCGACATGCCGTTTCTCTCGTATCAGGTGAGCGTCGCGGAAGCGGTTCGCAATGCCGGACGACTGCTGCAGGAAGGCGCGGCGGCCGTGAAGCTCGAAGGCGGCCGGCCGATGCTCGATGTGGTGAAGCGGCTGGTCGACGTCGGCATTCCGGTGGTGGGGCATCTCGGCTTGCAGCCGCAGTCGGTGCATCAGGTCGGCGGATACGTGAGGCAAGCCACTCGCCCGGAGGAAGCCGATGCGCTCGTCACCGACGCCATCGCCTTGCGCGATGCGGGCGCGTTCGCGGTGGTGCTGGAATCGATCCCCGAAGACGTCGCTCGCGCCGCCACCGCGAGCATCGACGTCCCGACGATCGGGATCGGCGCCGGCCCGCACTGCGACGGTCAGATTCTCGTCAGCTACGACATGCTCGGGCTGTTCGATCGCTTCGTGCCATCGTTCGTTCAGCGGTACGCGACGCTCGCCGACACCGTCACCGCTGCGACGAAAGCCTACGTGGACGACGTGCATGCGGGCCGTTATCCACAAACGAAATCTGTAATGGGGTCGGAGGTCATTTAAGGAGGACACACTCTTACTCTTGCAGAGTGTGTCCTCGTTAAATGACCTCCGACCCCATTTTTACGATCGCCGACCTGCGGGCCGCGGTCGCGGCTCGGCGCGCAAGCGGCCTCGTCGGCTTGGTCCCCACCATGGGCGCGCTGCATGCTGGGCACGCCAGCCTGATCAAACACGCTCGGCATGACGACGCCACCGTCGTCGTCAGCATCTTCGTCAACCCGCTTCAATTCGATCGACCCGACGATCTCCAGCGCTATCCGCGGTCGCTCGACGCCGACGTCGCGCTGTGCCGATCGCTCGGCGTCGATCTGGTGTTTGCTCCTACCGTGGAAGAGATGTATCCGAAGCCGCCCGAGTGCAGCGTATCGGTAGGGCGACTCGCCGATCACTTGTGCGGCCGCTTTCGTCCGGGTCACTTCGCCGGTGTGGCAACGGTGGTATTGAAGCTGTTCGAGATCGTCCAAGCCGATCGCGCGTACTTCGGCGAGAAGGACGCGCAGCAGCTCGCCATCATCCGGCGGCTGGTCTCCGACTTCAATCTTCCCGTCCGCATCATCGGCGTGCCGACTGTTCGAGAGTCGGATGGTTTGGCGCTCAGCTCGCGCAATCAGCGGCTCGATCCCGCAGAACGTGCCCTGGCGCCGTCGTTGTATCGCGCGCTGCATCGCATGCGCGGCGACATTGCATCTGGTGTGGCTGATGTCGACGAGTTGAAGCGGGCCGGATCCGCTGAAATACCCGCCGACCATCAGCTGAAGCTCGAATACCTCGACATCGTGGATCCCGATGATTTCCAGCCGGTTCAGCAGGTGCACGGAACTGTCGTCGCCGCCGGTGCGCTATGGGTGGGCACCACGCGATTGATTGACAATGTCACGTGCACGCCCGGAAGCGCGATGACGTCGGCTGACGCATGAGGGAAGGAATCAGGAAGCAGGAATCAGGAATCAGGCACAACCCGCGTTAGACTCAGTGCGATGAAGCCGGCTCGCGCGATCGTCATCGGCGCGGTGGTGCTGGGCACCGCCACCACGATCTTTCTGCGAGCCCAGGGGAAACCCGTGCAGCAGCACAAGGGGATCACCGACGTGTCCGGCATCAAGGTCGGACACATCACGCTGACCGAGCGGCCCACAGGCTGCACCGTGATTCTCGTCGACGGCGCCGGCGCCATGGGTGGCGTCTCCCAACGAGGCGCGGCGCCCGGCACGCGCGAAACCGATCTGCTCGATCCGCTCAACACGGTCGAGACCGTCAACGCGATCGTGCTCACCGGCGGCAGCGCCTACGGCATCAGCGTCGCCGATGGCGTGATGCGCTTCCTCGAAGAAAAGAAGACGGGATACCCGATCGCCGGTACCGTCGTGCCGATCGTGCCAGCAGCCGTGTTGATGGATCTCGGCTTCGGCGGCAGCTCCACGATCAGACCAACCGCCGACTGCGGCTATCGCGCCGCCACGAGCGCGTCGACTGGCGCTGTGGCCGAGGGCAACGTTGGTGCAGGTGCGGGCGCGACCGTCGGCAAGATCGTCGGCGATCGCAGCCGCGCCATGAAGGCTGGTCTCGGTACGGCATCGGTGACGCTTGGCAACGGCCTCGTCGTCGGCGCCATCGTCGCCGTCAACGCCGTCGGAGACGTGATCGATCCGACGACCGGCGCGATCGTCGCCGGCGTTCGAACCGAGGACGGCAAACGCCTCGCCGATACGCGATCGATTCTGCGATCGGCTCAGGGCGCACCAGCGGCGGGATCGCGGCCGGGCGCAAACACCACCATCGCCGTCGTCGCCACAAACGCGAGGCTGACCAAGGCTGAAGCGAATCGGATGGCACTGATGGCCGACGATGGCCTCGCCCGCGCGATCAATCCGGCGCACACGACCGCCGATGGCGACACCGTGTTCGCGCTCGCCACCGGCAGCTTCCAGCCACGCGTCGACGTCACCACGATCGGATCGCTCGCCGCCGACGTGCTCGCCGAAGCCATCGTCCGCGCCGCCGTTCACGCGACGTCGTCCGGTGGGCTTCCGTCAGCGCGCGATCTAGGCACCGTTCCTGCGAGATTCAAGTAATGCAGAATGCAAAATGCAGAATGCAGACACTGTCTGCATTCTGAATTCTGAATTCTGAATTACATGTCTCTTCATCTCACTCTCCTCGTCATCTACTCCATCGTCGTCGTCGGTCTTGGTGTGTGGAGCGCACGCTACGTCCGCACGAGCAGCGCGTTCTTCGTGGCCGGGCGCAGCCTTGGTCCGGGCTTGGTCTTCGCGTCGATGCTCGCGGCCAACATCGGCGCGGGCGCGACGGTCAATGTCGCCGGCATCGCCTATCGCGAGGGGCTGAGCGCGTGGTGGTGGAGCGGCTCGGCGGGCCTGGCGTCGTTCATGCTCGCCTACTGGGTTGGTCCTCGTCTCTGGACGCTCGCGAACGAGCACAACTTCTATACGACCGGCGATTTCCTCGAGTACCGCTACGGGCCCCTCGTGCGTGGCATCGTCACCAGCCTCGTCGCGTTCGGATCGTTGTGGATCCTCGCGGCGCAGCTCATCGCCGGCGCGTCGATCATCAACGTGTTGACAGGCGCGCCGCGCTGGCTCGGGTCGCTGGTGGGCGGCGGCCTCATGACCATCTACTTCACCGCTGGCGGACTGCTCGGCACGGCCTGGATCAACAGCGTTCAACTGGGAGTGATGCTGGTCGGGTTCTTTCTCGCGCTTCCGTTCGCGCTCGATGTCGTCGGCGGCGTGGGCGCGTTCACATCGCTGGCGCTGCCTTCGGGATTCACCGACATCACCTACTCGTCGGGACCAGGATCGGGCTGGACGCTGCTCGCATTGACGGGACCGGCGTTCGTGATCTCGCCGGGGCTGATTCAGAAATCGTTCGGCGCATCAAGCGCGCATGCGCTGCGAATCGGTGTCGCGGCCAACGGCGTCGGCCTGATGATCTTTGCCTTCTTCCCCGTGCTGCTCGGCATGATCGCACGTGTCGGTCTGCCCGAGATCACCGCTCCCGACCTCGTGCTTCCCACGTTGCTGGCAACGTTGCTGCCGCCATGGCTGGGCGCGCTGGCGATGGCATCGGTGTTCTCCACCGAGGTCGACACGTGCGACGCGATCCTCTTCATGATCTCGACGTCGGTGTCGAAGGATCTCTACAAGCGCTACCTCAAGCCATCGGCAACTGACGACGAGTTGCTTGTCGTCGCGCGCTCTGCCGCCGTGGTCGGCGGAATGCTCGGCGTGTTGCTGTCGATCTACTTGAGCACGATCGTTCAGGCGATGACCGTGTTCTATTCGCTGCTGGGCGTCAGTCTGTTCGCACCCGTATTGGGTGGTTTGTATTCGCGCCGAGCCGGATCGCCGGAAGCGCTCGCCTCGATCGGCGCCGGCGTCGTGACGCTGCTCGTGGTACGCTACGGGGTTGGCGGCAGCCACCCATGGCTCGACCCCACACTGTGTGGACTGCTTGCCGCGGCGATCGCCTTCATCGTCGTATTGGCCGTTCGAAGGTCTCCCCGCACTTGAGCATTTGGGCATTGAGCATTGGGCATTTGATCAGATGAACACCTATCGAATCGCAGTGATCGCGGGCGACGGCATCGGCAAGGAAGTGATCCCCGCCGGCATCGACGTGTTGAACCTCGCCGCCGAGCAGGGCGGCTTCGTCTGCGAGTTCACGCCGATCCCATGGGGTTGCGACTACTACTTGCAGCACGGCCGCATGTTGGACGACGACGGGATCGATCGGCTGCTGAAGTACGACGCCATCTATCTCGGCGCGATCGGCGATCCGCGCGTGGCCGATCACATATCGGCGCGCGAGTTGATCTTGCCATTGCGGCAGCGGCTCGGACAGTGGGTCAACCTGCGTCCCATGCGTCTGCTGCCCGGCATCTCGTCGCCGCTCGCCGGACGCAAAGCTGCCGACATCGACATGATCTGCGTGCGCGAGAACTCCGAAGGCGAGTACTGCGGCATCGGCGGCCGACTGCACCGCAACACGCCGCAGGAGATGGCCGAGCAGACCGGCGTGTTCACGCGGCACGGGATCGAGCGCATCGCGCGCTACGCGTTCCGGCTGGCTCAGTCGCGCCCACGCAAGATGCTCGCGAGCGCGACGAAGTCGAACGCACTTCAGCACGCGATGGTGCTGTGGGACGAAGTCGTGGCCGGCGTCGCGAAAGAGTTTCCCGACGTCGAGCTGAAGAAGTATCACGTCGACGCGCTCTGCGCGCGGATGGTGACCCACCCGCACACGCTCGACGTCATCGTCGCCTCCAATCTGTTCGGTGACATCCTCACCGACATCGGATCGGCGATCTCGGGAAGCCTTGGCGTCGCACCGGGCGGCAACATCAACCCCGATCGCACCACGCCGTCGATGTTCGAGCCGATTCATGGCTCGGCGCCCGACATCGCCGGCAAGGGCATCGCCAACCCGATCGCCGCCATCTGGGCGGGGGCGATGATGCTCGATCATCTTGGCGAACGCACGGCGCACGACCGCATCCTGTTGGCGATCGAGAGCGTGCTCGCGGATGAGAAGGTCAAGACCCCAGACCTCGGAGGCCGCGCGACTACGGCCGAGATGAGTAAGGCGGTGGCCAGTGCGATGATCGGGAGCCGACAGCCCGCGTAAGCCAACCGACGTAGTGTCCGGCTTTAGCCGGACCATCAGACGTAGCGTCCGGCTTTAGCCGGACCATCAGACGTAGCGTCCGGCTTTAGCCGGACCTCGTGGAGGTGCCATGAAATTGCGCCTGGCCTTCCGCACGCTGCGCCGCTCACCGTGGTACGCAGCGACGGCAATCGCCACGATCGCACTGACGATCGCACTCGCGTCGACGGTGTTCGCCGTCGTCGACGGTGTGCTCTTCAAGCCTCTGCCCTACCCCGATCCCGATCGTCTCTTCATCGTTCACGGCTCGGCAAAAGCTCCTTCGCGGTCGCGAGTGGCCGCTCTTGCAGCGCTCGACGTGCAGTACCTCAGAGAGGCGGACGGCCGCATTGGCGTGGCCGCCGTCGGAAGACCCGGGACAATCACGCATCCAGACGACGCGGCGGTTCGCATGTACTCGCTTGGTGTGGACCCGCACTTCTTCGACGTCTTGGGTCAACGACCGCTGATGGGCGGCTTTCAGCCGCAGGACTTCATCGAAGCGGGCGCGAACCAGACTGTCACGCCCGCGATCGTGTCGTACGGATTCTGGCAGCGGCACTTGGGAGCAGATCCAGCCGTTGTGGGCCGCACGGTCCACCTCATTCGGACCTCGCTACGGATCGTCGGAGTGCTTCCGCGCGATTTCGTCGTTCCGGCCCAGGGTGTGCCCGCTCCGCCCGAAGTGCTGGTGCCGCTCGTCTTCCCACAAGAATCCGCCGGCGATCGATGGGAGCGTCGCTACGAAGCCGTGGTACGACTCCCGCGGGAGATGAGCCCACAGCAGGGCAAGCTCACTCTCGACAAGGCTCTCGCCGTGCACGCCGGCGAGTATCCACCGAAAGACATTCTGCCCGGCCCGTACGTCGAGGCCGATCTGACCTCGCTGCAGTCCTCGCTCAAGTACGAGCGAGATCTCTTCAGCGCAGCGTTTGCGGCGGCCTCGCTTCTCGTTCTGCTCGGGGCGATCAACGTGGCTGGCCTGGTCGGCGCACGCGCACGCGATCGTGAGTCGGAGCTGTCCATCCGCGCGGCGCTCGGCGCGACAGGTCGTGAGCTGGCAGGCGTCGTACTCGGTGAGACGTTTCTCATTGCGCTCCTCGGAGGGGCCGTTGGAGTCGCGATCGCCGGACCGCTTCTCGCCGGTATCGTCGCCATGCTCCCGCAATGGTTGACGCTGCTCAAGGCACCGAGAATCGATGGGCGCGTCATCACGTTCGCGACGCTCGCGGCCACCCTTCCCGTCATCGCATGTGCCCTGGTCCCCGTGATGTCGGCGATACGACGGACCGCGCGTCAGCGGATCGCGGCGACGACGTCCGAGACATCCCGCATGCAGTGGTCGCGACGCGTTCTGCTCGCGACCGAGAGTGCGATCGGCATTGTGCTGGTTGTCGCCGGCTCGCTGGTGCTTGCGGGATTCGCGCTGCTGCGCGCCGATGATTCGGGATTCGACGAGAGCCGCCTCGCCGTCGTCGAGCTGATTCCAACTGAGTCGCTCACTCCTTCGGCGCGAGACGCGGCGGAAGCCCGCGCACTCGATCGTCTGCGTCAGCTTCCAGGTGTCAACATGGTCGCGACGATGGACGTCCCTCTGCTCGAGGCTTCGTACGCGGGGTCGGCGTTTGCGGCCCCACGCGGAGCAAAGCGGCTATGGGCCAGTGAAGTCCATGTGTCCTCTGGCTTCTTCGACGTCACGGGCCTGCGCGCACTCGATGGCCGTCTGCTGTCGGACGAGGAGCTCGGTCTGCCACGAACCCTCGCGGTCGTCAGCGAGAATCTCGCTCGTGCGTACTGGCCGAACGAACGTGCGGTCGGCCAGACTCTCGAGTCGTCTCTCGAGGGAGCGCCGCCAGCCGTGACTATCGTTGGCGTGGTCAAGGACCTTAGGCTCGGCTCGCAGAAGGATCGGATGCATGGAGAGATCTATTTGCCTGCAGGACTGGGCGGCCACCTGCTGAAGATCTACCTGTTGAAAACGGCCACGCCAGATGAGACCGCCCGCCGCGCGGCGCTGGCGATACGGACCGACGTGAAGGGTTTCGTCGTCAGGCGCGCCGAATCACTCGAAACCGCATTGTCAAAATCAGTGCGGCAGGAGCGGCTGCAAGCGATGCTTTTCGGCATCGCCGGTGGTGCCGGTCTGCTACTGCTCGCGGTCGGTATCGGTGGACTCGCGGCCATGGGAGCAGCACGTCGGGTCCGCGAGATGGGTATTCGGTCCGCCCTTGGTGCGCGAAGCGCCCAACTGGTCGGCATGATGGTGTTCGAGCATCTTCGGCCGTCGCTCGCGGGCGTTGCCATTGGGCTGCTCGCATCGTGGTGGACCACCCGACTCGTGAGTGCGTATCTCTACGAGGTCGACGTTCACGAGCCCGTTGTCTGGGTGGCCGCGACTGCGACTCTCGTGCTCGTCGCCGCAATCGGAGGCTGGCTGCCCGCCCAACGCGCCGCACGCGTCGACCCCATGATTGTGCTGCGCGCCGAGTAGTTCACGCAGGAGGAACCGTGACAAGCAGATTGATCACCACATTGATCTTCGGCCTCGTCGCGAGCGGATTCGTCGTGGCACAGAGTAAGGAATGGTCCTTCCCGCGCACGCGTTCCTACGGCCGTGCGACGACCGAATACAACGGCAAGGTGCACGTCGTCATCAACTACGACTACTCGCAGCGCAAGCACGGATCGAAATGGCTGCTGCTCGACATCGCGATGTCGTCGGTGCAGCGGTTCGTGCTGCACAAGGGCGATCTCAGGGTGCTGACACCAAGTGGTCGCGAGCTGCCGGTGGCGCCGCAGCAGGCGCTCAACGACGATGCCAAGGGCATCACCTCGGTGCTGCAAAACGCCAGCATCTGGCGTCGTCCGCTCGAGATGTATTTCAACCAGCGCCAGATGATCGAGCGGATCCGCTTCCACGTGGCGCCGCCCGGCGCCGGCACTGTGTCGGACGAAGCGGTTGTCGACAACGACTACGTGACGATGGGACCGATCTTCTTCAGAACGCCCGAGGGCACGTATGAGGCCGGCACATATCGGCTCGAGATCAACACGCCGGTCGACAAGCCGGCGCTGCCGCTCAAGCTCGAATGACGCGGTCAGGCTAGAATCCCGAGAAAGGATTCTGCCGATGCCCATGCCTTCTGTCCGTACGTTGACCGCAATCGCACTGGTGTCGCTTCTCGCAATGAGCGCGACGGCACGCGCCGAGGTCCTGGAGAAGTCTGCGACGGTGCGCGGTCTCACCGTGCACTACAAGGTCGTGCTGCCCACCGGCTACGACGCCGCCAAGGAATACCCGGCGATCATCGCGCTGGGCGGCGGACCGCAGACCATGAACACGGTCGACGGCGTGTTGAATCGCAACTTGCGAGCCGAAGCGGAAAAGCGCGGATACATCGTCATCGCGCCGGCTGCGCCGGACGGTCAGCTGTTCTTCGAGGGCGGCGATCGGATCTTTCCCGACTTCCTGAAGAAGATGCTGGCCGACTACAAGATCGAGAGCGGCAAGTTCCACATCGCCGGACCGTCGAACGGCGGTATCGCGGCCTTCCATGTTGCAGCGGCCAATCCGCAGTACTTCCGATCGGTCACCGCGTTCCCCGGCTACATGTGGGAGCCCACGCCGGCCAAGCTTCAGGCGATCTCGAAGATGTGCGTGTTCATGTACGTCGGCGAGAACGACGAGTACCGCTGGCACGACGAGATGAAGCGCGAAGCGGAGTTCCTGCAGTCGAAGGGCGATGTCGCGAGATACACCGTCGAGAAGGGCCAGCCGCATCGTCTCGAGACGCTGGCCGGTGACAAGGCGGGCCGCCTGTTCGACGGATTCGAGCAAGCGAGAAAGAGCTGCGCGTCGTAGGGGCGCGCCTTCGGCGCGTGGGGCGCGCCCCTCCGCGAAGCGGCCCCACTGCCGAAGGCAGCCCTTACACAGTGGTCATCTCGCACTACACGGCGACGGATTCCACTTGCTGGTGTCGGTTTCCCGCTTGAAGTTGGACGAGGTCACCCACGGTCCGTTGAGATAGATCGGATCGCGCACGATGGTGGTGACCACGAACCACTCGGTAGACGAGTCCTTGAACAGATCGAAGTACTCCGTCACCGTCGCGTCGGCGCTGTACGGGATTCCGTTCTTGCGCAGATAGCCTGGACGCAGCTGCATCGTCTGCACCTCCAGCGATCGACCTTGCGCGCCGGCTCGCGGTTGTACTCCGAGCGCGAATGGCGGCGGCGGAACAACACCGTTGGCTGGCACCTCCCAACGAGCGGTGGAATAGCCCTGCCACTCTCGCGTGCTCGCTGTAGCGCCCGGCGCGGAGGTGGGGGCACCGGCCGGTGGCGGGCCAGGACGGAAGCGCAACAGCCGCGTCTGCCGCCCCGCATCGGTTTCGATCTTCAAGGTGTCGTCGTCCTGCCAGGAGATGCGCACGCGGCCGGGCACGCGCATGATGGCGGGTGCGCCATACGCGCGACACGATTCGTCTGCGGCTTCGTCTTTGGCGGGGTCCCATGCGCGTGCGATGGTGCGTGCCTGCTCGGTTACCGGAATGTTGGCGAAGTCGCCCTTGAGCGGCGTCACCATCCGCCACCGCCAGTCCTCGCTGATCACCGAGACCCATTGACCGACAAAGTCCACCGGCGCCGCCGCTCGTGCCGATCGAGGCGGCTGCGCGCCACGCCCGCCTGGGGGCCCTTGCGCGCCGACGCGAGCGATCGCGACAAACGCGAGCACGACTAGCGCCGCCGCTGTCTTGGGCCGCCTAAAGGCGGCCCCCACGACGGTCATCGCCGCGCTCCGGACAAACTCGTAAACACGGCTTCGACAAACGCGTCGGCCGTCATCGCCGGCGAATCGTACTCGGCGTCGTAGTCGCGCGTCGGCTTCGCGGCTTTGATCTGCGCGAGCGACAGCCCCTTCTTGATCGAATCGGCGATGCGATCGCGAACGATCCACACCATGTCGCGGTATTCGACGACGTCCGCCTCCTCGCACAAACGACCGTGCCCGGGAATCACCTTGGTGCCGCCCTCTTGAAACGCTTCCGGCACGGTCAGCATCAAGATCAGGTTCAGCGCATCGATCGTGCCCTGAACCGAGCCGCCCTTCTTCACATCGATCATCGGATAGCGATCGGGGCTGAACGCATCGCCGGCGCTCACGACGTCGGAGCCGCGAAACAGCACGATGCTGTCGCCGTCGGTGTGAGCGAAGGCGTGATAGACGATGATCGCCTCGCCATTGAACGAGAAATCCTTGGTCGGCTGATCGTAGGTGGAGGTCGGCAAGCCTTCCTGGGGCACCGAGGCGGCGTTCATCCGATCGAGCGTGCGCTCGTGCGCGAGGATTGACATGCCTTGCGCAGTACCCAGCGCAAGCGCGCGATTGGGACCAAACAGATTACCGCCGCCCCCCGCACCCGTAGCCGCGATTGCGGCATTGCCGCCGACATGATCGGCATCGCTGCTCGTATCGATCACATAACGGATCGGCGCCGGAGAAATCCGCGCGATCTCGGCGAAGACCTGCTTCGCCCGAGCGGCCGGTGGCGTATCGACGAGCAGCACGCCATGCTTACCGGTCTGCACGGTGATGTTGCTGCCGGCACCCGAGAGCATGTGAATGTTGGGACGGACCTCGAGCGCACGGATCGGAGACGGAGGCGTCTGCGCCTCGAGCAACGTTCGGCTCATGCCGGACACTACGTACGTGATCGCCAGCGTCGCCACGAAGACGCGCGTCATCGTGGTCATGGACGAGCCGGCGGCGGCGGCGGACCCAGCTGAATCAGCGGTCCTCTCAACCCGCAGTCGACAAGCGTGGAGCACGTGCAGAAGCGCGTGCAGTTCTCCTGGATCGACGCCGGCGTTCCCATCTTCGAGCGGTACTCGGGATACATCGTCTCGGCGCCGCCGCGCGTGGCTTCTAACGGAAGCCCGTACAACTCGGCAAACTCGCGAAGCCACGGGTTCGTGCCGGGCAGGTGATGCGGCACGGCGTTGTCGCCAACCGGCACTTCGACGGCGTATTCGCACGGATTCGATCCCATGCGCTGACCCGGATCGAGATACCAGCTTTGACTGCGCACCAGCGGCTCGGTGAGAAACACCGGATCGGTGATCACCGTCACCACCGTCAGGAACTCGCCGTGCCGCATCCAGCGTTCGGTGAACGTACGCTTGGCGCTCGCCGGCACACCGTTGCGGCGCAGATAATTCTCCTTCAGGTGCGTCGTGGTGATGGTGAGCATGTTGCCTTCCCACAGGCCTGTGGAGAATCCCTGCCACGTGTGCACGGCTTCCTCAGATGGATGGGCGCGACCATCGAGATAGATCGTGCGCTCCATGTCGTGAAAGCCCATGCGCGTGTGGAAGGCGACGGCGCGCTGCGTCAGTGGATCGAGCTCCCGGACGATGCGCAGGTTGGCGAGGCCGCGCATCGAGTAGTCGCCGCCGTGCTGACGGCACTGATACTCGGACACCACCGAGATCCGATCGGCGTCGTAGCTGTCGGCTCGCAGCCGCGCCGCATCGGTCAATGGCATGCCGGTGTAGTCGCCCAACTCGGGGCCCGGCAGCCGCTCGGGTCCGTCTTCGTGAAAGAGCGGCGCCCACTCGCCGCTGAAATCCACTTCCTGCGCCGCGGCACGCGATACGCCTGCCAACAGCAACGCTGCCAACATGACGAATCCGATCGAGGGGTTCTTCAATGTCTGCATTCTGAATTCTGCATTCTGCATTCTTCTATGCGTTCTATTTCTGCGGCGCCTGAATGAGAACCAGATACAAGCCGTTTGGGTCGGGCATGATCGCCGCGCGCACCCCGCCTTGCAGCGCCACTGGCTCACCGCCGGTCGAGATCACCGTCGATCCCGACGCCTTCATCTTCGTCATCGTCCCATCGAGATCCTTGAGCCGCAGCTGCAGTCGCGTCGCACCCGGATCCTGCAACCGCGGCCGCACCGCGGTACCAGGCGCGCCCTTGATCTCGATGAACTCGAGCCGCAGCGCCGATCCCGGCACCTGTGCGTTCGTGGTTCGGAGCTGGGCGCCTTTGAGCCCCATCAGATCGAGCAGCCGGGTCGTGCCGAACGATCCGACCTGCGGAGCGAACTGGAGAACATCCTTGTAGAGGCGCATCGTCGCATCGGTGTCGGCGACGGTGACGCGCACGCGGGCGCCGATGATGTTGCTGTCGGCTGGTGCCGTCGTCTCCGGCATCGGGCTCGGCTGCAGCAATTCGACGTAGTGGCCGTCGGCGTCGCTGACGATGACACCGCGGGCGGCGTTGTTCTGACCGAACGCGATCGGTTCGCCTCCCGGCGTCACCACGCGAACCCCCGCTTTCTTCAGCGGTGCAAAGGCGGTGTTGATGTCGCGCACCAGCAGAATCAGCGTCAGTCCACCAGGATCCTGCGGCCGCGGCAGTACCGGCTTGCGATCGATGTCCTTGGCTTCAACCATCTCGACACCGAGCGTCGAGCCCGGCACGCGCGCGACGACCCAACGCAGCTGCGCGTTCGGCATGCCGAACATGTTCTTGATCGCCGGGTCGGTGCTGAACGGACGCGGTCCGGGCGCTTGCGCCGGCGGCACGGTGAGCCCCAGCAGCGATCCGTAGAAGTCGATCGCTTTGTCGAGGTCTTGAACGATCGGACTGAAGTTGCCAGAGCCAACCACCACATCGCCCGGCGGTGCCGCGCCCGGCGGCGTGGGCGCCTGTGCACGCACGCTACCGCTGATCGTCAGCGCAGCGAGGACGAATAGAACGAACATACGCGCAGACATCGGGATGTCCTTCTTGAATGAATGCAATGCGGCCGGATGCTCGCCGAATGGGCAATGAATGTCAATCAGTGACGAACGCACACACGGCAGTCCGGCTGAAGCCGGACACTACGACTGAGGTCCGCCTGAAGGCGGACACTACGACTGAGGTCCGCCTGAAGGCGGACACTACGTCGTACTCACGGAGGGAATCCGACCGCCAGCTTGACCGCAGCGTACTCGGGGCTCACCTGGCCATCGGCGGTGCGAATCACAAGCGGCGGCTCGACCCACGTGCGAGCGTGCATCGAGGTCGGCAGGTCGGTCGCACGCATCATCACGAACAGGCCAATCAGCGGCGGCTCGCCTTCCTTGAACACCACAGGGCGCCTGCGAACGATGACCAGGCCGGCGGCATGCGCCGCACTCTCGACTCGATGCCGCTGCTCTTCGGGAAACACGCACGCGAACACGCCGCCGGCAGCGAGATGCGGCGCGGCTGCGCCGGCATAGTCGGCGATGCTGCCGCGCATCTCGAAACGGCAGGCCACCGCCTGCGGATGATCGCCTTCGACGCCGGTGCCGAGTGGAAAATACGGCGGGCTGCCGAGCACGAGATCGAAGCGCTCTTCATCGGCGAGCGCCGAGACATCTCGAAAGTCGGCGCACCTGATCTCGTAACGCGACTCGAGCCCGTTGTACGCAGCCGACTTGCGCGCGAGCCGCACGCTCTCCTCTTGCGCCTCGATGGTGACGAATCGTGCGCCCTGCAGCCGCCACGCGGCAATCATTCCAACCGAGCCGATGCCCGATCCCAGATCCAGCACACGGGTTGCCGACGGCACCCAGCTGGTCCCGTACCACGCCGTCAGTACGTCGTCGGTCGAGAAGCGGTGACCGTCGCGCAGCTGAAAGACGCGGAAGTGGCCACTGATCGCATCGAGCGTTTCGTCCGGCGGCACAGCGGGCGCCGCAATCGCGCCCGGTGGAACAGGACCAGGCTTTGCCCACCCCTTGAAATGTGTCTCAACGGACAACGAAAACTCCCCTGCCGTAATGCAGAATGCAGAATGCAAAATGCAGACAGTATCTGCATTCTGAATTCTGAATTCTGAATTCTGAATTACGGCGTCATGTCCTCGCTCACTCAACGCCTGCGATCGTTCGTCCTCGAGCGCTATCCGTTCGCACTGCCGATCGTAGAGCGTGCACTCGAGTCGTGCCCAGCGCCGGAGAAGACGTCCAACTCTGCGATCGACACCTTTCGAGCGCCGTTTCGCCAGGCACTCACCGACCACTCGGCGTCGATCGACGTCGGTGGTGTCCCGGATCCCACGCCGGGCGTGGCGACGCAGGAGCGATTGAACCAGGCGCGCGAGGAACTGATCGACGCCTGCGACGGATTCCTCGCGCGCGACGCGATCGCGGCCTCGCTCACCGACGAGGAACGCCGCGAGATCCTGCGCGGCATGGTCCTGACTCGCGCGGTCGACAATCGCCTCAAGCAATTCTTCGCGAGCAGCGAGGTTCGCTACAAGGACGTGCCGTTCCAGGGCAAAGGGTTCCGTTCGCTGGGTCAGGAAGCGATCTATGCGGCCGGCATCCGTCTCAAGCGCGGGCCGTCATGGCACGACCCCACTCGCGGCTGGCAAGGCGACATCGTCGGTCCGATCATCCGCGATCTCGGGGCGGCGCTCGTGATGAAGGGCGACGCCGCCGCGGTGCGAATGGTGCTGAACGCGCAGATGGCGAAGGCGGGCCCGCCGATGGAGGGCAAGGATCTGCACATCGGCGACTTCGAGTGGGGTGTGCTGCCCGCCACCGCGCCACTCTCGATCAGTACGATGTCGATTGCCGGCATCGCGATGGCCTTCTGGCGCGAGAACAGCGGTCGCGTGGCCGTGTCGTTCATCGGCGAAGGCGGATCGTCGCTCGGCGAGTGGCACGAGGCGATCAACCTCTGCGCGGCGCGACGGCTGCCTGCGATCTTCTGCGTCGAGAACAACCAGACAGCGCTCTCAACGCCGTCCAACGAGCAGTCCGCCGTTCGCGTGTTCGCCGACAAGGCCGCGGGCTACGGCGTTCCGGGCATCACGATCGACGGCACTGATCCCGACGCGATCGCGGCGGCGTTCACGTGGGCCGCCGATCGTGCGCGCAGCGGCGCGGGCCCCGCGCTCATCGAGCTGGTGACGATGAGGATGAGTGGGCATGCGCATCACGACGACATGCTCTACCTCGGCAAGGAGCCGCCGGTCAGATGGAGCTATCCGCCGGTCGCGGCAGGAGCGTACATCGATCGCGAGCGGTACGCGTTCTGGTCGGCGAAGGATCCCATCGTCTCGTATGCATCGACGCTCGAGGCTGCCGGCGTCATCGCCTCTGGCGATCTCGATCGTCTGAAGCGCGAGGCCGAGACGATCGTCGACACCGAAGCGCGTGCGGTCACCGCCGCACCCTGGCCGGCGCCGGCTGATGCCGGTCGCAACGTGCTGGCGGGCGAGGCACCGCGCATTCGCGTCGAGATGCTCGAGCCCGATGCTCGACTTCGCATCGATCTCGATCCGCCGCTGCCGCCGATCGAGAAGGCACTTCCCTTCGATCGCAAGGGACGCACGTTTCTCGAAGCGGTGGCGATGGGCGTTGCCGACGCACTCCGTGCCAATCCGCGCGTGTTCGTCTACGGCGAAGACGTCGGCGGGCAGTACGGCAACTCGTTTCTGCTGCTCAAACCGCTGCTCCAGGAGTTCGGCGATCGCATCCTGAACTCGCCGATCGCCGAGAGCGGCATCCTCGGCGTCTGCGTCGGGGCGGCGCTCGCGGGTCAGCGTCCGATCGGCGAGATGCAGTTCAACGACTTCGTCGCCAGCGGCTTCAATCAGCTGGTCAACAACGCGGCGAAGATCCGCTATCGATGGGGCGGTTCGGTGCCGATGGTCGTGCGCATGCCGTGGGGCGGGCTGCGTCATGCGGGACCGTATCACTCGCAGAACACCGAGGCCTGGTTCTACCGTACGCCCGGGCTCAAGATCGTCGCGCCGTCGACGCCGCAGGATGCGCGCGCGCTGATGGCGGCTGCCGTCGCCGATCCCGATCCGGTGCTCTACTACGAGCACATCGCGCTCTATCGCGATCCGCGGATCAAGCAGGCGCTCCCTGACGCGGCGCCCGCGCCGCTGCCGCTCGGCAAGGCGGCGCTGCGTCGCGCCGGCAGCGATCTCGCGATCATTTCCTACGGCGCGTATGTGCACATCGCGATGGCGGTCGCGGAGCGGCTCGCGGCCGATCGCATCGACGCGAGTGTGTTGGATCTGCGCTCGCTGGCGCCGCTCGACACGCAGGCCGTCGTGACCATCGCTCGTCACTGCAGCCGCGTGCTCATCGTCCACGAGGACACGCGCACCGGCAGCATCGGCGAGAGTCTGGCGGCGATCATCCAAGAGCACGCGTTCGAGTCGCTCGACGCGCCCGTGCGGATCATCGGCGCGCTCGACACACCGGTGCCGTACTCGCCGCCGCTCGAGGAGTTCTTTCTGCCGTCGGAGCAGGAGATCGAGCGCGCCGCCAGGTTGCTGATCGCGTACTAGCACTCGCTCGGCGACGACCGTCATCTCTCGACGTCGGCTCATCTTGACATCCCACATGAGCCACCGCTACACTCCTCTAACCATCCCACAGGTGAGGTGACATGGCGGAATCCCGTTCGGCCATCCTGCAAGGCACGCTCGACTTGATGGTGCTCAAGACGCTGGAACAAATGGGCGCGCTGCACGGCTACGGCATCGCCCGCCGGATCGAGCAGGTCGGGGAGCAAGCGCTCGTCGTCAATCAGGGGACGATCTACTTGTGCCTGGTGCGGCTCGTTCAGAAGCGCTGGATCTCGGCGCGGTGGGGCACATCCGACAACAACCGCAAAGCCAGGTTCTATGCGATCACCAAAGCCGGACGGGCTCAGCTGAAAGCGGAAACCGAGAACTGGGAGCGCATTTCCGGCGTCATCGGCCGGGTGCTGCAGCCGGGGAACTGACGCGTGAGAACGCTGTTGTACACCCTCATCGCGCGTCTCCGCGAGTACGTCCGTCCCGCCGCAGGCGAGGCCGATTTCGACCACGAGCTCGAGATGCACCTGGCGATGGCGGAGGAAGACAAAGTCCGCCGCGGCATGAGCCGTGAAGAGGCGCGCCGTGAGGCACGGCTGGAGCTGGGTGGAGTGACGCAGCTGCGCGAGGCGGCCCGTGCCGCGCGCGGTCTGCCGTGGCTCGACACATTCTGGCTCGATGCCAAGCTCGGTGGTCGCATGTTGCGCAAGTCCTGGGGCCTGACGCTGGTCGGCGGGCTGGCGATGGCGATCACGATCGGGCTTGGCGCATCCATCTTCAACATCTGGGACACGTTCGCGGGCACGAGGCTCCCCCTCGATGAGGGTGATCGGGTGGTGGCGATTCAGCCATTTGACAGAGCCGCGCAGCGCTTCTACAGCACCACGCCGCTGGCGGACTTCATACGCTGGCGTGAGACGTTGACATCAGTCGAGCAGGTGAGCGCGATGCGCTCGATCGACCGCACGGTGCTCACGCGCGACGGCGCCATCGGACCCGTGCGCGCCGCCGAGATGACCGCGTCCGCATTCCAGCTGGCGCGGGTTCAGCCACTGCTTGGACGAACACTGATCGACCAGGACGCACGTATCGGCGCCGAGCCAGTGGCCGTGATCGGGTATCAGCTGTGGCAGTCAGCATTCTCGTCCGATCCCGCTGTGCTCGGACAACGCATCCAAATCGCCGATACGCCGCACATCATCGTCGGCGTGATGCCCGACCAGTTTCGATTTCCGATGAACCAGCGCCTCTGGATACCGCTCCGCGCTGAACCGATCGGCGACGCGGGTTCTGCGACCGACGTCTTTGTCTTTGCGCGACTCGCTCCGGGAGCGACGCGCGCGAGTGCGCAGTCTGAATTGGCGACGGTCGGAATGTTGCCGCGGGCTGCGGTTCGCCAAACGGCGGCATCGCTCGACGCGCGCGTGGTGCCATACGCTGCAGGATTCTTTCCCGAGGTTCACGCGAACTCGTGGGCCGGCAGCCTCATCTTCCTGCTGGGCGCGCTCTTCCTGATTCCGCCATGCGCAAACATCGCCATCCTCGTCTATGCGCGGACGGTCACGAGGCGCGAGGAGTTCGCCGCTCGTACGGCGCTTGGCGCCAGTCGCGGCCGCATCGTGATGCAGGTGTTCGTCGAGTTGCTCGTGCTCGCGGCCGGCGCCGGGATCGTCGGCTTCCTGCTCGCACGGCAGTTCAGCGGCCGGTTGTCGCAGATCGTGATGCCGATGCTGCGTCCCGAGAACCTTCCGTTCTGGATGGACTTCACGCCGTCTCTTTTTACCATCCTGTGCGCGGCAGGTCTCAGCGTTTTGGCTGCGGCGATCGCTGGCGGCGTGCCCGCGTTTCACGCCACCGGAAGATGGCGTCGATCCGGATTCGGCGCGCTTGGAAGTCGAGGCTCGGGAGCGCGGCTCGGGAAGACATGGGTCGCGTTGCTCGCAACGCAGGTCGCGTTGACGCTGGCGATCCTGCCACCGGCTGCCGAGATGATCTGGGGCATCTTCCGGCCGACGATCATCGGACCTGGATTGCCCGTCGAGCAGTTTCTCACCGCCTCGCTCCTCATGGAAGGCGACACATCCCGCTTCAACGTCCTCACAAGCGAGGCCGTCAGGCAACTGATGTCCGAGACCGGAATCACCGGTGTGACCCTTTCGGCGGCAAAGCTCATGGAAGAACCGGCGGCTCGAATCGAGGTGGAGGGGCGCCCGGCGTCGGACGATGACGCGAGATTCAATCTGGTCGATGACCAGTTCTTCAGAGTGTTCGGCGCACGTTTTCTCGCCGGCCGCACTTTCGATGCGCGCGATTTCCGGCCCGGGTCGACGCCACTGATCGTCAATCGATCGTTCGTGACCGAAATCCTGGGCGACGGAAACGGATTGGGCCGCCGGGTTCGTTATGGTCGTGTCGAAGACTCAACGCCACTGCAGCCCCCGCCCGGATGGAATGAAATCATCGGCGTCGTCGAGGATTTCCCAGGCAGCAACGATGGCCCGATGATGTTTCATCCGATGACGATGCCCACGCACGACGTGAGCCTGACCATTCACGCAGCATCTGGAGTGGGTTCGGCGGCCGACCGTCTTCGGGCAGTCGCGGCCCGACTCGACCCGCAGTTGCGAGTAGGACGTCTGCGATCGCTCGAGGAGATGTACTGGCAGCGGCGCTCGCTCGACCACACGTTTGGCTTCGTGTTGGGTTCAGTGGTGGTGATCGTGGTCCTCTTCTCGATGGCTGGGATGTACACGCTCATGGCGTTCATCGTCGCGCAGCGCTGGCGCGAGATTGGCGTCCGATCGGCGCTCGGCGCGCAGCCGCGGCGGCTCCTCGGCGGCATCTTCGGGCGGGCAGTCGTTCCGCTGACGATCGGCGCGTTCGTCGGATGTGCTCTGGCGCTCCGTCTCCATTCCTGGTTGCCGATCGCCGAGGCCGGTGGACGAAGCATTCCCGGCATCGTCCCGCTATCGGCGGTGTTGATGGTCTTGGCCGGCTTGCTCGCAGTGGCCGGGCCCGCGCGCCGCGCCATTCGAATCGATCCGACCGAGGCGCTGCGGGTCACATAGAACGTGATCGCGATGATGCGATCCTGCTGCTGTAACATCCTCGTTCGTGAATCCGGAGTCATCGCAGCTGGGTGAGCCGGCGACTCCGCCGAGGAAATGGCGGGGTCGATGGTGGCTTGGCTTCGCAGCGCTCGCAGTAGGCGCGCTCTTCTTTCCATTCCAACGCGAGGTCACGCCGGCGTGGGCGTTCGATGTTGTCGACGGCAATCGACGCGCACTGCCAGGCTGCCGCGTGGAGCAGCACTGGGAGTGGCGCGCTGCCGGGGTCGATCGCATCGACGCAGCCATCTCTGACGCGGGTGGTCGCGTGTTGTTTCCTCGCCGTACAGTTCGCGTCAGTGTGGCGCGCCAATGGTATGGAGCCATGAGCGGCTTCGGTTTTCATTCTGCGTTCATGGGCCCGCGGGCCTACTTCCTCGGCTGCGCGCCTGGACCTCATCCCGATCGACTCGATGCCGAGAAGGTGGGCGATCAGATCGTCTTCAGCTACGTGCCCGGCGCGCAGGTATCAGGAAAGCCGTTGGCGAAGGAGTGACACGATGACCCGCAGCGAACTGCTGGCGTTCATGCGCAGCGAGCGCTTCGTGGCCCAGGCGAGCGTCGCCCAAGATTTAGCCGCACAAGCCGCAGTTGTCGGCATCGCCGTCTCCGACGACTTCGAGATCATCTTCGACACGCTCCGTAGCTCGCGGAAGGCGGCGAACCTGCGCGCGAATCCCTCCATCGCCTTCGTGATCGGCGGGTTGCACGACAGCGCCACGCGGACCGTTCAGTACGAGGGCATTGCCGACACTCCGTCTGGCGACGAGCTGGTCCGAGTCCGCGAGATCTACTTCGAGGTGTTTCCTGACGGCCGGGAGCGTCTCACCTGGCCCGGCTTGATCCACGTGCGGGTGAAGCCGACGTGGATCCGCTACAGCAACTACGCGCCGCAGCCACCGCTGGTCCTCGAGTTCGACGCTGCGGCACTGCGGGCGCTATGAGCGATCGGCTGCTCACATTCCGAAGATAACGATCTTGGCGCTCGACGGAGAACCGGGAAAGACTCGCGATCGCGTGCCGGTCACGAAAGCGACGTACTGCTTTCCGCCGACCGCGTAGGTGATGACGCCGCCGCCAGGCGCCCCCGGCAGATCCGCGCGCCAAAGAATCTTTCCCGTTTCCGCATCGAACGCATATGCGTGCTTGTCCATGTCGCCCGCAAACACGAGCCCACCCTTGGTGGGTGTGATACCGGACAACACCGGAGCACCGGCACGGAAGCGCCATTTCACCTGTCCGCTGTCGGCGTCGACGGCGGTGACCCAACCACCCCAGTTGAGATCGCGTACGCCGAACTGCGCCGCGAGCTGCGTGCCCGTCCATGCCTGGCCGGGTTTCTTGGTGTTCTCGGACGGATCGAGGGTCACTGTCACGCACCAGTCCACCGTGCCGCTGTAGAAGAGATTCGTGTCGGGACTATAGGCCGGACCGTTCCACTCGGTTCCTCCGGCAGCGCCCGGACAAAAGCGCGTCGGCGTCGTCGACAGCGGCGCCGCGTCGTTCTCGCGCGTCGTGACGGGCGTGGCGTACACCTTCTTGTTCGTCGCCAGGTCGTAGACGTGAAGAAGTCCGTCCTTCGGCGCTCCGGCGACGATGCGCTTGCCGCTCTTCGTGGTCACGAGTACAGGCGCGGCGGAGAGATCCCAGTCGTGAAAATCGGCAGGCACCAGCGAGTAGTGATTGCGATAGATGCCGGTCTTGGCGTCGAGCACCAGAACGGAGTTCGTGTAGAGGTTGTCACCGGCGCGAACGTCACGCGCAAAATCAGGCCCGGGATTGCCGGTCGGAATATACAGAAGGCCGCGCTGGGCATCGAGCGAATACGTCGACCAGGTTCCGCCGCCGGTAATCGGGACGCCCGGCTCATTCCCCCACGTGACCTTCGCTTGCGACTGCATCTTCTCGTTGCCAGGCTGCGCCGCGTCGGTCGGCACGGTGTAGGTTTCCCACACCACCTTGCCAGTCCCAGCCTCGAGTGCGTACATGCGGCCTTTCACCCCGTAGACGTCGCTGCCGGCAGTGCCGACGAAGACGAGCCCGTTCCAGGCGAGAGGAGCCGACGGAACGCTCTCGCCCTTCTCCCGATCCGCGAGGCGAGTGGTCCAGATCTTCTTTCCGGTCTGCGCGTCGTACGCGGCCACGCCACCGTCTGATGTCCCTCGAAACAGCCGTCCGTCCAGATACGCCGCGCCGCGATTGACGCCCAGCCCCACCGAAGGACCTTCTTCTCCCACACGCCACTTCTGCTTGCACGTCGCGGCATCGAGTGCGACGAGATCCTTGTCAGTCGTGGCGTAGATCGTCCCGCCGATCATGATCGGCCCGGTCTGAAAGTTCGTGTCGACGTTGAGGTCGAACACGCACAGCGACTTCAAGCTGGATACGTTGTTCCGGTTGATCTGGTCGAGCGGCGCGTAGCGCTCGGAGGTGGGCGTGCGGTTGTAGCTTGGCCAGTCTGTCGCTGCGGTCTGGGCCACGAGATGCCCAGCGGCGCACACACTCGCAACAATGGTCGCTATGACCGCGCGGATGAACCAGGTGTGGCGGAACGGATCAACGCTCATCGATGCCCCCTCGAGAGGGCAAGTCTATCGCCACTTTGTGCCGGTGGTCTGCTCAAAGATCCCTTCTGATGGTGCGATCTATCTGGAGGAGTTCGACCGGAGCGCCGGCAACCTTGATGAACGCGACCATCACTCCCGCACTGGGGCTGTTCGGCGGAATGATGACTTCTTGCCCGTGTACGGCCTGCTCCAGGTCGTCCACCTCGAAGGCCACATGCGCGACGGTCTTGACGAGGTCAGGAACGGGCGCATCCTCCCAGTACCGCATCCATTGGATGCCGAAGGGATTGCTCTGATGATCGCTCACCGTGACCCTCAAGTGGGGAAGATCGATTTCCCCTTCAAAGCGAGTCGTCGTGGGGATGCCGACGTGATTGAACTTCATAGCGCCGTCTCCATCTCACAGAGGGCCCCTGGCGCCCGGACCGTGCGAGGCGAACAGTTTCGGAGGTAGAGAGGGACGTGATCCGCCATGAGCAGCGGCCGCGAGAGGTAAGTGCTTCGGAGTCTGTACGATGGAGCCGACGATCGGACTTGAACCGATGACCTGTCGATTACGAATCGCAGATTCCCGTCGAACACCGATCGCCCGTTTTCTCGAAGCGATCTGTTAGCCGCTGCTCTCTAAATTCGGCAGATTATCCCGTCAAGCACGGAGTCGCAAGTAGCGTCGCGTTCGCAGCATGCGCGAGTCCGCAAGGCCTACCGCTCGCGGGTGTAAGATCGCGCGCCAGGTCCCGGTGTGTCGCTGATCCACGTGCGGCGAGTTACCGCCTGGCTCGCCGCGGTGGCGTGCATCGGCTCCACCCCTGTGGCGGCCGAGCGCCTGCCGCTGCGCAACTATCGCAGCTCGGACGGGCTGGCGCACGACCGCGTCAAGTCGATCCTGCGCGACTCACGCGGTTTTCTCTGGTTCTGCACCGTTGAAGGCCTGAGCTGGTTCGACGGTCACCGCTTCATCACATACAGCAGTGCCGACGGACTGCCGGTCCAGTCCGTCAACGACATCGTTGAAGAGCGCCCCGGTGTGTATTGGGTCGCGCCCAACGGCGGCGGCGTTGCGCGCTTCGACGCCGCCAGCCGTGGGCAACGCCTGACGTCTTATCGTCTTGACGACGGGTTCCTCAGCAACCGCGTCAACACTGTGAGCCTCGACCGCGCGGGCCGGCTGTGGGCGGGCACCGACGACGGGCTGTTCTCGCTCGACGTGCACGCGTCGCAGCCCGCAGCGCGTCGCGAGGTCCTGCCGCCGGACGTCGGCACTCAGGTGGCTCGTCTCTTGAGCGCTTCGGACGGCAGCCTGTGGATCGCAGCGTCGAAACACGCGGTCCGGCGGCGCCCGAACGGCGAGTATGAAACCTACGCGTTCAGCGGCGGCGACGCCGCGTCGCACATCCGTGCGCTCGCTGAAGATGCATCGGGCCGCATCTGGATTGGCGGTGATGCCGGCCTCGCTCTCCTGAGCCTGGCCACGACGGGGGCCGCCGTCACAGACCTCGTGGTGGATCCTGTCGGCGCCTTGCTGCGTACATCGTCGGGACAGATGATCGCCGGGACGCTGTCCGGCGCGCTGCTCAGGTTCGACGGCGCCAGGGTCATTCGGCACGACGTCGCAAACGGACTGCCCGAGAGCGGCATTCTGGCGCTGGCTGAAGACGGCGAGCGGAACCTCTGGCTCGGCACCTACAGCATGGGCGCGTTTCGGCTGGCGCACGCGGGGCTCGTCACTTACGGCCGCGACGACGGGCTGACCGATCTCCGGATCGCGGCGTTGCTCGAAGATCGGCGCGGCCGCCTCTACGCGTTGACCGGCAACGGCATCTTGAGCCGTTTCGAGGGAGGCCGGTTCGTGTCGATGCCGATGCCGATCGCCAGGGAGTTGCTGGCGACACAGGGCGATCAGTGGCAGCAAATCGTGCTCCAGGCGCGCGCCGGCGATTGGTGGTTCCGGACGCCGTTCACCGCGGTTCGGCTGGCGGCGGTCGGGGATGCGCCCGGAGCCGTCGTTCACAGTCTCGATCGGGATCTCCCGCATCGCGTCGTGGAGCGGCTGTACGAGGCGGCGGACGGCCGAATCTGGATCGGCCTGAGACCGGTGGGCGGCAGCAATCTCGCGGTCTGGGATCCGCACGCGGGCGTCCGCGAGTTTGCCGGCAGCGACGCCGTGCCAGCCGACGGATTCCCCACGGCGTTCGGCGAAGACGGCCTTGGTTCGCTCTGGGTCGGCTTCTCTTCCGGCGGCGTCGTCAGATATCGCGACGGCCGGTTTCAATCCTGGACCACAAAGGACGGACTCCCGCGAGGCGCGGTCCGCGCGTTCCACCGCGACCGTGCGAACCGGTTCTGGGTGGCCGTCGGATCCGGCGGGCTGTGCCAGATTCGCGACGAGGGCACCGCCTCGCCCGCGTTCGAACTCTGGACCAAAGCCGAGGGTCTTCCGAGCAACAACACGCGGGCGCTCGCCGAAGACGGGGCGGGCCGGCTGTATGTCGGCACCGAGCTCGGCGTATCCCGCATCGATCCCGGCACACGATCGATGCGGGTCTATACGACTGCCGACGGTCTTGCGAGCAACGAGGTCGAAGTCGCGCTGACCGCGAGGGATGGCAGTCTGTGGTTCGGCACGTACAACGGACTGTCGCGGCTGACGCCGGAAGACGATGCGATCGAGGAAACGCCGGCAGTCTGGATTCATGCCGTCCGCGTCGCCGACCGATCCCTACCGCTTGACGCGCTCGGCTCCTCGAGCGTCACCGTGCCGCCGATCGATCCCGATGAGAATCGTGTGGAAGTGGAATTCGGCGGACTGGAGTTCGGAGCGAAGGGGGCGCTCAACTACGAATACCGACTCCAGGGGGTCGATCGCCAGTGGCAGCGCGGGACCGATGAGCGTCGTGTCACCTACGCGCGCCTCGGCGCCGGCCATTACCGGTTCGAGGTCCGGGCCGTCCGCGAAAGCGGCGCTCCGGGCCCGGCGCCCGCGGTCGTCGAGTTCACCGTGCGTCCCCCGATCTGGCTTCGTCCGTCGTTCCTGGCGCTCGCCGCCCTGCTGATGCTCGCCGGAGGATACGCGCTGCACCGCGCGCGCGTCGGCCGGCTGCTCGAGCTCGAGCGCATCCGCCTTCGCATCGCCACCGATCTTCATGACGACATCGGCGCGAGCCTCTCGCGGATCGCGGTCCTCAGCGAGGTTGCGCGCCGCCGGCTGTCCGGCGACCCGCACGACGCCGACGGCCCGCTGGTGCGCATCGCCGCGACGTCGCGCGAAGTCCTCGACGCCATGAGCGACATCGTCTGGGCGATCAATCCGCAGCGCGATTCGCTCGACGATCTAATTCGCCGAATGCGGCGCTTCGTCAACGACGTGCTCGCATCGCGAGGCGTCCAGGTGCGGTTCGTGGCGCCCGAGGGCGTGGCGGAGCGGCTCGGCCACGACGTGCGCCGGCAGCTCCTGCTCGTCCTCAAGGAATCCACCACCAACATCTCCCGCCATGCCGAGAGCTCGGAGGTGTGCATCGAGCTCCGGATGACCTCCGGCGAGCTGACGCTCGTCGTTCGCGACAACGGCCGCGGGTTCGAGGCCGGACCCGGCGACGGCCACGGCCTGGCGAACATGCGCAGGCGGGTCGAGGATCTGGGCGGCACGCTTGACGTCCGCTCGGCTCCCGGCGGCGGAACCGAGTTGATCGCGACGGTACCGGCGCATCCGCGCGCGCGGGCGAGAGCGACGCTACCCGGTTAGGTAGTGGGCGGGGCCCCCCAATCGAAGTACGCTCGAATCCCATGACCGATCCGGTTCGCGTCGCGATCGTCGAGGACGGCCGCGAGATTCGCGACGGTCTGGTCGCGCTGATCGCGGGCACGCCGGGGTTCGTCTGTACCGGCGCGTTTGACAGCATGGAACCGGCGCTCGAGGCGCTCGACCGCGAACAGCCGGATGCCGTCCTGATCGATCTGGGCCTGCCGCGCATGTCGGGCACCGAAGGGATCCGCGCGCTCAAGGCGCGCCATCCCGATTTGACGATCGTGGTCCTTACGGTCTACGACGACGACGAGCGTATCTTCCAGGCGTTGTGCAGCGGCGCCTGCGGCTACCTGCTCAAGAAGACGCCACCCGATCGTCTGATGGAGGGCATCCGCGACGCGATCGCGGGTGGATCGCCCGTCTCACCCGAGGTCGCACGGCGCATGATCGCGATCTTCCGCGTCGTCCATACACCGGCGCAGGGCGGCGAGTCCCTGACACCGCACGAGGTTCGCGTGCTGCGGCTGCTGGTCGAAGGCCACAACTACAAGACCGCTGCGGCTGAGCTCAAGGTCAGTGTGAACACGGTCGCTTTCCACATGCGGCGAATCTACGAGAAGCTGCACGTCCACTCGAAATCGGAAGCAGTCGCCAAGGCCCTCCGTAACCGGATCGTTACCTAGATCACAAGTTTGATCGGCGTGCGATTGCTACCTGCGTAGGTGGTGACCCGGTTGTGGCGGCATGTGCACACTCACTCTCGCCCCCGAAGGAGGAATCCATGAACCGAAAGCACAGCTTCGCGCAGTCCGCCGGCGTCGTCGCCGCCGTCGCGCTCCTCGGGATGCTGCGAGTCGGCGCCAGCACGCGTGTGCCGGGAACATTTATCGCGCTTGGTCCGCACGGCATATCAGGAGCCTCCCACGGTATCGGTGTCTTTGCCGGCGCCATCAACTCGCTCGTCGCTCACCCGACCAATCCGGACATCGTCTGGATCGGCTCGGTCAACGGCGGGGTCTGGAAAACGGAGAACGCGACCGCCCCGGAGCCCCACTGGGTTCCGAAGACCGATCAGCAAGCGAGCCTCTCGATCGGGGCGCTGGCACTCGACCCCACCGACCCGACCTTCAACACGCTCGTCGCAGGCATTGGACACTTCAGTTCGTTTGGCGGCCGCGGCGGACCGCTCACCGGGCTCCTGAGAACCGTGGATGGAGGCGACCACTGGACCCCTCTCGGCGAAGCCAGTTTCGGCCACATATCGATTACGGGCGCGATCGTGCGCGACAACGTCATCGTGGTCTCCACCACGAAGGGCATCTGGCGCAGTCACGATACGGGCGCGACGTTCAAGCACCTCGGCAAGGGAAGAAAGATCGTCCAGGGCAATGCAACGGATCTCGTGGACGATCCTCTGAACGGCGACGTTCTCTACACCGGCATCCTGGGGAAGGGAGGCGGCGTTTTTCGCAGCGATGACGCCGGAGTGAACTGGCAGAACATGTCCCACGGCACGTTCGGCCAACCCGGAGGCGCCAACCTCGTCGTCGATGCAAAGAAAATCAGGATATCCGTCCACGACGATGGAACGGACAACGTCGTGTACGTCGGGATCATCGGTCCGGACAAGAACCCGAGTGGTGTCTTCAGGTCTGTCGATCGGGGCGTCACGTGGACGGCACTCGACATTCCACCGATTGAGCAGGCCACGCAGGGACGCCTGTCGATCCTCGCGGACCCGCGCTTTTCCAACATCGTGTACCTAGGCGGTGACGAGACGGCAGACGAAAGAGTGGACGGCGTGAAACCCGGCCCGATCTATCGCTGCAATGCCGCGGTCCTTGTGCCAGGATTGCAGTGCACGCCCATCTCGGGCGTCGGCACGAGCGACGGCTCGCGTCCGCACGCCGACTCGAGGGCGATGCAGTTCGACGCGAACGACGACCTGCTCGAGGTCGACGACGGCGGGATTTTCAAGAACCCTCACCCGCGGAACGAGCTGGGGTTCTGGACCTCGGTCAACGGCGATCTCTCGATCACCGAAACGCACTCGTGCGCATGGGACCACTCCCTGCACACCGCAGTCTGCGGCACCCAGGACAACGGGACCGCCGAGCAGGCATTGTCCGGCGATGCGGTATGGAAGTCGGTTCGCGGTGCGGATGGCGGCGGCGTGACGGCGTTCAGTTCAGCGTTCTCCTCGATCAAGTATTACAGCGAGCAGAAGGTGCGCAACGTGACCCGCGAGGTGTGTCTCAGCCTTTTCTGCGGGACGAACAATCCATCGCTCCTCGTCAACGGCGCTCCGCTCGAGAATGTCGACCTCACGCTGGAGAGCTACAAGGGACCGACTCCGGAGCCGATCGCCATCCACCCGGTCCATCCCAATCGGCTCGTGATCGGCACGGGCTTCGTGTACGAGTCCGTGGACGACGGAGAAACGCTGACGCCGCTCAGCGGCTTTTTCGGTCTAGCGACGAGGGCGATTGCGTACGGGTCGACGACCGATGAAGACATACTGTACGTTGGCAGCTCTTTCGGTCTCTTCCTCCACACCACGAGGTTCGGGGCGATGCAGCAGCTGACCGCGTACCCGGGCGCTGCGCCGGCGGGCATCGCCCTCAATCCGGCCGACTCGAGCTCGGCGTGGATCGTGGATGCCACATCGGTCATGCACACGTCGAACAAAGGCTCGACGTGGCACGACATGACCGGGGATCTCACGACCGGCGCCGGAGCGAAGACGTTCAACACGATCGCGTTCGTGCCGGGGGCATCCCGGTCGCTCATCTTCGTCGGCGCGCGCGACGGTCTCTACGTCATGAGCACGGCGCATCCCAGGGTCTGGCACAAACTGAGCGGCAAGCTCCCCAACATGGTCGTGTACGACCTCGACTTCGACTCAGCAGACAACGTCCTCCTGATCGGCACGCTCGGCCGTGGCGCCTGGCTGCTGGCGAATCCGGGAGGGATAGACGTGCCGTGATCCCCCCGATCGCCGGGTGGCGGAGGACGTACGGCGACATGTGCGAATTCGTCGTGCCGAATTTCCATGTCCGTCGTTGACATGTGACATCAGACTGCTGTCGTTCGAAGATTGACTGCTCATGTGATCCTCCATGAGCAGCGGCCGCGAGAGGTAAGTGCTTCGGAGTCTGTACGATGGAGCCGACGATCGGACTTGAACCGATGACCTGTCGATTACGAATCGACTGCTCTACCAACTGAGCTACGTCGGCCTGAACTTGACATTCTAGCATCCTGCCCAGGCACCGCCAACAAACGGATCAGATCCGACCTCCTGCATTGCGGCCCGTGCGCAGCCTGATGTACGATGCTGGTTTCAGTCTTCCCCAGGAATCGCCGCTGTAGGTCCGTACTCGCATGTCCGAACCGGTTGTGCCCCAAGCCCCTGGAACCGTTGCCCCCGTCAGTGGCGACGCCGATCTCGTCGTTCGCGGCGCGCGGACACACAACCTCAAGAACATCGACGTCACCCTGCCGGTCGGCAAGCTCATCGTCATCACCGGCGTCAGCGGCTCAGGCAAGTCGTCGCTCGCCTTCGACACCATCTACGCGGAGGGGCAGCGCCGCTATG
>Ga0075425_100000637_pt1 | contig 33210 bp, 21 predicted proteins | sample SoiMethybrSBSTD4_FD_75300 | JGI IMG/M metagenome (GOLD analysis project Ga0075425, IMG submission 75300) | Bulk soil microbial communities from a Populus tree surrounding site in Tennessee, USA - Soil MetaG P. TD hybrid SBSTD4 | ecosystem: Environmental > Terrestrial > Soil > Tree plantation... | reverse complement strand
ACGTAGGGGCCGCCTTTAGGCGGCCCACGACATCCATGCGAAAAACACTATTTCTCGTACTCTTGCTCGGCGTCTCACTCGACGCACAAACCAACCAGCATCAGACTCGCGCACGAGAGATCTTCAAGCAGCTCGTCGAGATCAACACCACCGACTCGGTCGGCAGCACCACCGCCGCCGCTGAAGCGATGGCCGCGCGATTCAAGGCCGCGGGCTTCTCCGCCGCCGACGTGACAGTGCTCGGTCCAAATCCGCGCAAGGGCAACCTCGTCGTGCGCTATCGCGGCAACGGCTCGAAGCGCCCGCTGCTGCTCCTCGCCCATCTCGATGTCGTCGAAGCCAAGCGCGAGGACTGGTCGTTCGATCCGTTCACGCTCACCGAGAAGGACGGCTATCTCTACGGACGCGGCACGGCCGACGACAAGACGATGGCCTCGGTATTCGTCACCAACCTGCTGCGATTGAAGTCGGAAGGCTTCGTGCCGTCTCGCGATCTCATCCTCGCGCTCACCGCCGATGAGGAGGGCGGCACCTTCAACGGCGTCAAGTGGCTGATCGCGAATCAGCGCAACCTGATCGACGCCGAGTACGCGATCAACGAGGGCGGCGGCGGAGTGATGCGCAAAGGCAAGTACCTCACCAACGAAGTGCAGGCGGCGGAGAAGGTGTATCAGGACATCCGTCTCGAGGTGCACAATTCCGGCGGCCACAGCTCGATGCCGCTGAAGGACAACGCCATCTACCGACTTTCCGCAGGGCTCTCGAAGATCGGTGCCTACGATTTTCCCGTGGAGCTGAGCGAGATCACGCGCACCTACTTCGAGCGTTCGGCGCCGGCGCAGACCGACGCGCAAACCCGCGCCGACATGCTTGCCGTCGCCAAGACGCCTACCGATCTCGCCGCCGCGGCGCGGCTTGCGGCGCAGTCGCCGTACTTCAACTCGATCATGCGGACGACGTGCGTTGCCACCAAGCTCGAAGGCGGCCATGCGACCAACGCGCTGCCGCAGCTGGCTGCGGCCAACGTGAACTGCCGCATTCTGCCAGGAGTCTCGCCGGCCAAGGTCCTGGAGACGTTGACCAAGCTTGTCGACGATCCGAAGATCCAGTTCTCGTTCGTTGGCGAAGCGACGCCGAGCAAGCCGGCCGTGCTGCGCGACGATGTGATGAGCGCCGTGACCACAATCGTCGGCGCGATGTTCCCCGGCGTGCCCGTGGTCCCGACGATGAGTACCGGCGCCACGGATGGTCTGTATCTCCGCAACGCCGGCATTCCCACGTTTGGCGTCGACGGATTGTTCGACGATATCGACGATGTGCGCGCGCACGGCCGCGACGAGCGCGTCGGCGTCAAACAGTTCAACGAAGACCTCGACTTCCAGTACCGATTGATCACCACGCTCGCGAAATAACGTACGTAGTGTCCGGCTTTAGCCGGACCTCGGAGATCGATGGTGAAGCACGGTCTTGTCGCTCTGTCATGCCTCGCGCTCTTCGCGATTCCGACGCTACGTGCGCAGGACGCCGACGTGCCCGCTTTTGAAGCCGCCTCGATCAAAGAGAGCCACGGCGTCTCAACGATGCCGCTGGCGCCCGATCGATTCACCCGACCAAACATCACGCTGTCGCTGATCCTCGTCTACGCCTACCAGATGTCCGAGTTTCAGATCCAGGGTGGACCCGACTGGGTGCGAACGCGTCGATTCGAGATCGACGCCAAAGCTGCGCGCATCGTCTCTGCGGACCAGATGCGGCTGATGGTCAGGCGTCTGCTCGCCGAGCGGTTCGACTTGAAGACGCACCTCGAGACTCGAGACTTGCCGCGCTACGCGCTCGTGCTCGCGCGAAGCGACAGGCGGCTTGGACCGAGGCTGAAGCAGTCGGCGGTCGACTGTCCGGCGATCGTCGCTGCCCGAGGACCCAACTACAAGATGCCCGTCGGACCGCCGCAGCCGGGCGACCCTCCGAGTTGCGGGCTCCGCGTCCGTCTCGGCGGAGGCAGTCAGACGATGACCGCCGAAGGCCAACCGATGTCGGCGATTGCGAAACTGCTTCAGCCGCAGGCCGGCCGCGTCGTGATCGACAAGACGGGTCTGACAGGAACCTGGGATCTCGAGCTCGAGACCGAGCCGCAGATCCCGGTGGGGTCTGGCATCCCGGCAGACGCGTTCGGCAAGCCGCGCGAGGGGCTGTCGCTCTCAACTGCGTTGCCAGAACAACTGGGGCTGAAGCTCGAGTCGGAGCGCGGCCCCGTCGACGTGCTCGTCATCGACAGCGTGGATCTGCCGACGCCGAATTGAGGCACACATGAAGCGCACGCTGCTTGTGTTCGTGGCTCTCGTCCTCGGCGGGGCTGCCGATCCGCAGAGCGCGCCGCAGGGTCCGACGTTCGAAGTGGCATCGGTCAAGAAGAGCGCACCGCCAGGAACCGGTCCGACGATGATCCTGACGGGAGCGCTCCGCGGCGACAGCTGGAACACGACCAACGCGACGCTGCGCCAGATCATCCGCGGCGCCTACGGCACTCAATACCAGATGCAGGGTCAAATCATCGGTGGACCGAGCTGGCTCGACACCGATCGTTTCGACATCGTCGCCAAGGTCGCCGGCAAGCCCTCCTTCGACGACGTTCGCCGGATGGTGCAGGCGCTGCTGGCCGATCGCTTCAAGCTGGCGACGCATAGCGAAATGCGCGAGCTTCAGGTGTTCGCGCTGGTCGTGGCGAGGAGTGACGGAAAACTCGGTCCTCAGATGCGGCGTGCCGACGTCGACTGCGACGCGCTCAGAGAAGCGAGGCGAACTGGGGCCGCTCCGCCGTCTGCTCCGCCGGCGCCAGGCGCGCCGCCGCCACCATGCTCGACCGGGATGCGGTTCGGACCAGTCTCGCGCATCGAGAGCGGCGGGATGACGACGGCGCAACTCGTGTCGATGCTGTCCCAGGCGGTCGGTCGTCCGGTCGTCGATCGAAGCGGTCTCAAGGGTGATTTCGTAGTCACTCTCGAATTCTCAGCCGAGGCCGGCGGTACAACTCCGTTCGGGCCGCCGCCGCCGGGACCGGCACCGGCGGCACCCGTCGACACTCCATCCCTGTTCGCGGCGATTCAAGAGCAGTTGGGACTCAAGCTCGATGCGCGGCGCGAGCCCACCGAAGTCCTCGTGATCGATCGAGCGGAGCAACCGACGCCTGACTAAGGGCCGCCTGAAGGCGGCCCCTACGTACGACTGGTAACTACGGGCGCAGCACGTACTCCGGCGACGTCGTGTTCTGTCCCTTGAAGCAGCAGTTCCCGAGCAAGTTCGCCCGGTACGGGTTGGTCGAGCTGTTGTCGCCCTTCGGAAGCGCACCGATCTTCGCCGGGCCGTTGATGCGCGCCAGCACGCGGTCGCGAGCCTGTTCGATCTGGCCGAGCAGCTTGTCGATGTCCCAGCCCACGAGCTGACGTTTCCAGTACACGATCTTTCCGGCGATCACGACGTCGCGCACGTGACTGGGATTCATCATCGTCACGATGGTGCCGGGCACGTTGTTCATCGGCCACGTGCTGATGTGCCGCGCCTCGAGCACGACGATGTCGGCTTCCTTCCCAGGCGTCAGCGTGCCCACCTTGTCGAGCAGTCGGTTAGACGCCGCGCCGGCGATTGTCGCCATCTCGATCACCTGTCGAGACGTCACAAGCTGCGGAATCGGCAATCCACCAGGATTGCTCTCTGCGAACGACAGGTCGTTGGCCAACGTGCGCTGTAGCGAGAAGGCGCCACGCATCAGCGAGAACGGATCGGTGGTCATGTTGGTATCAACGTCCGGGCTCAGACTCGGCAGGATGCCGTAGTTCAGCGACTCCTGAAATGGCGGCATCCCGTGTCGCATCTGCATCTCGATGAGTACCGCAATCGAGACGTGCGCGCCGCGGTCGCGGCAGATCTCCCACGCCTTCGATCGGCTGTTGGCAGGGTAGGTCGCTGTGCCAGGGCCCACCTGCGCACGCGGCGAGTCCTGCCATCGTGTGGCGTGGATGAATGTGACGTCGGACCAGTTGGTGCCGTTTCTCGCATCCGCCGCGGCGTTGATGATCGTCATCGGATTACCGACGACGTGGTTGTGCATCGACGCGCCAAACGATCGCCCGAGCTGCCATCCTGTGTACGGCGCGCCTTCGAAAGCTGGCACCGGACCGCCGGCGAAACCGAGCGTGACCAGCTGGTCTTTCGAGCTGAAGTGCTTCTTCGCGATGCGGCCGATGCCTTTCGTGGAGTCGTTCATCGCGCCGGGAAACTCGAACGGGATGCCTTGCGCGCTGCGATCGGTGCCGCCGCTGTAGGCGTAGACCATGCGCCGGCCCGAATCCATCAGGCCCTTGATCATCGCGTCGGTGTGCTCGGGTGTGTGACTTGACTGAGACGTGTCGGTGCCGGTGGTGATGCCCTGACTGATCTCGCTGAGGCACGCCACCAGTTCGGAGATGTAACAGTCCTCGGGATCGTACGGCACGCGCCCCAGATCCCAGACGAACTTACCGGGATTCTGCGGATCCGCAATGCGTCCTGCCGTCCAGATGTTCTGGACGACGGACGTGTAGGTTTCCTGCGGCCACGATCCGAACAGCAACCCGTCGGCGATGATGCTCCGTTGCAGCGTCTCGTACTGATGGTGGTGAGTCGTGATGAATCCCGGCATGACTATCGTGCCGGAGCAGTCGACGACTTCGGCGTCACCAGCGGTGATCGAGGGCGCAATCTGCGCGATCTTCTTCCCCTCGATCAACACGTCGGCCTTCTCGAAGTCGCCGATCTTCGCGTCGAGCGTGAGCACGACGCCGCCCTTCAGCAGGATGCGCCGCTTGCTGCCATCGCCAACGAGATCGCGCGTCCGCGGCGCTGACGCTTGCTGCCCACCCACGCTCGCCGAGTTGCAGGACGTTGCGCCGATGCCAGCCGCGGCTGCGATCGTCAGGAACTGGCGGCGCGACCGATCGACATACCACCGAGTTGTGGACATAGCGCCTCCCTCAACGGCCCCTACTCTGCGCGTAACGCCTGCACAGGATCGATCCGGGATGCGCGCCTCGCCGGCAGGTAGCAGGCGAGGATCGACGCACCGGCGAGCACGCTCATGACAGCGATGTATGTGGCGGCATCGGTCGGGGCGATGCCGAACAGATACGCGCGGAACAGCGTCGCGGCGGCGATGCTCGTGCCACATCCGCCGATCAATCCAATCGTGGTCAGCCGCGCGCCTTCGCCGAGCACCGATCGCAGCACGTGCCGCCCCGACGCGCCGAGCGCGAGACGAATGCCGAAGTCTCGTGTGCGGCGCTGCATGTTGAAGGCGACGACGGCATACTGACCGATTGCCGCGATCAGCAGCGAGAGGCCGGCGAACGTGAAGAGCAGCGACGTCACGACGCGAATCGGGCTGGCGATGTCGTTCAGACGGGACGCCATCGTCTGCGCTATCGAAATGGGGATGCGCGGATCGACCTCGCGGAGCGCGCGCGGAACCGCCTGCAGCAGGCTGTCGAGATCGCCGTTGAATCGGAGCCGCCACGCCATCGTTCCTGGTGCTCCCGCGTCTTCGCGGCCGCCGGTGCCAGCCGGACCCTGATCCGCGAGCAGGACGTAGTCGGGATGTGTGTCTGGGACTTCGATATTGAATCCGAGATAGAAGGCATCTGGCACCACGCCAACTACTTCGATCTCGCCGCGATCGCTGCCGATGCGAATGCTGCGGCCCACCGCCGGCGAGTCGAGCCGTGCCCCGTTCGATCGCGAGGGCCACAACGTGCGGGCGAGGCGCTCGTTGATCATCGCGACACGACCGACACGGTGCTCATCCCCCGAGTTCAACGCCCGCCCCTGCAGCGGGGTGAGGCCGAGCGTGTCGAGAAAGCTGGCGCCCACGACTTCGATCTGCGCGTCGACGCCCTCGCGCGATCCCGACGCGGTGACGACGTTCCGTTCCCAGGGGAAGGGGGGCACTCCCTTCGTGTAGGTCACCGAGGTCACCCCGGGCAGGCCGTTGAAGCGCGCGCGCAGGCGCGCCAGCAAGGCTGTGTGCTCGCTGGCCGATCGTGCGGCGGCACCAGTGCTGATGACGGCCAGCAGTTGCTGGCGCGTATCGAACCCGATATCGACGCCCTGCAGCGTCCACGAACGATACGCGAGGCTGGCCGATGTGAGCAGGAGCGCCGACAGGCCGAACTGCACCACGACGAGCGCGTTGGCGATGAATCGGGAGCCGACGATGGTGGTGTGCGATCCGGCGCTCAGCACCGGGAGCGGGTCCTGCCTCCAGACGCGAGCCGCCGGAACCAGCGACGCGAGGGCCGATGCCGCGAGCGTCAACAGCGCGGCATACACCGCAACTCGCCAGTCGGGCGCCCAGTCGTTCGGCAGGTTGGCGATGATCTGCCCTTGTGGCAGCATCGCCGGAATCACCCGGACCGCCACCCACGTGAGGGCCAGCGCGCTCGTGCACGTCACGGCTGCGAGCGCGAGCGCCTCGCCTATCTGCAGGCCGAGCAGACGTGCGTGAGACGCACCCACCGATTGACGCACGGCCGTATCGCGCTCCGATGCCAGCGCTCGTGCGAGGAGAAGGTTGGCGACGTTTGCGCACACGACGATCAGCGACAGCAGGGTCAGGATGGAGATGAATGACAGGATCTGCTGCTTCGAGGTCGCGAGGATCGTTCCTGCTGTGGCGGCGTAGGGCACGGCGACCACGGCTCGGTATGCGTCGGGTGACCCCGCATGCACGCGCGCCTGGATGGTCGTGAACTCGGTTCGTGCCTGAGCGACCGACACACCCGATCGCAGCCGCCCGATCATGGCGACGAGCAGGTCGTCGTTCGGCCGCTCGTACGCGCGCAGGGGCACCCAGATATCCGGATAGCCCGTGCCCCAGAACGGCCCGTTGAAGCCAGGCGGCGCGATGCCGACGATGGTCGCGGGCTTGCCGTCGATCGTGATCGCCTCGCCAACAGCAGCGTCGCGCTGCTGAAACTGTGTGCGCCAGAGGCGATCGCTGATCACGGCCACGAGGGCCGTGCCGACATGATCGTCTGCGGTCGAGAACGCGCGCCCGAGGGCAGGGCGCACGGCGATCGTCTGGAAATAGTTTCCGGTCACCGGCGTGACGCGGAGGAGGAATGTGCCGTTGGCCGAGGAGACCGGTACCGCGGGGTGATCGGCGACAGTCGTGATCGCGAGCGCGCGCAGCGTCTGCGATTGCTCCACGTAGGCGGTGTAGTCGCCGTAGCGGTGCAGCGGCGAGATCTGATTGTCCACAGCGAACGCGACGAGGCCGGTCGCATCGACACCTGGCGCGGGCCCGGCCAGGATGGCACGAATCGTCGAATATGACGTGGTGCTGCCGCAGATGACCAGTGCCATGAGCAGCGCGGAGATGGCGCACAGGCCGGGCGAGCCGGTGAGGATTCGCGCTCCGTGGCGGAGATCGTCCAACAGATGTCGCATCACAGGCCGGGTGTCAGCGTGAGATCAACGGTGACGCTCTCGCCCTCGCGAACCGAGAACTCGCGCCCGCCACGCCGAAGCTGCTCCTGGAACTCGGGCGAGAACTGACGGCCTCGGATGAGGGTCTTTGGGATCCGATGCATCAGGACCTCCAACGTACGAGCGGTCCGGCTGAAGCCGGACACTACGTACCTATACGTCGATGATCTGGAAACACTGCTCCAAACTCTTCACCGGATCGCGCCCCTGTGCCGGCCGATGCTCGTGCGCGACGAATCCCGTGAATCCGAGATCCGCAATCGCGTTGGCGATGAAGCGGTAGTTCAGCTCCTGCGTGTCGTCGATTTCCTGCCGCGACGGCACGCCCGCGGTGTGGATATGGCAGATCAGGTCGATGTTGTCGCGCATGTTCCGCACCACGTCGCCGTCCATGATTTGCACGTGGTAGATGTCGTACAGGATCTTCACACGCGGCGAGTTGACCTTCTTGCACACATCGAATCCCCACGCCAGATGGTTGAACACTTGATCGGCGCGTTGATCGGCGACGACCTTCGAGTTGGTGATCTCCATGCAGAGCGTCACGTTTTTCTGCTCGGCATAGCCTTTCACGCGACTGAGGATGGCGGCCGCGTTGTCGACCGATTCCTCACGTGACATCCCACGGCGTTCGCCGGGCATGGCGATCAGCGTGGGGCAGCCGACGGACGCGCACGTGTCGATTCCGGCATGGAACGCGGCTTCGAACTTGTCGTGCAGCTCCTTGCGGATCAGCCCGTCCTGAAACGTCGTGCCGGCGCCGGTCATCAACGCGGGCGCGAGGCCGTACTGCTTGAGGATCGGCACCTGCTCGGCGGTCGGCAGATCGACCCCCTTGAAACCGATGCGCGCGAGAATCTTGCAGCGCTCCTCGAAGGACAACGTCGATCCCATTCCCCATACCGAGGCCATCACGCTCTGTTTGAGCTTGGTGCGCGCGCGCACAGGGGAGGCGCTCTGCTGCGCGGACGTCGGCGTCTGTCCAAATGTTGCTGCCGCCGCGAATGGCGAAGCGGCAACGCCGGCGAGGAATTCGCGTCTGTTCATGCGCGCACTATACAGCGGTCAGAGACGGCTGGCGAAGTGCGGTCGCATGATCACGGAATTGGCCGTTCAATTCCGTCAGTGGCGCGATCCCATCTCTGCACAGTCGTCTAAACCGCCGCGTCACGGCTGGTTAGAGGCTGTCCGCGAAAGGTGGCATCGCAGGCATCCCCTTTGCGGTACCAGGCCGATGGTCCCCAGCGACTCTCGAAGGAGGACATCGATGCCGGTGAAGAAACCGATCCGCCGAAAGAAGTCGACGCTTCGGAACTCGATTACGTGGACGAGTGCGCCGCTCGCCTGGACTCGTACGTCGATCACGCGGCTCACCACGCTCGCGACCTCGATGGACAGGTCGATGGTGGCAGCAGTGCTGTTGGCCGGGGCCATCGTCATGGCCCTGCTGCTGGCCGGCTACCGCACGGCTCCGCCAGTGGTCGCGACCCTTGACGACTCACCAGCCACGGTGACCGTGCACGAGGATGCAGTCAAAGGGTCAGCGCCGATCGTTCCCGCAGCGAGCGAGGCGCGCGCGTCTGTATCAACCGACGCTCAGGAAACGGCTGTGCAGATGGTGACGATTGCCGGATGTCTCGCGCAGGACGGCGAGTCGTTCCGTCTGAAAGATACGAGCGGAGCGGATGCGCCGCGATCGCGCAGCTGGAAATCGGGATTCATCAAGAAGAGTCCCGCTGCCGTCGACGTGGTCGATGCCTCGCATCGTCTGCGGTTGACGAATCACGTCGGCGAGCGTGTCAGCATGACCGGCAGCTTCGTGGACGGAGAGATGCAGGTGCGCTCGTTGCGCCGAGTCGCGACCTCCTGCAGCGAGAGCAAGCCGAAGACGATCGCCTGAGCACCAGTGCAACGGGCTGCTTGCAGCCCGTTGCAACTCCCACCTTTCGATTTCCTGCTCCCAATTTCAGGTCGGCGACGCGCGCTGTACGCGTGCAGTTTACGAGTAAGATCTCCACCTTCACGACCGTTCCTGACAGGGGTGGGGCGATGCAACACCTTCGATTCGACCGCTGTGTGGTTCCGATGTGCCTCGTGGCGACGCTGTGTGTCGCTTCCGTGGCAGCCGCGCAAACCACGAATGGCGAGTGGCGGAGCTACGGGGGCGACCCTGGCAGCACGAAATACGCACCGCTCGATCAGATCAACCGCGCGAACGTGAAGACCCTTCGGATCGCGTGGCGGCGTCCGGCGGTCGATCCGTTGCTGAGCGCGAAAGATCCGAAACTGCAGGTGCCCAACAACTTTCGTGCGACGCCGCTGATGATCGGCGGCGTTCTCTACAGCCCGAATGGAATTGGTCTCGTTGAGGCATTTCATCCGGGCACCGGCAAGACGATATGGATTCAGGAACCCTCGTCCGGGCCGAACGCCTTGCGCGGCACGAGCACACGAGGTGTCGCCTACTGGCGTGATGCCGGCGACGAGCTCATCTTCGTCCAGCGGGGCGAGACGCTCGTCGCGCTCAATGCGAAAACCGGCCAGCCTGACACCACATTTGGTGCGAACGGCGTGGTCAACCTGCGACTGGGTGCCGATAAGGAGCCGTACTCGTGGAGCGGCGCGCCACGCGTGTGCCGGGACGTCGTCATCGTGGGCGCGTCGATGAGCGACTCGCCGCCGCAGAAGGAAGGGACTCCTGGCGATGTGAGAGGGTACGACGTTCACACAGGGAGACTGCGCTGGACCTTCCACGTTGTGCCGCGAGAGGGCGAGTTCGGCCTCGAGACATGGAAGAACGACTCCTGGAAGTACACGGGACACGCGAATCTCTGGTCGCTCATCAGCGTCGACGACCAGCTCGGTTACGCGTACCTGCCGCTCACGAGCCCAACAAGCGACATGTACGGCGGACATCGTCCCGGCGACAATCTGTTTTCGGACTCTCTCGTCGCGGTGGACTGTCAAACCGGTAAACGCATCTGGCATTACCAGCTCGTACATCACGATCTCTGGGACTACGATCTGCCCGCCGCGCCGATTCTGGCAGACATCACCGTCGATGGTCGGCGAATCCGATCGGTCGTGCAGCTCACGAAGCAGGCGTTTGCCTTCGTGTTCGATCGCGTCACGGGTCAACCCGTATGGCCGATCGAAGACCGGCCTGTGCCGCAGTCGAAGACACCTGGTGAGCAGACGTCGGCGACGCAACCGTTCCCGACCAAACCACCAGCCTTCGATCGACAGGGCGTCACTGTCGACGATCTGATCGACTTCACACCCGAGCTCCGCGCCGCTGCGGTCGAGATCGTGAAGCAGTACGTGATCGGCCCGATGTTCACGCCGCCATCGATCAAAGGCAACGGACCCAACGACACAAAGGGCACGATTCAGCTTCCAGGATCAGTCGGCGGCGCCGACTGGCAGGGTGGCGCGTTCGATCCCGAGACGGGTCTGCTGTATGTGGAGTCGATCACCGGTCCGTTTGTCGCCGACATCATCCCTGGCAATCCGAAGGAGACGAATCTCACGTTCACGCGCGGCACGCGGGAGTATCCGCCCGCACCACTTGGCCTTCCATTGCTGAAGCCCCCGTACGGCCGGATCACGGCGATCGATCTCAACAAGGGCGAGATCGCCTGGATGGTACCCAACGGTGACGGACCACGCGACCATCCGCTTCTCAGGCCGCTCAAGCTGCCGCCGCTCGGGCACCCGGGACGCAGCGCTCCACTCGTGACGAAAACATTGCTCTTCGTCGGAGAAGGGGATCCGATCATGGCCAGCCCGGAGCGCACTCCCAAGAGCATGCCGCTCTCGATGGCTCCCGGTGCCGGTGGACGCAAGTTTCGAGCGCTCGATAAGGCGACGGGCCAGGTGCTGTGGGAAACGGAACTTCCTGCGGGCACGACGGGTGCGCCGGTGACCTATATGTTCGGCGGCAAACAGTACGTGGTCGTCGCAATCGGATCGCGCGAGCATCCGGCGGAATACGTGGCGTTGAGCCTGCCGTGAAGGTGCAGCCTCAAGGCCGCGTCGTGATGCGAATCTGCTGAAGCGCCTCCGGATCGATTCCGAGCTCCACGTCTCCTGCAGGGAACGCATTCTTCTGCAGGATGAACGCGATGATGTCGACGTAGGTCTGCGGCGTGAGGCCGCCCGGACGATCCGGCGGCATGACCTTCTGAATGCGCGCGGACAGTTCGCCAACCGACATGTCGCCCCACAGAAACGTGAAGCTTTCCCCGACGAGGCTCGGCGCCGTGTTGTCGCCTCGAAGATCGTCGCGGTGGCACGAGACGCACGACTGCAGATACGACGCGCGCCCGCGCTCGGCCTGGCTGGCAGTGTAAACGCCGTCCCAGACAGTGCGCGTGATCTGATCATCGATGGTCCGGCTAAAGCCGGACACTACGACTGCGGTCCGGCTAAAGCCGGACACTACGACCGCAGTCCGGCTGAAGCCGGACACTACGGCTGAAACGACGCACGCGGCGATGAGTGAGGTACGTTGCGCTTTCACCGCGTCGATGTGCTCCTCGACGAAGATTCGCCAGGCAACGCAAACACGAGCAGGCTGTTGCCGCCGTTGGGTCGCCGGATCTCGGGAGCCAGTTCCGGCGTGAGCAATGTCGACCAGCTTCCGCCGCCGATGCCTGCCGGCACGGCGACGTACTGCTTCCCTCGTGCGAGATATGTCACGGGGAATCCTTGCGCTGACGTCGGGAGCCGCGTCTGCCACAGAATCTTTCCGGTCGCCGCGTCGTACGCGTACACGTGACGATCCCAATCGCCGGCGAAGACCACTCCACCCGCAGTCGCGAGCGCAGCAGTGTTGAGCGGTGATGGAGTCCGGTGACGCCAGAGGGTTTTTCCGGATCTGATGTCGAGCGCCTGGAACTCGCCGAGGTTGCCTTCAGCCGCCGGATGTTTGTAGTCGCGACGCCGCACCGGGCCCGTGCCGCCACCGCCGACCCGCTTCTCCGTCGGGCCGAACGTCGCCTTCTCGCAACTCAGACTGAGCGGCAGGTACATCGCGTTCGTCTGTGGACTGTAAGCCATCGCGCGCCAGCTCTTGAAGCCGGCGGTGCTCGGGCACCAGTCGATTTCCGCGCCGAGTTGCGGGACCTTGCCTGGCCGATACGTCACCTTTCCAGAGTGAGGGTCGACATCGACGAGCGTCTGGTAGCCGATGTCGGTGGCGCGGATGAACGCGCCGGTTTCACGATCGAGCTGCCACAAAATGCCAAGCTTGCCCATCTTGAACAGCGACTTGCGTCCGCCGATGTCGACGAGCACGTTCTCGAACACTTCGTCCATGTCGTGCGACTCGCCCGGGAGATGCTGATAGAACCACTTCATCTTTCCGGTGTCGGGATCGAGCGCGAGCGTCGAGTTCGTGTAGAGCGCTGCGCCGTCAGTGCCGCGGACGGCGCGTGCCCACGGTTTGGCCTGGGCCGTACCCCAGTAGACGAGATTCGTTGCGGCATCGTAACTGCCAGTGATCCACGCGTCGCCGCCCGCACGGAACGTGAGCGGCAGGTCGCCCCAGGTGTCGCCTCCCGGCTCACCGGGACGCGCGATGGTCGACGTGCGCCACAGCTCTTTACCGGTCTCCGCGTCATGACCGGTGATAAAGCACACATCGTCCTTGTAACGTGAGCATCCGGTGATGCCCGCGATCACCTTGCCACGAACGACGATCGGCCCGGCCGTGTACTCGTAACCCAAGCGGTCATCGGCAACCTTCGTGTCCCACACAAGCTTTCCCGTCCGCGCGTTGAGCGCGACGATGTGTGCGTCGTTGGTCGTGCCGAAGATCTTGTCGCCGAAGATCGCGATCGTCTTCTGGATCCCGCGTCCGAGATCTCCGCCCGCATTCGAGGGCCGCTGAGAGAGGCGCGGGATGTCGGTTTGCTCGCCACCGCCGCCGCGTCCCGATGGGGAAGTGGCCGCAGTTGCGCCGGGGCGATATTCCCAAATCAGATTCCCGGTCGCGGCATCGAGCGCCTGGATGACGCCGCGGGGACTCGGCAGGTACATGACGCCGTCGTAGACGAGCGGCGCCGCCTCCTGCGCTCCCGTGTCGTCCATCGACCACGACCACGCGAGCTGAAGTTCCTGCGCGTTCTGCCGGGTGATCTGGTCGAGCGGGCTGTAGCCCCAGGCGTTGTCGGTGCGTCGCCAGTTCAGCCAATCGCCTGGCGCCGGGTTGCGCAACATCGCTTCGGTGACTGGACGGAAGTCCTTCACCTGCGCCGTCAGGAGCAGGCTGGTTCCAACCACGGCGATCGAGATCGACAGGCCGAGTCTCATGGTCATGACCTCACAGCAGGGTCGGATCATGCGCTCGTTCGACCTGCAGTGCAACGGTAGGGTACCGTTGCAGCGGGGTGACGATGGGGCGTATAAGAGTCCGGAACAAAGTGGAAGAAGTGGAAAAGTGGAAAAAGTGGAAAAAGTAGAAGTCACTATGTGTTCAAGTCGACGAAGTGGGTCAGGCGCACTTCGACACTTGAGCACTTATCGACTTTCACTTTTTCCACTTCTTCCACTGGTCTACTTTTCCACTTTCCTCGCGGCTGGTCCGTATGCGCCGCCGCGCACGCCCTGGGGCGACCCGGATTTGCAAGGCACTTACACGAATAAGTACGAGCAGAGCACACCGCTCGAGCGGCCGGCGGAGTTTGCCGGGCGGCGAGTGGATGATGTCCGCGGTGCGGAACTGGCCGACGTCCTCGCGAAGCGCAACAAACGTGTGGTGGAGCGCGCAGCCGGTGTCGGACCGCAGCAGTTTCGCGATCCGCTCGATGTGACGAAGGGCAGTCGCGCCTGGTTGATCGTCGACCCACCGGACGGTCGGATTCCCCCGATGACGCCGGCCGCACAACAGCGAATCGGATCGCCCGACCCGTTCCAGGACAGCGGCATTCAGGGCATTCTCAACGCGCGGCAACGCGGTCGCAGCAGCTTCGACGCCGAACGCGGTGAACGCACCTTCAACAGCGTCGACGATTTCGATTTATGGGAGCGTTGCGTGACGCGCGGTGTGCCGGGCGCGATGATGCCGTACATCCACGGCAACTCCTATCAGATCGTGCAGGCGCCTGGACTGGTCGCGATCAGATATGAGTTCGTGCATGACGTGCGCGTGATCCCGCTCGATGGGCGATCGCACGCGCCGAAGACGATGGAGTTCGAGATGGGGGATGCGCGCGGCCACTGGGACGGCAACGCGCTGGTTGTCGAATCGACCAACTTCAAAGATCGCAGCACATATCGCAATGCAAACGCCGCGACGCTGCGTCTCGTCGAACGCTTTACGCCGACATCATCCACACAAGTGGAATGGTCGGTGACTGTGAACGATCCCGCCACATGGACGAGGCCGTGGACGCTCTCAATGCCGCTGACGCGCAACGAGAGCGAGCCGGTGCTCGAGTTCGCGTGTCACGAAGGCAACTACGCGCTGCCGCACATCCTCAGTGGATCGCGTGCAGCGGAGCGACCGTAGTGTCCGCCTTCAGGCGGACCATCGCCGTAGTGTCCGGCTTTAGCCGGACAGCTTCTCGACGCCGTCGAGCCTGGCGAGATCCCGATCGAACGTTCCGAGCGGCATGTGGCCGGCTTTCCTCGCGACTTCGACGACCAGACAGTCCGAGAACCCCAACACGGGCCGTCGTCTGAACCGTGCAAGGGCGGCGGTCACGGTGTCCGCATCCTGAATCGTCAGGTGCTCGTGGTTGAGCAGCATGTCCACGGCGGTGGCGATCTCGTCGGGCTCTCGATCGTAGACCGACGTCAGCACCCACGTGGTTTCCGCGAGCACCAGGTGAGGCACCCAGGCTCCGCGAGCGACGAAGGCGTCGGCGGCCGCGGCTTGCCTGGCATCGTCTCGTGTGATCAACCGAACCAGCACGTTGGTGTCAACGGATCGCACGTCGCCTCTTCACATCGCGCCGGACGCCGTCTTTCAGATCGGCCAAGGTCCTTGGCTTTGGAGGTGTTCGAAACACGGCGCGATGCACGTCCTCGGAACTGTAGCGGCCTGCCCGTCGAACGACGATGTTCTCTCCGTCGTCGTCCCATTCCAACACCGAGCCCGGGCCGACGCCGAGCCGGCGACGAATGCTTGCCGGAACGGAGATCTGTCCTTGGGCGGTGAGCTTCGAATGGGCGACAGCCATACGTCATATTACCACGGTAATGAGCGTCCCCTTCGCGAGCGTTCCGTGGCAGAATCTAGGATGCGGTCTGTAATTCAGAATGCAGAATTCAGAATGCAGACATCGAGAAAAGCGCGAACCGCACGAATCGTGCTGTCAATGACGCGGACCAGCGCATGAAGATTCTGGTGACCGCCGTCGTCGTGCTCGTGCTGGCGGCGCAGCAATCCGGCGAGCGCGACTCCGCAGCCGTGATCGTGAAGACCACGCGCCGCACGGTCCGGATCGATCACTTCTTCTTCGAAACCGCGCGAGGGCGCACGCTGCTCCCGTCGGAGCTGACGCACGGCGTGCTGACCGTGACCAACCGTCCATGGACGGGCGACGTGATGACGGCCGATGGCCACACGGTTCGTCTCGCAATCACACCGCAAGCGGCGAATGTCGATGTCTCGATCACCGCCACACCTGCGGCCGACGTCACCAGATGGGGCCTCGCGATTGATGCACAGCCAGACGAGTACTTCACCGGTCTGATGGAGCGCGTCGTCGATGGTCCGCAGCAGGCGTCCTGGGCTCCTGGAATCACCAGGAGCATGAACCTGCGCGGACAGAAGGTCGAGATGATCGTGAAGCCGACGACCTCGATCTATGCGCCGTTCTATCTTTCATCGCGCGGCTACGCCGTGTTCGTGAAGGGCACGTGGCCGGGACTCTTTGATTTCGAGGTGTCGCGGCCCGACCGCGCCGGCATCGAGTTCGAGGGGCCGTCGTTCGCGATGAAGGTGTACACGGGTGACCGGCCTGCCGATCTCGTGCGCGCGCACGCGATGGACGCGGGGCCGCCCGTGCTGCCGCCCACATGGATGTATGCGCCGTGGCGCTGGCGCGATGAGCACACTCACCGAACCACCTACTACGATGGCACGCCCGTCAGTGGACCGTTCAATTCCGAAATCATGGAAGACGTGCTGATGATGCGGGCGTTCGGAATCCCGAACAGCGTCTATTGGATCGATCGGCCTTGGGGACCGGGGCCGCTCGGCTACGACGACTTCGAGATCGACGACGCACGGCTTCCGCACTTCGCGGCGATGGTGCGGTGGCTCGAGTCGCAGGGCACGAAGACGTTTCTGTGGATCGCACCGTTTCTGCAAGGAACGATGGCAGTGGAGGGAATCGCCAGGCACTATGGCCTGCCCGGGCAGACGCGGCCTGCGAATGGACAGAATTATCCTCTCGTAGATTTCACGAACCCCGACGCGCGCGCGTTCTGGCAAGCTGGTGTCGCGAAGCTGCTGAAGGCAGGAGTCGCGGGCTTCAAGCTCGATCGCTCCGAAGAGAACATTCCCGAATCGGGTTCGGACACGGTGTTCGACCGGCGCAGCATTCGCGAGAATCGCAACGCCTATCCCGCGATGTACGTGGAGGCTGCGTACGAGATCGCCAAGAAGTATCGAGGCGACGACTTCGTCGTGATGCCGCGCGCCGGTTATACGGGCTCTGCCCGATACGCCGTGTTCTGGGGTGGCGACATCGGCGGCACGCAAGAAGGTTTGCGCGCCTCCATCATTGCGGTGCAACGAGCCGCCGTCATGGGTTACCCGAATTGGGGCTCGGATACGTGCGGCTACAACCAGCAGTTGATGGAACAGGAGGTCTGCGGACGATGGCTCGCGTTCTCCGCGTTCACACCGATCATGGAAGTCGGCCCGACGCGGAATGTGGCGTTCTGGAGCCTGCCTCGAGATCCCGCGTACGACGAGGTGCTGATCGCGATCTGGCGACTCTATGCTCGCCTTCACCAGCGGCTGCAGAACTACAGTTACCGCGCCGCCACCGTCGCGCACGAGACCGGGCTGCCGATCGTCCGGCCGATGTTTCTGGCTGATCCGGGGCATCGAGAGGCGTGGGAGAACTGGTGGACCTATCAATACGGTCCGGACCTGGTTGTCTCACCGATGTGGGAAAAAGGCGCGCGAACCCAGAGAGTCTACCTGCCGGCCGGCGGCGAGTGGCGGGACGCGTGGCATTCCGAGAAGACCTATCGCGGCGGTCAGACCATCGACACGCGCGCCGAGCTTCATCAGATTCCGTTGTTCATTCGCGTGGGCGCTAATCTCCCGATCGGCGATCTCAATCGCGAATGGCAGGAGTCGGTCGAGATCGCGCGACGTAAACCGGACCTGAAGGCGCTGGACGCCACCGTGGCGCGGATACCGTAACGGTCCGGCTACCCGCCTACGCCAAGGCTACGGCGGGTCCGCCGGAGCTTTACGCGAAGGCGGAAAGCCGGACACTACGTACGCTGGCCGCCTAAAGGCGGCCTCTACGTACGCTGGCCGCCTAAAGGCGGCCTCCACGTACGCTGGCCGCCTAAAGGCGGCCTCCACGTACGGCCTAGAGCTTCGCGCGCAGCTCGCGGAGCTCGTTCATCAATTTCGCCACGGCGTTGGCGACCTCGTCTGCCGCGCGCGCGCCGTCGGCGATGTCGCCTCCTCGCGCGCGCAGTTCGAGCGTGCGCGCGCTGGTGTAAGCGTCGCCTTGCGAGAAGAGTCCGGCCGATCCCTTGATGGCATGTGCGGCCGCCGCCAGTTCGACTCCATTGCCGCTGCCGGCGGCATGCTCGAGACGTGTGAGCATGAGCGGTGCGTCGACGAGAAACACGTCGATGACGTCGCGCACGAGATCGCCGCGCCCGCCGAAGTTCTCGAGCAGCGTCGAGAGATCGACCGAGGCCGCAGGCCGAGATACCGGCTCCGGCGTCGTCGTCGTCGTCGTCGGACTGGTCTGAGACGAAGATGCCATGGCGGCGTCGATAGCAGAGAAGAGCTCTTCTGCCCTGACCGGCTTCGACACATACGCGTCCATGCCCGCGGCGAAGCACTGCTCGCGATCGCCGGCCATCGCCCGTGCCGTCAGCGCGACGATCGGCACATGATCCGTGGTGCCGCGCTCCTTCTCGCGAATCGACGCTGTCGCTTCCAGCCCGCTCATCTCCGGCATCTGAACGTCCATCAGGATCACGTCGAACGAGTCGGCCGCCGCGCGCTCCACGGCCAGCCGGCCGTTGCTCACGATCGACACCTGATGGCCCTTCTGATCGAGCAATGCCGACACCAACTTCTGGTTCGTCAGATTGTCCTCGGCCACGAGTACGCGCAGCGCTCTCGCCGCGTGGCCGGTACGACGCGACCGCTTGCCGCGCTGCCGCCGCAACACGGCCGGCTTGGCAAACGCGGTCACGATCGCATCGAGCAGATCCGATTGCTTCACCGGCTTCACCAGCATCGCCGTGAAGAGCGCCGCCCGTCGTCCGCGCAGTCCCGCCGATCCCGCCGAGGTGAGCAGCATCACTTTGATGCCGGCGAGGCGCTCGTCTTGGCCGATCTGCTCGGCCAGCGTGATGCCGTCGACATCGGGCATCAACGCGTCGGTCAGCACGAGATGAAAGGCGCGGCCAACACCTGCGGCCTGTCTCAGCATCGCGAGCGCGGCCGCTGCTGAATCGGCTCCGAGCGCCGTCATCTGCCAGCTCTCGAGAATCTCGATCAGGATCCGGCGATTGGTTGCGTTGTCATCGACCACCAGCGCATGCAGCGCCCGCAGATCGACTGGCGGCGACATCTTCGTCTCGTCGCTGCGATGGAAAGCGAGCCGGACGACGAAGTGGAATTGGCTGCCTTTGCCGGGCTCGCTCTCCAGCCACATGCGGCCGCCCATCATCTCGACGAGCTGCGTCGAGATGGTGAGACCAAGTCCCGTTCCACCGTAGCGGCGCGTGGTGGACGCATCGGCTTGCACGAACGCGCCGAAGATCTCCCAGCGCTTATCTTCGGAGATGCCGATGCCGGTGTCGCGCACCGTGCATCGCAACAGCACATCACGATCGGAGCGCTCCGACACGGTGACGTCGACGCCGACGTCGCCGTGATCGGTGAACTTCACCGCGTTGCCAACCAGATTCAGCAGCACCTGACGCAGCCGGCCGGGATCGCCGACGAGCGACGTCGGCACATCGGGCGCGATCCGGCACGAGAGCTCGAGGCCCTTTTGATCGGCGCGCGGGGCGAGCAGCCTGACGCTGTCTTCAATCGTGTCGCGCACGGAGAACGGCACGCGCTCGAGCGTGAGGCGGCGGGCTTCGATCTTGGAGACGTCGAGGATGTCGTCGATGATCGTCATCAGCGCTTCGGCCGATTCGCGCGCGGTGCGCACGTACTCGCGCTGCTGCGAGGTGAGCTTGGTCTGCAGCGTGAGATCGGTCATGCCGATGATGGCGTTCATCGGCGTGCGAATCTCGTGGCTCATGTTGGCCAGGAACTCGCCCTTGGCCACGGTCGCCTGCTCGGCGCGCGCCCGCGCCAGCTCGAGCTCCTTGACGACGTGACGGAGCTGCTGCTCGGCCGCCTTGCGATCGGTCACGTCGCGCGCAGTCGCGTAGACCAATTGCTGTTGCGGGAACGGCGCCGAGAACCACTGCAGCCAGTGATAGGAGCCGTCCTTCGCACGGTAGCGGTTCTCGAAGTTGATCACCCGCTCGCCCGTGACCAGCGCCGACATCGCCTGCGTCGTCGCCGCGCGGTCGTCGGGATGGACGAAGTCCATGAACGGGGTGGAGCGCATCTCCGCTTCGGAGAACCCCATCACATCGTGCCACGCCGGATTCACACGCACGAAGTAGCCATCGAACGTGGCCACAGCCAGGAGGTCGATCGACAGCTTGAAGAAGCGATCGAGATCGTCGCTGGCTCGCTTGCGCTCGATGAACAGGCCGATCTGCGAGCAGATGGTCGTCATCATCGCCAGCAGATCCGGTGACGGCTCGCGGATATCACGGCTGAAGAATTCCAGCACGCCCTGCACGCGACGGCCCTGCATGATCGGGATCGCGAATGCCGCATGGAGTCCGACGCGGCCGGCGACGTCGGCGCGAGGGAAGTTGGTGTCGTGGGTGACGTCGTGAATCCAGGCCGGCTCGCGGCGTTCCCAGACCCGCCCTGGCAAGCCGACGCCGCGCACGAACGTCGCCTGCATCGTCGCCGAGGTGAACTCGTCGAGAGGCAGACCCGGCGCGTGCCAGGTGCCCGCACATCGCATCAAGTTGCGGGCGCGGTTGACCTCCCAGATGGCGCCGCACTGCCATCCGAGCGCCACGCACACCGCTTCCAGCATGCGCGGCGAGGCCTCCTCGAGCGTTGGCGATTCGGTCAGCGCTCGCGCGGTGTCATAGAGGATCTGCTGCTGCGGGCTGCCGAGGCTGTCGCCGGTCGGTTGCAGCGGATGCTCGTCCATGTGCGCACCAGCATTACACTACGAACGGCGCCTCCCAGCCTCCACTGAAGCTACGGCTGGTCCGCCGTAGCCTTGGCGAAGGCGGAAAGGCGGACACGACGTACGTCAACCAAGGTGAGAGATGTCAGAAGAGGCCCGCACCCGCCGAATCCTGCTCGTGGACGATGACCGCGGACTTCGACACGCGCTATCCGCACTCCTCACGGGTGCCGGCCACGCGGTCGAGACCGCCGGCGACGGCCCCGATGCGCTGGCACTTCTCAACGATCGCGCGTTCGACATCGTGCTGCTGGACATCGGGCTGCCGAGCATGAGCGGCCTCGATGTCCTCGCGCAGGCGCGTGCGCTGCCCGCGCCGCCGCTCGTCATCATGATGACCGCCGACGATACGCCGCAAACCGTGCTCGAATCGGTACGGCGGCAGGCCTTCCGCTATCTGCGCAAGCCGTTTCCACCGGCGACGATCGTCGACGTCGTCAACGACGCGCTGGCGCCGGCGGCGGCGCTGTCGTTCGAGGTGGTGTCGGCGCGACCCGAGTGGCTGGAGCTGGTCGCTCCGTGTACGCTCGAAATGGCCGATCGCATACAGTCGTTCGTCATGCATCTCGACGCGCATCTGCCCGAGGACGTGCGCGAGGCGGTGGCGCAGGCGTTTCGAGAGCTGCTGGTGAACGCGATCGAATGGGGCGGCAAGCTCGATCCGAACCGCAAAGTACGCATTTCGTGCGTGCGCGCGAAGAAGATGCTGTTCTATAAGATTGCCGATCCCGGTAAGGGCTTCGACATCGATGGGCTGCGGCATGCGGCCATCGCGAATCCGGACGACGACCCGATCCGTCATCTGATCGTGCGCGAGGAGAAGGGCCTACGGCCAGGCGGCTTCGGGCTGGCGATGACGCGGTCGCTCGTCGACGAGCTGATTTACAACGAAGCGCGCAATGAAGTCATCTTCGTGAAGTATCTTGAATAAGAGAGCGTCGTGCCGCCGCGGATGAAGATTGCAGAGGAGCGCGTGGGCGATGTCACCATTCTTCGCTTGTCAGGCCGGTTCGAGCTCGAAGAAGGAGACATCGTGTTTCGCGATTGGGTCAACACGCTCGTCGCCAACGGGCGCGTGAAGATCGTGCTCGACTTCAAGGACGTGTCGCGCATCGACAGCGCCGGCATCGGCATGCTGGTGAGCAAATATCTGACGGCGCGCAAGCGTGGCGGCACGATCAAGCTGCTGAACCTCACACGGCACAGCGATCACCTGATCGACATCACGCGGCTCGACACCGTGTTCGAGATCTTCGACGATGAAGCGGCCGCGGTGAAAAGCTTTGACGGCGCCGACACGTAGGAATCAGGAGTCAGGAATCAGGAATCAGGGCTGGTCCAGGCACGAGCGATCAGAGTTGAGGCCTCAGTCCTTCACTGCCCTCGGTCTCACGAGGTTTACGAGGCTGGTTGTGACGACGAACGGGTGACGCCGGGAGGGGTATCCCCGCGGCCGCAGCCGCCATCTCCGTGACAGGTCTTTGACACGCGTGATCCTTCTTTTGGCGGCAAGGCCGTGGGAAGGACCCGGCGGCAGGACCCGTGAGCCCTAACGCTCATATCGAACCCAAGTGAGCGATGGTCTCAGCTGAGTTCTGACGTACTCCTGCCGAGCCTGCAGCGCAGTTATCGCAACAGCTGTACAGAAACGATTCTCGTCCGTTCGACCTCGACGATGCCGCGCTAACACGTGCTGTCAACTGAAGTTTCAGCGGAGCGGAGCCGGGGGCCCTGCGCTTGCGTCAGCAAATTGTTGAGAAGGAGGACTCCAGATGAGACTGACTGTAGGCTCGCTCGTGCTCGCGATGACGCTTGTTGTTCCTGGCCTCGCTTCGGCTCAGCGTGAACGAGTGCCAACAGCGGGAACGGTGGCAGCGGGAATCGACGTCGGCGCATTCATCCCGACCAACGACGGCCTCGCGAACTCGGCGCTCATCAACGTGCTCTATGAGTACTACATGACGCCGCGCGTGAGCTTCCGCACCGATTTCGGGTGGTCGAACCCCGCGTTCAGCAGCGGTGCCGTCGACTCGTTGCGGCAGATGCCTCTCAGGTTCGATGTCAACTACAACTGGGAAGGAGGCCGCTGGCATCCATTCGTCGGTACCGGCGTTGGCGTGTACTTCATGCAGTTTCGAAACGGTGGTACCTCGATTGGCGAGACCGAATCGAGATTCGGCCTCAACACCGGCGGTGGCGTCGAGTACTTCTTCAATCGCAGCGTCGCGCTCAAGGGTGAAGGGCGGTATCACGCCATCACCGACGCTCGCGGAGTGGATCCATCGGGGGTTGCGTTCACGGCCGGCTTGAAGACGTACTTCTGATGCGTCGTTAAAGACACAAAAGGCCGGTCCGAAAGGACCGGCCTTTGTGCCCTTCGCCTTCTTCGTGTTCTTCGTGCCCTTCGTGGCCTAGAAGTCGAACTGGATCGACAGACGCGCGAAGCGCGGGCTCAGCAGCGACGTCGCCTGTCCCCATTGCTCGACGACCGGCGTCGCTGGATTGTCAACGGTGTCGAAGTTGTCCTGGTAAGTCAGCACCTGCTCCTTGTTGAACAGGTTGTAGATATCGACACCGACGTTCAGACGCTTGCGGGCGAACCGGAGGTTCTTCCCGAGCTTCAGGTCGAAGGTCGTGTAACCGGGGCCGTACAGCTCACCAGGATTGAGCATGTTGACCGTGTACGACGTCGCCGTAACGGTGGCGCCACTCGGGGTGAAGCATCCAACCTGGCCAGCCGTCGCGCCGGCCGGGCACGGCTGCGTCGCGCGAGCGGCGCTGCTCGCTTCCCACGTCACCTGGTCCTTGGTGAAGGCGTGGTTCGCGGCCCGCTCGGGGCCGTTCCGCCGCTGGAACACCGTGCTCGCGGTCACGTCGATCTTCGGAATCGTGTAGCTGGCGGTGCCGCGGACGTTCGTTTCCCACCGCGTATACGGGTTGCAGGAGGGCGTCACGCCGTCGTGTTGCTTGACGTCCGGGCCGTCGAGCATGGTGCCGCACTGGTCACGCACCGCGCGGCCGGTGGTGGTTCCTCCATTGACGCGCAAGCCGCGAAGGTGCCATTTGTCGGTGCCGCGCCACACGAAGTTCGTGTCCACGAAGTTCGACTTGTACGAGAGTGCGTCCATGATCGTCACCGCGGACCCCGGCGAAAGCGGCAGCGTCGCGTTCTGGTTGGCCAGTCCACGGAGCACGTATCCGCCGCCGCCCGGCAGGCCAGGATTGCTTGGCGCAACGGCATTGAAGAAACCGTAGTTCGCTGACGTGAAATTCAGGTATCCGTCCTGGCACGCCTGCATGTCCTGTGCGCCGTTGAATCGATCACACCCGATCCCGAGCTGATCGGTCACCGTCAGGTTCGAGTAGTTCCTGCGGTTGTAGGTCAGCTCCGCAGACAGGCGCGGCAGGAGTTCGTGCTGGATACCGACAGTGTACTGCCACTCGGAGCGACGCTTGCCCCGTCCGTCGAGCAGGTTCTGATTGGATTGATCGCAGTACGCTTGGACAGCGGCCGGGATCCCCGCTTCTCTACGTCCGCACTGTGTTGTCTGGAGGCCAATCGGCGTACCAGAAGCGTCGAGGCTGAGCGGGTCGCGCCCGTAATTCCTTGCAGCGGTTACAGAGGATGCGTCAGGAATTGTCACGACCGAGCCCGGCCCGCCGCAGATGTCCCCGCCCGACGCGCTTCCGTCCTGCGCGTTGAAATTGAGCAGATCGCAGTCGACGATGCGGTTGCCGTTCACGTCGGTCCAGGAACGCCAGTAGGTGTTGGCCGTTCGCTGAGCGGGGTTGGCGTCGGCGTAGATACCGTTGATTCCCGCCCCTGACAGATATTTGCCCATGTTCCACTTGACCGACGTCTTGCCGTTGCCGAACGCGTCCCACGTCACGGCCCACCGCGGGGTGACGTCGTGGTAGGAGACGCCATCGGTCTCGGGCGTGCACCAACTGCGCTGTCCGGCAAACTCCCCACCAACCTGCGCGGGGACATAGGGTTCGTTGCCGCTGGAGCCGAGTCTGTTGCCGTCCTTGCCAATGCAGGTCGAGGGGTAGTTGCTGTACGCGTGGTCGTAGCGGACACCGCCGCTGAACGTGAGCCGCTTCAACGTCCACTGATCCTGCGCGTAGAAGCCGGTATAGCCGACCCGGTTATCGATGGTGGAAGGGCCGGTATTGATTTTGACTCGCGAGGGCACCGGTCGGCGCGCCTGATTGAACGGATCGCTCGGGTAGTAGCGGCTCGTGTTGCCGCACGTGGACGCTGACGGACTCGCAACGTCGAAGCAGGTTGCTGCCGGCGTGTCGTAGCGGTACTCGAGGCGAACGTTGTTGGTTCTGTTGGACCGAGTCTGCGCGAAGTAGCCGCCGTCGTACCCGAACTTGGCGTTGTGCGTGCCGGTGACGTACGAGAACGAGGCACGCGGCCGCCAGTCGTTGAGCTGTCGCTGCTCCGCCGCGCCGCCGATACCGTCGGCCCACGGTCCCGATGGCACACCGTTGGCGGTGAAGTTCGTGCCATTGAGGATGGGAAAGTCGGGAGTCGCACCAACGGTTGTCCCGAATTCAGTCACGCGTGGGATGTCCGGATTGGGCGTGAAGTAGCGATGCTGCGAGAAGTCGTAGAGTTGCCGGTTCGCCGACAACCCTGCTTCGAGCAGGATCACGTTCGTCAGCGGATTCGTCCACCCCGCTTGGATCAGCCGGGCCGGATGCACCTGACCCGACCACCAGCCGTCTCGCGCCGTCCACGGCGCCACGGAGCCGTCGCACGGATCCTGGCAGGTGTATCCCTCGTCCCAGAAGAAGTTGACCTTGTTTTTCGACGTCGCCTGAGCCGTGATGCGCGCGTTGGCGTTGCGCGTCCAGTTGAGCAGCTGCAGCGCCGGCGTCGACCGATCCGGCTGGTAGTTCTGCCCCCAGATGCCCGCGTTCTTGTTGTCCCAGATGCGGTCTTGCTGCCGGCTCCACGCGTCCTTCTGCCAGGCGCGCGCCACAGAGAAGAACCACAGGCGGTCCTTCTTGATCGGTCCGCCGAACGCGACCGACGTGTCGTAGTCGTTGATGAGCGGATAGCCGTTGCTGATTTCGGGATGATGGGCGTTGTTCTGCGAGAACCACGAACCGCTAAACAACCCACCATCGCGCAGGTCGCCATTCGCGTTGTAGTCACCCTGGGTATAGGTGACGAAGTAGTTGCCCGCGAACGTGTTGCCGCCGGTGCGTGGAACGATGTTGATCGTCGCGCCGCCGGTTTCCGACTCGCCCAGTCCCCCGGAGATCTGTACGCTGACCTCCTGGGCGTTGGCGACGTCGGCGACATAACCGCCGGTCATGCCCATGATGCCGGCGCCCCCGCCAGTATTGATGATGGTTCCGTCCACCATGACGCGGCCCTGCGCGCCGCCGTCGGTGTCGTTGGTGGCCGTGTGCGCGCTCAGGTTGTAGATGTTGTTGTTGCACCAGACGCCGACACCGCCGACGCAGTCGGCACCAAGGCCGGTGTTCGTCAGGCCCGGCGTCAGCGTCAGCACGCTGCGGATGTTGCGCGTCGTCGGGAGCTCGCGAATGTCCGCGCTGGCAAACGTCGCCACCTGACGCGAACTCTGGACGTCGACGGTCGGCGCTTCGCTCACCACCGTGACGGTCTCGGCCAGCTGTCCAACGGCCATCGTGGCATTGACAGGAGCGGTGAATCCGGTGGTGATCACGATGTTGTTTTGCTGCTGCTTCGTGAACCCCGAGAGCGTAAAGGTGGCTGAATACGTGCCGACGGGCAGGTTGGTGATTCGATACTGTCCCAAGCTGTCCGTCGTTGCCGAGCGGACTTTTTCGATGAGCGCCGGGCTCGTGACTTCGACGAGCACGCCCGGTATCACCGCGCTGGATGTGTCCCGAACGGTTCCCGCGATTTGGCCTTGCTGGGCAAAGGCCGATCCCGCCATGAATGCCAGCACTGCGACCGTGAGGGTCGCCCGAAGGGCTCGTCGCATCGCGCTCCTCCTGAGTTCCGTTTGAATGACAACCCCGCTGCCCGGCGTAAAGATCTCGTGAAGTTTGTTAACTCGTCGTTAAGCGTGCTGCACTTTTACGCCTCCTGTCCGGGCCTGTCAATACCCGGACGGCACGATCTGCGCGGAGCAATCGCTGCGCTTTAGCCGCCGCGCCGCAACTCCTCGAGACGCTGTTCGGTGTACGTCCGACGTTCCCTCACGCTCTCCTCGATTCGGCCCTGCGCGGCGTACACCTCTGCGAGGCGGCGATGTACTTGCGACTGGAGATTCGATGGGATCGCTGCCTGCAGCAGCGCCGCTGCCTCGTCGAGCCGTCCCGCTTTGATCAAGGCGTCAGCGACCTGAAAAGGGCCCACACTGTCGCGACGGATTGTGATCGCCTGTTTCCAGAGGTCGATCGCCGCGTCGTACTCGCCCCGCGATACGTGGATCGCGGCCTGCACCGACAGCATGGCGGCGGTCCGCCGGCTCCGTTGATCCTCGACGTCCTGTGCCTGCCGTCGCACCGATTCCTCGAGGCGCTGCTGTCCTTCAGCGGTTCTGCCGGCGCGGATCAGCGCGTTGCCGAGCGCGTGCAGCGCCTGGCTGTTGGCGGCATCGAGTGTGAGTGCCCGCTGCAAGGCGGCAATTGCTTGCGGTATGCGGCCTGCCTCGAGGTGCAGCCGACCGAGCGCGTCCAACGTTTCAGCATCGAGCGGATCGAGAAGGAGCGCCATCACGAGCTCCGCGTACCCGGTCTCCTCACGACTCTGATCGACGTACGCGCGCCCGAGCGCCTTGTGTGCCGCGGCGTTGTTCGGTGTCAGCGCCACTCGCGCCTCGAGCAGCTGTAGCGCCCGTTCGTAATCAAGGTGACCTTGAGCCATCGCAGCCATCTGGCCCAACATCTCTCCCTTTCCAGCGAACAGGACGAGGCGATCCGCAATGGAGAGCAGCTCGAGATTGGATTCGTCGGTCACTTGGCGGCGCGCAGACACGAGGCGCCACCGCAGCGCACCGGAGTCGGGCAGTTTGTCGATCGCGGTTCGAAGCGCGGCGACTTCTTCGGCGAGCTGGCCCGTGTCCTCGAGCGTACTCGCGAGCGCGATCCAACTTCGTTCGTCTCGCGGGTTCAGTCTCACGGCATCGCGGAGATGCTGCACGCTGCTCGCCATATCGCCGCGAATTCCGTACGCGGTTCCGAGGATCCTGTGCACCTCGGAGGAATCGCCGGCGCGCGCGACGGCAGCTTCGAGGCGATCGATGGCGGTGTCCACCATGCCCTGCCGTAACGCCGCGATCCCTTGCGCCATCGGCTCCGATCGGGACGCGGCGTCGGCCACGAGCGGATCGGCTGCGACCGCGGTGCGGAGCGCCGCAAGACCGTCCTCGTACTCTCCCCGCAGCAGCAGCGAGAATCCACGCGCGTACGCCGGTGGCACGAATCCCATCGCGCCGCCGGCATCGTCGTCGATGGCTTGAGTGGTCCGGAACGGCGGCGCGCCGCGCGGCCGCTCGAGTCGAGTCAGCTCGCCCTCGATCTGGGCGAACGAGGCGAGCCCCTTTTCGATCTGCGCCGTCGTCGCGCTCTTTGACCGATACACGATGAGGCGATAGGTGTTCTGCGGATCCGCCGAGTCGAGCAGCCACGCCGCGCGGAACGCCTCGGCCGCTTCGGCCGGCCGCGCGGTGGCCTGATAGATGAGCCCCTTGTATCGGTGAAAGGCCGCGCGCGTGGAGTCGATCTTGATGTCCGCTTCAAACTCCCGCAAGGCGTCGTTGAAACGGCCTCGTTCCAAATAGAGCGACGCGAGAATCGTGTGGGCTTCGAGGGCCGTCTGCGGATCCGCGCCTTTCAGGCGAGGCTGCAGCTGGGTTTCGGCGTCGCGGATCTCGCGGTCCCACGCAGCCAGTGCCGTCGTCATCTTCTCCAAGTGCGCGGCCAGTTGCGGACCTTCATCGCCATACGGACCCCGCAGCGTCTGGTAAAACTGTACGAGCGCGGCGAGGAAGCTCTCTCGCTGCGCGACAGCCGTCGACGGGATGGCGAGCGCGACGAGCAGAAAGGGCAGAAGAAGGCGCGGTGCGTTCATGTGTAAAGCGTCTCGCCCTCAACGCGCCAGAGGCGTGCGACTGACGATTCCCTTTCCTTGCCGAACGGTCACCACGTGATTGGCCGGCAGATTCTCGACGACTTCGGTCGAGCCGTCGGGCCAACGGATCTCGAGACGTTCTGCCCGCTCCGCCCGGCCCAACCCGAAATGCGCACGCAGATCATTCTGGGCGAGGTAGCTGGACCCGGAGACTATTTCGCGCACCTGACGGCGCCCACCTGTCGTGAGCGTAAGCCTCGTGCCGATGGCGCTTCGGTTGCTCGTCGTGCCGACCGCCTGCACCAGCAGTGCGTTCGCCGCGTTGCCCCCGTCATTGAGCAGCAGGTTGGGACGGTCGCCGTTGTTCATGACGAGCAGGTCGAGATCGCCGTCGTTGTCGACATCGCCGGCCGCGAGCGCACGGCCCACACCCTCGAGACTGAAACCCGGACCGGCCTCCTTGGTGACGTCCACGAAACGCTCCCCGATATTCCTCAGGAGCAGCTTTCGCTGCGCGAGCTTGCCGCGGGCCCGCACTTGCGCCACATTCGCCATGACGTTGCCGTTGACGATCGCGATGTCGAGTCGTGCGTCGTTGTCGTAGTCGAAGAACACGACGCCGAAGCCGACGTATGGACGCGTCACCGGTCCGACGCCGCTATGGATCGTGACATCCGAGAACAGCCGCTCGCCGAGGTTCAGAAACAGGCTGTGCATCTCGGTTTCGTGGTTCGTGACCACGAGTCCCAGGTGCCCGGTCCCGGTGAAATCGCCGAAGGCGGTTCCCATACCCGCGCGGGCCTTGCCGTCTGAGGCCACCGCCACTCCGGCCAGGCTCGCGATCTCCGTGAAGGATCCGTTCTTGTTGTTGTGAAAAAGAAAGTTCGGCGTGCTGTCGTTGGCCACGAAGACATCTGGCCAGCCGTCCTCGTCCACGTCGCTCACCGCCACCCCGAGACCGTTTCCGCGGTACTGAGCGATGCCTGCCTGCACGCTGATGTCTTCGAACATGCCCTTGCCGTTGTTCCGGTACAGCAGGTTTGTCAGCGGTGGGTAGATGAGCGGATGGCAGTAGTCGCGGATGGCGGGCGGCCCCGCAAACCCGCAGAACTCATTCGCGCGCGAGGTGTCGACGTAGTTGGTGACGAAGAGATCGAGGTCTCCGTCGCGATCGATGTCGACAAAGGCGCAGCTCGTGCTCCACATCGCAGAGCCAGCCCCGCCGGCGTTGGGCACTTCGGCGAAGCGTGCGCCGCCGAGATTTCGATAGAGCGCGTTCGGACCGATGTTGGTGATGTACAGGTCGATGAGCCCGTCGTTGTCGACGTCGCCGGCGCACGCCCCCATCCCGTAGTCGCGGTGACGGATGTTCGAGGCGTCCGTCACGTCCTCGAACGTTCCGTTGCGGCGGTTGCGATACAGTCGGTGGCGCGCGCGACGAGCCACCTTCGGATCGGCGAACGAGCCGCCGTCGACGAGAAACACGTCGAGCCATCCGTCGTTGTCGAAGTCGAGGAAGAGGCCGCCGGCCCCGATGATCTCAGGCAGGAACTTCTGGTCGCTGGCTCCGTTGACGTGGATGAAATCCAGCCCGGCCTGCTGGGCGACGTCACGAAAAGAAGGTGTGGGAGTGGCCGGCAACTGTGCGCGCTGGCGCGCAGCTGCCCCGAGCACGCCGTCGGCCAGAAGAGCGACTGCGATACCTGCTGCGGCGATCGCCCACCAAGGCAACCGCCTCCGCCTGTCCCGGTGCGGAGGACGCCGAAACTGCGGAGCCAAATCCGGCGCGATACTAGCACGATGATCCAAGCAGAGCCGCTGCCTTGATTAATCGACCTGTTGGCCGTATTGTCGGGCGGAAAAGGCACGGCACGGTGATGAGGCGACTGCTGCTCGCGGTATGCGCCAGCGGGGCGGCAGTGGTGTTCCCAACACCCGCCACCGCACAGCCCGACGTCTTCTTTCAGCGGCTCGGCGATCTCACGAGCGCACTCGAAGGCACCTACGGTGATGAGGGTCCGCGGATCGGCGAGGCGCTGGACCAGATGTCGCGCGCGCTGGCCGAATGGGATCGCAACATTCAGGCGATCGAGGCGCGACTCGCGTCGGAGTCGTCCACGCGGTCCACGATCGATGCGCTGGTCACGCTTGCGCGCATGCACGCGCAGCGAGGAAAGATCGATGACGCGCTGCGCGAGATCGACCGGGCGATTCGTCTCGAGCCCGGGCGCGCTGATGTGTATCAACTTCGTGGACTGGTGCTCGCTGAATCCGGGAAGTCCGCCGACGCGGCTGGCGCCTTCGCCATGGCGTGGATGCGGGACGCCCGTGATCCCATCAATGCCTACTACCTGCTTCGACATGCGACGTCGATCGGCACGGCCGATGCGCAAGCGGCACGGGAACTGTTGGTCGGAACGGCTCGAACGCTGCTGACAGCGAAGACGCGTCCACAGACTCCTCGCTTCCCGGATATTCGCATCGCCGAGCGACGTGCATCCGAGACACCGCTCATGCCGCTCGCCGCCTACGCGCCAGCCTATGCGCGTCTCGCGCGTGGTGATTACGACGGAGCGATCACCGCATTTCGAGCTGCCGCTGCAGTCGATCCGATCGTCGTCGACTCGAGCACTCGGCCACTGACGATGGTGCAGGCTATCGGTGCGCTCAGGGAAGGACGTCTGAGCGAGGCGCGCTCGCGTCTCGAGAACGCGGGCGAGCTGCGTGAGTCGTCGGAAACGCATCGTCTGCTCGGATTGATTTACTGGGCCGGATCGGACGACGCCAAGAGCGTAGAGCAGCTTACGGCAGCCGTTGGCCGCAACCCGCGCGACGAACGTTCGCGGCTGGCGCTGTTCCAGGTGCTGCGCCTGGCCGAGCGCGATGGCGACGCTGCGGAGATACTGCAGGACGCGATCCGCGTTTTGCCTGAATCCGTGCGCGCGCGCTGGTGGCTTGGCGTGACCTACGAACGGCTGAACCGCTTTCTCGATGCGCGGCGGACATTCGAACAGGCCGCCGCAGGCGCCGTCGTCGGACGAAGCGCGATCGATGCGACAATCGGCCGCCTCGCCCTGCGTCAAAGCGACCTTCCTGCCGCTGCCGACGCGTTCGCACGTTCGATCGCTGCCAGCCCGAATGATCGCGATACTCACAAGTATCTGGCCTGGGTGCTGCAGCAGCAGGACCGGCCTGATGATGCGCTCGTCGAGTGGGTCGCCGCGCTATTGATCGATCCGCTCGACACCGATGCTCACGCCGGTCTTGGCCAGCTTCTCTTGAACACCGCGCGTAATAGCGACGCTGTTGCCCACTTGCAACGCGCCGTCGAGCTGTCGCCCGATCACACCGAGGCGCGCTATGCGCTCGCGACCGCATTGACACGAGTCGGGAACACGCTCCAAGCCGACCGCGAGTTCGAGCGCGTTGCACGCGAGCAGCGTCAAGCGTTGACCGAGAGACGTCGGACCATGACATTCGATGTCTTGAAAGAGGAGGCGCGCGCGCGCGCCGGCGACGGTGACTACGAGCGCGCCGTGGCCCTGTGGCGTCAGGTCATTGAACGACAGCCGGCGGCGGATCCCGTGGTCTATCGCGAGCTGGCGGAGGCATACAGGAAGCTCGGACGCGCCGAGGACGCTGCCCAGGCCGCCGCGATGTACCAGAAAGCGCTTCAAAGCCTCAATCAAGGTGGCGCACGGTGACTCGTCTCTTTGGCGGCGTCCTCTCAGCCGTCATCGCCACCTCGATCGTCAGCGCCCCCCTCGTTCATGGCCAGAAGCACGACGCGGCGGAAGGGACGGCTGTGCGGTTCGCCGATGTGACACGCGAGGCCGGCGTCACTTTTCAGCACGTCAACGGCGCATCGACCGAGAAATTCCTGATCGAAACGATGGGGTCGGGAGGTCTGTTTTTCGACTACGACAACGATGGCTGGATCGACATCTTTCTCGTCGATGGCGGATCGGTGGCCGATCCATCGGTGGCGCGACGGGCGCAGCATCGCTTGTTTCGCAATCGCGGCAATGGAACGTTCGAGGATGTGACCAGTCGCTCCGGTATTCGCCAACGCGACTACGGGATGGGTGCCTGCGCCGGCGACTACGACAACGA
>Ga0075425_100000636_pt1 | contig 33217 bp, 28 predicted proteins | sample SoiMethybrSBSTD4_FD_75300 | JGI IMG/M metagenome (GOLD analysis project Ga0075425, IMG submission 75300) | Bulk soil microbial communities from a Populus tree surrounding site in Tennessee, USA - Soil MetaG P. TD hybrid SBSTD4 | ecosystem: Environmental > Terrestrial > Soil > Tree plantation... | reverse complement strand
CAGCACCATGAACGCGATCGCCATTGCCGATCCGAACGGCCAGTTCTGGGCGCCCAGGAAGTTGCTGCCGATGACCGTGCCCACGAACGCGAACTGCCCGCCGCCCAGCAGCTGGGGGATCACGTACTCACCGCACATCGGGATGAACACGAGCAGCGCACCCGTGATCAGCCCCGGCAGCGTCAGCGGCAGGGTGATCTGGCGGAAGGCCTTGAACGGGCTCGCGCCCAGGTCGGTGGCGGCCTCCACCAGCTTCCAGTCCATCCGCTCCAGCGAGGCGTAGACCGGCAGGATCAGCAGCGGCAGGTAGTTGTAGGCGAGCCCGATCGCCACCGCCTTGCCGGTATAGAGCACGTTGAACTGGTTGCTGATCCCGGTCCACTCCACGAAGTGGGCGAGGTAGCCCTGGGGGTCGAGGATGATCTTGAGCGCGTAGGTGCGGATCAGGAACGACGTCCAGAACGGGACGATCACGAGCAGCAGCGCCAGCGTCTTGTAGCGGGTCAGGTAGCGCGACATCCAGTAGGCCACCGGGTAGCCGATCGCGATCGTGAGCGCCGTCCCGCCAGCAGCCATCAGCATCGTCTGGCGGAACACCTTGATGTAGAGCGGATCGTTCAGCGCCTTGAACTGGCTGGTGCTGAACGTGTAGGAGACCGAGCCGAACCCGGCCTGGGTGGCCACCGAGAACACGACCAGGATCGCCAGCGGCCCCAGGAAGAAGATCATGTAGTAGATCAGCGACGGCGCCGTCAGCCAGCCCGGGTAGCGCGGGGCGAACGACCGCCGACGCGGGGACCGCTTCGGGGGCTGGATGGTCTCGGTGGTCACGTTCGATCAGGCCGACTGGAACGCCGTGTAGATCTGCGTGCGGGCGTTGACGATCTCCTGCGAGGGGTTGAGGATGAACTTGTAGTGGTCGGTGTAGGACGTGGGCACGTTGAACAGCGGGTCGTTCTTCAGCTCTGCCGGCGTCTGGTCGAGCGCCGCCTGGATCGGAATCGGGTAGTTGTGGTACTCCATCTCCTTGACCGCCACCGTCGGGTCGCAGAGGTGGTTGATCCACGCATGCGCCGCCACCGGATCGGGCGCGGTCGCGGGGATGCACCAGTTGTCGGCCCACTTCTCGGACGTGTCCTGCGGCAGCACGGCGGTGATGTCGCCCTGCTTCTTGCGTGCCGACACGATCCGTCGCACGTCGCCGTTCCAGCCCTGTCCAAGGATGATCTTGCCGGCCGACGCGTCGTTGATGTAGTTGGACGAGTCGATCGTGGTGACCCCGTTGCGGATCGAGAGCAGGAAGGTCTTGGCCTTGTCGAGCTCGGCCGAGTCGCCGGTGTTCGGGTCGTAGCCGAGCGCCATCAGCGCCAGCGGCACCACCTCCTCCGCGCCGTCCATCAGGTTGGTGCGGCCGACCTTGCCGTACTTGGGCAGCAGGTCGTAGAACTGCTTCATGGTGGTGGGCTTCTCGGTGACGATCTTGTTGTTGTAGAAGAACATGGTGACGCCGAAGTCCTTGACCACCTTGTAGTCGCCGGTCGGGTCGTACGCCGTCTTCACCCAGGACGACTCCACCGCTGACGCGTTCGGGATCAGCGCCTTGTCCAGCTTCATCAGCGATCCCAGCTGCACCAGCTCGCCGACGGCGTTCTGGCTGGGCACGATGATGTCGTAGCCGGTGCCGCCCGCCTGCAGCTTGGCCAGCAGCTCGTCGTTGGACGAGTAGTACGTCTCCTTGATGGCGACGTGGTTTTCGGTCTTGAAGCTCTTGTACGTGCTGGGGTCGTCGTACTGCGACCAGTTGTAGATGACGAGGTTGCTCTCCATCGGCTTGCCGGCCAGCGGGTCGGCCGCGCCGCTGCTCGAGGCCCCGCCGCCACCGCCTCCGGTCGAGGTCTTGCCGCCGCAGCCGGCGGCGGCCAGCAGCGCCAGCCCGCCCAGGCCCAGGGCCTCGGCCCTGGTCATTCGGCCACCGCCCGAGCGGCGCACCAGCCGTTCCAGGCGATCCAGCCTGGGCCGTGTCTCGATCGGCGCGAGGATGTTCAGCTTCGGGTCGTGCTCGGTCATTCGGCATCCTTCTGTGGTTGCAGGTCGGCCATCAGCAGCGGAGCCGCCTCATCCCAGCGGGCGGTGGCCGTGTCGCCCGGGTCGAGGTCGTCGATGGCGGGTGCGGCGCTGGTGCGCTGCTCGCGCACCACGAACTCGCTGCCGTTCGCCAGGCGCAGGATCAGCTGCACCTGGTCGCCGAGATACATCTTGGTCAGCACCTCGCAGCGGGCGCTGTTGGCGGTGCCGGACCCGTTGCCGCGCTCGACGACGATCCGCTCGGGGCGGATCCCGACGCGGACGATCGCGCCGCCGGCCGGGTGGCCGCGCCCACGCACGACGACACCCTCGCCGGCGTCGACGGCGTAGCCGCCGTCGGCCGACTCGGCAACGCGGCCCTCGAGGAAGTTCATGTCCCCGATGAAGTCGGCCACGAAGGCCGTGAGCGGGTGGTCGTAGATTGCGCGCGGCGTGTCCAGCTGCTCGATCACCCCGTTGCTCATCACGGCAACGCGGTCGGACATCGACAGCGCTTCCTCCTGGTCGTGGGTGACGTAGATGAACGTGATGCCGACCTGATCCTGGATCCGCTTCAGCTCGATCTGCATCTCCTTGCGGAGCTTCAGGTCGAGGGCGCCCAGCGGCTCGTCCAGCAGCAGCACCCGGGGGTTCATGACCAGCGCCCGCGCCAGCGCCACCCGCTGCTGCTGCCCTCCCGACAGCATCGCAGGCCGGTGCGAGTCGCGGCCGGTCAGCTGCACCAGCTCCAGCGCCTCGCCGGCCTTGGCGCGGCGCTCGCGCCGGGACACCTTGCGCTGCTTCAGCCCGTAGCAGACGTTGTCCAGGATCGACATGTGCGGGAACAGGGCGTACTGCTGGAACACGGTGTTCACGTCGCGGCGGTAGGGCGGGATCCCGACCGCATCGGAGCCGCCGATCAGGAGCTCTCCCTCGTCGGGCTGCTCGAAGCCGGCGATCATGCGCAGCGAGGTGGTCTTGCCGCAGCCGGACGGCCCCAGCAGCGAGAGGAACTCGCCCTTGCGCACCTTCAGCGAGACGCCGTTGACCGCCACCAGCGTGCCGAAGCGCTTGGTGATGGCCCGGAACTCGACGTCGTAATCGATGGTCTGGTCGCTCATGCGGGCGCCTAGGCTACCGAATCACCGCCACCCCGGGAACCGTTGCGGTCGGTCCTGTGTCCAAGCGGGCATGAGGACGGTGATCGCGATCACGCTGGCGGCGCTCGCCGCCGGGTGCGGATCGGCCCCCGCGGCCGGGACGCGGCCGCCGGCAGCTGCGGGGCATGTCACGCACGCACGCGCGGTGCACGCCGTTGCGCTGCGGGTTGGAGTGAGCGGAGGCCGCGCGTACGCGCGGGCCGCCTGGTGGGGTGGCGTGCCGGCCTGCTACGCGCTGGCGCCGGTGCATGTCGCCCGCCACGGCACCACCATCGCAGTCGACCTGCGCGAGGGGTCGATCGCCCCTCCCGGGACGGCCTGCATCGAGCTGGCCATGCGAAAGGCGGTGCGCGTCTCGCTGGGCGCGCTCGATCCCGGCCGCTATCTGGTGGTGGCCGGCGGCCGCACCGCTCGCCTGCAGGTGTGACCGGGGCTCAGGTGGCCTCTGCCAGCTGCGCCTTGCGCACGGCCCCGCTGACCGCGATCGCGTCGCGCTTGCCCCGGTAGTTCTGGTAGAGGATGTTGACGGCCATCAGCCCGATCGCGATCAGGAAGATCATCGAGCCGATCACGTTCACCTGTACCGGCACGCCGGTGCGGGCGGCCCCGTAGATGAACAGCGGGAACGTGATGTCAGGCCCGGCGTTGAACTGGGTGATCACGAAGTCGTCGATCGACAGCGCGAACGCCAGCATGGCGGCGGCCAGCACCCCCGGCATGATCAGCGGCAGCGTGATTTTTCGGAACGTGGTGAACTCGTTGGCGTAGAGGTCCATGGCCGCCTCCTCCATGCGGCGATCGAACCCGTAGATGCGCGCCTTCACCGTCACCACCACGTAGCTGATGTTGAACATGATGTGCGCGATCAGGATGGTGGTGAATCCACGGTTGAAGCTGATCGAGATGAACAGGGTCAACAGCGACGAGCCCATCACGATCTCGGGTGTGGCCATCGGCAGGAAGATCACGAAGTTGGTGACGCTGCGCCCGCGGAAGCTGTAGCGGGCCAGCGCCAGCGCCATCAGTGTGCCCAGGATGGTGGCGATGATGGTCGACAGGAACGCGATCTTCAGCGACAGCACGACCGCGTTCTCGATGCCCGGCGTCGCGAACGGATGCTGCCAGGCGGCGGTCGAGAACTTGTGCCAGGTGAAGTTGAACCGCCCCGGCGGGTCGTTGAAGCTGAACAGGATCACGACCGCGATCGGCACCAGCAGGTACAGGAATGCCAGTCCCGCGAACACGTTCAGCAGCTGGTAGCGGACCTTGGCCCAGAAGCGGCTGGGCGCCTTGCGGGGCCGCGCAGTGGCTTGCTGCGCCCCCGTGGCCTGGGTGACCTCGGTGCCGGCCGCCATCAGGCCAGGTCCTCCGTGCCTAGGATCCGGGCGTAGATGATCACGAACACCAGGATCCCGGCCATCAGCGTGAACGACAGCGCCGCGGCCGACGGGTAGTCGTTGAACGTCAGGAACTTGCTCTGGATCACGTTGCCGATCATGGTGGTCTGGGTCGAGCCCAGCAGGTAGGCGTTGATGTAGTCACCGATGGCCGGGATGAACGTCAGCAGCGTGCCCGCGAAGATGCCCGGCAGCGACAGCGGCAGCGTCACCCTCATGAACGCCCGCGGACGGTTGGCGTACAGGTCGAGCGCGGCCTCGAGCAGCCGTTTGTCGATCTTTTCGAGGCTGACGTAGAGCGGCAGCGTCATGAACGGCAGGTAGTTGTAGGTGATGCCGGTGACCACGGCCAGCGGCGTAGCCAGCAGCCGCTGGCCGGACGTGAACCCGAGCTTGTCGGTCGCCGTCAGCACGCCCAGATGTCGCAGCGTGCTGGTGACGATGCCGTGATCGGCCAGGATCGTCTCCCAGGCCAGTGTGCGGATCAGGTAGTTGGTGAAGAACGGCGCGATCACCAGCATCAGCAGGAAGTTCTTGTACCGGCCGCCGCGGAACGCAATCACGTAGGCCAGCGGGTAGCTGATGCAGAACGCCAGGGCGGTGGCCGAGGCGGCGTAGATGATCGAGCGGATGAACTGCTCCTTGTTCTCACGGATCGCGTCGCTGTAGTTGGCGAACCGGTACACCTGGGTGAAACCGTCCAGCAGGTTCCCCGTGCGCAGGGACATGTCCAGCAGGTAGTACATGGGCACGAAGAAGAAGATCGCCAGCCACACCATGCCAGGCAATAGCAGTGGATAGGCGGGCGCGGAACGGAACAGCCGGGTGACCCTGGTCATCGCTTAGGCGGTGCCCGTCAGGTCGGCGAACAGGGTGTTGAACTTGGTCTCTTCGTCCGCGGACAGCGACTTGAACACGTGCGCCTTGTCCAGCGTCGACTTGGGCGGGAAGATCAGCGGGTTGTCCGCCACCTTCGGGTCGCCCACGAGGCCGATCGAGGGATCGCCCTTCTTCAGCACGTCGGCCGCGCCGTTGACCGGGCAGATGTAGTTGACCCAGTCCTCCACCAGCGCCGCGATGTTTGGCTGGTAGTAGTAGTTCATCCACAGGTGCGCGTTGTAGGGGTTCTTCGCGTGCTTCGGGATCATCATGTTGTCGGTCCAGAGCATGCAGCCCTCGTCCGGCACCACGAACTTGAGGTGCGGGTTGTCGGGCAGCAGCTGCACCATGTCGCCGGACCACACCATCGCAGCGGTGAGGTCGCCGTTGGCCAGATGGTTCGAGTAGTCGTTGCCGTAGAAGGCGCGGATCTGGCCATTGTCGACGTAGGGCTTGATCGCGTCGTGGGCCTTCTGCGCGTCGGCGGTCGTGCAGTTGGACGGGTCGATCCCCAGGTTCAGCATCACCAGGCCGAATGTGTCGCGCATCTCGGTCAGCAGGCTGACCTTGCCCTTGAACTTGGGATCCCAGAGGTCGCTGACGGTGGTCAGGTCACGGCCGGTCAGCTCGCTGTTGTAGCCGATGCCGGTCAGTCCGGACTGCCAGGGCACCAAGAACTCGTCGTTGGGGTCGATCGAGCGGCCGTGGTAGGTGGGCAGCAGGTTCGACTTGACGTTGGGCAGGATGTCCCACTCGAGCGGCTCGACGTAGCCGAACTGCACCCACTTGCCGGCCATCCAGTCGGTCAGCGTGACCATGTCGCGGCCGATGTCCTGGCCGGCCTGCAGCGTCGCCTGGAACTTCCCGAAGAACTCCTCGTTGTCGTTGATGTCCTCGATGTAGTTGGTGTGGGTCTTGTACTTGGCGTCGAACATGTCGATCGAGGGGTGGCGGTGGTTCTTCTCGTCGATGTAGAGCGTCCAGTTCGACCAGTTCCAGTCGGGGGAGACGGTGTGCGGGTACTTGACCGCAGCGGCGGACGAGCCCGGGTTCTGTGTGCTGGCGCCGCCCACCGAACCGCCGCAGGCGGCCAGCAGGTTGGCCGCGGCCAGCGAGCCTCCGGCAAGGCCGACACGGCGCATGAAGTCTCGCCGGGTGAGGGCGCCACGGGCAAAGGCGAGGGCCTCGACGTCGGCGCGGGAGCCTCGTGGCTCGTCGGTCATAGTTGCTCCTCCAGGGTAGGTGCTTCTCGGGTGTCGGTGATGACGAAGGTGTGCTCGGGGTCCCACAGCACACCCACCTTCTGGCCCGGCGCGACGCGGTCTGCGACCCGGCCCACGTTCTGCGCGAACACGGTCAGCTCGTCGCCGGCCGCGGTCTCGATGATGTACTGGGTGCTGACACCGATGTAGCTGACGTCCTTGACGGTGCCCTCGAGCCGGTTGGCGTCGCCGGCTCCGTCTCCGCTGCCGTTGGCCACGATCCGCATCTTCTCGGGGCGCACCCCGATCCGCAGCTCCTTGTGCCCGCCCTCCAGGCTCTCCTGGGGCACGCGGGCGACTGTGCCCTCGTGCAGCTGCACGGTGCCGGGCCCGGTGACGGTCGCCCAGACCATGTTGGAGACACCCAGGAACCCGGCCACGAATGCCGTGCGCGGCTGCTCGTAGAGCTCGCCGGGCGGGCCGATCTGCTCGACCTGGCCCTGGTTCATGACGGCGATCCGGTCGGCCATCGTCATGGCCTCTTCCTGGTCGTGCGTGACATGGATGAAGGTGATGTTGACCTCGGTCTGGATCCGCTTCAGCTCGATCTGCATCTGCTTGCGGAGCTTCAGGTCGAGCGCGCCCAGCGGCTCGTCGAGCAGCAGCACCCGCGGCTTGTTGATGAGCGCCCGGGCCAGCGCCACGCGCTGCGCCTGACCACCGGACAGCTGCGTCGGCTTGCGCCGCTCGAAGCCGGCCAGCTGCACCAGCTCCAGCATCTCGCCCACCTGCTGTGCGATCTGGTGCTTCGAGCCGCCGCCGCGCTGGCGGATGCCGAACGCGACGTTGTCGAAGATGGTCATGTGCGGGAACAGCGCGTAGTTCTGAAAGACGGTGTTCACCTCGCGCTTGTACGGGGGCAGGCCGGTGACGTCCTGCTCTCCCAGGTAGACGGTGCCGGCGGTCGGCTCCTCGAAGCCGCCGATCATGCGCAGCGTGGTGGTCTTCCCGCAGCCGGAGGGGCCGAGCAGGGCCACGAAGCCGCCACGGTCGAAGGACAGCGACAGGTCGTCGACCGCCTTCACGTCACCGAACTGCTTCGTCACCCGCTCGAGGCGGACATCAGGCTGCTCCACGCAAAGCTCCCTCCCAGCGATGGCCGGCGTGTTCGTGGCTTTCGGAGCGGGGGACCGTGGGGGGCTCGACCGCCATCGACACGCAGAAACATCGGGAGTGTACAGACGGATCGCCGCGCTGTATATCCACGCGGTCACAATCCCGGTGGCGGTGAGCCGGGCGCCCGCTCAGGCCATGACCAGGGCCATCAGCGCCTTCTGGGCGTGGAGGCGGTTCTCGGCCTCGTCCCAGGCGGCCGAGCCCGGGCCGTGCAGCACCTCGTGGGTGATCTCCTCGCCGTAGTGCGCGGGCAGGCAGTGCAGCACGATGTGGCCCGGTGCTGCCGACGCCAGCAGCGCGCGGTTGACCTGGTAGGGCGTCAGGTTGGAGACGCGCTGGTCACGCTCGGCCTCGTGGCCCATGCTCGTCCAGACGTCGGTGGCGACCGCGTCGGCGCCGGCCACCGCCTCCAGCGGATCGTCGGTTATCGTCACCGCGCCGGCGGTGGCCACGACGGCGGGGTCAGGCTCGAACCCGAGCGGGGTGGCCACGCGCACCTCCATGCCCAGCATGCCGGCGGCCGTGATCAGCGAGTGGCAGACGTTGTTGCAGCCGTCGCCGACCCAGGCCAGCGCGCGGCCGTCGAGGTCGCCCAGCCGCTCGCGCAGCGTCTGGACGTCGGCCAGCGCCTGACAGGGGTGATGGAGATCGGTGAGGCCGTTGATGACCGGCACAGAGGCGGCTGCGGCCAGCGCCTCGACCTCCGCGTGCGCCCCGGCCCGGATCATGATGGCGTCCACGTATCGCGACAGGACGATGCCCGTGTCCTCGATCGACTCCCCGCGACCCAGCTGCATCTCGGACGCCGACAGCACCACCGCGCTGCCGCCCAGCTGGCCGATGCCGACCTCGAACGAAACGCGAGTGCGTGTCGACGGCTTCTGGAAGATCATGGCCAACGTGCGGCTGGGCAGCAGCCGGTGCGGGACGCCGCGCCCCTGCAGCAACTTGAGGTGGTCGGCGAGATCGAGCAGCTCGATCAGCTGGTCGCGGTCGAGCTGATCGACCGAGAGCAGGTCGCGGCCGGCGAGGCCGGCCGGAGTGGGGGCGAGTATGGCCATGGACGCAAAAGTATGCCACATATGTGCATGAATATGCAATGCGGTACGATCGGTGGATGCCCGGGATCGCGCTGGCAACCGACCGGCGAGAGCAGTTCGTCGACGTCACCGAGGCGGTGGCCGCGGCCGTTGCCGAGCTGGGCGTGACGGACGGCGCGGTGCTGCTGCACGTGCCGCATACGACGGCGGCGGTGACCATCAACGAGGGGTTCGACCCGGAGGTGGCCGCCGACGTCGTGGACGTGCTGGCACGGCTGGTGCCGCGCGATGACGGCTACGCACATCTCGAGGGCAACTCCGATTCGCACGTGAAGTCGATCATGGTCGGTTGCTCACAGCTGCTGGGCGTGGCCGGCGGTGCGCCGGTGCTGGGGCGCTGGCAGCGCGTCTTCTTCTGCGAGTTCGACGGTCCGCGGCAGCGGCAGCTGCTGGTGCTTCGCGTCTGAGCGACCGATATCGGCCCCCCGTTTCGGGGGATGCGGTATGGCCCGCGATCGGCCATAACGCGAGCAGGAGCTCGTCGGCTCCGCTCCCCCCTCCCCCCGAGGTGCACCATGGTACGACGCGGACCCTCCCTTCCGCGCCGACATCGCGCGGTACTGCTCCTGGCTCTCGTGATGGGCCTGGTTGCGGCCGCGCCTGCCTACGCGATGCCCTACGTGCCCCACGTGACGCGACCGGCGTCGCACGCCACCAGGACGCTGACGGTGAAGATGGTGCGGAAGCCGGCGGCCTACGTGCACGTCACCAGGGCCTCGTTCTCGTGGAGGCACACCGGCACGGTCCGCCGCACGACCTGCAAGCTGGACACCCGGAGGGCGACGTCCTGCAGGCACGGCCGGATCAGCTACCGCAGGCTCGCGGCCGGCCATCACAAGTTCGTGGTGACGGTGAGAGGCACCTCGTCGCGCCGCACGATCACGGTCAGGTGGCTGGTCGACCTGGTTGCGCCGCTGCCGCCGACGTCCGTGCTGGGCGGTTCCAGCACGTGGAGCACGGCGCCGGCGACGCTGACGGCGGCCGGAGGCAGCGACGCCACCAGCGGGCTTGCCGGCTACCAGTACCGGGTGTCGGTGAACGGCGGCGCATGGCGCTCTCCGGTGCTGCGGAATCCGGCCGCCATCGGTATCGAGGGGTCGTCGATCGTCCAGTTCCGAAGTGTCGACAGAGCCGGCAACACGTCGAGCTGGGTGCCATCCGTTCCCGGGCCCGACAACACGGTCAATGTCGACACCACGCCCCCGGCCGTGCCGACGCTGACGGGAGGGTCGCCGGTCTGGCAGGACGTGCTATCGGTGACCGTGAACGCGAGCGGCGGAGCGGACGCCGGGTCCGGATTTGCCGGCTTCGGCTACCGACTCTCCACGGACGGCGGCACCACCTGGAGCCCCGAGGTTTCGGGAACCGGAGTGAGCGTGTCGGCCGAGGGCTCGACGCTGGTGCGCTTCCGAAGCTATGACCTGGCGGGCAACGCGTCGCCGTGGGCCACGGCCCCGGTCATGATCGACCGGGCCGATCCCACCGACCCGTTGGTCAGCGGCGGGTCGCCGGCGTGGCAGAGCGTGGCGTCCCTGCACCTGACGGCGGCCGGCTCGGACGACACGGGGTCGGGTATCGCCACCTATCAGCGGGAGACGTCCATCGACGGCGGTCTCACCTGGTCGGCGCCGGCGAACGCGGCCAGCCTGACGGTGACGTCGCAGGGCGAGACGCTGGCGCGGTTCCGCGCGGTCGACGTGTCCGGCCGGTTCAGCAACTGGGTGACGGGAATCGCGCGGATCGACCACACCGCCCCGGTCAAGCCGACGCTGACGGGTGGATCGCCGGCATGGCAGAACGTGGCGTCGGTGGACGTGGCGGCGACCGGGACGACCGACACCGGTGGATCCGGGTTCGACCACCTCAGCTATCGCACGTCCACGGACGGCGGCGCAAGCTGGGGTCCCGAGACGCCCGGGACGCAGGTGACGGTGTCCAGCGAAGGCGCCACGCTGGTGCAGTTCCGAGGGTGTGACTTCGCCGGGAACGTGACCCCGTGGGTGAGCGCGTCGGTCAACATCGACCGGGCCGATCCCACCGACCCCGTGGTCGCGAACAGCTCGACCACGTGGCAGAGCGTGGCATCGATCAACCTCGTGGCGAGTGGCTCCACCGACTCGCCTGGCTCCGGCATCTCCCACTACGAGCGGCAGGTCTCGACGGACGGCGGCGCCACCTGGGGGGCGACGTCGACCGGTGCGTCGCGGTTGGTGACGGCCGAGGGCGAGACGCTGGTGCGGTTCCGCGCGGTGGACGTGTCCGGCAACACCAGCAACTGGGTGGTCGCGACGGCCCGGATCGATCGCACCAAGCCGACCGACCCGAACGTGAGCAGCGCCGGCGCCGGCTGGCGGAACGCGACTGCGCTGCCGCTGAGCGCGTCCGGGTCGAGCGACAGCGGCGGCTCGGGACTGGTTAGATACCAGAGCGAGACCTCCACGAACGGAGCGCCGTACACGTCGCCGCTGCTGGGCGCGAGCCTGTTCGTCACCACCGACGGCGTGACGGTGGTGCGGTTCCGGTCGATCGACGGGGCCGGGAACACCTCGGCGTGGAGCCAGGTGACGGCGAGGCTGGATTCGTCCCCGCCGTCGGATCCGACCGTGACCGGAGCGTCGCCGGGGTGGGTGAACTCGGCGTCGGTGGTGGTGACCGCGTCCGGATCGGCCGACCTCTGGAGCGGCCTCGGCGCCTACCAGTCTCAGATGTCCACGGACGGCGGCGTGCTGTGGTCGCCGCTGGTGTCGGGCAGCCAGGCGACGGTCACCGGCGAGGGATCGACCGTGGTGCGGTTCCGCGCCTCGGACAACGTCGGCAACACGTCGAACTGGGTGTCCGTGACGGTCAACGTCGACCGCACCAAGCCCAGCGCGCCCCTGACGGTGACCGGCGGCTCGGCGGCGTGGCAGAACGTGGCGTCGATCACGGTGACGGGTTCCGGTTCGACGGATCCGGCGGGCGGAGCGGGGCTGTCGGGCTATGAGACGCGGACGTCTCCGGACGGTGTGACGTGGTCCGCGCCGGCGGCGGGTGCCTCGGCCACGATCTCGAACGAGGGCCAGGCCTACGTGCAGGTGCGGTCGGTGGACGGCGCCGGGAACGTGTCGGACTGGGCGCCGGCGGCGCCGACCGCGGGCAGCACGGTCAAGATCGACCGTACGAACCCGACGGCACCGACGGTGACGGGTGGCTCGGCGAGCTGGAAGACGAGTGCGCCGGTGACCGTGTCGGCCGCGGGCAGCACGGATGCGGGCAGCGGGATCCTCAGGTACGAGTACGAGACGTCGACGAACGGCGGGGTCAGCTGGGTCGGCCCCACGACCGGAGCGACGGTGCAGATCTCGAGCGAGGGGCAGACGCTGGTGCAGTTCCGGTCGGTGGACAACGTGTCGCGGATGTCGCCGTGGGTGCAGGTGCAGGTGCGGATCGACACGGTGAAGCCGACCGCTCCGGCCGTGTCGGGCGGCAGTCTGACGTGGAAGAACGTGGCGCAGATCGCGATCTCGGCGTCGGGATCGACCGACCAGGCGGGCGGGTCGGGCTTTGCCGGCTACCAGTACCAGGTGTCGACGAACGGCGGGGTGGCCTGGACGGCGGCCGCGGCTGGCAACAGCTTCACGGCGGTGAACGAGGGGCAGACGCTGGTGCAGTTCCGGTCGGTGGACAACGCCGGCAACGTGTCGGCCTGGACGCCCGCCGTAAACGGGGCCACGAATACAGCACGCATCGACCGCAGCGCGCCGAGCGCGCCGACGGTGACGGGTGGCAGCGGCGCGACGAACTGCTTCCGGCGAAGGAACGTGTCCGCGTCGGGCAGCAGCGACGGGGTCGGGTCGGGCGTGGCGCACTACCAGTACCGGGTGTCGAAGGACAACGGCGTGACGTGGGGCGTGACGACCTCGGGGTCAGTGGCGAAGCTCACGACGCGCGGGGTCTACGTGGTGCAGTTCCAGGCGGTGGACAACGTCGGGCTGCTATCGGCGTGGGCACCGGCCACGCCGGTTACGGCGAACACGGTCTGCGTCCGCTGACGCCGCGCAGGCGGCGCATGACGGTCGACGGGTCGAGGCCGGCCGCGGCGCCGATCTCGCGCAGCGAGTAGCCCGCGCCGCGGGCAGCGGCCAGATCGGGCAGCACGGCGGCAAGCAGCGGGCGGGCAGGGGGCTCCTGCTCGACCAGCCGGCGGAAGCGGACGCGGGCCTCGTCGATGTCGAGGTGGGCGTCGAACAGGGCCATGAGCAGGTCGAGGGTGACGTGCGACGGGCGCGGCGCCATGCCGAGCGCCATAGGGTAAGTCGACCACGGCCACAGCTCGGCGCGATCGCAGAGGCCGGCCCGGAGCGGGTTCGCGGCGATGTAGCGGGCCACCTCGACGATGGCCTTGGCGCCGGCGACCGGCGACGCCCAGTAGCGATCCTGGAACAGGTGGCCGTCGACTTCGTGGGTGGCGTTGAAGCGGGCGGCGTAGACCCCGTTCAGCCAGTGCATGCCCTTGCCGAGGTTGGCGTTCGGGGTCTCGACCATCAGGTGGTAGTGGTTGCCCATCAGGCAGTAGCCGTGGTAGCGGAACCCGAACCTGGGCAGGGTGTCTGCCATCATCTCGAGGAACAGGCGGCGGTCCTTGTCGGTCTCGTAGATGGCCTGGCGTCTGTTGCCTCGCTGAACAACGTGGTAGATGCCACCGCGGCAAGGTGTCCGTCGTCTGCGTGACATGCCGGCCAGCCTACGGCCGCCAGCTGCCACGAATCGTCTCCCCGCCGATCACAACTCCGCGCCAAGGGTGCGACGCAACACGTGCGTCTGGCACCGGTGTTGCACGAATTCCGATAGCAAAACCGGGTCGCCGCCTCGAAATTCGTAGAATTGGCGCCTGTTTTCTACGAAATTCGTAGAATCGGGCGCAACACCGGTGCCAGGCGCCGGTGTTGCATCCTGTGGGTGCGCGGCGGCGGGTGGACGCGGGGCTAGGCGATTATGCCGTGCGCGAGAGCGATGGCGCAGGCGACTGCGAACAGTGCGATCAGCAGGTTTACGGGACGCATGGTGCCGGGTCGGGCGGCCTGCGCCTCGGTGCTCTGAGGGGGCATGAGGCTGGGACTCTCCTGGAAGGCGATGGACGGATGCAGCATCGGGTCACATGTCCTATCGGCGCTTCGTCGTCTTGAGGTAACCGGTATCCCGCAATTCGTTGGCCGGCGGTACGCCCGAGTCGTCGATCTGCGTGCGTGGCCGCACCGCGCTCATCCCGTATCTGATCCACCGCAGCGCCAGGATCAGCGCTCCCACCAGCGACGTGGCCGTGCCCACCGCGAAGAACGCGACCCCCAGCGCGATCGCCTGCTCGGCCGTGGTCGAGTCGTGTAGGAACGACACGAACACGGCCTCGCGCACCCCGATGCCGTTCAGCGACACGGGCAGCACCAGCGCCGCGAACAGCACCGGTCCGGTGGCGTAGATTTCCGTGATCGGCACGTCCAGCCCCAGCGCCTTCACCAGCATCCAGATCGTCCCCACCCGTACGATCTGAACCCCCAGCGCCAGCCCGAAAACCGCCGCCAGCGCCGCTCGCTGTTCGCGGTACCCGTGCAGCGCCTCGTAGAACCGTTGCCCCGCCGCCAGCCGCTTCTCGCCAACCCGCGGCTCCAGCACGCGCGCGGCCAGACCCCGCAGCCGTGCCGAGAACAGCAGCCCAAGCACCACCAGGGCAGCGAGCCCGAACGTCGTCTCCGCCACCAACACCTCCGGCCCGCCGGCCGAGTGACCGCCCGCCGCGTAGGCCAGCACCGCCAGCCCCACCAGCGACACGACACCCACAAGCCGGTCGATCAGCACCGACGCCACCGCCTCCGGCCCGTCGTGCGTGCGCCTTCCCAACTCCACCGCCCGCACCGCGTCTCCTCCCACCGCCGCCGGCAGGAACTGCCCCAGGAACAACGCCACGAAGTACGTCCGCACCAGCCACCAGAACGGCGCGACCATGCCCTTCGCGCGGATCAGGATGCTCCAGCGCCACGCCATGACAGGCACCGTCGCCACGTTCACGGCCATCGCCAGCGCCACCCACTTCAGATCCGCCTGCGACAGCGTCCGCCAGATCTCGCGCGGGTCCGTGAACCACAACAGCGCCACCAGCAGCACCGCCGAGACGACCGCTCCGGCCGCCACTCGCGTGCGCCGGCTCATCGCGTGAACGCGGCGTGAAGCTTGCGGAGCGCCGCCAGCACGTCGTCGACGTCCTGCTCCGTGTGCGCCCCTCCCAGCGGCAGCGACAGCACCGTCTCGCCCGCCGCCTCCGTCGCCGGCAGCGACACCGCCTCCAGGTTTTCCCGGTACCACGTCAGCGTATGCACCGGCAGGAAGTGCAGCCCGGTCGCGATGTTCTCGGCCGTGAGCGCCGCCGCGTAGCGGTCGCGGTCCCCGCCCGCAGCGTCCGGGTCGATCCGCACCACGTACAGATGGTGCGCGTGCCGACCGAACGGCGAGCGCCCGATCGGCTCGATCCCGGCCAGCCCCTCAAGCCCGCGGTCATATCGCTCCACCAGCGCCGTCCTGCGCCTGTGCACGTCGTCCAGCCGGTCGAACTTGGGCAGTGCCACCGCTGCCTGCAGGTCGGCCAGGTTGGCCTTGAACCCCGGCACCGTCACGTCGTAGTGCCCGAGGCTGCGCGACAGCTGCCGGCGCCACGGATCGCGCGTGATGCCCTGCGACCGCAGCAGCCGCAGCCGCTCCGCAGCCTGCTCGGACCTGGTGGTGATCACTCCGCCCTCGCCGCCGGCCAGGCTCTTGGTCGCGTACAGCGAGAAGCACGTGAAGTCCCCGATCGATCCCACCTTGCGGTCGCCCACCGTCGCCTCGACCGCGTGCGCGGCATCCTCGATCACCAGCAGCGAGTGCTCACGGGCGATCGCGCACAGCGCGTCCATGTCGCATGGCCCGCCGGCGAAGTGCACAGGCAGCACCGCCCGCGTGCGCGGCCCGACCAGCGCCCGCACCGCGTCCGGGTCGACGTTCAGCGTGTCCGCATCCACATCCGCGAACACCGGCGTCGCCCCGGCGTGCAGCACCGCGTTCGTCGTCGCCGGCCACGTGAACGACGTCGTGATCACCTCATCGCCCTCGCCCAGTCCCGCGGCCACCATCGCCAGGTGCAACGCCGCCGTGCACGACGAGGTCGCGATCGCGTGGCCGGTTCCCACCCGCGCGGCAAACCGCTCCTCCAGCTCCCGCGTCCGTGGCCCGCTGGTCAGCCAGCCCGACCGCAGCGTCTCGATCACCGACGCGATCTCCTCGTCACCAAGCACCGGCGGCGAGAACGACAGCATGCTGTCGCGCACGGGTGTGCCGCCGTCGATGGCCAGGGTTGCGGGTATGGCGCTGCTCATGCGACCTCGAATCGAACCGCCTCGACCGCCGTTCGCGCTCGTTCGAGCGCCTCCTGCCGCGTCGTCCCCTGCGTGATCACGTATCCGGCCCGGTCGGTGGCGGTACGCAGGGGGCCGTACCGGTGCCCGGCGGCATGATAGAAGCTGACCTCCGCAGGTCCGCCGGTCGATACCAGTTTGCCCTCCGGTGCGCGCAGGAACTCGATCACGCACGCGCCCTCCGGCCGCGGCTCCACCTCCGACGCCGCGATCGCCCGGCCGACCGCGATCCGCACCGCCAGGCCGGCCAGATCGACCCCGGCCGCCCGCCGGCAGATCTCGCTGTCATGCCCGCCTCCCAGCCGCGCGGCCACCTCCATGATCCGGGGCCCCTGTGGCGACATGATCAGCTGTGTGTAGCTGGGCCCGTCGCTGATCCCCAGTGCCGCCACGGCCGCCTCCGCCGCCGCGGACGCCGCTGCGTCGTCCAGCCCGCTCGGGTACACGTGCCGCCGCGCCACGCCGGGCGCGTCCGCGAAGTGCTCCCGGGCCGTCACCGCCACCGGCACGAACCGACCTTCGAGCGAGAAGCCGTTCACCGTCACCTCCGGCCCCTCCACAAACGACTCGAACAGCACGCGGCCGCTGCGCGACCCGCGCCGTGCCGTCAGCTCCGCCTGTCCGGCCTCGTCGGCGTTCGCGACGATCGACATCGCGCGCTGTCCCTGCCGATCCGGCGCCTTGACGACGCATGGGTACGCCGGCGGAGCGTCCACCGACCACTCCGGCTGCGGCACGCCCGCGGCGTCGAACGCCTCCCGCTGTGCCACCTTGTTCGTGCACAGCACCGCCGTCGCAACCGACAGCGGGTGGGTGAGGCCGAGGTCCTCGGCGACGTAGGCCGCGATCCGCACCGGCCAGTCCGTGCCGGGCGCGATCAGCCCGACCGCGCCGTGCTCGACCGCCGCCCGCCGCACGCCGGCCGAGTCCTCGCTCGAGACCTCGACGTCGCCCACCCCCGGCTGGCTGTCGCAGACCACCGTCGGAATCCCCATCGCGGCGGCCGCGTCGATCGCCTGCCGCTGCGCCGGAGCGCCGCCAAGGACGATCAGCGTCACACGGTCTGGGCCGTCTGCTCGGCCGCCAGCACCTTTTGCCACCACTCGGGGTGGTTCCGGTACCACGCGATCGTGCGCTCCAGCCCGTCCGCGAACGCGATCTTGGACGTCCAGCCCAGCAGCTGCTCGGCCCTGTCCGTCGATCCGATGTGGCGGTCGACCTGCCCCGGCCGGTCGTCGATGTTGGCCTTGAGCGAGGCCGGCTTGCCCAGCAGATCCAGGATCATGTCGGCGATCTGCTCGACCGACTCGTCCACGCCGGTGGCGACGTTGATCGTCTCGCCCTTGATCTGCTCCAGCGGCACCTCGCAGGCCTGCGTGATCGCCTCGGCCGTGTCGAACACGTGCAGCCAGTCGCGGCTGGCCTGGCCGTTGCCGTGGATCGTCAGCTGCTGGTCGGTCAGCGCCTGGATGATGAAGCGCGGGATCACCTTCTCCGGGTGCTGGTAGGGCCCGTAGTTGTTGAACGGCCGGATCACGGTGATCGGCAGGTCATACGTGCACCAGTACGAGTAGGCCAGGCGGTCGCCGCCGGCCTTGGTGCCCGCGTAGGGTGAGCGTGGGTTGAGCGGGTGATCCTCGGTCATCGGGTCGCTCTCGGCCGTGCCGTACACCTCGGACGACGAGATCAGGATGAACCGCTCCACGGGGCGCTCGCGGATCGCGTCCAGCAGCACCTGCGTGCCCACCACGTTGGTGGTCACGAACTCGGCACCGCCCTGCTCGATCGACTTGGACACGTGCGACTCCGCCGCCGCGTTCACGATCACGTCGACGCCGTCAAGCGCCTCGGCCACGTCGTGGATGTCGCGGATGTCGCCCCGGATGAACCGCAGCCGGTCGTGCGAGATCACGTCGTCGAGGTTCTCGAGGTTGCCGGCGTACGTGAGCGCATCCATCGTCACCACCTGGTGCTGGGTGTGTTCCAGCAGGTAGCGGATCATGTTGCTGGAGATGAATCCGGCGCCGCCGGTCACGAGGATGCGCTTCATGTGCCTACCCGAGTTCGCGATCGATGTAGTAGATGGGCCGCTGCTCGACGTCGCGCTGGATACGGGCGAGGTACTCCCCCAGCACGGCCATCAGAAACCCCTGCAGCCCCAGGACGAACAACACCAGCCCGCCCAGGAACAACGGGCCCGGGAAGTCTCCGTGACGGATCCAGAACACGGCACCCCAGAGCGACACGATCGACGCCATCAGGATACCTCCGATCGCCAGCACGGCCCCCACCCACTGCACCATCTGGGCCCAGAAGCCGGTCAGGACGTGCAGCGCCAGGGTGATCAGCTTGATCATCCCGTAGCGGCTCTGGTCGTCGCGGGCAGCGTGCTGCAGGTCGACTTCCGTCACCGACGCGCCGGTCGTGCAGACCAGCGCCTTGGTGAACTTCTGACGGCCGATCCTGTGCATCACCGGCTCGATCGCATCGCGCCGGTAGGCATTGAAGGCGCAGCCGAAGTCGGAGATGGGGGCACCGGTCAGTCGCGCCAGCAGCCCGTTGATGAACCGGGACGGCACCCGTCGCAGGAAGAAGCCGTCCTGCCGCACCACCCGCCGGCCGCTGGCCACGTCGGCGCCGGCGTGGATCGCGGCCACCAGCTTGGGGATGTCGCTGGGCTGGTTCTGGAGGTCGCCGTCCATCGTCACCACGATCCGCCCGCGAGCGCGTGCGATGCCGGCGTGCATGGCGGGATGCTGCCCGAAGTTGCGCTTGAACGAGACCACCCGCACCCGCGGGTCGCGCTCGTGCAGCTGCTCCAGCAGCGCCATCGTGCCGTCGGTCGACCCATCGTCGATGAAGATCACCTCGGCCGCGATGCCGGATTCGGCCAGCGTCTGGTCGATCCCCTCCCACAGCCTGGTCACGGTCGCCTGCTCGTTCAGGAGCGGGATCACGATCGTCACCTCGGGGGCATGCAGCCGGCTCTCGACCGTCTGCGGCGCGGCTTCGGTAGCCATGGTGAAAGCGTACCGGTTCGTGCGGATCGGGACGTGCGCCTGCGCGCTCCGGCCTGGTCCGAGCGTCATAATGCCGCGCGATGCGCGCCTTCCTGACCGCCCGCTGGGCTCCGCTCACGGCGGTGATTGCAACCGTGGCCTACGCCGTCACCGTGATCGGTTTCGGTCTCAACTACCGGCCGTTGCACAACGACGAGGGCGTGACCCTGTCGGTTGCCTCGCGCCCGTCCGCACGCGACGTGCTGGACGTCGCCATCGACGACCGCCACGGCCCGCCGTTGCACTACCTGGCCGTGCACGCGTCGCTGGTGCTGCGCGACGACATGCTGGGGCTGCGCCTGCCCTCGGCACTGTTCGGCATACTCGCCATCGCGCTTGCCTACGGCTTCGGCCGCGAGCTGCTGGGCCGATCCGGGGGCGCGGTGCTGGCGGTGCTGGTTGCGACCATCCCCGAGGTGGTGCACCTCGCCCAGTTCGCCCGGGGTTACACCGCCATGCTGGCCGCCTCCTTCGGCAGCATGTGGCTGCTGCTGTTGCTCGTGCGCACCCGCCGCGCCCGCTACGTCGCGCCCTACGCCGTGTCGGCGCTGCTGCTCGTGGCCGCTCACCCGTTCGGGCTATTCGCGCTGGCGTCGGAGATGGTGCTGCTGGTGGTGCTGGGCCTGGCGCCGCTGCGGCGCGGCTGGCGCTCGCAGCGCCGGAACCTGATCGTGCTGAGCCTGGCTCTGGGAGCGGGGCTGCTGGCGATGCTGCTGCTGTGGCGTGTCTACTCGCAGCTGCAGCCCAAGTACGGCGTCGGTCAGGGCGGGGCGGTGGTCGACCTGGGGTCGTCGGAGTTCTGGCGCCGTATCGGGGACGCGTGGACCGGCTCCTCGTACGTGATCGTGTGGCTGGCGCTTGCCGCTGCGGCGCTGGCCGGGCTCGTGATGCTGGCCATGCGCGACCGCCGGGCCGCGCTGATCCTGGGCGTCTGGCTGGTACAGCCGATCGTGCTGTTGTCGATCCTGACAGCGACCTCCCCCGATTTCGCGCCGGAGCGGCACCTGTCGTTCATGATCCCCGCCTACGTGGCCGCCCTGGCCACCTTCCTGGTCGAGGTGGGGCGCCGGGCAGGTCGTTACGGGCCGTGGTTGGCGGCGTTGCTGACGCTGGCCGCGATCACGCCGGGCGTGGTCGCACTCAGCCGTGACGTCGGCAACTTCACCCCCGACCTGCGGCACGCCAGCCTCTACCTGGGGAGCCAGTTCGGCAGCGACGACGTGCTGCTCTCGACCGGGGGCGTGCCTGAACCGGGCGTCGATGCCCGGCTCTACGGAGCCTATGCGGCCCTTGATGCGTCCGGCAGCGACTCGCTGTCGCGGTGGCGCGACGTCGGCCAGGACACGGGCTGCGACCTGGTCGCGCGTCTCGGCGACCAGCCGACTCCGGCCGCTGCCTGGGTGCTCCTGCGCTCATCGGACGCGGTCCAGCTGGCGACGGGCCTGGAGGCGAAGGGCTTCGATCACGTTGCGGTGTTCGGCCCGTTCGTGGTGGCCAGGCGACCGCTGCAGCACCGAACGACGGTGGCAGCGCTATCGGCCGGGATCCGAGCCTACCGGGTGGCGGCGCAGCTGACCCCGGCCACGACCGACTTTGCGCATCTGGCCGGCGACTATCGCTCCGCCCGCAGGTACGCCCGGCACCCGGAGCTGTGCCCCCGATGATCATCTAACCGAGCGCGTCGCGGGCGCGGTCGGAGAGCACGCCGAAGTCGATGTTCTGCCCGGTCACCTCGCGCAGCAGCGCGTCGGCGTTCAGCGACTGACCCAGCTCCCACAGCTCCCTCACCAGGGTGCCGGCCTCGCGTTGCGCGAACCAATTCCCGCCGTACCGCTCGCGCAGCCACTCCGAGAGCTGCGCCTCGAAGGCCCAGGCTCGCAGGTAGCACGTGCAGTAGAAGCCGCCGTCCACGTCCTCGAGGAAGTCCGACTCGGGATAGGGGACGCCAACGGCGCTCGACAGGAGCTGCGCGTAGCGCGCGGGCAGGGAGGAAAGCGGTGCCCCCGAGTGCAGCTCCAGCTCGTAGCGCAGCTTGGCGCAGTATCGCCGTAGGAAGAACAGCGTGACGAAAGCCGAGAAGCGGACGAACTGGTCGCTTCGCGGCAAGTCCAGCCGCGCCGCCAGCCAGCGTGCGTCGCCGGTCAGGTGCTCCAGCAGGAAGGCGAACCCCTCCGTGACCGCGTTGTCGCCCAGCACCCGTTCCTCGGCCGGCAACGTGCGCCGCGCGTGCGCGAAGTGCTCGGTGTGCCCGGCCTCGTGGAAGAGCGCGGCGTAGTCCTCCTGGCCGCCCTGCGGCAGCACGACCAGCACCACCCGGTCGGGCACCCGGATCGGCGCGCAGAAGGCGCGCGGCACCTTGCCCGGCCGCGCCGCCACGTCCAGCTCCACGTTGGGCTGGCGGTCGAGGTCGATGCCGAGCCCGGACAGCGTCTCGCGCAGCGCCGGCAGCGCGCGCTCGCCCGGGAAGCCGGCGTCGAACTCGGGCGCGCGCAACAGGCGCGCCAGGTCGGACGGGCCGGCCTCGCCCAGCGACACGCCCAGCCGGTCGCGGAGCTGGCGGTCGAGCTCGTCACTGTACAACGACTCCGTGTCCGCCAGGAACGTCTCGGTGCGCGCGGCCAGCCCGGCCGGGTCGAACCCGAGCCGTTCGTACAGCGACAGCACGGTGGGCGCCCCCAGTTCGGCCGTCAGCACCCGTTCTCGCTGCGCGAGCTCGGCCAGCACCGGGTTCAGCTCGCGCTCGGTCACCTCGCAGCGGCTCCGGTACAGCTCTCGCCGGCGAGCCGCGTCGGGCTCGTTCAGGAGCAGCGGGCGCACCTCCCGGTAGGGCACCTGCCCTCCGTCGAACGGCACCGTCAGGCCGACTTCGAGGTTCGCCGACCGGTCGGTCAGCTGCTTGGTGCCGTCACCGATGTAGGCCTCGGCAGCGAACCGCTGCAGCTCGGTGGGGGCGCCGATGCCGGCCAGCTCCAGCGCGCTCTCCAGCGAGGTGAGGTGGGCGTAGTGGTCGTACACCCGCGTCATGTCCATGGTCGGCTTGAGCCCGGCGCTGTGCTGGTAGTACTCGGTCAGCGCCTCGGCCATCATGTCCTCGACGTCGTCACGGTAGGAGACGAGGTCGACGGCCACGCTCGTACACTACCGGGCAGGCCATGCCCACACTCGCCCGCGACCAGGAGCTCGAGCTTGTGATCGACAGCCTCGCCTACGGCGGACGCGGCGTTGCCCGTCACGGCGAGCTGGTCGTGTTCGTTGCACAGGCGCTGCCCGGGGACAGGGTGCGGGCCAGGGTCACCAAGTTCAAGCGCCGCTACGCCGAGGCGCGTGCGGTCGAGCTGCTGGAGGCAGGCCCGGGGCGCGTCACGCCCCGCTGCGAGCACTTCGGCGTATGCGGCGGCTGCGCCTGGCAGGACCTGGACTACGCCGAGCAGCTGCGCCACAAGCAGGCGCAGGTATCCGACGCCCTGCAGCGGCTGGGGCGGCTGGAGGGCTACCACCTGGCGCCGATCGAACCGGCCCGCCAGATCTGGGGCTACCGCAACAAGTTCGAGTACTCGTGGTCGCAGACCGCCGACGGCGCCGCGCTGGGATTCCACATGGCCGGCCGCTGGGACCGGCTGATGGCGGTGAACACCTGCCACATCGCATCGCCAGTCTCAAACGAGCTGCGCCGCGGGTTCGAGCGGTGGGCGCGCGAGCAGGGCCTGCAGGCGTACGACCAGCGCACCGGCGCCGGGTTCCTGCGCCAGCTGGTGGTACGCGAGGGCCGCAACACCGGACAGCTGCTGGCGATGCTCGTGACCGCGCCCGGCCCGGCGCCGGCGGTCGACCACCTCCGGCGAATGCTGCCGGATGGTGTGGTGGGGGTGGTGCACGCGGTCAACGATGGCGTGGCCGAGGTCACTGCCGGGCTGGCCCATACCACGCTGTTCGGAGCCGACGAGTTCGAGGAGCGGATCGACGGGCTGACCCTGCGCCTGTCGCCGGGCGCGTTCATGCAGACCAACAGCGAGATGTCGCAGGTGCTCTACCGGCACGCCATCGAGCAGGCGCGGCTGTGCCCCGGCGACGTCGCCTGGGACCTCTACTGCGGTGCCGGCGCGATCGGCCTGCTGGCGGCGCCCTACGTCGAGCGGGTGATCGGCATCGAGCTCTCGTCGGAGTCCGTGGCCCGCGCCCGCGAGAACGCTGCCGTGAACGGCGTCGCGAACGCCGAGTTCGTGGAGGGCGACGTCGCCAAGCAGCTGCGCCCGCTGCTCGAGCGGGTACCCCGGCCCAGCGTCGTGTTTGTCGACCCGCCTCGCGCCGGCCTCACGCCTCGGGCCGTGCGGCGCGTGCTGGAGCTGGCCCCCGAGCGCATCAGCTACGTCTCGTGCAACCCCACCACCCTGGCGCCGAACGCACGCCAGCTCGTGGACGGCGGCTATCGGCTGGAGCTGGTGCAACCCGTGGACATGTTCCCGCATACCCACCACATCGAATGCGTTGCCCAGCTCACCCGGCAGGAGCCGGCCGCGGTCGCCTGACGGCCCGCACCCCGTGCAGGATCTCGGCCAGCTGGGCGACGCCGTCTGCGATCCGCGGTGCCGGGCGCGAGAAGTAGGCGTTCGCGTCCACGCACACCGAGGGCGCCGGCAGCTCGATCCCGGCCGCCTCGGCCTGGGCGCGAACGCGGTCGAACCCGCATGGCGCAACCACGATCAGCTCCGGCTGCTCCGCGGCAACGTCGTCCCACGTGGTCGCGTATGACGGCCGCCCGGCCACGCCCAGCACGTCCTCGCCGCCCGCCAGCTCGACCATCTCCGGCACCCAGTGCCCGGCGGCGAAGGGCGGGTCGAGCCACTCGGCCACGAACACCCGCCGTGCCGGCCGGCCGGCGACCGCATCCATCGCCGCGATGATCCTCCGGCGCATGCCGGCGACGACGCCGGCACCGCGCTCGCAGGTGCCCGCCCGGCACGTGTCCAGGCGATCGGCCAGCAACCGCACGCTGGCCTCGACCTCGCCGATCGTGTGCGGGTCGAGTGAGACCACTTCGGCAGCCACCGTGCGCAGCTGCGACACCTCGTCGCTGGACACCGCACACACGCGGCACAGGTCCTGCGTGATGATCAGGTCAGGCTCGAGCTCGGCCAGCACCTGCTCGTCGATCGCGTAGAGCGAGCGGCCCTCGAGCAGCGCCGCACGCACGGCCGCATCGATCTCGGCGCTCCGCAGCTGCTCGGTGTCCACTCTGGCCGCTGTCACGACCGGCAACGCGCACACCTGTGGCGGCCAGTCGCACTCGGCGGAGCGGCCGACCAGCAGGTCGTCCATGCCCAGGTCGGCCACGATCTCGGTCGCGCTGGGAAGCAGCGAGACGATGCGCATGGCCGAACTATCGCAGGGCGGACAGCAGCTGCACGGCACGTGGTGAGCCGAGGCCGGTGACGTCGTCCCAGCCCACCGCGGTGGCAAGCGATGAGTCGCGATCGAGCGAACGCAGCATGGTGGCTCGCTTGCCGTTTGGCATCAGCCGGTGGCGCAGCACGGCCAGGGTGCGGCCGCTGGGCGTGATGTCGTTGAAGGTAGAGCTGCCGGCCAGCCGGTACAGCTGCGGGTTGAGGAACCCGAGCGGCCGGTGCTGGGCCTCGTTGGCGAGCGTGGCGATGCCTGCCATCAGCGGCGCCGACAGGCTGGTGCCGCCGATCCACGACTCCTTCTGCTCGGTGCCGCCGCCCGGCTTCGAGTAGGTCTGCGTGAACAGCACGCCGGTCTGCGGGTCGGCCACCAGCGACACGTCGGGCTCGGCGCGCTGCGTGCCGGGCACGATCCCGTCCTGGTATGAGGGTTTCGCGTAGATGGCGCTGGCACCGCCGCCGCCGCCGTACAGGAAGTAGCCCGGGAACCGCTCGGCCCAGGCGCCGTGCGCCCAGTTCATCTCGGTCGTGCCCCAGCCCGTCTCCCACAGGCGCTGACCGCTGGAGCCGACCGCCAGGCTGGTGCCGCCGACCGAGGTCACGAGCGGGCTCGAATCGGGGAACCCGCCCGACACCGAACCGAACGCCGCGCGGTTGTCGCCGTCGTCGCCCGATGCGAAGAAGATGCCCATGCCCTGCGCCTGCGCCTGCTGGAACACCGAGTTCAGCGCCCGCACCTCGCCCTTCGAGGCGTCGCTCTCGGGCATGCCCCAGCTGTTGGAGACGACGTTCGCCAGGTGCTTGTCGACCACCTCGTTCAAGGCCAGGTCGAGCCCCTTTGCCGTGTTCGCCGCCCCCACGTAGAGGATGTGGGCGCGTGGGGCGACCGCGTGCGTCCACTCCACGTCCAGCGCCTGCTCGATGTACCACTCCTGCGTGTCGGCCGGGTCGCGCGGGAAGTGGGTGGAGCCGGGTGCGACCACCTCCGAGTAGTTGGCGTGCGGCAGGTGGAACGTTCGCGAGAAGCGGTTGAGGTCGGCGCGGATCGTCGGCGAGAAGAACGCACCCGTGATCGCGATCGTCTGGCCGCGGCCGTCCAGGTGCTGCTTCTGCAGCTGGTCGATCCCGTAGGCCGAGGCGATCTGCTGCGGCGTGTAGCCGCAGATCAGCCACGGCAGCGGTGTGCCGGGGGCGTACGGGTTGGGGAAGCTGCGGCTGGTGTGCTCACCCCAGTAGTGGGAGCAGGGGCCGGCCGACCTGCCGATGGGCGGTGGCGGCGCCGGCGTCTGGACGTGCGGCCGCGCCAGTGCGTAGGCGTTGTCGAGCCCGGTGATCGCCGTCACGCTCGCGGCCAGGTCGTCCGGGATCCTGGGATTGGCGTCGGGTGCGCGCAGCGTCTGCCCGCTCACCTGGTACAGCGATTCGTTCACCTGGAACGCGCGCTCGACCTGGGCCACCGTCCCGCTGGCCGTGACGAACAGGTGGTTTTGGGGCACGTCCACCAGGTCGAAGCCCTGCGCCTGCAGCCAGCTGGACACGCTCGCGACCGAGCTCGCGTCCGGCGCGAACAGCGAGCGGAACTGCTGCGGCGACAGCCAGCGGCGATAGTCGCCGCTGGCGGGATCCTGCTGGGCGGCCAGCAGCGCCTTCAGCTGCGGCTGGTCGCGCCAGCCCAGCCACATCGAGAACACGACCGTGCCGCTGTCGGAGGCCTCACCCGTGCTGTTGGCCGGCGTCGCCCATGTCGGCTTCGTGTCTGGCAGCGTGGTGCTGCCGCCGGCGTGAGCGCTCTGCGCCGCTCCGGACCACATCAGCGACAGCCCGATCAGAACCGGGCAGCTGAGGCGACGGAGCGGGCCGTGGGGAGCCATCGCAGATACATCGACGAGCCGTGCTGCGGCGGCTAGTCCCCTTCGGGTGAATCGGTGCTCCCCCCGATGCGCCCCGCCAGCAGGTCGGCGTTTGCGGTCAGGAACGCGAGCGACAACAGCGGCAGCGCCGGCAGCGCCCGGTCGAACTGGTAGGACAGGAGCAGGGTCAGCCCGAACGAGGCCGTCATCGCCGCCCAGGTCAGCGTCGGGCGCAGGTCAAACCGGGCCGCCGCGGCCAGGAACACCGAGAAGAACACGAAGTCGCTGGCGCCGATCTGCGCCACCCCGGTGCTGCCGAGCGGATGGAACGCCAAGGTGAACGCGTTCAGCACCTGCGCGTGGTGCTCGACGATCACCTTGGTCGGCCCGGCCGCGACGCTGTAGATGTCCACCGCCGCAATCAGCACGGCGATGCCGACGATCTCGACCGGCGTCTGCAGCAGCGACCCCAGGCCCAGACCGATCAGGCTGGCTGCCACCAGCTTGGCCAGCGTGGCCGGCGTGCCCGAGTAGCCGGCCCAGATCAGGAGCGCGGTTGCGAGCACCGCCGGCGCCGCCCACAGCAGCAGCCGCGCGCCCACCCCCGCCGCGGGGGCCAGAGCCAGCGGCACCAGGGTCGCCAGCGGGATCGAGATCAGCGCCAGGCCGGCGATCTGGACCGCCGTGGCAGGGCCGTTCCCGATGTGCGGAGCGAGCCAGTCGAACGCGGCCAGGGCGGCCAGCGCCCCGGCCACGCGCACCGTCAGTACGGCGGCAGGTTGTCGTACCACTCGCCCAGCGCCTTGAAGGCCGCCCAGAACTCGCGCTTGGCGGCGGAGTCGTTCAGCGAGCTGTCGATGTCCGGTACGGCCAGCAGGTCGATCGTGGGGGTGAACGGCCGCACCTCGCCGCAGCTGAACTCGACCGGCGACGACAGCGGGAACTCCAGCGATCCCAGGAAGGCGACAGCGTCCTCGCCCATCGCGACGACAATGCCGGGCTGGGTGATGTGCAGCTCGTGGGTGAGCCAGGCCCGCGCCTGGACGAGGTCGTCCGGCTCGGGGTCGATGTCGACCTTCAGGCAGACGCTGCCATACAGCTTCAACGGGTCGATGCGCAGTCGCTCGATGCTCTTCAGCACCGCCTGGCCGGCCCGGCCGAAGAAGGCCACGCCCTCCTGCACCTCAGCCGCCATGGGCCGGTACTTGAGCAGGAAGATGTCGGCCAGCGGGTGGCCGGTGCCGATCACCGGCGCCTGTGCGGGATGGTGGTCGCCGACCCAGGTCGCGATCTCATGGCCGAGCTGGTTGGTCTCGGCGATGGCGCGGGCCTGGTATCGCTCGTAGATCTGATCGTCGGGCACGCTCACTCCCACATATTGGCGCATACGCGGCCGAAACCTCTACCCCGCGATGCGTTCAAGCTTGCCAGGCGCGCGGTCGATCATCTCCACACATGCCACGCTTCTCCCGAGCTGCGGCGGCAGCTTGCCTGGCCGCATTCATCCCTCCTGCGCTGGTGGCGTTGGCTTCGCGCCGCGTGCACGGCGAGTTCGAGCTGCCCACGCTGCACGTGCTGGCGGTCACCGGAACCGCCGCCGTTGCCGCCGCCGTGTCGGTGCTGATGACGCGGGCGGCGATCCGCAGGAACGACACGCGAGCGGGGCTGGTGGGCGTCGCCTTCACCGTCATGGCCGGCCTGATGACGGTCCACGGCCTGGCCACGCCGGGCGTGTTCCTCGAGGAGTACGCCCGCAACGCCACCGTCGGCCTGGCGGGCGTGCTGGCGGTGCCGGCCGGGGGCGTGATCCTGGCCGCGGCGGTGCTGGCGCCGTCCGCCCGCACCGGCGCCACCCGCGTGGTCGCGCGCTGCCAGGCGGCAGCACTGGCCGCGCTGCTGGTGTTCGGCGTGGTCGGGCTGGTGCATCCGGAGCTGATCCCGCTGGTGCCGCTGCAGGTGCAGCCGTGGGTGTACGTCGTGCTGTTCCCGGTCAGCATCTCCTACCTCTGGATCGCGCGACGGGCCTTCGTCACGCACCAGCTGACCGGCCGCCGCGCCGATCTCACGGTCGCCGTGGGCCTGATCTGGCTGGGCTGCTCGATCGTGATCTACCTGCTCTCGGACACCTGGACGCTCATGTTCTGGGCGGCGCACGTGCTGGAGGCGATGGGCTTCGTGGCGGTGGCGGGCTCGGTCGCGGTCGACCTCGCCCGGCAGGTGCCGTCCTACCACCTCTACCGCCGGGTGGAGGGCAGCGACCTGCTGGAGTCCGAGGAGAGCCTGTTGGGCGGCTACGTCCGCAGCCTGACCGCGACCATGGAGCTGCGCGATCCCTCCACCCGCGAGCACTCGCGGCGGGTGGCCGCCCTGGCGGTGCGGGTGGGCATGAAGATGGGCCTGCCGGCGCCGGCGCTGCGCCGCCTGGCCGTGGCTGGACTGCTCCACGACATCGGCAAGCTGCAGGTGCCCGAGCAGATCCTGAACAAGCCGGGCCGGCTCACCGACGAGGAGTTCGCGGTGATCAAGACGCATCCTGGTAAGGGCGCCGACCTGCTCGCGCACCTGGGCGGGTTCGAGCGAGAGCTGCCGATCGTGCTGTGGCACCACGAGCGGTTCGGCGGCGGCGGATACCCGGACGGCATCGCCGGGCAGGCGATCCCGCTGGAGGCCCGCATCATGACCGTCTGCGACGTGTACGACGCGCTGATCAGCCGGCGCGCGTACCGTGAGCCGTGGTCACACGAGCGGGCCATGGCCCAGATCGTGAGCGAGACGGGCACCGCGTTCGACCCGGCCTGCGTGGATGCGCTGGCGGCCGTGCTCGAGGGCGCCGGCGAGCAGTCGCTGCAGGTGCTGCACCAGTCGCTCGGCAGCGTCCGTGCGGCGGACGCCGCGGCCTGACGTCAGCTCCCCGTCTTCCCGACCTGCTGCATCCACTTCAAGCCCTGCAGGTAGAGCAGGTTGCGGGGCCGCCGCACGATCTGGTTGTGGCGCATCGCGACCAGGAACTCCTCCGGCCCTTCGAAGGCGGGGATGCGGTTGATGGCGGTGCCGATGCCCTGCAGCACGTGCGCGTCCGACCCTGCCGACTGCACCAGGTTGTACTTGGTCGCGAATCGCAGGGCGTCGTCGTTGAACGAGTCGAACAGCAGCCGTGAGTTGTAGACCTCGAACACGTCGATCTCATCGAGGTGGCGGAGCAGCGTGGCGGAGTCCGGGATCGTGTGCAGGCGATCGAAGGGGTGGGGCATCAGCACCAGGCCGCCCTGTTGCTGGATCTCGGCGATGGTGTCGGCCATGCTCATGCCACGCTCGATCCGCTCGTGCAGGAACAGCCCGATCACCTCGCCCTGTGAGGTCTTCACCTCCTCGCCCACGATCACGGTGATCGGCTTGTCCAGGGCGGCTGCCTCGAGCGCACCCGAGATCTCGTTGTGGTCGGTGATCGCGATGGCGCCCAGGCCCTGCGCGATGCAGTGGTCGACCAGCGCCTCCGGGTCGGTGGCGCAGTCGTGCGAGTGGCTGGTGTGCATGTGCAGGTCGGCGTCGATCAGCACCGGCCGCGCCGGCGCGGTCTGGGGCCGTGTCCGGCGCCGCCGCAGCAGGCCGGAGTAGAGCGACTCCAGGCGCTCGGCCAGCGCCGCCGCGCCGCGTTGGCCGGCGGCCCGTGTGGCCTCGGCGGCCAGTTGCGCGCGCAGCTCGGGCTGCTCCAGCAGGCGGGCCAGCGCGGCGGCAGCCAGCGGCGGCTGGTCGGCTGCATAGCGCAGGCCGGGGCCGTCGTCGACCGAGACCACGACGGCGCCGCTGGCGCGGGCCTCCCAGGCCAGGAGCGGGTTCCCATCCGGCGCCGCCACGAACACGTCGGCGGCTTCCAGCAGCCGGGCTCGCTGCTCGTCTCGCTCCAGCCCTTCGGTGCGCACGCGCCCGCGCGCGCGCGGCGGCACGTAGGGCCGCATCGGCCTGCGGCCGCGCCGGTCCCAGGCCAGCGTCAGCTCCACGCCGGGCGTGTCGGCGACGGTGCGGATCAGGCTGCGTGCGACGCCGCGGCCCTCGCCCGTCCACTCGGCCACAACCCTGGTGCCGGTCTTGCCGGCGGGGGTGAAGATCGGAGAGATGGGGTCGGGCATGACCTCGTAGTCGCCCGGATAGAGCGTGGCGGCGAGCTCCGCCGCGCGCGTGCTGGCGGCGAGCAGCGCATCGATGCGCGACCCGTAGCGCTTGCGCCGGCCGCTGCGGATCGGATAGCTGAGCGCGCGCTCGGTCTCGGCGTGGAAGGTGGCCACGATCAGACCGCGGGTGTGGCGCAGCGCGGCGGTGGCCAGCCCCGGCACGGTCGGCTCGTGGGCGTGCACGATGTCGAAACTGCCCTCGCCCACCGCCAGCGCGACGTTGGCCGATGCCGCGATCGGCAGTCCGGCGCCGCGCCCGCGGCCCCGCGCCCCGCTGGGAACGGCCGGGCCGACGGCCACGGCCAGCGGCTCGGCGGGCAGCGCATGCAGCGCCTCCGCGTCGCCGGCCGCCAGCGAACGCAGCCGGCGCCGTCCGCTCCGCAGCGACTGGGAGGACGCGCTGGGAGCGAGCACCGTCACCCGGTGCCCGCGCCCGGCCAGTCCCGTCGCCTCGTTCCGCACGTACTCGGCCACCGGATGGCCGCCGGCAAGCGCGTAGGGCGAGACCAGGCAGATGTTCAGCGCGTCGGCCACGCCGGCCTCAGCCCTCGGCCGCGGCCTTCTCCTTGGTGCCCGACTTCTTGGGCGTGTACTTCTCGATGAACGTCTCGACCTGCGTGTGGCACTCGTCGTCGGGGTGCTGCACCGGGGGCGACTTCATGAAGTAGGCGGACGGCCACTCGAGCGCGCCGCCGATGCCGTTGTCGAGCGCCAGCTTGGCGCAGCGCACGGCGTCGATCACGATGCCCGCCGAGTTGGGGGAGTCGACCACCTCGAGCTTGAGCTCGATGTTGAGCGGCACGTCGCCGAACGAGCGGCCCTCGAGGCGGATGTAGGCCCACTTGCGATCCTCGAGCCAGGCGACGTGATCGGACGGGCCGATGTGGACGTTCTTGGCGCCGAGGTCGTGGTCGAGCTGCGAGGTGACCGCATTGGTCTTGGAGATCTTCTTGCTCTCGAGGCGCTCACGCTCGAGCATGTTCAGGAAGTCGGTGTTGCCGCCCACGTTAAGCTGGTGGGTGCGCTCCAGCAGCACGCCCCGCTCCTGGAACAGGCGCGCCAGCTTGCGGTGGACGATCGTGGCGCCGACCTGCGACTTGATGTCGTCGCCGACGATGGGCAGGCCCTTCTCCTCGAAGCGGCGCCGCCAGTAGGGCTCACGGGCGATGAACACGGGGATGCAGTTGACGAAGCCGCAGCCGGCCGCGAGCACCTGCTCGACGTACCACTTGGTCGCCTCCTCGGAGCCGACCGGCAGGTAGCTGACGACCACGTCGGTCTTGGTGTCCTGCAGGATCTTGACCACGTCGGCGGTCTCGCCGGGGGCCTTCGTGATCACCTGCGACAGGTACTTGCCGATGCCGTCGTGGGTCATGCCGCGGTACACGGGCACGTCCAGCTTGGGCACGTCGGAGAACTTGACGGTGTTGTTCTGGCCGCTGAAGATCGCCTGCGACAGATCCTTGCCGACCTTGTCGGCGTCGATGTCGAACGCGGCGCTGAACTCGATATCCGAGATGTGATAGCCACCCAGGTCGACGTGCATCAGGCCGGGCACGGTTTCCCCCGCCTTGGCGTTCTGGTAGTACTGGATGCCCTGGACGAACGACGAGGCGCAGTTGCCGACGCCGACGATGGCGACGCGCACCTTTCCGCTCGAGGCGCGATGTCCGTTTTGCGAGGCCGTTTCGGCCATAACCTATCCCTCCGATTTCGCGTTCAGTTGTGAGCGTACGTAGGCGATGCGCTGGACGACGGTGATCGACGTCAGTGCGGCCAGGATGTAGATCGCATAGGGCAGCACGCTGCCCACGCCGGCGAACGGCAGCACCACGGCCAGGAGCACGATCCGCTCGGCACGAGCCATCAGGCCGACGTCGCCCTTCAGGCCCAGCGCCTCGGCCTTGGCGCGGGTGTAGCTGACCAGGAACGACCCGACCAGTGCCACGAACACGCAGGCCAGGGCAAGGGTGTGTCCCTGGTCGGCCAGCACCAGGGCGATTGCACCCAGGATCACGCCCTCGCTCATGCGGTCGAGGGTCGAATCGAGGAAGCCGCCGAACGGGGTCATCTTGTCGTGCGCCCGCGCCAGCGCACCGTCGAGGGCGTCGATCACGGAGCCGGCCACGAACACCACGGTCGCCCACACCCAGTGCTGCTCGTAGATCAGCACGCCGGCGGCGACGTTCAGCAGAAAGCCAAAGGTGGTGAGCTGGTTGGGGGTGAGCGGGAGGCTGCGGAAGCTCTGCATGAAGCGCAGCGCGACGCTGCGCCCGCCGTTGGTATACCCGTCCTTGAGACGCGCGAGCGAGGTGGTCATCGCACGTACTATACCACGCGC
>Ga0075425_100000635_pt1 | contig 33225 bp, 28 predicted proteins | sample SoiMethybrSBSTD4_FD_75300 | JGI IMG/M metagenome (GOLD analysis project Ga0075425, IMG submission 75300) | Bulk soil microbial communities from a Populus tree surrounding site in Tennessee, USA - Soil MetaG P. TD hybrid SBSTD4 | ecosystem: Environmental > Terrestrial > Soil > Tree plantation... | reverse complement strand
ACGAATGTTGCACAAGACACGAACATCCCCTTCCCGATCGACATCGAGACAAAACGCATGCTGCGATTTTCCTTCACGTTCGTGGAGGTCGGCCTTCTTCAACAAATCATCGATGTTGAGACCAATGCTGTGATAGTGGGCCTTTGTGAGAGCCTCGATGTTGGAATTTTTAAAAACTTCATCGAGCGACACGGCGGCGCCGGCTGTCGGGAATTCCTGAAAGAATGGATCGCTGTACAACCACGGGTAATTCTGCGGATCGCTCACCCCGTATTTCTTTCTCAGGGTGGAGTCGAGCTCCGCCTTCATTTCGGTGAAAGCTTTCTCTGAGAGTTGCTCGAGGCGATCAAACAGGCGAAACACCCACTGCTCGTCCAGTTCCTGAAGCTCGAACATCATGGAGTAGTAATCCTGGTATCCGAGCTTCTGCGCTTCGCGGTTACGAATGCCGATCAGTTGAAGCAACTGCGATGCGACTTGTTCCCCGACTTGTTTCGACGCTTCCCAGGCAGCCCGGCGGCGTGAAATGTCTTTCTCATTGCGAAGAATGTCGCGCAGCTGGTTATCGGACGCCTTTGCTCCTTCAAAGTCCGCGCGAAAGGTATTGAAAACGTTTTCGATCTGAGTCTCTCGTTCCACGATGTCACGCAGGACGGACTCCTCAATCTGATTTGGAACGAAGGTGTCATGAATCAGCTTCAACTCACGGTCCTGGACTGGCTCGACGTGCACACCTGATGCTTTCCACGAGCGAAGCTTTTGAAAGTCTTCACGATTGTTGTAGACCTTCAGGTATTTCTCCTTCGCCGCCACGAGCGCCGTCTCGTTATCTGCGTTGCCCGAGAGCGATAGAGTCCAAAACTTCAGACTGTAATCCTTATATAAAGGTGCGACGGTAGCCTCGTGCTGCCGGATGAATTCGCCGATTTCCGCAGTCATGAACGCTCCGTTCAGCTTACGAGATCGTAAACTTTTCTTTCGTAGATCCGCTTGCCGAGTTCCTGAAGCGTTTCCATGTGCAGCGGATGTTTCTGATAGGTGTACAGGTCAGCTTCGGTCTCAAAGTCGGTGCTTAAGCCCCACGTAAAATCTGTGGCGAGCCGTTCCTTGTACCATTCCTCGTAGGGAACCAGCTGCTTCCCGATCGCGAAGTTTTTGGCCTGAGGAATCTTTGCGACGGCGTCGCGGATGAGATTGAAAACCCATTCCCGGTCGGCATCCGTAACTTCGGGCTTAAGTTTGAAAAACACGATGTGACGAATCATTCGAACTCCTATTCTTCCTCTTCTCTCAATTTCGCCAGGACCGAAAAATCTTCGAGCGTCGTTGTGTCGCCCACTGTCGCCTGGCCGGAGGCAAGATCGCGCAGCAGGCGCCTCATGATTTTTCCGCTGCGTGTTTTCGGGAGAGCATCGGTAAAACGAATCTCATCGGGCTTGGCAAAACTTCCAATGGATTTTCCGACATGCGATTTCAGTTCGTCTTTCAGTGCGGGCTTTGCTTGATTCCCTGCAGCGAGGGTAACGAATGCAACGATTCCCTGGCCTTTCATTTCGTCGGGCCTTCCAACGACCGCGGCTTCGGCGACAGTCGGGTGGCTCACCAGGGCGCTCTCGACTTCCATGGTTCCAATACGATGTCCGGAAACGTTGATAACGTCATCGATACGACCCATGATCCAGAAATAACCGTCTTCGTCACGGCGCGCGCCGTCGCCGGTGAAGTACATCCCCGGGATCTCGCTCCAGTATTGCTTCAGGTAGCGCTCGGGATCTCCGTAGATCGTGCGCAACATGGAAGGCCAGGGTTTCTTCACGACGAGGAACCCACCCTGGTTCGCTCCAACCGACTTTCCGTGTCTGTCGACAACGTCGGCCGCAATGCCGGGCAATGGAAGGGTTCCCGATCCAGGTTTGGTCGGAACGCCACCCGGAACGGGCGCAATCATGATTGCTCCCGTTTCCGTCTGCCACCACGTGTCGACGATCGGACAACGATCGTGACCAATATTCTTTCGATACCACATCCACGCTTCAGGATTGATCGGTTCGCCCACAGTGCCTAAGAGCCGCAGACTTGACAGGTCATGCTTGGCCGGAAATTCGTCTCCCCACTTGATGAATGCGCGAATTGCCGTCGGCGCCGTATAAAAGATGTTCACCTTGTACTTCTCGACGATCGACCACAGACGATCGGGTCCCGGATAATTCGGCGCACCTTCATACATGAGACTTGTCGCACCGTTAGCGAGCGGTCCATAGACGATATAGCTATGGCCGGTAACCCATCCGATGTCGGCGGTGCAGAAATAGGTGTCTTCTTCCTTTAGATCGAATACCCACTTCGACGTGATGTACGTGCCTGTCATGTAACCACCGGTCGTGTGGACCACACCTTTCGGCTTGCCGGTCGTTCCGCTCGTATAGAGCATGAACAGTGGATGTTCCGAATCGAGTTCTGCAGCAGGAAACACGTCGGAGGAATTTGCGGTCAGGTCGTGCCACCAGAGATCACGATTTGAGGTCATGTGCACCGATTCGCCGGTGCGTTTATAGACGATGACCTTTTCGACGGATGGAGTACCGTGAAGCGCATCGTCGACATTCTTCTTCAGCGGCACGATCCCGCCGCGACGATAGCCCCCGTCTGCGGTAATGACAATTTTCGACTGCGAGTCATTGATGCGGTCGCGCACGGCCTCCGCACTGAAGCCGCCGAAAATGACGTTGTGCGTCACGCCCATTCGCGCGCAAGCAAGCATGGCTATCGCGAGTTCCGGAACCATTCCCATGTAGATCGTGGCCCGGTCGCCCGCTTTCAGGCCCAGCGATTCGAGGACATTGGCGAAGCGGCACACTTCGCGATGCAACATCTGGTAGCTCAGCGCACGTACGTCGCCCGGTTCACCTTCCCAGAGGATGGCGACTTTGTTTTTTCGTGGACCGGCAAGGTGACGGTCGATGCAGTTATACGAAATGTTCGTTTTGCCGCCGACAAACCATTTGGCGAATGGCGTGTCCCACTCGAGAACCTTCTTCCACGGCTGGAACCAATGAAGTTCCGAAGCGATCTCGGCCCAGTAACCTTCAGGGTCTTCGGCAGCTCGCTTGCGAATCGCGTCGTACGCATCCGGGCTGGTGATGTGAGCGTTCTTCGAAAATTCTGAACTCGGTGGGAATACCCGTTGTTCTTTCAACAGGGATTCGATATTGGTTTCAGCCATCGCATTTCCTAACGGAAACGCGGGCTAAAGCCCGCGACTACGAGTTGGCTCCCACGTTCCGGCAAGCACGTAGTCGCGGGCTTTAGCCCGCGTTTAACTCTTAAAAAGGTTACTTCGACTTTCCGTAATGTTCGTAGTTCAGCTGAATGTAGTTCTGCCACTGCTCCGGGACATTGTCTTCAGGGAAGATGGCAGTGACCGGACAGGCCGGCTCGCACGCACCACAATCGATGCATTCTTCCGGGTGGATGTAGAGCATCGTCGCTGGTTCGAATTCTGGTTCGTCTTTCTTCGGATGGATGCAATCCACCGGGCAAGCGTCAACGCACGCAGTGTCCTTAGTGCCGACGCAAGGTTCGCAAATGATGTATGTCATAGACTCTCCTTGTGGTCTGTTAATGCCGGACTGCAGAAACCAAACAAAAATTATACATTCGACTTTAGTGAAATCAACCCTTCGCCACTGCTGTTGTCGGAAGCATTCGCTTGAGAACCTTCCCGGTCGGCGTCCGCGGTAAATCGGCAACGATCTCAAAATACTTGGGGATTTTGTAATTCGCGAGTTTCTCGCGGCAAAAAGTCCGCAGCTCCCGGTCATCGAGTGTCGTGTTTTCCCGCGCAATGACAAACGCCTTTGGAACCTCCCCCCGCACCTCATCTTTTACGCCGATTACCGCAACTTCCTTCACACCGGGGTGCAGGGCAAGAACTTCTTCTATTTCTCGAGGATAGATGTTTTCACCTGCCGAAATGATCAAATCCTTCTTGCGGCCGGTGATAGTTACATAACCGTCTGCGTCCAGCTTTCCGAGATCGCCGGTGTGAAGCCATCCCTCGGTAATCGTTTTCTGGGTTTCTTCCGGCAAACGATGATAGCCGTGCATCACATTGCGGCCTCGAACCATGATTTCGCCGATCTCGCCGGTCGGGAGCACACGTTTCTGATCATCCCAGATGGCCACTTCGACACCCGGCAGGGACCTGCCGATTGTTCCGAGTTTCCGCGCACCGGGCGTATTCAACGTGACGACGGGCGCAGCTTCGGTCTGTCCGTAGCCTTCAAAGATGGGAACACCAAATCGTTTCTCGAACGCTTCCGCGACCGCCAACGGCAAGGGCTCGCCGCCCGAAATCGGAAAACGAACCGAGGACACGTCGAAAGGTCCTTCCGTTCCTGCCAGCACGCGGTACATCGAAGGAATTGCCAGGAATACGCTGATGCGATGTTCCTGGATCAATCCCAAGACTTTCGCGGGCTGGAACCGATCGACGAGAACCATCTTGCTGCCGTTCAGCAATGGGAGCAAAAACGTGCCGGTAATCGCATACGTATGGAAAAGCGGAAGCAGGCATAAAAAAGTGTCGCGATGATCGAAATCGCCGGCGCGCTGGCACGATTCAACATTCGCCAGCAGGTTGTCGTGCGTCAATACCACTCCTTTCGGTCGTCCTGTCGTCCCTGAGGTGTAGAGATAGAGAGCCGGTTTCGCGCGTTCCGCTGCAGTTGCTTCTGACGCCGCCGACATGAAGGCCGGATCGTCGGCCATGAGGATGACTCCGTTTTCTCCGAAGAGAGGTTTCACACCGGCGAGAGCCTGTGCAAAAAACTGCGACGATATGAGCGCGGACATCCCGGAATCTTTGATGATGAATCCGAGTTCAGCGGGTGGAAGAAGATAATTCAAGGGAACCGCTGTTTTGCCTGCCTTCCAGACCGCAAGCATCGTCGCTATGTACTTTTGCGAATTGAGAAGAAGGACGCCGACCGTGTCGCCTTTAACGCTCGCTTGCAACAACGCTGCGATGCGATCCACCTCATCCGCAAGTTCTGAGAAAGTCCATCGATTCGCGTCTTCGATCACAGCTAAACGTGAGCTGTTGTCGGCAACAGCTCGATCAAAAATTTCCGGGAGGTAAGACATAAGGCGGGAAGTATACCAAAGCAGACAGGAACGGATCAGCCGGGGATTGCACGGATTACGCGGATTGGATCTGCGTAATCCGTGCAATCCCCGGCTTATTTCAGTGCTACCGGGCTGAGAGTCTTATCGACTTCGATATTGTTCTTCTTCAGCGTCATCCCCATCGCGCGATCCGCATCAACGAGCGCTTTGGTGTAATTGACCAAGGCCTGGATCTCGTTGGTTTGCGACTGCGCGACATTCCGCTGCTCTTCGAGGACGAACCGGATCGTCGAAGCGCCCAGATCGAACTTCTTCTGTTCGGCTTCGAGCCGGCGCTCCGCGAGTTCCCGTGCTGTCTGCGCTGTCTCGATGCGGGCTTTGTTCATTTCAACCTGAGTTATGGCATTTCGGACTTCCAGCGCAATCTGCTGCGCCTGGGCGTTCAGGCGATTTTCGGCGAGCCGCTTATCCGTTGTCGCCCGGGCGTTATCCCCGCGTGCGCCTTTATTTCGGAGAGGAATCAGAATCGAAATGCCCGCCGAATAGCCAGTGTAGTTGTAACCGAACAGCTGTCCGAAGGTGTCACCCAATCCGCCGTTTGCAACCGAAATGATCGGCGCGGTCGGACCGAATCCATTCCGCAGCGTCTCCCTTCCGCCGACTCCGTTCTGGTTGTACGCGGCAACAACATCAATGTTGGGCAGCAGCTGATTTTTTGTGTACGCAAGGTCAATGTTCTTGTTGTCGAGGTTCAGCTGGAGTTGTCGCATTTCCGGACGGTTTTCCAGAGCGATCCGAATGGCTTCCGCGACGGGCGGCACATCCATTGGTCCCGGCTGACGAGCGCCCTGGCTCGGATTCAACGTGGCGAGAACCAGACCTGGATCCTGCTGAGCTGTGATGAACTTCTTGACGACATCACCCGTCTGCGCCTGGGTGAACGTTGCAACGACCATCTGTTCCTTGCGATTGGCCAGTTCCGACTGTGCCTGCACAAGATCGATCGGTGCAAGCGTACCAATACGCACCTGAATCTCGTTATCGGACAGCGTCTTTTGCGCCAGATCCATCGATCGTTGTTTCACTTTCACATCTTCACCGCTAAACACCAGATCCCAATACGTTCGCTGCGCTTGTGCGACCAGATCGATCAACTGCATCTCGAATTGCGTCTCCGAGATCTTCTGATTGTTCTGGGCAACGCGAATCTGACGCTCGTTCACGGAACGGCCGTAGTCGCGCAGCAGATGCTGGCTGAGCGTATAACGGATGTTGCCAACCCATGAAGGATTGAACGTGCTGAAGGCGTTGTTCGACGAGCTACGGTTCAGCGAAAAATCGACGGTCAGATCGGTGCCGGTCGGTAATGTCTGCAGATAACCGACACTGTACGACCCGGTCAGAACGCTGAGCGAAGGAGCACCCGTCAACTGCGACGTCGCCGGCTGCGTGTTTCGATTGACGGTTGTTTGCAATCGCAACGTCGGCTCGAACGGACGGTAGAACGTCTCGATCAAGTACTCCGCCGACAGGGGATTGAGCCGGTTCACGCTGATATCAAGGTTATTCTCCAACATCAACTGAACAACATCATTGACCGTTAACGGCAGCATCCCATTCTGGATACGTGCGGCCAGTACCTGCGCAGAGGACGCCGGGGCACTGGGCAGGTTGATCGGCGCAGGCCGGTAACGACTCAAGAATTGCTCGACGAAGTTGGTTGCAGCGTGAGCCGGCGTCGTGATGCAAAAAACAACCAGCAGAACAAACACAATCGAAATCGTCTTCTTCATTCGAAACTCCAAATGTTATTCGTCAGGGAAATTAGTAGTCTCTCCCCGAATTTCCTCTCATTCGTAACGCAGCGCTTCAATGGGGTCCAAAGCTGCTGCCTTGTGGGCCGGATAGTAACCGAAGAAAATGCCAATGCCCGTAGCAAAAGCAAACGAAACAAGTACCGAGAGACCGGAAACAAGAGTCGGCCAGCCGAGCACACGAGAGACGACAGCGGCCAGCGTTCCTCCGATGAGCACACCGATCAAACCTCCCATCAAACTAAGAACCAGCGATTCGGTAAGAAATTGCAGACGCACGTAGCTCGGCCTGGCACCGACCGCCATGCGGATGCCGATTTCGCGGGTTCGCTCGGTGACAGACACCAGCATGATATTCATGATTCCGATGCCTCCGACGATGAGCGAAATCGCTGCAATACTCCCCAACAACAGCGTCATCACCGTGGACATCGTTTGAAATGTCTGTGCCGCGTCGGACATGTTGCGCACGGTGAAATCATCGGCCTGTCCCGGCGCGATCTTGTGACGCTGGCGCAAGAGATCGATGATCTGCCGCTGCGTAACCGAAGAGGCCTCCTGGCTTACGGAAGAAACCATCGCCTGACCTATCGATGGTATCTGCTGGCCCAGCAGTTTGCGCTGGACGGTAGTGTACGGCATTACGGCCGTGTCATCCTGGTCCTGGCCGACCATCGATTGTCCCTTTGCCGAAAGAACGCCGACGACACGAAACGGGAGATTCCGAACCCGGATCGTCTGACCAACCGGATCCAAACCCGGAAAAAGTTTGTCGGCTACAGTTTTTCCAAGAACGATGACGCGCGACGCAGAACGGACATCGGCATCAGTGAAGAACTCGCCCTGCTCGATAGACCAGTTTCGAATTTTGGGAAACTTTTCGTTCGAGCCGGAGATCTGAACGAACCAGTTTTGATTTCCGAAGACAAGCTGTCCCGAAGCTCGCATCATGGGGGACGCAGCCGCAATCGTGGGAATTTCGCGCTCCATCGCGAAGACGTCTTCGTCTGTCAGGGTGTTGGCGGCTCCGAGACCCATGCTGGCACCGCCGAACGTCATCGTGCCGGGCATGATGAACATCATGTTCGTGCCCATGCTGCTCATGGAATCGAGGACCATGGTTTGCGCGCCCTGGCCAATCGACACCAGCACAATCACTGCGCCTACACCAATGATGATGCCGAGCATCGTCAGTGCAGTGCGCAGCTTGTTCCGATTGAGCGCCCGTATGGCGACCTTGATGATGGCAGCAAGATTCATGCGTCGTCCTCGTCAGCGTCGACCGGCAGTTGCTTCAGGATCTCTCTTGCATCTTTGCGATTTTGGACCTGAACATCGCTGTGAATGCGGCCATCCCGAAACTGAATAATGCGGCCGGCATAATTAGCAATGTCCGGTTCATGCGTTACAACAATAATCGTGAGATTCCGTTCACGATTCAGCCGCTGAAAGATTTCCATCACTTCAACCGAAGTGCGCGTATCCAGCGCACCCGTCGGTTCGTCAGCAAGAATGATCGATGGATTGTTGACCAGTGCCCGCGCCAGAGCAACACGCTGCTGTTGGCCGCCTGAAAGCTGATTCGGCATGTTTCGCTCGCGATCCGCCAAACCGACTTCGGCAAGGGTCTGCCGTGCTCTTCGGACGCGCTCCGCTGCGCCGACCCCCGCATAAACGAGCGGAAGTTCGACGTTCTCGATTGCAGACGTCCTCGGAACCAGATTGAAACTCTGGAACACGAAGCCCACGCGTTTGTTGCGAATGTCCGCAAGACCGGCCTTATCGATCCTGGAGACATCAATGCCTTCGAGAAGGTATTGCCCCTTCGTCGGGCGGTCGAGACAACCGATGATGTTCATCATCGTGGACTTTCCCGACCCGGAAGGACCCATGATGGCGACAAATTCGCCGCGCTGAATGTCGAGGGATACACCCCGAAGCGCGTGAACTTCAAAGTCGCCCATCTGGTACGTCTTGTGAACGCGCTCGAGGTGAATGACGGCGCTACGGGCCGCCTCGACCGCCACCGCCCCTCCCGCCGCCACCAAAACCGAATGGTCCAAAACCGCCTCCTGTCTGGGGAGCCACATTGGCTCCCTGCGTACTGTCTCCGATGATCACCGCTTCGCCCAGCTTCAAGTCGCCGGACACCACTTCAGTCGCGCTGCCATCGGTGATTCCAACGACAACATTCTTTGGTTGTGGATTGCGCTGCGCATCGAGCGCGAATACGACGCCGGGCCGTTGCACCGTCCGCTTCGGCGGGACGAATTTGATCTTCTGCGACGGATCCCACTTCTGGCCAGGAGCAAGCCCCGCCCGGCCGCCATTTTGTGCCGGCGGGGCCGCCGGCCCACTGGTATCGTCAACCGTCGTCGTCATTCGCCGTTCGGCTCGGAATTCTTCGCTGCGCCTGCCGGGCGGCGTATATCGCAACGCGGCATTGGGTACCTTGAGAACGTTCTCGCGTTGGTCGACGGTGATCGTAATGTTCGCAGTCATCCCCGGCTTTAATTTCAATTGAGGATTATCGATGTACAAAATCACGCTGTACGTCACGACGTTCTGCACGGTCTGGGGATTGAGCCGGATTTCCGAGATGCGCGCCTGAAACAGATCGTTCGGATACGCATCCACAGTGAACTTCACGTCCGCCTGATCGGAGATGTTTCCAATATCGGCCTCATCGATGTTGGCGTTGACCTGCATGTGCGAAAGATCATTCGCGATCGAAAACAAAATCGGAGACTGCAGACTGGCGGCGATCGTCTGCCCGACATCGACATTGCGCGAAATGACCACGCCATCAACGGGCGAATAAATATTGCAGTAGCCGAGGTTCAGCTCCGCTCGATTCAGATCCGCCACAGCCTGCTGCAGCTGTGCCTTCATCTGCTCCAGTTGAGCCGCGGTTGCATTGCTTTGCGCCTCGCTCTGGGCGACGGCGGCCTGTGCCTGCTCGTACTTGGCTACAGCCGAATCCGCATTGGCCTTCGCATTGTCGTAATCATTTTTCGAGACAACACCTTCCTTGGAGAGTTCCGATGAGCGCTGGAACAATGTCGCTGTGTTGTCGCGCGCAACCCGTGCGGCTTCGAGATTGGCTTTGGAACTCAGAAGGTTAGCCGCCTGAGTCTTCAGCTCCGCTTCTGCGCTGCGAACGCGCGCCTGGGCAGCGGCGACACTGGCCCGCGCGTTTTCGGCCTGTGCCTGAAAATTCCGTGCGTCGAGTCTCGCCAGAAGCTGGCCGCGTTTCACCATGGAGTTGTAGTCGGCATAGAGCTCTTCGACCTGGCCGGAAACCTGGCTGCCCACCTGGACAGTGACAAGTGTCTGTACAACCCCCGTCGCGTTCACCACATTGCGAAGCGGACCGCGGTCTATTGCCGCCATGAAGTACTGGTTATTCGCGGCCTTTTGCTTCCTCGCAGAAAAGACTAGGGCGACGGCGATGACCAATATTACGAGAACGGCGACCGTTACTTTGCGATTGAATAATTTGCTCATCGGCTGGAAATCCCGGATAGGAAAATTGAGACAAACGTTCGCACCACCTCGTCGCGATCGTGAGGGTGAGTTTTCTTGAGCCCGAAAACCTCCTGCCACAACACAAAGCTGGCAAACATGCCAAAAAATGCTCGCGCGGCCAGTAGAGGATCCATCGACCGGAAGGCGCCTTCATCGATTCGGCGCTGGATGTACTTCGCCAATGGATTTCGGACAGTCATGATTGTCACAAACATTTCCGAGAGTTCGTGGCCCTCGAGCGCACTGAAAAGAAGAAGTCGCATGAAGGAAGAATCCCGCTCGTGCCTCTCCAGGAATGTTCGACCGATGGTTTCAAAAAATGTGGCGTCATCGTTGCCGCCCGCCAGTTTTTCGATCTCTTCCCGCCGAACGTCGCCGGCCTCACCGGCCTTGTGCTGTAGGATCGCGCTGTACAGCGCCTCCTTGCTGTCGAAATGACGGAAAATGATCGCTTCGTTCACCCCAGCCTGATACGCAAGATCCCGCGTCGTGGTTCCCCGAAACCCCTTTTTGGAGAACAGCTCCATCGCTGCCATCAAAATGTCCTGCTTTCGGTCCTGTCGCATAAGTAAGTACTTACTTACACTGGCAACCGATTGAATTCAAGGACAAAATTGGGAAATGAAGTTATCTATCTGAGATAGGCGGGTGATAGATCAGCTGGATCAGCAGCCCGTCGGGATCATGGAAATAGAAGGAACGGGCGCCGTCGCGGTGAGTCTTGGGTTCGGCTGCCAGCGGAATACCGAGCTTCCGGAGCCGTTCCGCCCACTGATCGACATCGTCGAGACGGCGGACGACAAAGCCGATATGATGAACGGTCTGCACGGGTCCGGGCTGCTGTCCGGGTGGCAACTGGTGAAGAGCCAGATTGTCCTCGCCGGACGTGAGGTACGCGTTCTCGGGATCGGGCATCCACTCCAGGGTCATGCCCAGAACCTTCGAATAGAATTCGAGGGATTTTTGAACGTTTCTGACATTCAAGGCCACATGACGAATGCCCAAAATGCTAAGCTCCATTGACTAAAGGTCGCATGAAAAATACAATGTTTTCTTCGCGAAAAACATGATTTTGTATGATTAGTCCGAAGGTTAGGAAACCTGTCTCGCTCCAGCAGATCAACTCCTGGCGAATGCATCGCCAATTTCTGGATCATCCTTTTCCGTCAAAAGATATTCTTGATCTGATCCATGCGATCGGATGGGTTTACTCTCCCGGATGCTCCACGCCGTACCTGGCGTGCTGGGCACGTATGGGATCATTCAAAGCCGAAGACTTGAACCGGCTTGTATTCGAGGATCGCCGTCTCGTGCAACTCGAAACACTACGCGGCTGTACGATGCTCGTTCCGAAAAGTCAGGCATCAATTGCGCTGAAGATCCGGACCAGAACGTTCACCGAGCTCAGTAAGCAGGCACGGCAGCAAATGCCGATCTCCGAGCCCGATATGGAGCGGCTGAAGCTGGCAGTGCTGAAAGGTCTGCAAAACGGACCGCGAACGCCCGAGCACATCCGCACGGTTGTTCCTTCACCGCTTGTCAAAGATTTCGGGCCCGATCTCAAACGCATTGGTCTAACGAACAGCCTGACGCTTGCAATCAATTTGTTGAAGGAAGAGGGAAAGCTGATCAAGCAGCAGGCGAAGAGAAGATTGGACGTTACAGAATATTCGCTGGCGTTGACCTCAAGCGTTCTTCCCAATGCGGATCCGTTCAATCTGCGCATGGAAGACGCGTGCGCACAACTTGCGACTCAGTATTTCAGGGCCGAGGCGCCTGCGCGCGTAAAAGATTTCGCGTGGTGGGCCGGCATCAATGTGACGGATGCGATCAAGGGTGCGGGCGAGGTAAAACCGAAGTTGGTGCCGATTCAAGTTGAGTGGACGAAGGACGAATACCTCATTGGTGAAGCCGATCTTGACGCATTTCTGAGCTTTGAACCGCAGGAATCCGCGATCAATTTCATTCCATATCGTGACACTTACCTGAAAGGCCAGCGCGAAGTCGTTGATCGTTTCGTTCCGGCTGAACACGCCGACAAGCCTTTCTCGAGGTGGAAGGGCAAGTTGATCAACGATCCTCTCGCCACGATCATACAGGACGGGCGCGTGATCGGCGTGTGGGAATGGAACGAGGATGAAGAAGAAGTCGATCTTCTTCTGTTTGATTCTTCGATTTCGAAAGCGGCGATGAAAGTAATCCGCAAGCGGGGCGACGAACTCGCAGCATTCATCCGCAATAATCTCGGTGATGTTCGACTGCAGGGCCTCGACTACGGTCCGCATCAAATGACCGGTATCCACGATCTCAAAGCATTCTGGGGTAAAGGAACGCACGTCGATATCCGGGTGTGAAAATAGATCCTCTCGAAGCTCAGTACTGGTGGCGCAGGAACGAACCGGCTGGTGCACTCCTCAATAAATTGATGATCCTGTTCATCGTGGTGCCGATCGGCCTGGTGATGAAGAAGTTTTACGTCCTGAGCTTTATTGTCTTCTCGTTCATGGTGCCGTACGGCCTGTTTCTTCGACACCTTGCCGTGCGGGCTGTCCAGCGCTCGCTTGAGCTTCATCCTGAAAAGAGCGAAGAATTCCAGCAGGAAGGCATCATTTCTGACTAAAATCTAGGCAGTCAACTCGGAGAAACCCCGTGGAAAGAAGGCATCATCCCATTGCTGCGCTGCTCGCGCTGATTCTTGGCGTCTCGACGCTTTACGTGAATTCGGCGCCCGCGCCGATTGCGGATCTGTCGGCGTCGACGTACCTGCAGTACGTGACGTACCTGTCGAGAGACGAAATGAAGGGCCGCGGAAACGGCTCACCCGAACTGGTGCAGGCGGGCGACTACATCGCATCCCAGTTCAAAGCGGCCGGTCTTCAACCGATGGGCGACAACGGAACGTATTTTCAGTCGCTCGAAATCACGACCGGAACAGAGTTCGGCCCGAACAATCAGCTGACGGTCAACGGCAGGGCGCTCAAGCTGAATGACGACTACGTACCCATCGCCTTCTCGAATTCAGCACGCGTTACGGGCCCCGTCGTTTTTGCGGGTTATGGAATTACAGCTCCGGAGCTCAAATACGACGATTACCAGGGAATTGACGCAAGAAACAAAATCGTTGTCGTGCTTCGCCATGAACCTCAGGAACTCGATGAGCACAGTGTTTTCGATGGTAAGAATTTCACTTCGCACGCAACGTTCGATCACAAAGCCGCAAACGCAAAACTGCATGGCGCCCTGGGAATTATTTTTATAACCGATCCCAACAACCATCGCCCGGATCAGGAAGAGGTCGGTACCGCCACACGCGGTGCACCGCCGGAGAACATCGGGATTCCTTCGGTTCATGCGAAACGTGAACCGTTCATTGCGATGTTCAACAGCAGTGGAAAAGATCTGGCGGCAATTCAGAAACAGATTGATGCAGATCTCAAGCCGGAGTCTTTTGATCTGCCGGCGGTCATGGTTGCAATCAGCACCGACATCGTGCGGGTTCGAAAACCTGTGCGGAATGTCATTGGAGCCCTGCCGGGATCCGATCCGGCACTGAAGAATGAGTGGGTTGTGGTCGGAGCACACTATGACCACCTCGGACTTGGCGACTCACACTCGCTCGCACCATCGCTCATAGGACAGATCCATCACGGCGCGGACGACAACGCTTCCGGAACCTCGGGGGTGATCGAACTGGCCGGAGTGGTATCCAGGGACAAGCCTGCGTTTAAGCGCTCTGTGCTCTTCATGACCTTTGCCGGAGAAGAACTGGGGCTTCTGGGATCGAACTATTTCGTGAATCACCCCACGATTCCTTTGGACAATGTCATGGGCATGATCAACCTGGATATGATCGGTCGCGTGACCAATGACCGGCTGTTTATCGAAGGCGTGGGAACTTCGCCGAAATTCAAGCCGTGGGTTGATGAATTCAACAAGTCTGTCGGGTTGAAGGTCGATTACTCTAACTCGGGATTTGGCGGCAGCGATCACATGTCGTTCAACATTAAGCGCATTCCCGTCATCTTTTTCTTTTCGGGACTGCACTCCGACTATCACAAACCATCGGACACGTACGACAAGATCAATGCTCCGGGCGCAATCAAAGTACTGACGCTCGTGTATATGACACTGCAGAAAATGGCGACGGATCCCCAGCGGCTTCAGTACACCGAAGTCAAAGAACCTCAACAGCAGGGCGGCGGTGGAGACGGCTATGGACCATATTTTGGATCGATTCCCGATTTCCGCGACGATCTCACCGGCGTCCTCTTTTCGGACGTGACCCCCAACAGTCCGGCCGCTAAAGCAGGCCTGCGGGCAGGCGATCTGCTCGTGGAATTCGACGGAAAGAAGATCGACAATCTGTACGATTTCACGTACGCGCTGCGTGCGAAAAAACCCGGCGACGTTGTTATGGTTGTTGTGAAGCGCAACGGTCAGGACGTGAAAACGACAGTAACTTTGGAAGCCAGAAAGTAACAGGTTTGAAAATGCGAATTACAATCATTGCACTGATCGTCGCGCTGGTGAGCGCGGCGTTGTACTTCTCCGCTCCGTTTCAGGTCGGTCAGGTCATCGCCCCGCACCCGAAGGAAGTACATCTCCGGAACATCCGCCAGTTGACGTTCGGAGGAGAAAACGCGGAAGCGTATTTCTCGATGGACAATAAGCAGATCACGTTTCAATCCACCCGCTCACCGTACAAATGCGACCAGATTTTTACGATGAATCTCGATGGATCGAACGTGAAACTCATCAGCACGGGAATGGGTCGAACGACGTGCTCTTATTTCACGCCAGACGGCCAACGTATCATTTATGCTTCGACTCACCTTGGCGGTCCGGACTGTCCGCCGCCGGCAGATCGGTCTGAAGGTTATGTATGGCCGATTTATCGCACGTTCGACATCTTCTCCGTAAAAACGGACGGCACGGATCTGAAACGGCTCACTAATACGGACGGTTACGACGCCGAAGGCACGGTGTCACCTGACGGGAAGAAGATCGTTTTCACATCTGCCCGCGACGGCGACCTCGACATTTACGACATGAATATCGATGGCACGGGTGTGCGCCGGCTGACGAATGAGCTCGGTTACGATGGCGGTCCGTGGCACTCGCAGGACGGGCAGTGGATCGTGTGGCGCGCTAGCCGGCCGAAGACTCCGGATGAAGTGGCGAAGTACAAGGATCTATTTGCAAAGAATCTCGTGATGCCGGTAAAGCTTGAAATCATGTTGATGAAAGCCGACGGAACGCAGAAACGGCAGCTCACGTCGAATGGAGCAGCGAACTTTGCGCCGTATTTCCATCCGAACGGACGGCAGATCATATTTGCATCGAACGTAAACAATCCGAATCCGCGCAGTCCGAATTTCGATTTGTATCTCATCAACCGCGATGGGACCGGACTGGAACAAATCACCTTCGATGAGGGATTCGACGGCTTCCCAATGTTCACGAATGATGGCAAAAAACTGATTTGGGGATCGAACCGTCACGGAGCGAATCCGGAAAACACGAACGTCTTCATCGCCGACTGGGTGGATAAAGCATCTTCAAGTGACTAGGATTTTCGAGGATATCGATGCCAATTTTTGAATACCTGTGCAAAGACTGCGGCCGTCATTTCGAAACGATCGTGCCGAGATATGATTCGCCCGCCGACTGCATCCATTGCAACAGTGAGAACGTGGAAAAGCAGTTGTCGGTTTTTGCGGTTGCGGGCGGATCAAAAGAGCCGGAATCGTTCGACGCCGGTTGCGGCCGGTGCGGCGCGGCTCAGCCTGGAATGTGCGGGCTGCCGGATTAGAACGACACCGTAAAACCTGCTGATATTCCCCTCCTCCGGAGGAGGGGAATATCAGCATCCTCCGATACGTACTCGACTAAACGTTGAAGCGAACTCGTAGTCGCGGGCTTCAGCCCGCGTCTGTAGCCTGTAAAGCGGTGACGGCGCTGACATCGATGATGTCGTCCACCGAACAACCCCGCGAAAGGTCATTTGCAGGTTTAGCCAACCCCTGAAGAATCGGTCCAATCGCTCTCGCTCCCGCGAGACGCTCAGTAAGCTTGTAAGCGATATTCCCGGAATTGAGATCTGGAAAGATTAGTGTGTTTGCCCGGCCTTTGACGACACTGGTCGGCGCCTTCGATTGCGCAATCTCCGGAATCAGAGCGGCATCGGCCTGGAGTTCGCCATCGACAATCAATTCAGGCTTACGTGCTTTTACGGTTGCAACTGCTTCCCGAACCCGATCGAGCGACGGATGTGCTGCGCTTCCCTTTGTGGAAAATGAAAGAAATGCGACATGGGGCTCCGTGTTCAGAAAGATCTTAGCGTTGCCTGCAGCGTCAAGGGCAATGTCCGCGAGTTGAATCACCGTAGGAACGGGAACCACCGCACAATCCGCGAAAACGAGAGTCATCATCGGAAGCGCCATGAGGAAAAAACTCGACACGGTCGACGATTGCGGATGCAGTCCAATGCATTGAATCGCGGCTCGTACCGTGTCGGCCGTTGTCGTCGCCGCGCCACCGACGAAACCATCCGCGTCGCCTGCGCTAACCATTGCGGCGGCGAAATACATGGGATTCTCGAGGCGCCTCTGGGCCTCAACCTCCGTAACACCGCGCGATTTCCAGTTCGGCAGAAGCGACTTGGCGTAACGGTCGCTGAGTTGTCGCGACCGCGGGTCGATAACCTCAACGTGCGAGAGTTGAATCCCGATCTCCCGCGCCTTCTTTTCGACCTGATCTGGAGGGCCGACCAGGACAGGACGGACCATGCGTGCGGCAACCATCCGGGCAGCGGCGCGCAGAACGCGTGGATCGGTAGCCTCCGGGTAGACGATCCTCTTGGGATTCTTTGCGGCCCGCTCGCGAAGATCCTGAATGAGGTCAGACATTGACGCGGTCGCGCTTCTTTTTGATTTCGATTCCGTGGCGTTTGATCTTCTGGTTGAGCGTAGAAAGCGGAATCCGGAAGTTATCGGCAGCTTCGGTCTGGCTCCATCCGGTCTGCTCGAGCATTTCGATAATGACTCGTCGTTCAAACGCGTCGGTCACTTCGAACAGTGAGATATCTTTGCTCAACGGAAACGACGATAACGTTGCAAACCTCGAAGACGGAGAAGCGACGTTCTCGGGCAGCAGATTGCGGCCGATGATTTCGTCCTGCGCCAGCACCACAGCCCGCTCGACGACATTTTCGAGCTCGCGGACATTGCCCGGCCAGTGGTAGTCCATCAGGACTTTGAGGGCTTCAGAACTGAAGCGGTACGGCGGTTTTCCATTTTCCTCGCAGTACTTCTTCGTGAAAAACTCCACGAGCGCGGGGATGTCTTCCTTCCTCTCGCGCAGAGGAGGCAGCTGAATATTGATGACGTTCAAACGGTAATAAAGATCTTCACGGAACCTGCCCTCTTCGACGAGCCGCTTCAAATCGACATTGGTGGCTGCAATGATCCTTGCATCAACCTTGATCGTTTCGATGCCACCAAGGCGCATGAACTCTTTCTCCTGGATCACACGCAGCAGCTTCGCCTGCGTCTCGGCCCCAATCGTTCCGATCTCGTCGAAAAAGATCGTGCCCTGGTCCGCGACTTCGAACAGTCCTTTCTTTGCGGAGATCGCACTGGTGAAAGCGCCGCGGACGTGACCAAAGAGCGTGCTTTCGAGCAGATCGACCGGCATGCTGCCGCTGTTCACGGGAACGAACGTCCTGTCTGCCCTATGGCTCTTGAGGTGAATGGCCTTAGCGATCAGCTCCTTCCCGGTGCCGCTCTCGCCTTGAATGAGGACTGTGCTCCGGCTTACGGCGACCTGCGTGACGAGGTCGAGGACGTTTAGAATCTTTTCGCTCTTGCCGATGATGTTCGCGTAACCGAAGCGCTCTTTGAGTGCGCGACGCAGTTGGAGGTTTTCGCTCATCAGCTGCCGCTGTTTGATGGCATTACCGACAACGACAAGCAGCTTTTCATTATTCCAGGGCTTGGCGATGTAATCGAATGAACCTTCTTTAATGGCAGTGACTGCAGTTTCAAGAGCTCCGATAGCAGTAATAATGACGACGGGCAATGTGGGATCTATGCGCTTGATGTCCTTTTGAACTTCCATCCCGGACTTTCCGGGCAACATGAGATCGAGCAGTACAACATCATAGGAGTTGTCTTCGATTTTCTTGAGACCTTCCTCACCATCTCCAGCCGTTGCGGTGGAGATGCCTTCGGAATTCAACAGCAGATCGATGCTTTCTCTGATTTCCTCCTCATCATCAATGATGAGGACTGATCCTTTTCGTCTAGACATTGACAGGTTTCCTAACTAGAGGGAGTTCTAACTTGAATGTTGTTCCCAGGCCCGGCTTGCTCTCGACGGAGATGTTGCCGCCGTGCTCCTGGACGATTCCGTAGCTTACCGAAAGGCCCAGGCCGGTCCCCTTGCCGGCCGCCTTCGTCGTGAAAAACGGATCATAGATCTTTTTGATGTTCTCGCGGCTAATGCCGACACCTGTGTCCTGAACAAGGATTTCAATTTTCGAATCTGCGGCCTCAGTACGTATCCGCAATTCGCCGCCGTCTGCCATCGCGTCGCGCGCATTCAGGAAAAGATTCAAAAACACCTGCTGAAGCTTGCCCGCATTGCCAAACGTGTTCGGGCAATCTGCGCTGAGGTCGCGCTCGACCCGGATCCTCGCACCTTTAAACTGATGTTCGAGCAGCGAGACTGTTTCGTTGATGGTCTGATGGATATCCACATCCCCGAATTCCGTCGCGTTCGTGCGCGAAAAGTTCAGGAGATTGTTCACGATCTCGGATGCGCGGAATGTCTGCTTCGTTATCTTTTCCAGAAGCTTGTACCGCTGATCCTCAGGGCCGATTTCCTTTCGCAGCATCTGGGAGTAGCTGGAAATTACAGCAAGTGGCGTATTCATTTCGTGCGCAACGCCCGCGGCCAGAAGGCCGATAGATGTGAGCTTTTCGTTCTGGACAAGCTGGTCTTCGAGGCGAATTCGGTCTGTGATGTTGTCGATGATGATGAGAGTTCCCCGCGTGTTTCCCTCTTTGTCCATAAGGGATGTCGCGGAGAAGTTCACAGTCAGGCCATTCCACAGCTGTTTGTACAGATGTCTTATTTCGGCAAGCCGTCCGAGCAACTGCAACGGGATGACTTCTTCGATGCGGCGGCCGACTGTCTCGCTGCGGCGGCGGCCGGTGAATGCTTCGAGCGCCTTGTTCCAACCAACAATCCGACCCGCATCGTCCTCGACCACGACACCAACATTGATCGATTCGATAATGTTCTCGCTGAAGTCCTTCAGGCTTTGGTATTCGCCGGCCTTATGCTCGAGTGAGCGATACAGGCGCGCATTTTCGATCGCGATTCCGACATAGTCGGATACCGTTTCGAGCAACTCCAGATCTTCGCTCGTCAGGTAGTCGCCGTTCTGAGTTCTTCCAAGCGCGAGATAGGCAATCACGCGATCCTTGACCCGGCACGGAATAAAGTAGTTCAGATCATGCAGATCCGTTTCAAAGAAGAAATATGGCCGCTCGGTCGTGGTCTTCAGGAATGAAAAATCCGCGTTGTACGGAAAGATGATGCCGGTCGCGCGACGTGGCACGAAGCGGAGAGGATCGGTCGGGTCTTCGAGGAAGATTGCGGCGCGATTCACGAAGAGTGCCGCCACAAGCTGATTCAGGATCCGGTCCAGCATTCGTTCCAGATTCACCTCGGAACCCAGCGTACGGCCGAAGTCGATCAGTGTCTGCCGGACGTTATACCGATCGCGGTAAAAGAACTTATCGAGCCAGATCTGAAACTGATCCTTGATCGGCGCGAACAGAAGAGCCACAACGATTGTTGCTACGACGCGTGAGACGGTTCCGACCGGTTCGAATCCGGATCCAAGCAACTCGCCGACGAGGACCACGAACGTCACGTAAAGACCAATGATGCACGCCGTCGACAGCGTGTAGGTCACGCCGCGTTTGAAGATGATGTCCACATCCATCAACCGGTAGCGGTGAATGGCGTACCCAAAGGAAATCGGGATCAGCACCAGTGGAAATATGGCCAGGTCGACATAGTGCTCTGGAATCAAACCCGACAACCGCGGCACGGACTGCAGCAAGAAGTACGGCACGACAGCAAGGGCCGTCCCGCGGGTCACCCACTTCATTTGCTGCCGCAGTTCCGGAGTCTTGACGGTCTGATAGGTGCGAACGAGAACCGCGGCGCTAAGAACGAAGAAAAGCCCGAAATGGAAGTCCGCAAGATTGTCGAGAAAATCTCGAAGCAACAGCGGGGATGGCCGCACGCCGAGGATGCCGTACACGAAACCGAACCAACCCAGGAACAGGAGTGCCGCAGGCCCATAGATCGCATACATCAATTGGCGGCGCCGTTTCATCCAGGTGTTTCGGAGCGGAAACTCCAGGCAGAAATGCAGAAAGAGCGGCGGCAACAGCAGATATGCGCCGGTTTCGAACCAAAAGATCGTCCAGTCGAACTCGTTGAACTTGCCGGTGAAATGGAAAACGTAAAGAACAAATGAAGTGAGGCAGACGAAATAGAAGTGCAGCGCATGCGGTGCACGGGAGCGCTTGAGCAGAACAAAGATGCCGACCAAAAAGTATAGGAGCCCGATGATCTCGAGATACGTCTGCTGACGCAGTACGCGTTCGGGTTGGGGACCGACAACTACCTGCGCCTCGAAAACGGTCCCTCTTCGCTGAACGGTGTAGGTCGCCTTTGACCAGGCTCCCAATTCATACAGGATCTGGGTCACCTGACGGTCGTTCTGGATCGGCAGCCCGTTGATGGCTTGTAGGATGTCGCCCCGCAGAATGCCGGCTTTCACCGTGGGACCATCCGGAAGAATCAACCGAGCTTCGATACCTTCCGGCCCTTGGACCCATGACGCGCCATCGTCTGGCGGGATGTATCGCCGCTTCTGCTGGACATTGAGGCCACCGAGAATAAGGATCCCGAGCGTCAGAAGGACGGTGACGATGTATTTAAAGGAGAAGATCTTCCGCGCCATCAAGCTTCCATTGGGCAAACCATTGTCCAAAAAACAGTAATGATCTGCTTAAGCTTAGCAGTATCAACCCGAAAGACAATATGGAATATGGAAGTTCCGTACTAAAACTTGATGTTGATACCGCCCTTGACCAGACGCGGGTACTGCGCGATTTGAGTGTGCTGAGGACCGAAAGATTGTTCGAAGAGATTCCTCGCATCAACGATGGCCTGAAGCTTGGCCGGGAACATGCGCATTGTGGGCAGATTCTGGGCGATTGAAACACTCAAAGTCGGGTCGTTGTATTCCACCAATCTTTGATACGGATCGATACGGGAGGCGGAGAAATTGGATACCCAACGGTAAACCGCCGTAATTTCAGTCTGGGTTGCGTCCAGATCAGCCTTAAACCGGGCGGCCACCACATGGAACCGCTGCTGCTGAAGCTGGTTTCGAATCTCCTGGATTTCTACCGGATTCTTGATTCCGATACCCGTAGCCGTCGTATAACCCAAACCTGCTTCAAAGCCCCGGAATTTGCGATTCAAATGCATCCGGACCCCTTCCGAGGGATTACTCCGGGTATCTAGAATCAGGAGTCCCGGCCGGCCATTGGCGCTTCCGAAAAAGAGCGCCTGCGTCTCCATCTGATCGCGAAACGCGGCGACTGACAACTCGGTGCTGTCATTGAAGAAATGGTCGAATGCAGCTTCGTTATGCGAGTAACGCTCAAGTGTCGGAGGAACGTACACCGGACGATCAAAATATTCTTTTCCACGAATGGGATCGTCGGCCGTCGTCGGCGCCTGACTTGATGTACCGACGCTGATCGTGGTGCGCGCGACCGGAACCCATGAAATTCCAAACCGCGGGCGCAAATAGCTTTCCGCAGCGATCGCCTGGGCTCGCCCAACCTCGGCACCGTAATTGAACACGAGGTGGTCAGACCACTGGAAATCTTCGCCGTAACGAACCTGGACCTCTTTCAACGAATCCATTTGCAATGGATCGCCCAGTAACGCTCCCTGTTTGACGTTCAAACCCACCGTGGCCTTGTGGCCATCGGCCGGAACAAAGTCATACGTGGCGCCAAAGCCGCGAGGCTGATTCGGGGCCTCGGTATACTGCCCCGCCAGGGTGACCTTCGCGGTTGGATGCAGCGGCATCGTTACGGAAAACTGCGATCCTACACCGTCCGCAGTACCTGCCGATGTCTCCACGGATTTCGAATAAACCTGAAAATATCCGGAGTAGTTCGCAGGCTGGGATGACTTCGTCGATGCGTCTTCCGGAGTGGCGTCTTCGGCCCAACGGAGGATGGGCTGCGTGGAACGGGAACTCCGAAGAGTCCAGACAATGTCGTTCGCCTGTGCCGCATCGCGCGTCGTCGCGCGTCGGACGATATCCATAGCGTTCTGCAGGTTCACGGTCAATATGACGGAACCGCCTGCATTCAAGCGAATGCCCGCCCTATTGGCCGGAAGGAACCGAGGCATTGTGACCTTCACCGAATACTCGCCCGCAAACAGATTCACTACAGAGAACGAACCACGATTGTCAGTAAAGGAGATTCTCTCGGGAATGACGGGTGATGCAGCTGCAACAACGATCAAAGCTCCGACCAGCGGAGCGCCTGTCGAATCGTGGACCTGCCCGTGAATAGCCGCGAGATCGTTCGCCGCCATCGCCAGAATTGGGCAGGCAAGAACAACGACCAGTCCAAGAGCAATTTTTCGCATCGTTTCTCCGTTATCGGACCGCAAACTTTTGACTCGAAGCGATGATTTCTTTTGTCAGGTTATCGGTAACCTTCACTTGAACCGTGTACTCACCCGGTTCAAATTCCTTCAGCGGAACACTCTTTTCCAACGTCATCTGTGCCGCCGCGCTCGAAATCTCGTTTGCCTGTTCGACGGTTCTTTTAACTTCCTGGCCATTCCGGCTGATCAATGTCTCAACCGTTGCGGAAGGTTTATGGCTACCTTCATCGAGTTTCAGGTTGTACACCTGGAACCAGAGATTCAGATTACGCTCGCGCTTGAATTCCTCCTTGACGTTCGGACGAACTTTGGAACTTCCTAGGATGAACGACCCCGAAGCAATTTGGTTCGACGGAACCGTCTCGATCGTGTCGGCGAGAATCAGTGAGCTCAGCGAGAGCTTCTCGTCGGGGTATCGCGGCACGGCAAGCCGCGTATTGATGGTTCCGACGTTTCCGCTGTTGATGTCCTTCAATACGAGGTCCAGCTTGTACAGACCGGGCCGCAACGGAACGATGCGCTGGTGAATCGAAGCGTTCTCCAACGACTGTTTATAGAGTGCGGTGGGGATGTCTTGCGAAATCGTGTCTTCGAATACCTGCGCGACGCGGCCGTTGACGCCGGTGATCTTGCCGTAGACGTGCACCATGGCCTGCTGGATTCCTTCCTTCTCCTGGAAGGCGAGATCCTTGTTCTGTATCAGGACCGTAATCGGTGTCAGTACGCTTTCTTCGGTAACCCGAACGAAATCGGTTCTGAAATCGAACGGCAGCAGGTTGTACGAAAGCCGCGTCGTGACGATCGTTTCCAGGTCCTTGAACTTGATCTCTGGCGGCCTGAAAACCTTCGTCATTAATTCGAGCCGATCGAACTGATTGTTGTTGCGTGTTGGCGCGTTGCCGAGGGCGTTCCCGCGGTATGCACCGGGGCCGATGCCGGTAATGCGGTCGCCCTTGTTTCCTCCATTCAACTGTTCGTCCAGAGTCAGGCCCAGACCGTCAACGTGCAACAACGCATCTTTCTCGTCGGGGTTGCTCGTCAGGTGGTACTCACCGGACATCGTCGGATCGACAAACTCCAGGATGACTTCGTTGCCGATGCCTTCAATGTATCGGTATCGCCAGGTTTCGAAAGGATATGTACTGGTGGAACCGCCGCCTTCTTCGAACGGCCGCTCGTACTGGCCACCGGCGGGATGCGACTCGATTTCGGTCGGCTTCCCATAAAGGATGTAAATCCGGCCTCGATCGGTTTTCCAACCGGGTTTTCCGGACTGATAACGTTCGTTCGCGTATGCAATTCTCGAGTAATGGTCTTCCTTGAATTCGTTCTCGATCGTGTCGGGAGTGGGATCGCGGCGAAGCCAGAATTGTTCTATGAACTGCTCGCGCTCTTCATCGGTCTTCAGTGCTTTGAAGGCTGCCTTCTCTTCGTCAGTGATGATGTAGGCGACGTCTTCATCGAGCCACTTCTTCAGAGCCTTGTTCTCCAGTTCCTGCTGCGCGGATTTGCTCTGTTTCTTCGGAGGTTCATTTTTCTTCTGCGCAAAGATCGGGAACGACAAAATCAGGAGAGAAAATGCAGTGAGGAGAATCCCTCTACGGCTCATAAATTACCTCGAGTCAAAGGATGGTGTGCATACGCTAGTATTAACGCTCAAACATCATAGCATTAGTGGCTTAACTGTCAAGCAATTAGGCCAGTTTTGCTACCCCCGCCAGTTTGCTCTAGAATGCGGAAATGATTGATCTCGCTTACGTCCGCGATAACCTTCAAACAGCCAGGGAACGACTCGCTCATCGGGGCTTTTCGTTCGACGTAGAGACGTTTCAGAAACTCGATGGTGAGCGCAAGCAGCTCATTCTCGAGGTAGAGCGGCTCAGACAATTGCGGAACACCGCGTCCGAAGACATCGCCAGGCTGATCCGGGAGAAGGTGGACGTCACTGAAAAGCGCAATGAAATGAAAGCCGTGTCCCAGAGGATCAAGGAGATCGAAGAGTCCTTGAAAACCGTCGAAGATCGGCTCTTCCAGTTCGCATCGACGATTCCCAACCTGCCCGACCCTTCCGTACCCGTCGGGCTGACGGACGAGCAGAATGTCGAAGTCCGAAGGATTGGTGAACCTCCGAAGTTCGATTTTGCGCCTAAAGCTCATTGGGATCTGTGCCCGCCGATGGGAGTATTGGATCTCGAGCGGGCAACGAAAATCGCGGGCGCGCGTTTCCCACTTCTGGCCGGAGGTGGCGCCCGCCTGGAGCGCGCACTTCTGAACTTCATGCTCGACATCCATACACGAGAGCACCGGTATACGGAAATCGTTCCGCCGTTCATGGCCAACTCGAAGAGCTTTTTCGGAGTCGGCCAGCTACCAAAGTTCGAAGAAGACCTCTTCAAAGTCCGAGATACAGATTACTACCTGGTCCCTACGGCGGAAGTTCCCCTGACGAATATTTACCGGGACGAAATAATCGAAGGCGAGAGGCTACCTCTCAAATTCACTGCCTATACACCGTGCTTCCGCAGCGAAGCTGGTTCGTACGGCAAAGACGTTCGCGGGATTTTTAGACAGCACCAGTTCAACAAGGTGGAGCTCGTGAAATTTGCACGGCCGGAGCAATCCAATGCCGAACTGGAATCTCTGGTGACAAATGCTGAAGAGATTTTGAAGCGACTTGGGCTCGCATATCGCGTCGTTATCCATTCGACCGGCGATATGAGTTTTCAGGCTGCGAAGAGCTACGATCTGGAAGTGTGGCTGCCGGGACAGAACGCATATCGTGAAATATCGTCCTGCAGCAACTTCGAAGATTTTCAGGCAAGACGCGCCAATATCCGGTATCGTCCGGCTGCGGGCGAGAAGGTGCGCTTTGCTCACACTCTAAATGGATCCGGCCTGGCGATTGGCAGGACCTGGATCGCAATCATGGAAAACTTTCAGCAGAAAGACGGCTCTGTTGTCATTCCCGAAGCACTCCGTCCATACCTGGATGGCCTGAGCGTCATCCGGCCGGAAACACTCATCTGAACGTGAAAACGAAAACCTACGTTGCCTTGCTGGCGGGATCGACGCTGTGGTGTGCCAGCATCCTCCTGGGTCCGATCACGGGTTCATCCGCGATTTATTCCTTCTTCGCGATGATTTGTCACCAGGATCCATCGCGTTCCTGGCAGCTGCTCGGAGAACCACTTCCGGTTTGCATTCGCTGCACATCGATTTACTTCGGCTTTCTTGCAGCGTTGTGGCTGAGGTTGTCTCCGAAGACACGTTGGTTGCGTATAGCCGTGGTTTTCATGCTCTGCGAGTTTGTGTTCGCGCGCGTGCTTCTGGATGCCGCGTTGCTCCGATCGCTCTCAGGAATTCTGTTCGGCATAACCGCTGCCCCATTCGTCCGAAAAGGGATTGAGGAGATGAACGGTGAATCCATGTAAGCAATGCGGCGAGGAGCTGCCGGATGAAGCGCGATTCTGTTATCGATGTGGAACACCGGTAGAACAGGAAACGGTAGAAAAACCGAGTACAGTACCTGCCGGCCCTCCTCCGCCGTTGGAATTCATCCAGCCGGCGCTGGCGGGAGGGATGTTTTTGGGCATATTGTCCTCGGTTCCGTTCATCAGTGCGGGTAATTGCCTCTGCTGCGCGTGGGTTGTCGGAGGCGGAGCGCTGGCAACGCTGCTTCTAACGAAACAGCGGCCTTCGGGTGTTGCTCTTGGCGATGGCGCGTTCGTCGGTGTTCTCAGCGGACTGTTCGGGTCCGTGGTCGCAACATTGATTTCCATACCCGTACGCATTCTTTCGGCACGTTTCTTCGCATCTCAGCAGCAAGCAATGGAAGACGCGCTGCGTCAACTTGGACTGGAAGGGCCTATACGCGATCTGGCCCTGCGGTTGGCGTCACCTGAAATCAGCGCGACAACTCTGTTGTTTACGTTTTTTATGAACTTGCTGGTGTATTCGCTGTTCGCGATGATCGGGGGGATTCTAACGGTAGCAATTCTGGAGAAGCGGAGACAAGCACCGGTACGTCGGTAGGCGCGGGCATAAAGCCCGCGCCTTCGCTCTAATCAAAGTCGGGATAGCCACCCTCATGGCCATGGCCGGCGTGGCTCGCCTTCAGTTTTTCCGGCAGTTCTGAGATCAACGCTTCAGTGGTGATCAACAGACCTGCAATCGACGAAGCGTTCTGTATGGCGACGCGCACAACTTTCGTCGGATCGATCACACCGCTTTCGACGAGGTCTTCAATCTTTTCCTCATCTGCGTTGAAACCTATCGACGCGCTGCTTTCCGCCAGGATCTGCGCCACCACGATTGCTCCGTCGTGCCCGGCATTTTGCGCGATCATGCGAGCCGGCTCTTCCACAACGCGGCGGATAATCTGGGCCCCCGTTTTTAGGTCGCCTTCGAGAGTCTTCGCCAGTTTCTCGACAGCTTTTTGAGTGCGAAGCAGCGCGGTTCCGCCACCCGGAACGATGCCCTCTTCAACCGCAGCCTTCGTCGCAGCCAGGGCGTCTTCAACACGCGCCTTGATTTCTTTCATCTCGCTTTCGGTCGCAGCACCGACCCGAATTATCGCAACGCCGCCGGACAGTTTCGCCAGACGCTCCTGCAGTTTCTCCTTGTCGTACTCGGAAGTCGTCTCTTCGATTTGAACCTTGATCTGTTTGATGCGAGCCTCGATGGCTTTTTTGCTCCCGGCGCCCTGAACGATCGTGGTGTTCTCCTTATCAATGACCACTTTCTTGGCTCGGCCGAGATCTTCCATCTTTACATTCTCGAGCTTGATGCCGAGATCTTCAGTAATGGCTTTTCCGCCGGTGAGCGTGGCGATATCTCCCATGATCGCCCGCCGTCGGTCGCCAAAAGCAGGAGCTTTGACCGCTGCGGCCTTGATGATTCCGCGAATCTTGTTCACGACAAGGGTTGCCAGCGCCTCGCCTTCGACATCCTCCGCAATGATCAGCAGCGGATGGCCCTCGCGGGCAACTTGCTCCAGAAGCGGAACGAGTTCGCGCAATGCCGAGATCTTCTTTTCATGGATGAGAATGAGCGGATCTTCGAGTACGGCTTCCATGCGATCAGGATTCGTCACGAAGTAGGGCGAAGTGTATCCGCGATCAAATTGCATGCCTTCGACGAATTCGAGCTCCGTTCTCATCGACTTGGCTTCTTCGACGGTAACAACGCCATCTTTGCCGACTTTTTCCATAGCCTCGGCAATCAGTTTCCCGATTTCCTTGTCGCTGTTCGCGGAAATCGAGGCGACCTGTTCCTGCTCCTTCCGGCTCTTCACAGGCTTCGAAAGTTTCTTCAACTCTTCCACAATAACTTGAACCGCACGGTCGATCCCTCGCTTCAGGTCCATCGGATTCGCACCGGCGGCAACATTCTTGATGCCTTCGCGGTAGATCGCCTGGGCCAGAACGGTCGCCGTCGTCGTGCCGTCGCCGGCCTGGTCACTTGTCTTGCTTGCGACTTCTTTCACCATCTGCGCGCCCATGTTCTCGTAGCGATCCTTCAGTTCAATATCCTTCGCAACTGTGACGCCGTCTTTGGTCACAAGCGGCGAACCGTACTTGCGGCTCAACACAACATTGCGTCCTCGAGGGCCCAGGGTCACTTTCACCGTGTCGGCAAGAGCGTTGATGCCCCGAAGCATCGCCGCCCGGGCATCATCCCTGTAAATCAGCTCCTTTGCAGGCATTTGGTCAGTTCCTCCTCAATAATGTTGACGATTTAAAAATGACAGAATTTAGCACTCTCCAGTGAAGAGTGCTAAATCATAGCGAAAGTTTTGATCGGGGTTCAAGAGGAGGCTGAATTCGGCCGACAAGGATGCGGCAGACGAACGGCGGTCATCGTTGGTGCTGCGCGGTTCCGCGCTGCGCTTCCCGGACCGCCGTCGCAAGTTCAGACGAGTTTCAGTCCTTCGATAATCCATAAGCCGAAAATCACAACAGCGAGAACGCCCCATGCGACGCTGACGAGCTTGATGTATTTGCTGAGGACCGTGGTCTTACGCCGTATGGCATCCTGCTCGCGGGCAAGGTGGGACTCGGCATTATCGAGGATGACGTGGTCCTCCTCTTTCATATCCAGCATGCTGCGATAGAGAACCATCAGGACCGCTGCAGCCGTCAACACGACTTCCACAACAAGCAAACCGGAAAAGGCTCCGTTCATATGAACCTCCATTCAGACATTGCGTGTTTGGGAAACAGTTGGGGGTATTCTAGCTCAATCGGTGGCCGATACCGAATCACGGGAGAGCGGGTCATAACACATACAGCAAAACGGATACCTGCACTGTTTGTAGCAGGTCTACTGATTCTTTTGTTCGCCGGTTGCCCTCGCAACACAGGTGCGGGAACGCCGGTCGATCCAACGATACTCAGTGAGGTGAATGGCATTCGCGCGATCGACAATCACGCCCACCCTGTGCGGTTTGTCTCCTCAGGCGATACCGATCGTGAGTTCGACGCGCTGCCCGTGGATAACATGGAACCGGCGTCGGACCCGTTGCAACTCAGGACAGATGATCCGGGAGTGTTGGAGGCGTGGCGAGCGCTATGGAGTTATCCGTACGCCGACACGTCGGCGCAGCATATCAGCGAGTGGAAACAACAAAAGCTGCGCATCATGAAAGAACAGGCCGACAACTATCCCATGTGGGTCCTCGATAAAACCGGAATCGACAGGATGGTGGCGAACCGGGTTCATATGGGAACCAGCATTCAACCGCCGCGTTTCATTTGGGTACCCTATGCCGACGCTCTTCTGTTCCCACTCGATAACTCGCGGCTCGCGGCCGCGAACACGGACCGAAAGGCGTTCTTCGCCGATGAAGACGCGGTGCGAGCTCAATATTTGAAGGAGACGGGGCTGCAGGCGCTGCCCAAAACGCTGGATGAGTATTTGCGCGGCGTCGTGACGCCGGCGCTTGAACGCCACAAACAAAATGGCGCGATTGCGGAAAAATTTGAAGTCGCATATCTGCGGCCTTTCGGCTTCGATAAGGTCGAGCGTGCAGCTGCCGAAAGCGTGTACTCCACTTTCATCAATGCGAAAAACTCACCATCGGACGAAGAATACAAACTCCTCCAAGATTACCTTCTTCGATTTATCGCTTTGGAGTGCGGCCGCCTTGGCTTGGCTGTCCACATTCATACAGGTACCGGCGCTGGGAGCTACTACGATCTTCGGGGCGCAAATCCAATTTTGCTCGAATCTCTATTTAATGATCCCGACCTCCGAAAAACGAAGTTCGTGATGGTACATGGTGGCTGGCCATACACGCGTGAGATCACCGCACTGCTCTACAAACCGAACGCTTACCTGGATTACTCGGTGCAGCCGCTGCTGCTCACTTCAGCAACTCTGGCGCAAACTCTCCGCGAATGGTTGGAGTGGGTTCCGGAAAAAGTTCTGTTCGGAACAGATGCGTATCCTTACGGCGACGCGTTGGGATGGGAAGAAACGGCATGGATCGCCGCGAAGCGCGGACGCGAGGCGTTGGCCATCGCCCTCACGAGCATGATGAGGGATGGAGAGATTTCTCGGGAGCGGGCCTTGGAGCTGGCACGGATGGTCCTGCGCGAGAACGCGCAAAAACTTTACGGTCTTTAACCCACCTTCGGTTTGACCCGGTCCTTATTTCGGTATAGTCTGCCGCAACTGAAACCCCGAAAAGCGGAGAAGATCGGATGACCCTTCAAGCGGGTACGCGGTTGGAGCACTGCGAAATCCTCTCGGAGATTGGCGCCGGTGGGATGGGTGAAGTTCTATCGGGCGCGTGACACGAAGCTCGGGCGTGATGTCGCCTTCAAGGTTTTGCCGGAATTGTTTGCCGGTGATTCATTGCCCGGTGCGATGGTCGGAAATCGGCTGGTAACGACCGCGGACGCGCAACGATTTCTCGTGCCGCTGCTTCCCCAGTCAGATGTGCGGTCTTCACTGACGGCCGTTCTCACCTGGACGGCGGATATCAAGAAATAGTTTCAAGAGCAACTGGTCAATCTTAAGCGAGCGGTTCAACCTTTTTCAGCTGCGCGTTACTTGCACACCCATCCGCCGATGTCCGGGCGCGAGTCCTGACATGGCGCGACCTTTGGCGGCGCCTCGAGTGAGTAGTAGACCTTGAAATTGTCCCCCGGTTTCTTATTGAAGTTGTACACGGAGATCGGATCGCGAGGATCCGGATCGCCCGAAGCCATCCGGTAATTCATCGAGATGGCCGCCGGTGGATTCAGGGGATCCGCATTTACGTTCAGCGGTTCAAAAACGGCATCGCGCACCGCAGCTTTTTTGATGGCGCCTCCCGCTTCTGCAGTCGAACTGTAGACCGTGGCAATGACGATGCCGATGTAGTCTCGGAAATATCCGCCCTCCACCGCAACCGAACCATCGCCGCGCCCGGGTTCTGCGGTGCGGAATTCCTGATAGAACGGGCTTGAAATGCCGATGCGCATACCCTGCACGTCCGCGTCACGGATAGTGATGGTCTTGGCAACGTAGTTGGACAACCAGACTCCCGCGGGGCTTTCAACCTGCCGCGCCAGAATTGCCGGATCGCCACGCACGACAACCTTGTCCACGACGAGCTTGTCTGCCGGCGTTGCCGTGACGCCGTGACGAGACGTATGCCACGCGCGCAGATTGGCGATCGTGCCGTTCCATCCAAACGCAACGCCTGCTTGCATCGCGCCATAAGCTTCGTTGTTGGTGAATTCGAGAACGGGCGCGCCGGTCGTATCGAGCGTGACGGTCTCGGCATCACGACTCGTATCGGCGCCTTTGAACGCGGGAATGTGTACGGTTCCCAAAGCTCCAGCGGCCAGGCCAAAACCAAATGCATCCGAATTCGCGGCGATATTGTTCCGAATGTAATTGTTGGGCCCGCGGAACCAGAAACCCGCGCCCTCGCCGCCCGGATCCGGCAACGGCCCGCCATAGCCGCTGCGCGGTGCGAAATCACCGGATCCTTCAATACGCATTGCGAAGTTGTGTTCAAACACGTTGAAACTCTCGGTGCCGTCCTCCGTAACAATTCCGGCTCCGCGAGTCTTGTAAACAACGTTATCGCGTATCAGGCCGTAATGGCTGTTGTGCACCGTGATTCCCCACTTCGGAGCTCCGTCAACCGAATTGCCGATAAGCGTGAACTGATATCCATTCGCCGGTGTGTCCTTCGGACCGAAGTCGTGATGAAAGTGGATCGCATACCGGCCGATCTGATTAGTTCCAAACTTCACGAGCCGTCCGGCACCATCGAATTCGGAATTATCGAGCACGCCCATCTTCGTCCGGCCCATCTCCCGCACTTCCACGTACCGAAGATCGATATTGGCGTGCGACATGAAAATCATGTGGCCACGCGTGCCTTCCGGGTTTTCCGATCGGACGAGAACGTTTCGGCTGATGTTGCCGGCATGCGGAAGAAACTCGAGTTTGCCATTTGCATCATGAGCCCCGCGGTGATTGTGCCGAACAGGGGTCGCCAGCGTGACCTGATTGCCGGAAATCGCGGCGACTCGAATCTCTTCGTCCTGCGGTTCATAGTTCGCACCACGTTCGTTGTCGCGCAACTGTCGTGTATCGGGAATCACGATGTGATCGCCTGGTACCCAGCTCGTCAGCGGTTGATCGAACTCGAGAGTCGTAGTTCCTTCGAGCGGCTCTCGAGCCAGGCGCGCAAACGTCGGAGTCTTCATCGCACCGTGCATACTTACCTTGCCGAGGCCTTCGATGCCTGTGCCAATCTGCGCGGGATCGATCGTTCGATCTATAGCCTGGTCCACGATGATTATTTCCGCAGTGACGTTGGGGGAAATGGGCTTCTCCGCGGTCCCGACTTCCAACGTCCCCAGATCCATGACCATCAGGTTCCCGACCTTCATTTTGGTGTTTTGATCGGTGGCAAAACGAAGAACGCCGTCGACCTCAATACAGTTGAGCCGCACGTCAGTAGCTG
>Ga0075425_100000634_pt1 | contig 33244 bp, 28 predicted proteins | sample SoiMethybrSBSTD4_FD_75300 | JGI IMG/M metagenome (GOLD analysis project Ga0075425, IMG submission 75300) | Bulk soil microbial communities from a Populus tree surrounding site in Tennessee, USA - Soil MetaG P. TD hybrid SBSTD4 | ecosystem: Environmental > Terrestrial > Soil > Tree plantation... | reverse complement strand
AGTTCTCGCCGATGAAGCTGGCCGTGCTGCTTCTCGCCGCGCTTTCGATACTCCCCGCGCAACGGCCGCCGCGGCCGCGCACGCCGACTCCGTCGCCGCCTCCACCCCCGGGGACGCTGAAGGAGCACAGCCGCAAGGAACGAATGGACCGCCACCTGCTGTCCGCCATGCGCCGCGCCGGCGTGGACGCCTGGCTCGTGGTGACGCGGGAGGGCACGCGCGACCCGGTTTCCTTCGACGTCGCGGCCGACGACGTCGTCGGGCGGGCTATCTGCCTCTTCGTGGACAAGGGAGACCACCTCGAGAAAGTCGCGATCGTGGCGAGCTTCGACACCGAGCCGTTCGAGAAGTCCGGGATCTATCTTCGCGTGACGCCCTACGGCAAGGAGGGCGCGGGCCCCGCGCTCAAGAACGAGCTCGACACGCTCACACCCAAGGCCATCGCGGTCGACCAGTCGAAGGAGGAGCCGCTCGCCGACGGCCTGACTGCCGGCAACCTCCAGTGGCTTCGCGAGGCGATCGGGCCCGAGTACTCCCGGCGGCTCATGTCCGCGGAGGGCCTGCTGATCTCGTTTCGCAGCCGCAAGACCGCCGCGGAGATCGCGAAGATGCGCGACGCGGTGAAGAAGACCAACCAGATCCTGACGGAAGCGTTGTCGCCCGACGTCATCAAGCCGGGCAAGACGACGGAGAAGGACGTGGCGGACTTCATCCGCAAGCGCCGCCGCGAGATGGGCCTGGGCCCGTCGTGGGAAGAAGACCAGGATCCCAACGTCATGGCGGGGCTCGCGCGCGGCCACTCGGGGGCCACGGATGCCTTGATCGTCCCCGGCGCGGTCGTCCGGATCGACGCCGGCGTGGACGACGAGGGCTACAAGACCGACCTGCAACGCATGGCCTACGTGCTGCGGCCCGGGGAGACCGCGCCGCCGCTCGAGGTGCAGAAGGCGTTCGACACGGTCAAGGCGGCGAACCGTGCGGCCGCCTCGGCGCTGAAGCCGGGCGTGAAGGGCGTGGATGTGGACGGCGCGGGCCGGCGTGTCGTGACGGGCGCCGGATATCCGGAGTACATGCACGCAACCGGGCATCCGATCGGATTCTTCACGCACGACCTGGGGCCGGGTCTCGCGCCGGACTGGCCCGACCGCTACGGCAAGTCGGGAACCTACGTGGTCGAGAAGGACCAGACGTTTGCGATCGAGCCGTCGCTGGAGACCGAGCTTCCGTGGATGCTCGGCGGCGCGACGGGTTTCGGTCTCGAGGAGGACTACGTGGTCACCGAAACGGGAGCCGAGCCCCTGGGTCCGTTGCAGGAATCGTTGATCCTGATCCCGAGCGCTCCGTGACACCGGCGCGCGGGAGACTCCTCGCGTGCCTGGTGCTCCTGGCTGCGGGGTGCGGCGGAGGTCTGAAGACCGTCACGAAGGATGGCTACACCGGGATCCTCTCGTTTTCCAAGGACGAGAAGTTCGACGTCGCGGTACGCGGCGAGTGGAAACGGGTCGAGGGCAAGGTGGACGGGGGCACGCTCGTGAAGATCGTGCGTCCGGAGCAGAAGAAGGCCTGGGAGCTCCGGCCCGAGAAGAAGACGATTCGCGAGATCGCCTGGGGACCCACGGACGAGATCGTGCCGGGCTATCCGCTGGAGCCCGGTTTCGATCCCCGTTCCTACGCCGACCGGTTCGGGGGAGAGATCTCCCGGATCGGCGACGACACGCACGGACTCCACCCGTGCGACCGCTGGCGGCTGGCGCTTCCCTCCGGGGACCTCGTCACGCTCTGGGTCGCCCGCGATCTCGACAAGCTCGTCGTGAAGATCGAGCACATGAAGAAGGACCGGGGCGACGAATACCAGCCGTTCACCACGACCGAGCTCCTCGACGTCCGCGTGGGCGCAGACCCGGATCTCTTCGAGCCGCCGAAGGGGTACAGGAAGGTCCAGACCTACGAAGACCTAGCGAAATAGCCTGTCATCCCGAGCGCAGCGAGGGATCCCGGACTCGATTCGCGAAAATGGTAGTCAAGCACGGGATCCCTCGTCGCTCACGCTCCTCGGGATGACAGCGGAATCTACGCGGCGACGCGCTCTCTTCCCCGGATCGGCTGGAGCGGCTCGAAGTCGCGGAAGACGATGTGGTCGTAGAAGTAGTGCACCAGGAGGAACGACAGCACGACCACGTAGTAGCTCTTGTCCTGCGGGAAATGCAGACCCTTCCAGAGAATGAGATAGATGACGCCGGCCGACAGCGTCGCGCCGATCATCGAGAGGTAGAACTTCTTGGTGTTCTCGCGGCCGGCCAGAGCGCGCGCGAGGCCGCTCCCGATCCGTCCCGAGTCGGCCTCGCGGCCGAGCATGAACCAGGTCAGCGCCAGGTACTGGAGCGAGTGCCACGTGTTGAAGCCCTGGAACGACATGTCGAGGTTGTCGAAGATCGGCACGACGAAGGCCATGGCCACGGTCATGATCATGAAGAGCAGGCGGGGCCAGGAGGTCTCGCCGCGGCGGATCTCGCCGAACGTCCGGACGACGTAGAAGAGGAAGAAGATCGCGTAGCCGGCGGTGAACGCCACGGCGACCCACCGGTACTTCAGGAAGTTCGGGAACAGCAGGACGGCGTCGCCGAGGGCGAATTTGTCGGCCACGAACTTGTACATCGCCATCACGTAGAGCGCGCCGAGGATCACGGCGCCGTCGAGCCACCGGTCGAGCGCACGCACCGGTCCTCCGGCGCGCATCCGATAGGTCTCCGAGATGAATTGCGCCTGATGCGTGACGTGCAGCGACGCCCACAGAAAAAAGGCCGTCAGGAGCAGGATGAAGGCGTAGAGGGACCCGATGACGACCAGCGTCGGGATGAGGATCAGGGGCAGGTAGGCGAGGAGTCCCCAGCGCTTCCGGAATCGCGGCTCGAACGCCGTGCGCAGGTAAGTCGAATACATGTGGGGCCCGCCCACGAGCAGCGTCACCGAGAGGCCGACGATCAGGCTCGATGTGGCCTCGGACACGCCCAGCTTCTGCAGGAGCCCGTAGGACAGATACGGGAAAAAGACCAGACACCCCGACAGGGTCAGGAAAATCAGATCGAAACGGCGGTCGCGAATCCAGAGGGCGGAGTCATCGGCGGGTCCCGCCATGGTCGTGGACGACATTTCAAACTCCTCCGGAACGAAACGAAAAAGCCCGGCTCCCCGGCCGCCCGGGGTGATCGGTAAGATTATCAGCCGGATGCTCTCTCTGGGAACCCTCCGGATCGATCCGCCCCTGGTGCTCGCTCCCATGGCGGGCATCACGGACCACGTGTATCGGTTGATGTTGCGCCGGATCGGCGGGGTGGGTCTTGTGACGATGGAGTTCATCTCCTCCGAGGCGATCTCGCGGGGCAACGCCCGTCAGCTTCGCAAAATGATCTTCACCGACGAGGAGCGCCCGCTCTCGATCCAGATCTACGGCTCGGATCCCGAGCGCATGTCCGCCGCGGCCGACATCGTCGAGGAGCTTGCCCCCGACGCCTGCGACATCAACATGGGCTGCCCCGCCAACAAGGTGCTCAAGGGATGCGCGGGAGCGGCGCTGATGGGCGATCTTCCTCTGGCGCGCGCGATCGTGCGCCAGGTCAAGTCGCGGCTGTCGATTCCGCTGACCGTGAAGTTCCGGCTGGGCCTCGACGGCGGGCGGATGAGTTTCCTGGATCTCGGAAAGATGTGCGAGGACGAGGGCGTCGCCGCCGTGGCGATGCACGCCCGCACCGCGCGGCAGATGTACACCGGCGCCGCGGATTACACCAAGATCGCGCAGCTGAAACGCCGCCTCGCGATTCCGGTCATCGGCAACGGCGACGTGCTCACCGCCGACGACGCCGATAGGCTCTTCGCGGAGACCGGTTGCGACGCCGTGATGATCGGCCGCGCGACGATGAAGAATCCGTGGATCTTCCGGCAGATCGCGGCGCGCCGCGCTGGGGGCTCCGTGGCCGAGGCCACGCTCGCCGAACGGCGGGACCTGATGCTGGCGCATTTCGAGGCGATCGAGGCGTCGGCCGCGGAGCCGAAGGAGGCTCTGCACAAGCTGCGCACGATGACGGGCTGGTACACCCACGGCCTGCCCCGCGGCCGCGACCTGCGGGTGCGGATCTCGAGCCTCCAGACCCCCGCGGATTTCCGGACGGCGGTCGAAGAGTTCTTCGAAGGATGTCATTCCGAGGGCCGCCGGCCCGAGGAACCCCTTTCGAACCTGGCCATCGCCTAAATAGGGATCCCTCACTCCGCTCAGGATTGACAGAAGTGGGAATTCCTTCCAGCCTCGCCGCGGTTCGGGTTTTCCGCATGGCTCTGCGCAGCCGAACCCGGACTCTGATTTCCCTGGCACTCCTCCTCGGCGCCGCTCGCGTTCCGGCGCAGACGCGGCAGACCCAGGTCGACACCCCCGGAGGTCAGTTTCCGCTCTACGTGACCGCGGAGTACCTCGGGATGGCCGGTGTGAAGACGGTGGTGCGAATCCGCCTGCGCGCTCCCGAGCTCTCCATGGCCGCCGCCAAGCGCGGGCTGACGAGCTTCTCCGGGGAGCTTCAGGGATCGTTCCTCCGGGGCGAGGACATCGTCCAGTCCTTCAAGTACCCCGTCTCCGGAGAGATCGGCGATCGAAACACGTTCCAGTACGCGTTCCTGCGCTCGATCGAACCGGGTTCATACAAGCTCAAGCTGATCCTCGCCGCCCCCGGCGGCCGCCAGGTCGGCGAGGCCACGACCGAGATCTCGGTCCCGGAGGTCGGGACGCAGTTCACGCCCGACATGGCGCCCGGAGAGGCTTCGACGATGCCCGCGGCGGAAGCCGTCGTGATCGCCGACGAAGCCGGTTCGACGACGGCCGAGACCGCGGGATCGAAGCTGAAGATCCTTCCGCCCGATCGGGAGGCTCCCGTCGGCCTGCTTCGCCTCGAGGCGGATGCCCAGCCTCCGATCACGAAAGTCGAGTTCTATCTCGAGGACAAGCTCCTCGTGCGCCGCGCCCGTCCGCCCTACACCGTCGAGATCGACCTCGGTGAAGTGCCCCGCAAGCAGACGGTCCGCGCCGTCGGCTACGACGCATCGGGCAGGGTCATCGACGAAGACGCGTGGTCCATCAATCAGGGCTCCGCGCGGCTGGCCGTGAAGATCCTGCCGCAGGTGGATCCCCAGGCGGGCAAAGTGAAGGTCAAGGTTGCCGTCCAGTCGATCTCGGGCGGGGTGGCCAAGCAGGTGGATCTCTTCCTCGACGAAAAGAAGCTCAAGAGCTGGCCCGGAGGCCCGGGTCCGTTCGAGGTCACGCTGCCGATGACCGAGTACACGCGCTCGGATTTCCTGCGCGCGACCGCGATCACCGAGGACGGCAAGGAAGCCAACGACATCCGGATGCTGAAGGGCCCCAACACGACGGTCGAGAGCGTGCGGGTCGACGTCGTGCAGCTCCACATCTCGGCGATCGACAAGGACAACCGCTTCGTGAAGGGCCTGACCGAAACCGACTTCTCCGTCCAGGAGGACGGGCGGCCGCAGAAGGTCACCGGCTTCGAGGTCGCCGAGAAGCTGCCCTTGACGATCGGCCTCGTCGTGGACGGCTCGGGCTCGATGGAGAAATCCATGCCCTTCGTCCACGAGGCGTCGGCCGAGCTCTTCAAGGGACTGATCCGCGAGAAGGACCAGGGTTTCGTCATCGAGTTCCGCGAACAGCCGCGAATGGTGCAGGCCCTGACCAGCGATTCCGGAGAGCTCCAGCGCGCCGCGCGCGAGCCGGTCGCACGGGGCGCGACCGCCCTCTACGATTCGATCGTCCTGGGCCTCTACCAGTTCCGCACGCTGCAGGGCCGCAAGGCCCTCGTCGTCGTCACCGACGGCGCCGACAACCACTCCCACGTGGACTACACGACCCTGCTGCGTTACGCGCGCTCGGCCGGCGCCCCGATCTACTTCATCGCCGTCAACATCTCGATCACCGACTTCGGGATTCGCAAGGAGGTCAACGAGATCGCGCGCGAGTCCGGCGGCGCCGTCTTCCACATTTCCAACGCCTCGAAGGTCGGCGAGGTCACCAAACGGATCGAAGAGGAGCTGCGCTCCCAGTACATCCTCGCCTTCCGCACCGACTCGCAGAAGCCCGACGGCGAGTACCGGGCGGTCTCCGTCGCGGTCGGGAAGCCGGGCGTGACCGCTCGGACGATCAAAGGCTACATCCCGTAAGTCGGCCGTTTCCTTCCCTCGGGATCTACTCCGGAAAATTCGCCACGATCGCGTAACGGCCCGAGTACCGCAAGACGCGGGCGGGCGGGGCGGCGGTCATCAGCGGGACGAGATCCTTCAGTCTCACCAGGGCGATGACGGGCCGGCGGCGCCACTGTGACCCGAACTTCTCCTGGCTCCAGAAGAGAGCCTCCCGAACGTCGGGCCGCGTCTCGAACTCGGGCTCCAGCTCGCCGCGGAAGTCGACCACGGGAATCGGAGCCTTCAGCTCCCACGACAGGCCGTTGAGGTAGGTCCGGTACGCCACGACCGGAAGTCGCCCGGCGCCGGCGGAGCGCGCCGCCTCGGCCAGTTCCGTCGACAGTCGCGCCTGCGGCGTTTTCGGCCAGCCCAGCGCGACGGCCGCGAAGAAGCTCGTCCAGGCGACCGCGAGCGCGGTCAGCGCGGCCGCCTGCGACTTCGCGGCCAGCAGCACCGCCAGCCAGGACGCCACGACGAGAAGCGCCAGGGCCGGAGCGACGACGCCCTGAAGACCCAGGGTGCGCGCGGCGTCGCGTAGCTCGGGCACCGCCAGCAGGCCCGCCGCAAGGGCGGTCGCCAGGCACGCCTGGACGATCCAGAGGCGTCGGGCGTGCCCGTTCTCCTCCGCTCCGCGAGCGGCAAGCAGCGCCGCCGCCGGAATCGCCGGGAGAAGGTACGGCGGCAGCTTGCTCTGCGAGAGCGAGAAGAAGACGAAGACGACGCCGAACCAGAGAAGAAAGAACAGGCCGCCTTCGTCCTCTCTTCGCCGGCGGAGCCCCCGCGCCACGCCCGCGACGAAAAAGGGAAGCCCGGGCAGAAAGCCGAGAAGGAAGACCGGGACGAAGTACTGGATTCCGCCCGGACGCTTCGCAGCGCCGGTGGCGAAGCGGCGAAGATGCTCGCCGACGAAAAAGAAGTCGAGGAAACCCGGGTGCCGCCGCTCGACCGCCAGGAACCAGGGAGCCGCGAGAACGGCGAAGACGATCGGAGCGGGCGAGAGAACGAGTGTCCGCAGAAGCATCGGGATCCGCCGCGTGGCGAGGGCCCAGAGAAAGAGGATCGCGCCGGGCAGGACGATCGCGACGAGGCCCTTCGTGAGGAATCCGCCGGCGGCGGCCCCTCCGGCGATCGCCGAGAGCCACAGCCAGGCCCGCCCGCTTTCGCGGCGAAGGAGCGCCGCGCGCGCCGCGAGCAGCGTGGCCGTGAAGCACAGCGTCAGAAGGCCGTCGGTCAGGTTCGCGCGGGAGAAGAGGAATCCCATCGGCGCGGCGAGAAAGAAGATTCCGGCCGGCAGTCCTCCTCCCGGGCGCCGGCGCGCCGCGAAGATGATGAGCAGGACCGTCCCCATGCCCGCCAGGCGCGTGGGCAGTCTCGCGGCCCACGGCGTCTCTCCGAAGAGGCGCAGAGACGCGGCGTTGAGCCAGTAGAGAAGAGGCGGCTTCTCGAAGTACGGAACGCCGTTCAAGCGCGGCACGACGAGATCGCCCGCGGCGAGCATCGCGCGCGGGATCTCGGCATAGCGGGTCTCGTCGGGTTCGGCCAGTCCGGAGCCCGCGGGCTCCAGCCAGACCATCGCCGCGAGAAGCAGGAGCGCGGCGGCGAGGGTCCGCGTCGCGCCGCCCTGCGGCTCCGCCTCCAGCGCCTCCGCCACGGCGATGGAGTGTACTAAGATCCCCCCGCTTTGACCGCCGAGACGCGCACTCGCTGGGCCGTCGTCCTGGGCGCCTCGTCCGGATTCGGCGAGGCCTGCTCGATCGCCCTGGCGAAGGCCGGGTGGAACATCTTCGGCGTCCACCTCGACCGCAAGGCCACGCAGTCCAACGTCGACCGGATCGTCGGCGAGATCCGGGGCACGGGGCGCCGCGCCGAGTTCTTCAACGTCAACGCGGCCGACGACGCCAAACGCGGCGAAGTCGTGGCCGCGATCACCTCGACCTGCGGCAACGAGCCGCCGGAGTCGCGCGTCTCCGTCCTGCTCCATTCTCTGGCCTTCGGCACGCTGAAGCCGTTCTTCGCCCAGCCGCGCGATGGCGCGATCGCCAAGCCCCAGATCGAGATGACGCTCGACGTCATGGCCAACTCCCTCGTGTACTGGACGCAGGATCTCTTCTTCGGAAATCTGCTCTCTCCGGGCGCCCGGATCTTCGCGATGACGTCGGCCGGCGATCACATCGTCTGGCCGGCCTACGGAGCCGTATCCGCGGCCAAGTCGGCGCTGGAGTCCTACATCCGGCAGATCGCGGTGGAGCTGGCGCCGCACGGAATCGCCGCCAACGCCCTGCGCGCCGGGGTCACCGACACGCCGGCGCTGCGCAAGATCCCGGGCAACGAGGCCATGATCGAGCGCGTCCAGTCGATGCACCCGGCCGGCCGCCTCACCCGGCCGCCCGACGTGGCGCGGGCGCTGGTCGCTCTGTGCGGCGACGGCGGCGCGTGGGTCTCGGGAAACGTCATCGGCGTCGACGGCGCCGAGGACATCGCGGGCGGAAGGTAGTCGGGGCTTGTCCGGCGGCCCCTTCGAGCTCGTCAAGGAGAAGGCCGGCTTTCGCGAGTTCCGGCTCTCCTCCAACGGCCTCCGCGTCCTGCTGCTTCAGAACCGCGTCGCGCCGGTCGCGACCTTTTGCATCGTCTACCACGTCGGCAGCCGCAACGAAGCCGTCGGGCACACGGGCGCGACGCATCTGCTCGAGCATCTGATGTTCAAGGGGACTCCGGAGTTCCAGCGCGACAAGGGGACCGCGATCGCGGCGGTGCTCGAGGCGCTGGGAGCGCGGTTCAACGCGACGACGTGGTTCGACAGGACGAACTACTACGAAACGCTGCCGTCGGATTGCCTGGCCACGGCCGTGCGAATCGAGTCCTCGCGGATGCGGCAGGCGCTCCTGCGCGACTCCGACCGCCAGCCCGAGATGACCGTGGTGCGCAACGAGTTCGAGCGCGGCGAGAATTCTCCTTTCCAGGTGCTCTACAAGCACACGTTCGCGACGGCTTTCCGCGAGCACCCGTACCACCATCCGACGATCGGCTGGCGCAGCGACATCGAAGAGGTGACGACGGACCGGCTCCGCGAGTTCTACGACACCTTCTACTACCCCAACAACGCGACCGCGATGGTCATCGGCGACTTCGACGAGGCCGAGGTCCTCGCGCTGCTCGCGAAGGAATTCGGTTCCGTCGCGCCCTCGTCGCGGCCCATTCCGCCGGTCTACACGATCGAGCCTCCGCAGGAAGGGGAGAGGCGCTTCGTCGTGCGCCGCGTCGGCGAGGTCGCGTGGTGCGCGCTGTCCTGGCGGACACCCGAGGCGCGGCACCCCGACACGCCGGCGCTCGCCGTGCTCGGCAACATCCTCGGCGGCGGCGTGACGTCGCGGCTGCATCAGGCCCTCGTCGAGAACAGCCTCGCGCTCTCGGTGACCGTGGTCCCCTGGCAGCTCCGGGATCCGGCCCTCTTCTCGGTCTTCGCCCCCGTCCGCCCCGGTGTCGAGCCCTCCGAGGTCGAGAAAATCGTCCGCGACGAGATCGCGAAGCTCGCGACCCAGCTGGTCACGGAGACGGAGTGCGCCAAGGCGCGCACCCAGATCGAGGCCGAGGTCATCTTCGACCGGGATTCGACCGACCAGATCGCGGCGTCTCTGTCGGAGGCGATCGCCGTCGCCGACTGGGAGTGGTACGCCGACTATCCCGCGGCGATCGCGCGCGTGACTCCCGACGACGTCCGTCGCGTCGTCCGGACCTATCTCAATGACGACGCTCTGACGGTCGGAGCCTACCTGCCCCGGCCCTCGGCGAACGTCGCGGTGGAGGAAGTGGCGTGACGGGCGCCGCGGCCGCGCCGCCCCGGCGCGCGCCCTTCGTCGAGGCGGTCCGGCACCGGGCTCTCTCGAACGGCGCCCGCCTCTACGTTCTCGAGAACCGCTTCAATCCGACGCTCGCCGTCTCGGGGACGCTCTTCGCGGGGAGGCTCTTCGCTCCGCAGGACCGCCGGCTCATCGCATCCGTGACGGCCGGGGAGCTGATCAAGGGAACCGCCAAGCGCAGCAAGCTCGAGCTGGCCGAGGATCTCGAGAGCCGTGCGGCCAGTGTGTCGGTCGCTTCGGACGCGTCGGATCCCGCCGGGGTCGACATCTCGGGCGCCGCGCTCTCGCGCGATACGGATCTCCTGCTCGACGCGATGGTCGAGGTCCTTCGCGAGCCCGTGTTTCCGGAGGACGAGCTCGAGAAAGAGAAGAAGAAGCTGGTCGGATCCATCCGGCAGCAGCAGGAGCAGACGTCGGTCCGCGCCTCCGAGGCCGCGATGCGCCGGATCTATCCTCCGGGCCACCCGCTCCACCGCCTGACGGGAGAGGAGCGCATCGCCCGCGTCGAGGCCCTGACACGCGCCGACCTCGCCGGCTTCTACACCGAGCGCTACGGAGCGGCGTCGCTCGTGCTCGTCGTGGTCGGCGACGTTGAAGCCGATCGTGTGCTGGACTCTCTGGAGAAGGGTCTGGGCTCGTGGACGGCCGGTCCCGCCCCGGCGATCGCGCCGCCGCCGGCACCCGCCCCGGCGCCGGGCGCGGTCACGGTCGAGATGCCCGACAAGGCCAGCGCCGACGTCATCCTGGCGCTGCCCTCGGACTTGACGCGCACGGATCCGGAATTCCTGGCGTGCGCGCTCGCCAACTCCGCCCTCGGACAGTCTTCGCTGACCTCGAGGCTCGGAGTCCGGGTCCGCGACACCGAAGGCCTGACTTACGGCATTCACTCGGCCTTCTCGGCGAGCCACGTCGCCGGTCCCTTCACCGTGAGCGTGACCGTCAAGCCCGACAGCCGCGACGCCGCCGTCGCGTCCACGCTCGACGAGATCCAGCGCTTCGTGAAGAGCGGGCTGACGGACAAGGAGCTCGCCGAGGAGAAGAGCTCGCGCATCGGCCGCTTCAAGGTCGACCTCGGGTCCAATGCCGGCATCGCCAACGCCGTCGACACCGCCGTCTCCTACGGGTTCGGGGTCGGTTATCTCGACGAGTTCCCCTCGCTGGTGGCGAAGGTGACCCGCGAGCAGGCCGATGCCGCGTTCCGCAAGCGGGTGCGCCCCGAAGCCTTCACGATCGCGAGCGCCGGCACTTTCGGCCGGCCGTGACTTGCGTTTGCCTTCATCCATGAAACAATGACTTCCCGATGAGACGACCGCAGCATCGTCGCCCCATGCGCCGCCGCCCCGGTGAGGCGCCTCCCACGCACCGTGTCTGGCTCTCGCCCGAGCAACCCTTCCGCGAGGGCCCGGCCACGGACGGCCGCTCCTACTTCCGCGTGCGCCTGGACGGCGAACCGTCGCCCGAGTGGATGCGCGCCTACCGCGCGGGTCTGCTGGGACTGATGCCGGAAGACCGCGACGCCGTGCTGCGCTTCGAGTTCCAGGGGGACTCGGTGCGTTTCGCCGCCGCCGACGCCGAGGTCGGTAAGCTGCGCCGCGTTCTCGAGCAGCGCGTCCAGGCCGTCAACGGCATCCTCTCGGGCGGCCGCGCCGTCGAGCCGTAAAGTCCCTACGTCGGCCTCGGCACTCCTTCGTCCCACGTAATCCTCTTGTAGTCGAACGCGGCGCTCTCGCGCGGCGAGAACTTCACGATGTCGAAGTACGGCGAGAGATCGAAGTCGCGCGGTACGCAGAGGGTCGGATGCCGCGCCTTCAGCAGGCCGCTCCACGCCCGGCGCGTCGGGCGCCCGAGGAGCTTCTGGCGGAGCTTCTCCACCGCGGTCTCGGGCTTGCGGCGCTCGGGAACGGGCAGGATCGGAAAGCGGACTTTGCCGAAGGCCTCCGCCAGGAGCGAGGAGCAGATCGTCTCGGTATCGCGGCCGCTCCCGAAGTGGAGGGCGTCGTCGCGCAGCTTCTCGGGGATCATCCGGAAGGGGAGAAAGTACCGGGTCAGGTCCCAGAAGTTGCGGTTGTCGTAGCGAAAACCGATCCGCGACAGGACGTAGTCGATCACGGTCTTCAGGTCCTCGCCGCGAAGGCCGATGGGACGGCAGACCCGGATGTTGAAGTCGATGTACTTGACCAGCGGCGAGACGATCACGCCCTTCTCGACGAGGGCCTCGACGATCAGGTATCTCGCCTCGCGGCCGAACCGGCGCTGCGCCTCGACGCGCGTACCCGCGTCGCGCGTCAGCAGCGCATCGCCGATGTAGAGAGCGCTGTGCGACCACGTCGACATCGTCAGGTACTTGATGGCCTGGGAGACGCGCTGGTTGCCGTCGACGAGGAGCACGTCTCCCGGCCGGATCGTCGCCTTCAGCGCCTCGGGATCGTTGTAGCCGAAGCGCTGGTAGCGGCGGCGAGGAAGCGTGAGCCGGCGGACGAACCAGTCCGCGACGACCCTTTGAGGGGACCGCATGGTACTAGGGCGCGGTTCGCTTGTAGAGGTATGCCGACTCGACCAGGCGCCCGCCCGAGGCATCGGCGACGGCGTAGCGGGCCGGGGTGAACCTGCCCGAGGCGCCGTAGGATCCCGACCAGACCGCCGCCCCCGCGCGTTCGCCCTTCTTGTTCACCACGTAGAAGTTGACGTTGAAGCTGGGCTTCCCGTTCTTGTCCCGCATGTCCTTCGCCAGCCCCACGATTCTCTCCAGACTCTTCAACGCAGCTTGCTCGGGAGACATGCCCTGCCGCATGAACTCGACCACGGTGTGGGATCCGCAGGAGCGCAGGTTGCCCTCGCCCCACCCGGTCGAGCCGCAGGCGCCCACATCGCCGTCGACGAAGAGGCCCGCGCCGATGACCGGCGAATCGCCCAGCCGGCCCGGAATCTTGAAGAAGAGTCCCGAGGTCGTGGTGCACCCGGCGATCGTTCCGTCGGCCGTGACCACGTTGCAGTTGATCGTTCCCTGCGGCCGGAAGTCCTCGACGCCGTACTTCTCGATGTACCACTTGATGTCGGGGTCCGTCGTCTCCTCGTCGCCGCGCTCGATCCAGTCGTCCTTCGTGGAGAGCTTTTCTTTCCAGTAGAGCCAGATCTTGCGGCTGCGCTCGGTGAGCAGGTTCTCTTCTTTGAATCCGTGGGCCCTGGCGAACTTCAGCGCCCCGGGGCCGACCAGGAACACGCGGTTGGTCTGATCCATGACCAGGCGCGCGACCTTCGAGGGGTTCTTGATTCCTTCCAGGGCGCCGACGGCGCCGCACTTGCCGGTGCGCCCATCCATCACCGAGGCGTCCAGCTGCACGACGCCTTCCTCGTTGGGGATTCCGCCGTAGCCGACCGTGACGTCGTCGGGATCGTCCTCGACGATGTTGACGCCCGCGACGACGGCATCGACCGGATTGCCGCCCGCAGCGACCAGCGAATAGGCTCTCTCGACGGCGCGCAGCCCGTTGGCCGAGGAGACGACGACCGGGCGGGTGGCCGCCGCGGGTTTGGGCGTCGGCGACGCGATCTGCGCCGACAGGGGGAGGACGACGGCGCTCTTGAGGACGTCGCGCCGGGTCGGGCCGCTCATTCGTCCGGCAGTTCCGGCTCTTCCTGAATCTCTCGCTTCGTCCCGGGCGCCAGCAGGTCCATGAGGAGATCCGGCAGTCCTTCGGAGAACTGGCTGCGCGGCATCACGCGTGTCACGCCGGCCGCCTCCGCGTCGGCGGCGAGCTTCTTGTCCACGTGGGACAGAAACCCGATGACGGGCGTCGTGGAGGCGGTCTTGCCGCTGCGCATCTCCCTTACCGCGCCCAGCGGATCGCCGTTGGCCGAAAGCTCCATCAGCACGGCGGCGGTATCGGGGTCGGCGCAGGCCTTCGCCAGCTCGCGGGCGCCCACGAAGCGCAGCGGATAGTTCAAATGGCGAGCGGTCGCCTCGATCTTCGACCGGAAGAAGAGGTCATCGACGCACGCGATAAGGTTCTTTGTCATCGGCCCGTCGATTGTATAGCCGTCTGCGGGGATAGGTCCTCAGAACATCTTGACTAGGTCGACCATGTACCGGTTGAGCCAGTAGGACTGGTCCAGCCGACGGTTGAAGCTGACGGAGCCCTGGATATAGACCTGCGGCAGGACCGTCAACGCCAGCGTGATTCGATGGCCTTCGAACCAGGTGTGCCACCACCAGTCGTCGCTGTTGTAGGCGCCCACCAGGGCGTCGCGCTCGACGTACTGGTAGGCGTACGACGCCTGCCAGGACCACGGCGTGCCGAGCTGCCCCGCCACCAGCGCCCCTTCGAAGGCCAGGCGCTTTCCGTCCGGCGCCGAGAAGTTGCGGATGCCGTCGAGCGAGACGAGAAACGGAACGGTTCCCAGCCGGAAGCGCATCCGGACGAGCAGGTCCGCGACGTGGTAGCCGTAGAGGTAGCCGGTGCTTCCGTCCACGATCTCCGGGGTGTTCTCGCGGATGTAGAGAGTTCTCAGATTCCTCAGGTCGAAGCTCCAGTAGGCTGCGCCGGCCTCCAGGCGGAAGGGCCCGAGCTCGCCGCTTCTCCAGACGGCTTGTCCGGCGAAGATCTGGGAGTGGTCGTGGTCGTGCTGAGGCCCGTAGAACCAGGCCGCCGCCAGTGTCCACGCGCCGTCCGAGCTCTCCCAGGCGCCGGCAACTCCCGGCGTCTGGATGTCGCGGTCCCAGAGCATCTGGGTCGCGAAGAGCGGCATGCCGAAGGCGCCGCCGCGCAGCGCGAACTGGCCGGGCTTCCAGAGAACGTAGTAGCGCTCGATCGCCGCCTCCCGTGCGATGTAGTTGTCGACGAAGGGGTCCGAGTCCTTCTCGGTGCTGTAGTCGAAGATCGCGCGCACCGCGATGCGCAGGTTGGACGTCGGCTCGAAGCCGACCTCGGGACGCAGCTGGAAACGGCCGCGCTGGAGGGACTCGTACTGGAAGATGTGTTGAACGTCGTCGTAGCGCGCGAGGAAGTCCCAATTCAGCGTGAACTTCGGCTTGGCCGAAGGCTCCTCGAAATACTGGTCCTGGGCCTTCGCGGACACCGCGATCAACGACGTTGCGGCGAGGAGCGGAAGAAACCGGGCCGCGCCTCTCACGCGGCCTGTGCCGTCACGCGCGTCAACGCCTCGTAGAGGTCGTTGATCGTCTGATATCGGTCCTTGGCGTCCTTCTGCATGCACTTCAGGATGATCTGCGAAATCCTCGGGTCGATCTTCGGGTTGCGCGCCTGGGGCGAGGGCGGGCTCTCTTGGATGTGCTTGAGGACGACCGCCAGCGGCGAGTCTCCGTCGAAGGGCAGCGTCCCGGTGAAGACCTCATAGAGCACGACGCCGGTCGAATAGATGTCGGAGCGAAAGTCGAGGACGTGGCCCCGGGCCTGCTCGGGGGACATGTAGTCGGGGGTTCCGACGACCGTGCCCTCGGCGGTCATGCCGCGCTCTTCTTTCAGGCGCGCGATGCCGAAGTCCATGATCTTTAATCCCCCGGCGGGCTCGATAAGGATGTTCTGCGGCTTGATGTCGCGGTGGATGACGCCGACTTCGTGGGCGGCGGCGAGGCCCGCGCAGATCTGTTTGGCGATGCGCAGTCCCACCGGCGTGGGCAGGACGTCGCCGGCCTCGACGAGCTGCTTGAGCGTGAGTCCCTTGACGAACTCCATCGAGAGATACTTCAGGCCTCCCGTCTCGCCGAGGTCGTGAGTGCGCAGGATGTTGGGGTGGGTGATGCGCCGCGCCAGGCGGATTTCCTGCTTGAACCGGTCGAGCAGGCTCGGGTCCGCCGAGAGGACCTCGCCCCGAAGCGTCTTGATGGCGACGATGTCGTCGAGATCCCGGTCGTGCGCGCGGTAGACCACACCCATGCCGCCGCGGCCGAGGACGCCCTGGATCTCGTAACGGCCGGCGAAGAGCTGACCGACGGCGGGCTCGGCGCCGGTGCGCGCATTCCCGGCCACGCCGGGGGCGGCGACCGTTTCGGCCTCGCTGCCCATCGTCATCGTCAGCGAAGCGACGTATTGCTCGAGAGCGGCTTTCTCGCGCAGCTCCTCGAGCATCGCGCCGAAGGAGCGCGCGAGGATCCCGATCTCGTCCCGTGAGTCGATGGGCAGGTCGGCGGACTCGAGGTTGCCCACGCGAACCTCTTCGGTCGCGCGGACCAGGCGCGCCACGGGGTCCGTGATCCGGCGCGCCAGTAAGAACGACAGAAGGAACGCCGCGACCAGAGCTGCGAGGCCTACCAGGATCAGGATGTTCTGGATCTGCCGGAAGGGCGCGAGCTCGCGCGCGCGGCTGCGCAGGGCAACGGCGGCGCCGACGATCTGGTCGGTCGAGGAACGGATGGGCAGGAAGTAGGCCAGGTACGTCTCCCCTCCGACCTCGAGGGCGAGCGGGCCGATCGTCTTGCCCTGCCGGAGCACGGCCTGGACCAGGTCGGGCCGCCTCTCGATCGCCGAGAGCGCGGCGGGAGAGGACGGTCCCATCGTCGAGGCCGCGAGCGAAACCTTGGCCGGCTCCGAGGGCTTCGCCCTGTCTGCCAGGAAGACCACCTGGGTGTTGAGAAGCTGCTCGAGGTTGCGCGCGACCTCGTCGTTGATCTGGAACGCCGCAGCGATCACGCCGACCAAGCGCGAGCCTCCTTCCAGAACGGGCGCCGCGACGACGTGGTAGAGCTTTCCTCCCGAGAGCCAGATACCCTCGGTCTGGTCACCCTGCGCCGCGCCCGCGATGGTGGGAACGTTCGAAAGGTCCGCGCTGTAGGGCAGGGGACGGTCGGTCCGCGCCAGCGCCTTGCCTCCGGGTGTGGTCGCCAGCAGGAAGTCGGCGCGAGTGCTCGAAGCCTGCTCGCGTTTCAACGTGTCGAAGACGGTGGCGGGATCGGGCTCGCCCGTCTCGGGCACCAGCGTCGACATCATGGCGATGGTTCCGGCGTTGTTCACGACGACCGAGAGCGCGCGGTGCAGGTCCGCGTACCGCGTCTGCTGGAAGGTCTCCCATCCCGGTCCGGTTTTCTTCAGGTCCTCCGCGATCTTGGCGTCGGCGACCTGCCGCGCGCGCCAGGCGGTGATCGCGACGGCGCCGCCGACGGCGATCAGGATCAGCAGGGCAGCGGCCAGAAAAATCTTCAGCGTCAGAGAAAACCGCGGAGGCTCCGGAGGCGGGAGCTTCAACCCCTTGATGCGAAGCTCTCCCGAGGTGACTCCGGGAACGCGCGGCTCAGTACCGTTCATCTTCGGAGTCGGGGGGCGGAGGCTTGTAGTCTTTGCCGTATTTGTTCTTGTGGGGCTCGGGCTTGAAGCCCGAGACGTCGATGCGGATCGAGAGGGGAGAAGACGGCCCGGCGCCGACCGTCACCGCCTCCTTCGCCTCGAGGCCTTCCTCGTGCCAGACCCGCACGGTACGCGGTCCGGCGGGGACACCTTCGAACTTGAAGGCGCCGTCGGGTCCCGTGACGACGGCGAAATCCGTGTCGACGACCATCACGAAGCCGACCATCTGGGGATGGATGTTGCAGTAGATACGGACCAGTCCCGGCTGGTCGAACGTCTTGGACTTCGACGCGCCGCTGCGGTAGAGGCCGAGGTCGAAGCGATTGTCGCCCGACACCGAGAAGACGTTGTGGTAGATCGGGTCCGCATTGGGAAATTCCACGGTTCCTTTCGTCGGCACCGCCACGACGCGCGGCTGAAAGCGCTTCTGCGCGCTCTTCATCTCTCCCTTGCCATTAGCGTGTCCGTCGGCCGCGGCCTTTGCGCCTTCGATCCAGACCACGGCGTTGGACGCGTCGGCGAGCTCCTTGCCGTCCTTGACGAGGATCACCCGGCCCGAGACCGTCCCGGCGCGCGCAGCGGCCGCCGCCAGGACGAGCACCAGAAAAATGGAGGCGCGGCGCGCGGCCATGAGGTCGAAAAAATATAGCATCGGGCTCGAATCCGGCACGGCGTCTCCGAGCCCGCCGCTATAATCCCCCGCCAGCGAACAGATCCTGCAAGCGAAACGCGGAGGTTGCATGGCGCACGATCAGTCTCCGGCGGAGTTCCGGCCCTACGTCTCTCCCGACCAGGACATCCCGGAGTTCACGCCCAAGGCGATCATCCTCGGCGTCTTTTTCGGCGTTCTGTTCGGTGCCGCAACCGTCTACCTGGCGCTGCGCGCTGGCCTGACCGTTTCGGCCTCGGTGCCGATCGCGGTTCTCGCCATCGCCGTCTTCAAGAAGCTCGGCAAGTCCACGATCCTCGAGAACAACATGGTGCAGACGATCGGCTCCGCGGGCGAGTCGGTCGCCGCGGGCGTCGTCTTCACGATGCCGGCGTTGCTGTTCCTCTCGGGCGGCGAGTCGTTCTTCAAGTATCCGACGATCTTCGTGCTGTCGGCGATCGGCGGGACGCTCGGCGTCCTCTTCATGATTCCCCTGCGGCGCGCGCTGATCGTCAAGGAACACGGTAACCTCCGCTATCCCGAGGGCGTCGCTTGCGCGGACGTGCTGATCGCCGGCGAGAAGGGAGGCGACCTCGCCCGCATGGTCTTCAAGGGCGTGGGCGCCGCGATGCTCTACAAGTTCCTCTACGGGATCCTGGGGTTCTGGCGCGAGACCGCTACCTGGTTCCGGACCGACAAGAACGGCAAGATCCCCGACGCGACGCTCTCGAGCGACGTCACGCCGGAGTACCTGGGCCTGGGATACATCATCGGGCCGCGAATCGCCGGAGAGCTCGCCTCGGGAGGCGTCCTTTCGTGGCTTGCGCTGATCCCCCTGATCTCCATCTTCGTCGCCGACGGCCGCGTCGTGCAGGACCTCAAGAACCTGGGCTTCACGGACGCCTGGATGGCGAGCCACTCGCACGCCGAATGGATCTATCGCGCTTATGTGCGCTACATCGGCGCCGGCGCGGTGGCCTGCGCGGGCGTGATGACCCTCCTGAAGACCCTGCCCACGATCGTTTCTGCCTTCCGCGAGTCGGTGAAGTCGTTCGGGAAGGGCGGCGAGGCGAAGGGCGCGATTCGAACGGAGCGCGACCTCGGCATGGGCTTCGTCGTGCTCGGCTCCCTGGTGCTGGTCCTGCTCATCACGATCCTTCCGAACGTCCCGAGCGGCCCGTTCCCAGGCTCCCTCGTGATGGGCCTGCTCGTGGTCGTCTTCGGGTTCTTCTTCGTGACGGTGTCCTCGCGGATCGTCGGCATCATCGGGACCTCGTCGAACCCCATCTCGGGAATGACGATCGCGACGATCATGGCGACCTGCGTCGTGTTCGTGGCCCTCGGCCGGACGGGCGACGTCTACCAGGCCGTCGCGCTGTGCGTCGGCGCGATCGTCTGCGTCGCCGCCGCCAACGCCGGAGCGACGTCCCAGGACCTGAAGACCGGCTTCCTCGTCGGCGCGACGCCGCGGCGTCAGCAGATCGGCTTCATCATCGGCGTTCTGACCTCGACCCTGGTCATCGGCGGCACGCTCTTCCTTCTGGACAAGACCTACGCGATGGGCGAGCCCCACGGCATCGGCGGGCCGAAGCTCGCCGCGCCCCAGGCCACGCTGATGGCGACGATCATCAAGGGGCTTCTGGCCCAGAACCTGCCGTGGGCGCCGGTCCTCGTCGGTGTTTTCCTGGCGTTCATGGCGCAGATGGCGGGCGCGCACGCCCTGTCATGGGCGGTCGGCGCGTACCTTCCGCTTTCGACGACTTTCCCGATCTGGATCGGGGGCATGATGAAGGCCCTCGCCGACAAGCTGACACACCGGAAGGGCGAGGAAAGCGAGCTCTCCTCGGGAATGCTGTACTCGACGGGCCTGGTCGCCGGTGGGTCGCTCGGGGGCGTGTTGATCGCCCTCGTCGCGTTCATCGGCGATTCCGTGCTCCACATGGAGAATCCGACCCTTCTCGAGAAGCTGGATCTGGGTGCGAAACTCTATCCGGCGTTCAAGGACGGGGTGGGCGGCGACATTCTGTGCGCCGTCGTCTTCGCGATCCTCTGCTGGCTGCTGGTTCAGAACGCCCGGAAGAAGTTGGAGGCGTAGCTCAGGGCCTGCCCACGCTCTTCCGGATCTGATCGCGGTACTGCCGCGCCTTCGCCAGCACGGCCGGCGCGTCGAGCGTCTTGACCTGCCGGTTCTCCATGAGGACGCGTCCGCCCACCACGACCGTCTCCACGTCGGACGCCTTGGTGGCATAGACGAGGTGCGAGTAAACGTCGTAGAGCGGCGTCTGGTGGGCTGTGTTGATCCGGACGACGATCAGGTCCGCGAGCTTGCCGGGCTCGAGCGAGCCCAGATCCCGATCGCGATGGATTGCCCGCGCTCCGCCGATGGTGGCCATCGCGACGGAATCGCGCGCGGGCAGCGCGTCCGCCTTCATGGAAACGAGCTTGTGCAGCTTGGCGGCCGTGTCCATCTCCTCCCAGAGGTCGAGGTCGTTGTTCGACGCGGCGCCGTCGGTGCCCAGCCCGACGGCGATTTGCGCGGACAGCAACGCCGGAACGGGGGAGGTGCCAGATGCGAGCTTCATGTTGGACTGGGGACAATGGGCCACGCCGACCTTGCGACGGGCCAGCGTCGCGATGTCGGCGTCGTCGACCCAGATCGCGTGGGCGATCAGCACGCTCTCGTCGAGAAAGCCAAGACCCTCCAGGAAGCCCACCGGCGTCGCGGCGTACTTCGAGCGGATCGTCTGGCTTTCGGCCTGCGTCTCGGCCACGTGGATGACGAGCGGAGCGTCCTCGCGGACGGCCAGCGCGTGGGCCTCTTTGAGGTGGTCGGGAGACACGGTGTAGGTCGCGTGTGGAGCCACTGCGGGCGTGATCAGCGCATGGCCCTTCCAGGCTCGAAGGAACCGCTCGGTCGCGGCCACCGCCTCGGGCCACGTCTTGTAGTCGGGGGCCGGGAAGTCGATCAGGGCCTGGCCGAGGATGCCGCGCATTCCGGCCTTCGCCGTCTCGTCGGCGGCGGCGCTCTCGAAGTAGTACATGTCCACGAACGTCGTGGTGCCGGCCTGGATCATCTCGAGACAGGCCAGCCGCGTTCCCCAGCGCACGAATTCCCGGGTGACGTTCTTCGCCTCGGCGGGAAAGATCGCCTTTTCGAGCCACTCCTGGAGCGGGAGATCGTCGGCGAGGCCCCGGAACAGCACCATCGACGCGTGCGTGTGCGTGTTGATCAGGCCCGGAAGAACGATGCGTCCGGCGGCGTCGATCGCGCGTCGCGCGCGATACCTGCGGCTCAGCGCGTCGGCGGTCCCGACCTCGACGATCCGGTCCCCGCGGATCGCGACCGCGCCGTTCTCGAGGACACGCCGGTCGCCGTCCATGGTCACGACGGTTCCGCCGCGCACCACAAGGTCGGCGGCTTCGGGTCCCTGGGCGGGAAGACGGGAGGAAGCGAGGAGTGCGAGGAGCGCGAGAAGCGAGCCGCAGAGCCGCCGCCGCGGCCCGGGAAGGATCACACCGCTCCGAACTTCTTTCCGACCTTGACGAACGCTTCGACGGCGCGATCGAGGTCGCCTCGCTCGTGCGCCGCGGAAACCTGGCAGCGCAGCCGCGCCTGTCCCTGAGGCACGACGGGGAATCCGAAGCCCGAGACGTAGACGCCTTCCTCGAACAGCGCCTTGCCCATCGCGAGGGCCTTCGCCGTGTCGCCCACGATCACCGGCACGATCGGGTGCGTTCCGTGCGGGATCTTGAAGCCCGCGTCCGACAGCGCCTTGCGGTAGTACCGCGCGTTGTCCCGGAGCTTCGCCACCGGCGCCGGGTCCTCCTTCAGCAGCCGGAACGCCTCGAGCGCGCCCGCCGCCACGGCCGGGGGCAGCGAGTTGGAGAAGAGATACGTGCGGCTCCGCTGGCGCAGCGACTCGACCAATGCCTTCGGTCCGGTCACGAATCCGCCGGCGGCCGAGCCCATGGCCTTGCCGAGCGTTCCGGTCGTGACCGGAATCCGGTCGAAGACGCCCTGCTCCTCTCCGGTCCCGCGTCCGGTCTTTCCGAGGACTCCGGTCGCGTGCGAGTCGTCGACCGCGAGCACGGTCCCGTGCGCCTCGCAGATGCGGACGATCTCCGGAAGTTGGGCCTCCTCGCCTTCCATCGAGAAGACGCCGTCGGTGATGAAGAGCTTGAAACGCGACGAGCCGTCCTCGGCAAGCATCTTCTCGAGGGCCGCGGGATCGTTGTGGGGAACCCGGAAGCGCTTCGCCTTGCACAGCCGCACGCCGTCGATGATCGAGGCGTGGTTGAGCTCGTCGGAATAGAGGCCGTCGGGCTCGTCGAGGACCGCGGCGAAGAGTCCCTCGTTGGCGTTCCAGCAGGTCATGTAGAGAATCGCGTCGTCGGTTCCGAAGAACGACGCGATCTCCGCCTCGAGCTCCTTGTGGAGCTCCTGCGTGCCGCAGATGAACCGCACGGACCCGAGCCCCGCGCCCCAGCGGTCCACGGCCTTCTTCTGGGCTTCGCGGATCCGCGGGTGGTTGGCGAAGCCGAGATAGTTGTTCGAGGTCAACATCACGACCTCGCGGCCTCCGACCTTCACGCGCGGGCCCTGCGCCGACTGGAGGACGAGCTCCTCCTTGTAGGTGCCGGCCTTCCGGAGGTCAGCCATCTGCGAGGCGAGGTGGTCGGTCAGCCCCATGGTGCGCGTCTCCATCGCTACGCCTCCGAGAGGATCTTGCCCGCGACCCGTCCGCCGGGAAACGCCGCCTCGAGGGCGGCGAGCGCGTCGTCGAAGGCCGCGGAAGTGCCCGCCATGATCTCGACGCACAACGTCGGTGTGCGCACGAATTCCATGGTTCCGGTCAGACCGCGAACGACGATCGAGTCGGCGGGCTCCTCGACGACGAAGAGAACGCCGTCGATGTCCTCGAGGGCGCGCGAGGCCGTGCGGTGGGCCTTCTCGATCTCGTCGCGCTTCAGGCAGACGCCGGCCATGCCCACGACACTGTAGTGATTGGGCTCGAACTCCGTGCGGTCCCAGTTCTTCCACACGCGCGACCGCGGCCGCAGCTCGAAGCGGTACGCGACGTTGGAGAGACGCGATTCCTCGACCGCGAACTCTGCGATGCGGCGCTCCGTCAGCTCCTGGGTGGGGTCGGGCTTGGGAGGTTTGTTGGTCGGCATGGGCGAAGTCTATCTTCGAGCGCGGCTGTCAGGGTCTCCCGTTCGGGTAGAAGACAACTTTCATCGCGCGCCGGTCGTCGAGAAGCTGCATCGCCTCGTGGAAATGCTCGAGGCCCTCGAACTCGTTCGTGACGAGGTCCTCCACATCGAGGCCGGCGCGGAAGAGATCCTCCATCTTGATCCAGGTGTCGAAGACGCGGCGGCCGATGATGGCGTGGAGCGTGAGGCCCTTGAACACGAGGTCGTTGGTGTAGTCCCGGATCGTCACGGCGCGGTCGCGCGGGATTCCGAGCAGCGACATCGTGGCTCCGGGCCGCGCCGCGGCGAGGCCCAGGTTGATCGAGGCCTCCGCCCCGGAGAGCTCCAGCACGACGTCGGCGCCTCCTCCCGTGGCCTCCCGCAGCGAGCCGGCGGGGTCCTTCGTCTTCGGCAGCTCGATCACGGTGACGTGCGACAACTTCCGGTCGCGTGCCCACCGGCGGGCGTGGGCCGCGGCGAGGCCGTTGACCTCGGTGATCGCGATGTACGCGGCTCCCGAGACCCGGGCGATCTCGGCGCACATCGCGCCGATCGGTCCGTAGCCCAGAACGGCCACGGACATGCCCGAGAGATCCGTCACCTGCGTCGTGTGCACGGCGTTGCCGAGCGCGTCGAGAAACGCGCCGACCTTGGGCGGGATCATCTTGCGGTCGAGCGGCACGATGTTGAACGCCGGCACCACGACGTACTGCGCGAAGCAGCCGTCACCGTGCACGCCGAGGATCCGGGTGTTTTCGCAGATGTGGCGGCGTCCCGTCCGGCAGGGACGGCAGGCGCCGCAGGTCACGTGCATCTCGGCCGAGACGTACTGTCCGATCTCCAGGTGCGGCCGCTTGCCGCCGGGCCCGAAGCCCACGATCTCGCCGCAGAACTCGTGGCCGTAGATGCGGGGGACCTTCACCATCCCCGCCATCGACGGGTCCCACTGGTAGATGTGCTTGTCCGAGCCGCAGACCGCGGTGGCGAGGACCTTGACCAGGACCTCGGCCTGTCCGGGCACGGGAACGGGGACGGTTTTGATCTCGGTGGCGGAGGGACCCGGGGCGGGTTTCGTCTTGACGACCGCCGTCATGGTCGACGGCGGCACGGGGGAGGCCGGCGCCCGGCGCCGGCCCGAAGTCTTCCCCTTCCGCGCCACCTCTCAGTCTCCCGCCTGGTCGTCGCGCACGAAGCCGCTACGCGCGCCGGCCGCCACCGCTTCGGCCGAGTACACGCGCGCGGGCTTGACGTACTTCGTCACCATCGCGCGCGACCCGTCGACGCGCAGCGTCTTGAAGAGGAAATGGAACTTCTCTTCGAGCGTCTCGCGGATCGATTCCCGGGCGCCCATGGGCAGGTTCCAGACGCGCTCCTTGTAGGGGCCGATCGCCTTCTTGCGCGTGCGGTAAAGAAACTGCGCCTGGGTCTCGCCCTTCTTGCGTTCCTCCGCGGCGTTGGTGTCGAGCCAGCGCTCGATCTCGCGCCGCATGGGATCCGGAAACGCGGGGTGGTCGTAGACGGTGTTCATGAAGTCCGTCGCGAGATGGATCTCCGCGCAGTCGTTATCGGGGAAGTGGCCGAAGTATTCCGGCGGCAGTGTCGAGGCGCCGTGCTGCACCGCGCCCGCCATTCCGTACTCCTCGCGGGCCACCTTCGAGATGCTCTTGATGACGTTGAAATCGATGGCGACGCGCTCGACCGAGCCGTCGGGAGCGACGACCCCGCCGTGCGAGGAGCCGGTCTGGACCGAGACCTTGGCGATCCCTTCGATCCCGCCGAGGGCCTTCTTGTAGACGTTCATGTAAGCGCGGAACTCTTCGGGAGTCGAGTTTTCCTTGCCGACCTCTCCGATCTCGCCGCCGACGGAGATCGGCATCTCCTTGGGCTGTCTCTCCCGGATGAATTTCGTGAAGCGCGCGCACAGAGTCGCGTTGACGTCCTGCTGTGCCTCGAGCGTCGGCTTGGAGAGATCGACCAGCGTGGACGTGTCGATGTCGATCTGGAAGAAGCCCGCGGGGATCGACTCTTCGATCAGGGTCTCGATGGCTCGGATCTCGGCGTCCGGCTTCTCCTTCATCTTCTTCGGATTGGTCTGGAAGTGGTCTCCCTGCAGGAAGAAGGGCCCCGTCCAGCTCTCGCGGATCGCCGCGGCGAGGAGGACGGCGGCGTACTCGGCGGGCCTCTGGTCGGTGTAGCCCATCTCGCTGCGGGCGATCTCGAAGATCACGGCGCCGGCGTCGAGCTTCCGGGCGGCCGCCATGGCGGCGCGCGCGGTGTCGTAGGAGAGCATCCGCACGTTGATGGCCGGGACGGTGAAGCCTCCGACCTCGCCCCGCCCCCGCGCCTTGTAGAGCAACAGGATCGAAGCGGGAAGGATGCCGAGAGACTCGGCGGCTTCGCGGATCGCATGGCGCGCCGCGTCCCGCGCGTCGCTTGGCGCGAAGACGGCGGTCCACACCAGCGCGTCGAGCATCTCGGCGCGGAAGCGGACCGGGTCGGTCACGACGACGCCGCCGTCGAAGCGCACGGTGCGGGACAGGAGAAGCGCCTCTCGAAGCTCAGTCGCGGTCGAGTACAGGTTCATGGTCGCTCCTGACGTTTTGGTGCCGGGGGATTGTAATGCCAGTAAGCAGTCGGCAGTAAGCAGTAAGCAGGGGGCGATCGGCTCTTGCCGCTTACCGCTTACTGCATACTGCTTACGGACGCAGTTCCTGTACGCTTCCCCGCGTGACGACGGCGCGGCTCCACGAGGCGCTCTCGCGCCTTCTCTCGGCGGAGATCCTGCACGCGGACCCGGAGTCGCTGGAGCGACACGCCCGCGACGAGACCGAAGATCTCTGCTCGCTCCCCGAGGTGGTGGTCCGGCCGAGGTCCGAGGAGGAGGTCGTCGCGGTGCTGTCGGCGGCCAGGAGCCTGCGCGTCCCGGTCACGCCCCAGGGTGCGCGGACCGGCCTCTCGGGCGGCGCCCTCCCGGTCTCAGGCGGCATCGCGCTCGACCTGACGGCGATGAACCGGATCTTCGAGGTCGACTCCGAGAACCTTTTCGCGGTCGTCGAGCCCGGAGTCGTGACCCAGGTCCTCCAGGAAGAAGCCGAGCGCGTCGGGCTCTTCTATCCGCCGGACCCTTCGTCACGCGGCTCGTGCACCATCGGCGGCAACATCGCCGAGAACGCGGGCGGCCCGCGCGCCGCGAAGTACGGCGTGACCGGCCGATACGTTTCGGGCTTGCGCGTGGCGCTGGCCGGGGGAGAGGTGCTCGACCTCGGGGGTAAGACTCGCAAAGACGTCGCCGGATACGACCTTCTCTCTCTTTTCGTCGGAAGCGAAGGCACTCTGGGCGTCGTGACGCGCGCGACGCTGCGGCTCCTGCCGCTCCCGACGCATCGACGCCTGCTCTGGGCATCTTTCCGCGACGAGGCCTCCGCGCTCGCGGCCGTGACGCGCCTCTACGTCGCCGGACACGAGCCGTCCGCGTGCGAATTCATGGAGCGGCGGGCGGCCGAGGTGTCCTCCGCGCGCCTGCAGCTCGCGCTTCCCGCCGACGCCGACGCACACCTCTTCGTCGAGGCCGACGGTTTCGCAGAATCCGAGATCGTTCGGGACGTCGAAGCCTTCGGCGAGATCCTTCTCTCTTCCGGAGCCCTCGACGTGCGGGTCGCGATCTCGCCGCGCGAGCAGGCCGACTTCTGGCGACTGCGGCGGACCGTCGGCGAGGCGGTCAAGGACCTGGGACCTTACGCCGAGGAGGACTGCGCGGTTCCTCGCTCGCGTCTGCCCGAGCTCCTCGCCGCGGTGCGTTCGACCGCTTCCCGGCGTGGCCTGACCGCGGTCTGCTACGGACACGCCGCCGACGGCAACATCCACGTCAACCTGGTGCAGCCGGCCGGCGAACGGGAGCGGTGGCTCGCGGAACGCGGCGGCGCGGTCGAGGAGATCTTTCGGGCCGTCGTGGCTCTGGGAGGAACGATCACGGGCGAGCACGGGGTCGGCCTGACGCAGAAGAGCTATCTCGGGCTGCGCCATTCGCCCGAGGCGCTCGCGGCCATGCAGGCGGTCAAAAAGCTGTTCGATCCCGAGGGCCTGCTCAATCCCGGTAAGATCTTCGCCGCTTCATGATTCGACTCGCGCGAAAGATCCACTTCAACGCCGGCCGCAGCCTCTGGCGCCCCGACTGGACGCCGGAGAAGAACCGGTCCGTCTACGGCGACGAGGGCCCCCACGGCTACGGCCACAACTACATGCTCGAAGTTACCGTCGAAGGAAACGTCGATCCGGAGACGTCGATGGTCGTCAATCTCACGGACCTCGACCGCATCCTCAAGGAGGAAGTGGACCGGCCGCTCGACCATCGGAACCTGAATCGCGACGTCCCCGATTTTGCGAAGACGCCGCCGACGGCCGAGAACCTGGCGGTGTGGATCTGGAAGCGCGTCGAGGCGCGAATCGCCCGGGAGAAGTGGCCCTGCCGCATCGTGCATCTGCGGCTGCGCCTCACGCCCGGCTTCGCCGTCGAGATCGAGGCTTAGAGGAATCGAGGCCGCTTGGGACCGATTCTCGTCGTCGGCGCCACGGGCCAGCTCGGGACGGCCGTGGTCGATCGCCTTCGGGCCGCGGGGCAGCGCGTCCGCGCGCTCGTGCGGCCGGCCTCGCCCCGGGAATTCTCCTCGGAGGGGGTCGAGCTCGCGTTCGGCGATCTTCGCGAGCTGGAGAGCCTCGTTGCGGCCTGCCAGGGAATGTCCACGGTCGTCGCGACGGCGAACGCCGTGGTTCCGCGCGACAAGGGAACCTTCGGCGAAGTCGAGGACACCGGGTACTCGAACCTGCTGGATGCCTGCCGGGCCGAGAACGTGCGGCGCATCATCTTCATGTCGGTCGTGCCGACTCCTTACGATCAGAGCGTCACGACCTTCCGCTTGAAGCGCGAGATCGAGGAGAAGATCCGGAGGAGCGGACTCGCGCACTCGATCTTTCGGGGCGACTTCTTCATGGACGACTGGTTCGCCCTGATGGGAAGCTCCATTCCGCTGCGCGGCGCGACCGCGCACACGCTGCGCCGGCCGTTCTGGTTCGCCAGGGGGTTCATGTCCTTTGCCGGCACGTCGATCGACCGGCGCGGGATCGCCCTGGTGCCGGGGAACGGGCAGGCCCGCCACACCCCCGTCGCGCTCGACGACGTCGCGGCGATCCTCTCGGCCGCCGCGGCCGCTCCCGAGACCGGCGAGAACCTGATCGAGAACCTCGGAGGTCCCGAGATCCTGTCCTGGGACGACATCGCGGCGATCTTCCAGCGCGTGCTCGGGAAGCCCCTGAAGAAGCTCCACACGCCGGCCAGGGTTTACCGCATCGCCGCCGACGTGCTCGAGACGCTGTCGCCGCCGGCCGGCAACCTCATGGCGATGAGCTGGGTCGCCGCGATCTGTGACACGGCCTTCGACGGGAAGCCGCTCGCCGAGCGGTTCGGCGTGAAGCTGACGACGGCCGAGGAATTCCTCCGGGCGAAGGCCGTGCTCCCGGCCGAAGCCTGATGGTCCTGGGCCTCGGTCCGGAACTACAATGCGCTGATCCGGTGAACCCGGCGACCATGGAATTCGAACAGTTCTATCTCGGCTGCCTCGCCCAGGCCTCGTACCTGATCGGATCGGAGGGCGAAGCGGCCATCGTGGACCCGCGGCGGGACGTCGACGTCTACATCGAGGCGGCGAAGGCGAAGGGTCTGCGCATCCGCCACGTCATCGAGACGCATCTGCACGCCGACTTCGTCTCCGGCCACAGGGAGCTCGCCCAGAAAACGGGAGCGAAGATCTACTTCGGCGCGAAGGCGGGCGCGAAGTTTTCGCACGTTCCCGTCAAAGACGGCGACGAGATCCGCATGGGCCAGGTGACTCTGAAGTTCCTCGAGACGCCGGGCCACACGCCGGAGTCCGTTTCGATCGTCGTGACCGACCGCGCCAAATCGGACCAACCCGAAGCCGTGCTGACCGGCGACACGCTGTTCATCGGCGACGTCGGCCGGCCGGACCTCCTGGGCTCCAAGGCGAGTCCCGAGGAGCTCGCGAGCAAGCTCTACGATTCCCTGCACCAGAAGATCCTGAAGCTTCCCGACTCGGTGAAGGTCTATCCCGCGCACGGGGCCGGCTCGCTCTGCGGCCGCAACATCTCGAACGAGACGAGCTCGACGATCGGCGAGCAGCGCAAGTTCAACTATGCGCTCCGGCCGATGCCGCGCGACGAGTTCGTCAAGCTCGTCACGACGGACCTTCCCGAGGCGCCGGCGTACTTCTCGCGCGACGCGGCTCTCAACCGCGAGGGCCCCGGCTCTCTCGAAGCCTTGCCCGCACCGCCGGCTCTGTCGCCCGAGGACGTGGCCCTGCTCCAGAAAGCGGGGGCCGTCGTCCTCGACACGCGCCCGGCCTCCGAGTACGGCGCGGGCCACGTGCCCGGCTCGCTCCACATCGGGCAGTCCGGACAGCTCGCTTCGTGGGCGGGCTCGCTGCTCTCGCCGCAGGGACCGATCGTTCTCGTCGCGGAGGACGAAGATCGCGTGGGGGAGACGCGGACGCGGCTCGCGCGCGTGGGTATCGAGAACGTGTCGGGGTATCTCGCGGGGGGCATTCGCGCGTGGGACGAGGCGGGACGGCCTCTCGCGAAGACCGAGCAGATTCCGGTCGACGAGCTCGCGGCGAGGCTCTCCGAAGGTGCGGACCTGCAGCTTGTGGACGTGCGGCGCCCTCCCGAATGGAAGGACGGCCACATCCGCGAAGCCACCTGGATGCCGCTCGACCGGCTGTCGGATCTCGCGAACGGGCTCGACCGCGCGCGTCCCGTCGCGGCGATCTGCGCCGGCGGCTACCGCTCGTCGATCGCCACCAGCGTTCTCGAAAGGCTCGGGTTCTTGCGCGTCACCAACGTCGTCGGCGGCATGGTCGCCTGGAACGCGGCCGGCCTCGCAACCACGGCATAAGAAGGGAGAAGGAATGAAGCTCGGGTGTGTCGCGGCGGCCGCTCTGCTCGTCGGCGCCGGAGCGCTCTCGGCGGACGAGAAGACCGGCAGCGTCTGGGAATCGCGCAAGTCCGCCTGGGAGGCCCTGGCGCCGGGGCAGAAGGACGAGGTGTTCCGATTCGCCGAGGACTACAAGAAGTATCTCTCGGTCTCCCGCACCGCCGAGACGTCGACGCGCGAGGTCATCCGACTGGCGAAGGCCACCGGGTTCTCGGAGTTCACGAAAGCCGACCAGGTCAAGCCCGGCGCGCGCCTCTACGTGAACGGCCGGGACCGGGCGATCATCCTGATCGTCGTCGGATCCGATTCGCTGACGACGGGCTCGCGTGTGATCGGGACCCATCACGACAGTCCGCACATCGACCTGAAGGCGCGTCCGATCTACGCCGCGGGCGGCTACGCGCTGTTCAAGACGATCTATTACGGCGGCATCAAGAAGTACCAGTGGGCCAACCGGCCGCTGGCGCTTCTGGGCCGGGTGGACACGGCCGACGGAAAGCGCGTCGACGTCTCCATCGGCCTGAAAGACGGCGATCCCGTGTTCGTCATCCCGGACAACGCGCCGCACTCCGACAAGGAGCTGCACGACCGGACCTACACGAACGTTTTCAAGGGCGAGGAGCTCGACCCCGTGGCGGGAAGCGTCCCGGCGGCCGGAGCATCGGTCGTCGCCCAGGTTCTCTCGACGCTGACCTCGACCTATGGAATCCGCGAGGAGGACTTCGTTTCCTCGGAGCTCGCCCTGGTTCCCTCGGCTCCGCCCGCCGACGTCGGTGTGGACCGGGGCCTCGTCGGCGCTTTCGGGCAGGACGACCGCCTCTCTTCGTACTGCGCCGTGCGCGCGATCCTCGACCTCAAGGGCACGCCCAAACGCGCCGCCCTGGCGTACCTCTCGAACTTCGAGGAGGTGGGCTCTGACAACAACACGGGCGCGAGGTCGCAGTTCCTGAACTCGACGCTTGCGCGCTTGGTCGCCGCCGAGCGCGGTGGCAAGTACACCGACCTCGACCTGCGCGAGGCCCTGCACCACTCCGAGGTCATCTCCGCGGACACCAACGACGGCATCAACCCGATCTTTCCGCAGACGAGCGAGCCTTCCAACGCGGCGAAGCTCGGCTACGGCGTGACCATCAAGCGCTACGGCGCGGGCTTCGACGCCAACTCCGAGTTTGTCGCGCGCATCCGCGCGATCCTGGACAAGAACGCCATCACCTGGCAGACGCAGACGCCCAGAGTCGAAGTCGGCGGCGGCGGCACGATCGGCGGCTTTCTGTCCATGGAGGACATGGAGGTCATCGACATGGGCGTGCCACTGCTCTCGATGCACTCGCCCTTCGAGATGTCCTCGAAGGTCGACGTCTGGAGTTTCTACCGGTTCATGGGCGCGTTTCTGGCCTCGTGAGCACGTCGAGCGCCTTGGCGTAGTCCCTGGCGAGCGGTGCGGCGACGTCGATCGAAAGCTCGGGGATCTCGATACGCTCGGCATGGAGCAGCGGACGCTCGACGTGCGCGAGCGCGCGACGCCGCGCGGGATCCCGGACGCCGCGCCAGCGCGTGGCGCCGCCGTAGAGGTCGTCGCCGACGATGGGATGCCCCTTCTCCGAAAGATGCACGCGGATCTGGTGCGTGCGGCCCGTTTCGGGAAAGAGGCGCAGGTCGGCCACGGAGGACAGGCGGGCCAGCGTCTGGTATCGCGTGACCGCGCTCTTTCCGTCGGGGCGGACCTTCATCTTGCGACCGTCCTTTGGATCGCGTCCCAGGGGCTTCTCGATGGATCCGGTCGCGGGAACAGGGTGGCCCCAGACGAGCGCCCGATACGTCTTTCGCGCGCTGCCGGCCTGCAGGGCCCGCGTGAGGGCGCGATGGGCGACCTCGGTCTTCGCCAGCAGCACCACGCCCGAAGTGCCGAGGTCCAGCCGGTGCACGAGGCGAAGCGTCACGTCGGGTGGCTGGCTGCAGGCTTCCAGCAGCCGGGCGACTGCGGCGGCCGCGGACTTCTCCTCGCGCGACGAGGTCGCCATCGAAACCCCGGGCGGCTTGTCGAGGGCGAGGACCTCGTCGGTCTCGAAGAGCTTCAACGGGATTCGAAGCGGTCGTAGACCATCCGCGAGATCTCGGCGCCGACTTTGAATGTCTCGTTGTCCGCGCCGGCGCTCTTGTCCCGGATCCGGCGCGCGCAGATGGCGATCACGTAGCGCGCCTTCGGCCCCTTCACGTACGCGGCGTCGTTGCGGACGTCGCCGTGGAAGCCCTTCGCGTCCGGAATCTTCTCCGCGTCCCAGCCCGTCTTGTTGGCAACGAGGATCTCCTCCGTCTCGAAGGGGAGCGAGCGCGGGATCATGGCGCGGTCTTGCTGGGTCGCCAGGAGCGCGACCATCTCGTCGCCCGCCTTCTGCGAGACGACCTTGCCCTGTGCGATGAGCTCGATGAGAGTGGCGGCCTCGCGCGGCGTTGTGGAGCCCAGGCCGTACTCCTTCTCCTCTTCGGGCAGGACGTCGGCGTGGCCGTCGCGAAAGGTCGGACGGTAGAGGCGCGTCTTCTTCAGGCCGTAGGAGTCGAGCAGCGCGTCCACGTTGGCGGTGCCGACCATGCCCACGAGCAGGTTCGTGGCCGTGTTGTCGCTGTACGCGATCATGAATTTCAGAAGGTCCGAGACTGTGAGCACCGTCCCGTCGTGGAGCATGTTGAGCGGGATCGTCTCGTCTCCGGCCTTGTCCTTGTCACGGAGCGTCACCGTGGTGTCCTTGCCGAACTTGCCCGCGTTCATCTGGCGGAAAGTTTCCGCCATGACCGCGACTTTGATCAGGCTCGCGGTCGGAAAGCGCTGATCGGCGTTGACCGCGATGACTTCGCCCGTGTCGAGGTTTTTCGCGTAGACACCTATCTCGCCGTGGAACCCGCGGACCTTCTCCGCGATCCTGGTTTCCACGGACGAAGCACCCGGAGACACGGCCAGCAGGGCCATCAGCAGGGACGTCACGCGCGCATGTTAGCCGACCCGCCGGTATGATCG
>Ga0075425_100000632_pt1 | contig 33277 bp, 20 predicted proteins | sample SoiMethybrSBSTD4_FD_75300 | JGI IMG/M metagenome (GOLD analysis project Ga0075425, IMG submission 75300) | Bulk soil microbial communities from a Populus tree surrounding site in Tennessee, USA - Soil MetaG P. TD hybrid SBSTD4 | ecosystem: Environmental > Terrestrial > Soil > Tree plantation... | reverse complement strand
GTGACGCAGACATTCGCGCGCATGCTGCGCCTCGAAGGGTATCAGGTGCGCACGGCGGTCAGCGCCGAAAAGGGCCTCCAGGAAGCTGAGCAAAGCCATCCCGACGCGATCATCCTCGATCTGCGGATGCCACTCGTGGACGGGTTGGGCTTCTTGCGCCGCTTGCGATCGCGCGGCGAACACAGCTCCACGCCAGTCGCCATCGTCACCGGCGATTACTTCCTCGACGACGCCGTGTCGAACGAGTTGCGCGAGCTCGGCGCCGAGCTCCGCTTCAAACCGCTGTGGCTCGAGGATCTGGTGGGGCTCGCGCGCAACCTGCTCAAGGTGACGCACTGAACGAGTCCGGCAGTCGATTCCTCAAAGCTTGCCGACGGCAACCGGTCGACGCGACGCCAGTCTGGTTCATGCGCCAGGCCGGCCGCTACATGAGCGAGTACCGGAGCCTGCGCGAGCGCTACTCGCTTCTCGATCTCTGTCGCACCCCCGACCTCGCCACTGAAGTGACGCTTCAACCGGTGCGCCGGATTGAAGTCGACGCCGCAATTCTGTTTTCCGATCTCCTGTTGCCGCTCGAACCGATGGGCGTACGGTTCGACTTCATTCGCGGCGAGGGCCCGGCGATCGAAAATCCGCTGCGCAGTGAAGCCGACCTGCAGCGCGTACGCCGTTTCGAGCCGCGCGAGGCGCTGGCCTACGTGCTCGACGCCATCCGACAGGTTCAACGCGCCCTGAGCGGCCGCGTGCCGCTGATTGGTTTCGCCGGCGCGCCGTTCACGCTCGCGTCGTACGCCATCGAGGGCGGTCACTCCAACAACTTCGCGCACACCAAAGCGTTGATGTACGGAGCGCCGCAGGCGTGGCACCAGTTCTGCGACACGATCGCCGACGTGATTGGCGACTACTTGATGGCGCAGATCGAGGCGGGGGTCAACGCCGTGCAGGTGTTCGATTCGTGGGTGGGTGCGCTGAACGCGGCCGACTACCGCGAGTTCATCCTGCCGCACACGAAGAAGATCTTCGATCGCATCGGCGGCGCCGGCGTCCCGACGATCCACTTCGGCGTCGGCACCGCGTCCATCCTGCACTTGCTGCGCGAAGCCGGCGGCGACGTGATCGGCGCCGACTGGCGCACGCCGCTCGACGAGGCGTGGGAGCGCGTCGGCAGCGACCGCGCCATCCAGGGGAATCTCGATCCGACGCTGCTGCTCGGCCCGCTCGATCGCGTTTTCGGCGCCACCGACGACGTCCTCGCCCGCGCCGGCGGCCGCCCGGGCCACATCTTCAATTTCGGCCACGGCATTCTACCGACCACACCGGTCGAGCACGTGCAGGCGCTTGCGCGGTACGTGCACCAGAAAACACGACGGTGATGGCGTTCGGCGTTCGGCGTTCGGCGTTCGAGGGTTCTGGGTTCTGGGGTTCTGGGTTCAGGTTCTATGGTTCATGGGCGAACCGCCGAACCAGAACCGATGAACGAGAACCAGAACCAGAACCAGAACCAAAGAACGAGAACTCGACAACGCCGAACGCCGAACGCCGAACCCGAGCCTTGCGATGGCGAAACTAGGCGTTCTGCTGATGGCGCACGGCACCCCGTCCTCCCTGGACGAGATGCCCGAGTACCTGCGTCTGGTGCGCGGCGGACGGCCGCCGTCCGACGAGTTGATTCACGAGATGCGGGAGAACTACGCCGCAATCGGCGGACGGTCGCCGCTCACCGACATCACCGAGGCGCAGGCAGCCGCGCTGCGCGCGCGGCTCGGGCCGGACATTCCGGTGGCGGTCGGCATGCGCAACTGGCAGCCGTTCATCAAAGACGCGCTCGCGGAGCTCGCGGCGGCCGGCGTCACGCGGACGATCGCGATCCCGATGGCGCCGCAATTCTCGACCTTGAGCGTGCAGAAGTACATCGATGCCGCGACCGGCGCGCTGCCCCGCGGCATGCAATTCGAGTCGGTCGAATCCTTTCACACCCACCCGCTGCTCGTCGACGCGTTCGCCGAGCGCGTCGCCGCTGCGCAACCGAAACCCGACGAGCTCGTGGTCTTCACCGCCCACAGTCTGCCGGAGCGCGTCATCGCCTCTGGCGATCGCTACGCCGACCAAGTCGCGGAGACAGCGCGCGGCGTGGCGGCTCGCGCCGGCATCAGGAGTTACGAGCGGGCCTATCAGAGCGCTGGCCGAACACCGGAGCCCTGGATCGGTCCGTCGCTCGACCAGCTGATCGACGACAAATCGGCGACGATTCGAAAGTTTCTGGTCGTCCCCATCGGCTTCGTCTGTGACCACACCGAAATTCTCTTCGACATCGACGTCCAGGCGGCGCGCGTCGCCCGCGAGTTTTCGACCACGCTGCGGCGGACCGAGTCGTTGAACACGTCGCCCACCTTCATCGCGATGCTCGAAGATCTCGTGCGCGCCCGGCTGTCGGACGCAGGGGCTGGGGGCTAGGGCTCGCTGCCGCGAGACGTTGGCAACCGAGGAGCATTCGCTCGTGACAACCAGCCCCGAGCCCCGAGCCTCGGCTGCGACGATAATAGCCACATGGCCGTAGACGTCGCGATCATCGGCGGCGGGATCGCGGGCCTTGCCACGGCCTACGAGCTGTCGCGGCGGCACCGCTCGTTCGTGGTCCTCGAACAGGCGCCGCGCGCCGGCGGCGTGATCGTCAGCGAGGAAGTCGGCGGCTTCACGCTCGACGGCGGACCGGACTCACTGCTGATCCAGAAGCCGGCGGCGATCACGCTCTGCGAGGAAATCGGTCTCGGCGGTCGACTCGTGACGACCAAGCCGCCGCGGATCGCCTACATTCAGCGCCGCGGGCGCCTCTATCCATTGCCGGCGGCGTCAGTCCTCGGCATCCCGACCCGCGTCCGCCCGTTCGTGGAAACGCGCCTGTTCACATGGCCCGGCAAGATGCGCATGGGCGCAGAGCTGTTCGTGCCGCGGCGCGAGCGGGACGACGATGAGTCGATTGGCGCGTTCATGCGCCGTCGGTTCGGCGACGAAGCGACGACGTTCCTCGCCGAGCCGCTGCTCGCGGGCATCCACGCCGGCGATGTCGATCGCCTCTCGATGAAAGCTCTCTTCCCGCGCCTGGTCGAAGCGGAAAAGAAACACGGCAGCCTCCTGCGCGCTTTCCGAGCCTCCGGCTCGGAAGTCAGAAGTCAGAACTTAGAAGTTAGAAGTACGGACCGACCACCCAGGACCCGGAACCCAGAACCCGGAACCCAGAACCGCGAACCCCGAACCCCGAACGCCGAACGCCGAACGCCGAACCCCGACGGGGCGTTCAAGTCCCTGCCCGGCGGCCTGAGCGAACTGGTCCGCGCTCTCGTCGCCGAACTCGGCGATGGGACCGTGCGAACCGGCGTCGGCGCGCTCGGAATCTCGGGCGACGGTCCATTCAGCGTGCGCCTGGCCAACGGCGACGTCGTCGACGCGCGTGCCGTGGTCGTCGCAACGCCTGCGTATGTCACCAGCCGGTTGATGCGCGACCGCAACCCGGCGCTGGCCGCGCTGTGCGCCGACATTCCGTACGCGTCGGCTGCGACCGTTGCGCTCGCGTTCCGGCGCGACGCCATCGCGCACCCCCTGAACGGTTCGGGATTCGTGGTGCCGCGGGTCGAGAACACCGGGCTCCTCGCCGGCTCGTGGCTGTCGTCGAAGTGGCCGCATCGCGCGCCCGACGACGACCACGCGCTGCTGCGGACGTTTGTCGGCGGCGCGCGCGATCCGAAAGCGCTCGAGCAGAGCGACGCCGAACTGGTTGCTCTGTCACTCCGCGCGCTGCAACCGCTCATCGGCCTGCGCGGCGATCCGCTGTTCACGCGCGTCTATCGCTTCGACCGCGGCAACGCGCAGCACGAAGTCGGGCATCTGCAGCGCCTCGCGGTCATCGACAGCGCGCTCGCCCGCCATCCCGGACTCTTCGTCACCGGAAGCGGCTTCCGTGGCGTCGGCATTCCCGACTGTATCGCCGACGGCCGGGTGACCGCGAAGCAGGTCGATGCGTGGCTAACCGCCGTGAGCGCCAGGTCATGAGCGACCGTTCGTCCTGGCTTCGCGCCGTGGTGGCGGCTTCGCTGTTCTCGGGCCTTATTCCGGCGTCAGCCACGGCACAGACGCCGGCGCAGCAGAAGCTGCTCGCGGAGATCAAGGCGGCCGACAGCGACCAGCTGGCCGTATCGGAGGAAGACGGCCGGTTTCTTCGCGTGATGATCGTCTCGAGCGGCGCGAAGCACGTCCTCGAAATCGGCGGCGCCTACGGCTACAGCGCGATCTGGATGGGCCTCGCGCTGCGGCAGACCGGCGGCCGTCTCACCTCGATCGAGTACGACGCCTCGCGGGCGCGGCTCGCCGCCGCGCACGTCCGCGCCGCCGGCCTCGCCGACATCGTCACCGTGGTGCCCGGCGATGCGTTCGCTGAGATCCCGAAACTGCAGGGCACGTTCGACTTCGTCTTCCTCGACGCGTGGAAGCGCGACTACAAGCGCTTTCTCGATCTGATGCTGCCGCGGCTGACCGCGCGCGGGCTGTTCCTGGCCCACAACGTCGTCAACAAGCAGAGCGAGATGCAGGACTTCCTGGAGGCGATCCGCGCCGATTCGCGCCTTGTCACCTCGATCGTCACGCCGTCTGGCGAGGGGATGTCGGTGTCGGTGAAGCTGCCATGAAGGCCGCACACATCATCGGCGTGCCGCTCGATCTCGGCGGCGGGCGGCGCGGCGTCGACATGGGACCCTCGGCGTTCCGGATTGCCGGGCTGGGCGAACAGATCGCCGCGCTGGGCTACACCGTCGTCGACAAGGGGGATCTTGCGGCGCCGATCCCCGAGACACAGGAGCAGCGCGACGAGCGGAAGAAATACATCCGCGATATCGCCAAAGTCTGTCAGAAGGTCTACCAGACCGCGCTCGGCTCGCTCGACGAAGGCGCGATGCCGATCGTGCTCGGCGGCGATCACAGCATCGCCGCCGGATCAGTGGCCGCCGCCGCCGAATGGGCGAAGAACACCAGAGGGCTGCCGATCGGTCTGCTCTGGGTCGATGCGCACGGCGACATGAACACCCCGGCGACGTCGCTCTCCGGCAACGTGCACGGCATGCCCCTGGCCGCTCTGCTCGGCCCGGAACCCGCCGAACTGTCGAAGATCGGCACCTTCTCGCCGAAGGTGCACGCGGCACACACCGTCCTCATAGGCATCCGCAATCTCGATGAGCGCGAGAAGGTGGCGGTCCGTGATTCGCACGTCCACGTCTTCACGATGAAGGACATCGATCGGCAGGGCATCGCGTCGATCGTCGAGCAGGCCGTGAACCTCGCCGGCAACGGCACCGCGGGCATTCACGTCTCGTTCGACATGGATGTCTGCGATCCGCTGATCGCGCCCGGCGTCGGCACGCCGGTCAAAGGCGGACTCGACTACCGCGAAGCGCACATGGTGATGGAAATCGTCGCCGACTCGGGCCTGCTCACCTCGCTCGATCTCGTGGAGGTGAACCCGACGCTCGACGTGCGCAACACGACCGCGCAGCTCGGCACCGAGCTGGCGCTGTCGGCGCTAGGGATGAAGATTCTGTGAGCCGGCGCTCGATTCGGAGAGCATCTCTTCGAGCGTCTCCACCAGCAGCACGAGCGAGTACGGCTTTTCGATCAGCCGCGTCCGCGGCCGCAGCCGCTCGAGCTCGGCGGACTCCGACGGCACGCCGGAGAAAATGATCACCGGCACGTCGTTCGGCGTCGCGACGACGACGTCGCGTCCCGATCCGCGGCGCAGCCGCAGGTCGACGACGGCCGCCGTGAGCTTGTGCTTCTTGAGCGCATCGAGCCCTTCGTCGGCGGTTTCGGCGGTGACAACGGCGAAGCCATGCATCTCGAGAAACTTCACGAGCGGCCGTCGCACCGACACGTCGTCTTCCACCACCATTACCAGCCGCGAAGCATCTTTGGTCATGTATCGCTTGGGAGGAGCGTGTCCAGTATAGCGGATCCGGCGTAGTACAATTGCTCGCTTTCGCACGCTGACGGGCCCCTAGCTCAGTGGTAGAGCACGTGACTTTTAATCACGGTGTCCCGGGTTCGATCCCCGGGGGGCCCACCAATGCCTCCGCAGTTCTTGCAAATCGAAATTCGCGCGCGCGGCGAGTGAAGGAATTGGCGCGCAGTCTCCTACCGAGACATGGACGGCGCCGAGCTTTCGCGAAGGTCGCTTCTCCAGGCCATCGGCGCAATCATCGCTACGGCCGCGACGCCGATCGACTGGACCGAGGCCGCTGCCGCGATGGAACAGGCACACGCCACCTCCCTCGAGCGTGGCGACGCGACGAGCTCGTTCTTCACCGCCGCCGAGGCGCTCGACGTCGGCGCCGTCGCCGCGCCGATCGTTCCGACTGACGACCTGCCCGGTGCGCGCGGCTCGCGTCCTTTCGGGCGTCGTATCGCGAGCGGTATCCTGCCGCGCCGTCGTTCGCCTCGCTGATCGCCGGGCAGCAGCTCGAGCATCTGCGGACGATCGACGAGACGATGACCATTCAAACGCTGGCGTGTCGAGCGGGCGAGCACATCGCGAGGTTCGCGACGCGCGGAGAAATCTGATCCGCGGGCAGCCCTGAAGGGCTGCGCTACCGCGGTCTGCCATTCACCGGCTGCCGTCGACGATCGTTTCCGTGGGGCCCGCCGGGCGTGTGAGGCGGAATCTCAGGGTGCTGGCACCAAGGCGGATCTCGTCGCCGTCGGACAGGCGAACGGCGCTGGTGATCAGCGTTCCATTGACGTGCGTGCCGTTCTTGCTGCCGAGATCCTCGAGGGTCGCGTCGCCGTGTGAGATCACTACGCGCGCGTGATGGCGCGAGACGCCGCGGGCGTCGATCGAGATGGTCGCGTCGGGTGCGCGGCCGATGATGTTCGCGCCTTCCAACAGGACCACGTCGCGGTTGTCGACGATCAGGCACGGCGCGGCGAGCGCCTGGCCGGGGCGCGGCGCTTCCGCGTCCTCTGTCACGTCGCCGACGAACCGGTAGCCGAATCCATACACGGTTCCGACCCGCGACGGATTCGACGCCGTGTCGCGGAGCGCACGACGGATCTCGACGACAAGGCCGGCGATGTTCGTCTCCTCGACGAACGTCGCCGGCCAGAGTTGTTCCTGGAGCTCCGCCTTCGAGACCGCGCGCTGCCGGTTGGCAAGCAGCAGCACCAGCAGATCGAACGCCTTCGGCGACAGATGGACCTCGCCATCGTCGGCGATCAGTTGCCGCGTGGCGCGATTCACCACGAAGTCGCCGAAGCGATAGACCACACCGCCCCCTCACCTGCACCGGGAGAGCGGCCGCCGGCCGCTCCCGTCCAGGCGAGCACGCTACTGTACGACGGGGTTCGGAAACAATGCGGTCACTGATGCTCCTGGTGCGCCGGGCGGAGATTGTGCTTGTACACGTACCGTCCGACGCGGCGTCCGAGCCGGCCGCCCGTCTCCTGATCGAAACGGAAATGAATGCCGCCGTAAATGCGCGCATCGTCGATGTCGTCGGTGATGTCGCGGAAGCTCGAGTAGTGCAGCATCACCGTTGGCAGCGACGGATCGGAGAGCGTGATATCGAGGCCGTCACGGCCGTAGATTTTCTCCGCGATCCGGCGGGCCGCGCCGCTGCCCGACGCGTGGGCTGACGCGTAGCTTGGAAACGGCGGTGTCGTGATCAGCGGCGTCCAGCCGGGGTCCGGTTCCGTCTTCGGATTGCCGTCCGTGTCGCCGGCCCGAATCGCGGTCACCGGCCGCCAGAACACGTAGAAGTACTTGGTGTCGAACACCGAGACGAGCGCGTCGCTGATGCCCATGTTGAGGAGCGCAAAGGCGCGAGCATTCTCGGACAGCGTCCGCCGCTGCGCGGCGCTCACCTGCAGCGCCGCCAGATTCCAGACCTGAGCTGGAGAGACGGCCGCGTAAAAGCGCGCGACGTCGGTGCGATCCTGCGGTCGATTGCTGCTGTTGATCTCGCCGACGGTCTTGACCTCGTCGTAGTCCCGTCGGTACCGCTGGCTGGTCAGCGCCGGCGGCGGATCCGCGCGGAACTGATCGCTGCTCTTGACGCCGAACGGCGTGACGTTCCGCCAATTCAGCAAAATGCCCGGCCCAAACCCCGGCGGCGTCGGCTGCCAGACGCCAGGATCGGTGCTGGCAGGAAGGAGCGTCTGCAGCGGTGCCGATCCATCGTTCGCGCGTGCCGCGATCAGTGCCGCGGCCGCAGCTTCGCCGACGGCGATGCCGTCGGTCTTCGACTGACCGTCGGGGATGGCCGCAAGAGACGCCGCGCGCAAGCCGTCGAGCGTGGCCGCGGTGGCCGGAAAGTAATTGCGCAGGACGCGGTGCGCCGCGGCGATGGCCGCGGCATCCGGCGACGCGTGCGCCGGCGCGGTCACCGTGCCGAGGTACGGTTCGTAGTCTCTCGTGCACGCATTGACGGCCTCGAACATTGCGAGCTCGGTGATGGCCGCGAATCGCGCCTGAGCGAACGGACTCTGAGCGCTGATCGTGTGCAGCATGTTCAGCGTCCAGTCGTGAACGGCATCAGCGCGCGAAGGCGTCGCATTGAGGAGCAGCAAGATTGCCGCTGCAGGCAGGGTGATCGTTCGGCTCACGTCGCACCTCCATCCGTGGTTGAGTGCGGGAGGATAGTCGGCGGCATTGTGGAAGATCCTGAGGAACTCATCGGGTTCCTGCGGAGATCCGATGAGAATGCAACCGCTATAATCGATCCTCCCTGCATGAGCCTCTCGGTGGGAGATCGAATCGGGCGGTTCGAAGTCCTCGGATGTCTCGGCGTCGGCGGCATGGGAGAGGTCTATCGCGCGCGCGATCCGCACCTGCAGCGCGAGGTGGCGATCAAAATCCTGCCGGCCGCCTTCTCGCGCGATCCTGATCGCCGGCGCCGGTTCGAGCAGGAAGCTCGCGCCGCCGGCAGCCTGAATCATCCGAACATCATCGCGGTCTACGATGTCGGCCACCAGGGCGACGCCACATGGATTGTCGCGGAGCTGCTGGTCGGCGAGACGCTCCGTCAGCGAATGGATGGGCGGTCGCTGCCTCCGCGCACCGCGATCGACTACGCGATCCAGATCGCCGGCGGGCTGGCCGCGGCGCACGATCGCGGCATCGTGCACCGCGACATCAAGCCCGCCAACCTGTTCGTCACCCACGACGGACGCATCAAGATTCTCGACTTCGGGCTGGCGAAGCTGTTCGGCCCCGACGCAACCGGCGACGCCACAGAAACGATCACGATCGACGGCGCTCACCTCGCGCCGGTGGCGGGGACAGCCATCTACATGTCGCCGGAGCAGGCTCGCGGCCGGCGCACCGACCATCGCGCCGACATCTTCAGTTTCGGGACGGTGTTGTACGAGATGCTCGCCGGATTCCCGCCGTTCCGGCGCGCCACTGCGGCGGATACCCTCCGCGCCCTCGTGAACGACGAGCCTCCGGATTTCAGCGGCACCGCCGGCGTCAACGAAGCGCTCGAACGCATCGTCCGCCACTGCCTGGAGAAGGAACCGGATGCGCGATTCCAGAGCGCGCGCGATCTCTTGTTCGATCTCGAAAGCCTGCCAGCCACGCTCGTCGCCACACCATCGCCAGTGACGACGCGGGCGCAGTTGCGGCGACTTTGGCAGAAACCTGCCGCGCTGGTCGGATCGGGTCTTCTCGCCGTCTCGATCGTCGGGTTGCTCGGGTATGTCGCGGGGACGCGAGCGATGCCGGCGCCGACAAACGCGATGGCCTCCCACAGCGCGCTCCGCGTGACTGACTTCCCCGGACTCGAGGAGTTTCCGTCGATTTCTCCCGACCGGCGATCCGTCGCCTTCACGGCGAACGTCAACGGACGCCGACAGATCTTCGTTCGCCTGCTGGCGAGCGGTCCGCCGCTGCAGATCACCAGAGATCAATTCGATCACCAGCTCCCGCGCTGGTCGCCGGACGCAAGCTCGCTCGTCTACTTTTCGCCTGCCGAACCCGGCGACGCGCAGGGTACGCTCTGGAGCATTCCGGCCCTGGGCGGACCGCCTCGACGGATCATGGCGAGCATCGGCGGCGGCGACGTCAACAGCGCCGGACGGCTGGCGTGCTTCAGCCTCGTCGACGGGCACATTCAACTGCTGACGTCCGCGCTGGACGGTTCCAACGTGCACGCCATCGCGCGATTCGACGCCGACTACCACCGCTATCCGCGCTGGTCTCCTGACAACCGCTGGATCGCCTTCGAGCGTGGCGATGGCCTGCGATACGACCTGTTCATCGTCTCCGCGCTCGGAGGCGAGCCGCGGCAGCTCACCCACGACCGGAACATCATGAGCGGCCTGGCGTGGTATCCCGATAGCGCCGGGTTGATCTACGGCTCGAGCCGCGGATCGACGGTTCCGTACCTGCCGCCGATGCGCCTGTGGGAAGCGCGCCTCGATGGGCGGACCCCTCGAGTGATCACGCCGGCCGAGGCGTCGTACGAGCAGCCGGACGTCCACAGCACCGGGCTCGTGGCAGCGGTGCGGACGCGACTGCTGTTCGATATCTGGAAGTTTCCGTTCGGGCCAGCCGCCATCGACAACGTTCGCCAAGGCGAGGCCGTCACCCATCAGACCGGGCAGGTGCTGACGCCGACTGCCGCTCCCGATGGCGATCAGATCGCGTTTCTCTCCGATAGCGGCGGCCACAGCAACCTCTGGGTGATGTCGACGCGGAGCCGCGACCTTCGGCAAATCACGTTCGAGAACGACGCCGCTGTGTCGGTTGGTGTGCCGCTGTGGTCGCCGGATGGCGGCTCGATCGCCTTTGTCTCGTCGAAGGGTCTCACCGGGTACGACTTCGGCATCTGGCTCGTCAATCCCGACGGCAGCAATCTTCGGAATCTCGCGACGCCAGGCCTCGGCGTGGCGTGGTCGCCGGATGGCAAGTCGCTGTACTACGCCGATAACTCCGCCGGCGCGTTAAAGAAGGTCGCCGTTTCCGGAGGGACACCGGTCACGGTGCGATCGGAGCTGACGCGGAACGTCATCGGCGCGTTCGGACAGACGCTGTACTACATGGTCGAGCGCCCGCTCATCGACGGGCGGCCCGAGTTCGAGATCCGCGCCGCGACTCCCGAGAATGGACCGTCGCACGTGGTCGCGCGGATTCCGGCGTCACGGGTGGCGCGCTGGCAGGTCGTCAATCCGGCGCTGTCGCCCGACGGACAGTGGCTCGTGCTGCCGCTCACCGACGGTTTTACCACCAATATCTGGGCACTCTCGACTGCCAGCGGCGAGTGGCGCCAGGTGACCGACTTCGGCGACCGGGCGGTCTTCATCGCGCGCCGGGTCTCCTGGTCGCCCGATGGCCGGTCGATCCTCGCGGCCATCGGTGAGGGCGACTCCGATATTGTCCTGCTCGACGCGCTGCTCGATCGGCGCTAGCGCGAAGCGGCTTCCATCACATCCCCATGAGTTCCTCAGGATCTGCCGATCCACCATTGCTATGCTCGGCGCCGGCCGAGGGAATCGCGGTGAAGTGCCGGACGGGCCGCGCCGGCCTGATCAATGGGAGCGTGTCAGATGGTCACCGAGCAAATGCGTTCGATGCGATGGACCAGGCGCGGATCGATCGTTCTCGTCGCGGCATGCGTGCTGTGGCCGCACGCCGCTGATGCTCAGGGACTGTCGGGTGCCCTGGTTGGCACGGTGAGGGACGAACAGGGCTCGGTCCTTCCGGGCGCGCTGGTTCGTGCCTCCTCTCCGGCGCTGATTGGCGGACCGGCCACCGTCACGACGAACGACAAAGGGCAGCTGAGATTCCCGCTCTTGCCGCCAGGGACGTACGTCCTCGACATCGAGCTGTCGGGGTTTGCTCCCTTCCACGAAGCCGACATCCAGATTGGTGCTGGTGCCACACTCGAGCGAACGGCGGTACTGAAACTCGCCGGGATTGCAGAATCGGTGGTCGTCGAAGGATTGGGATCCCGCATCGAAGCGCGCGGCAGCGGCGTCGAGACACGCTTCGGACCTAAATATCTCCGTGCGATTCCGTCGCGGCGCTTCAGCATGTTCGATTCGATCAGGGCCGCGCCCGGCGTGTCGCCCACCTCGCCATCCAGCGGAACGGTCAACACGGTCTCGGCGTTCGGATCGGGCGGCAACGAGAATCTGTTTCTCATAGATGGGACCAACTTCACGTGTCCGTGCGCCGGGATCTCGCGCGCTGAACCGAGCGTGGACGTGATCCAGGAAGTGCAAATCCAATCCGTTGGCGTGACCGCCGAATACGGAAACATCCAGGGCACCGTCTTCAACGTCGTCACCAGGCAGGGCGGCAACCACTTCATGTTCGACGGGTCGTACTACGGACAGACCTCCGGCCTGACGGCGCAACCGGTGCTGCTGCCTGTCGCGGGCAGTCAATCGCCAAGCGGCTACGAGCGCACCCTGTACCGTGATTTCACGACGGACGTCGGCGGCCCGGTACGACGCGATCGCCTCTGGTTCTTCGGCGGCTATCAGTACCTGCGCGACTACGACAGTCAGCCGGGCACTCCTCCACAGTTCCCGCGAACCTACGAGCAGGACAAGCTGTTTGCGAAGCTGACGTGGCAGTTCCGGCCCGGCCTGCAGTTGATGCAGAGTTACAACCAGGAGTTCTGGGTCAACCCGCAGGCGCCGACGCTGGTGATCCCCTTCGACGCGACGTTGCGCCAAAGCGCGTCGGTGCCGACGATGACGTTCGGCCATCTGACGCACGCGCTGTCGAACAGCACCTTGTGGGATGTCCGCGTCGGACGATTCGTCTATTCGCGAACCGACGACCCGAGCACCGGCGATCCCACGAGGCCGGCCCGGTTCGACCGCGTGACCGGCGTCTTCAGTGGCAATCCACCTCAGATCGGCGGACTGACGCTGATTCGCACGACCGCCAAGGTGACGCTCAGCCACTTCGAGTCCGGCCTGCTCGGCGCCGATCACGAATGGAAGATCGGCACGCAGTTCGAAAAGGGACTGCACCGCCAGCCGCAGGTCATTCCGACCGGCGTGCGGTTCGTGGACAACAACGGTCAACCGTTTCAGGCGATCGCCAGCGATCCGTCGAACTCCGGCGGTGAGTTCATCACCGTGGCGGCGTTCGCGACCGATGCGGTGACCATCGGCGAGCGGCTGACGGTCAATGCCGGCGTCCGGTTCGATCATAGCCGTGCCATCAGTCAGGATCTGCCTGCGGTGGACCTGGCCGGGCAGGAGACAACCGAGATCATCGGCGGCGTCGGCACGCTGTATACGTGGAACGTCATCTCGCCGCGTCTCGGCGTGACGGCGAAGCTCACGGCCGACGGTCGAACGATCCTCCGCGCGAGCTACGGGCGTTTCAATCAGGGCGTGCTGACCGGTGAGCTCGCCCCCATTCATCCTGGCGTGACCTCGACGACGACAACGCAATTCGATGCGGCGACCGGCGGCTACACACAGCTGGTGTCGATCGTCGATCCCAGGGTCAACCTGGTCCTCGACCCCGACACGCGGACCCCGCGCACCGACGAGTACTCGGTCGGCGTTGATCGCGCGCTCGGTTCGCGGCTCGCCGTGGGACTCGCCTACATCCGCAAGAGTGGCGACAACTTCATCGCCTGGACGGACGTCGGCGGCCAGTACCGGGAGGACACGCGAACGCTTGCTGACGGCCGGACGCTGCCGGTGTTCGTGCTGACCAGTCCCGCGGCGAGCCGGCGGTTTCTGCTGACCAACCCGGACGGCTACTCGATGACCTACAACGGTCTGGTGATGGTGGTGGAGAAGCGCCGCTCCAACGGCTGGCAGGCGCTCGGCTCCTATACGTTTTCGAGGACCTACGGCTTGCAGGCGTCGAGCGGCGCCACTGCCGCCGATCCGCAGGTCAGCACCGTCGCGCCCGCGTTTCCAACCGCGACCTTCGGACGCGATCCGAACAACCTCACCAACGCCTACGGCCGCTTGCCGAACGATCGCCCGCAAATGTTCCGTTTGATGGGTGCGATCGACGTGCCGCGGACCGGCTTCACGGTCGCCGGCAGTTTTCAATACTTCAGCGGGAAGCCATGGGCTGCCAGCACCCAGATGGCGCTGCCGCAGGGCGATCAGCGCATCCTGATCGAGCCGCGCGGGACGCGTCGCCTGTCGTCGCAATCGCTGCTCGACGTGCGGGTGTCGCGGACGATTCGCGTCGGCGCGCAGGGACACGTGGAACTGTTGTTCGACCTGCTGAACGTGCTCAACGACACCGCCGAGGAGAGCCTGGCCACCGACAACATCGCGAGCCCGAACTTCGGCCGGCCCACGGTGTTCGTCGATCCGCGCCGCGCCATGGTTGCAGTACGGCTGAACCTGGGTCGCCAGTAGACCGGATCTCGTTGGTGAAGCAAAGAAATTCCTGTAAGACGCACGGCTCGGCGAACGTTTCACCGATCGGGCAGGTCGAACAGGACGATGTCCGACTCTTCGCGCGTTCGATCAACGATGATTTCACTGATTGGCCGCGACCGCCAACCATTGCCCATCGGGCGACCATGCCGGCGCTCCACGAACGTCGAGGGTGTCGGCAACCTGATGCGTACCCGTCGTGCTCGACGCCAGCACCGGCAAGGTCGTCGCGACGATCGACAACGGCACGCGCGTGGACGCGCTCGGATGGGATCCGGCGAAAAAGCTGATCTACATCCCGAACGGCGGCGAGGGAAACGTGGTTCATCAAGATCACGCCGTAGGAGTCGCACGCCCCCTCCATATCGCGGCCGCGTCGCGGCACGTCGCAGGTTGATAACATGGACCGGTGAACACGATCGCGACGTCGTCGGTGTGGGCGGTGTTCGCCGGCTTCGTGCTGGTCGCGCTCGCCGTGGATCTCCTCGGTCACCGCCGCGACCGGGACATTCGATTCGCCGAGGCGTTTGGCTGGACCGTGCTGTGGGTGGCGCTGGCGCTGCTCTTCAATGCGTTCGTGTACGTGCGTTTCGGCCGCGAACCGGCGCTGCAATTCCTGACCGGCTACCTCGTCGAGAAATCGCTGTCGGTCGACAACATCTTCGTGTTCGTCGTGCTGTTCCAGGCGTTCGGCGTGCCGACGCGGCTGCAGCACCGCGTGCTGTTCTGGGGGATCGTCGGCGCCGTGGTGATGCGCGCCGCGTTCATCTTCGCGGGTGCGGCGCTGCTCGTCCGGTTCCACTGGGTGATGTACGTGTTCGGCGCGATCCTGATTGTGACCGGTGCGCGTTTGCTCGTTCACCGCGGTACGACCGTCGACTTCCGGCGCAACCCGCTGTTCCGGCTGTTTGCCGCGATGGTGCCGCTCGCTGATAGCTACGCCGGCGAGCAGTTCTTTGTGCAGTCGGGAGGCCGGCGGATGGCAACACCGCTGCTCGCGGCGCTGGTCGCGATCGAATCGATCGACGTCGTGTTCGCGATCGATTCGATCCCGGCGATTTTCGCGATCACTCAGGACCCTTTTCTGGTCTTCACCTCGAACATCTTCGCGATCCTCGGACTTCGCGCGATGTTCTTCCTGATCGGCGATGCGGTCCTCAGGTTCCGGCATCTGAGCACAGGACTCGCCTGCGTGCTGATGTTCATTGGCGCGAAGATGCTCGTGGCGCCGTTTGTCGAGGTGCCGATTCTGGTCTCCCTGGCGGTGATCGTGGGGTTGATTGGCGGCGCATTGTTGCTCTCGGCGTACTCACCGGCCGCACGCTCGTCTGACGCCGCGTCTCGCCGATGAAGAGGCGTTGTGGTTGACCCGATCGAGATCCCACGCCCACTCGAAACCTACCCGTCGGCCGCCGACCAGTCGCTGGCGGGTGAGCTCGCCGCCCGGGTGCGCCTCGAGCCGTTCAACGCGGTGGCCACCGGTGTGTTTGTGCTCGCGATCCTGCATACCTTCGCGGCGGCCCGTGTCGTCGCGCTCGCTCGCCGCGTGCAGCAGCGGCACGACGAGCACGCACGGCTGCAAGGCCGGGCGTCCATGCCGAGCGTCGCCGCGGAATCGCTGCACTTCCTCGGCGAAGTCGAGGTGGCGTTCGGGTTGTGGGCGATCGTCCTGCTCGCGCTGGCGACGGCCTACGCCGGATGGGAGCCGGCGAAGCACTACTTCAACGATACCGTGACCTACACGGAACCGCTGTTCGTCGTGGTCATCATGGCCCTGTCTGCGACGCGTCCGGTGATCGGGTTCGCGGAATCGGCGCTCCGCCGGATCGCGTCGACGGCGGGTGCGACGCCTGGCGCCTGGTGGGTGACGATCCTCATCGTCGGCCCGGTGCTCGGCTCGTTCATCACCGAACCGGCGGCGATGACGATTTGTGCCCTGCTGCTCGGTCGCCAGTTCTTCGACCTCGAGCCGTCGATGCGGTTGAAATACGCGACCATCGGCGTCCTGTTCGTCAATATCTCGATCGGCGGCACGTTGACCGACTTCGCCGCGCCTCCGGTGCTCATGGTCGCGCGTCCGTGGAACTGGGATGTGTGGTTCGTCGCGGGCCACTTCGGCTGGCGCGCCGTCATCGCCATCGTGACGTCGACGCTGGTCTACTACGTGCTGTTCAGGAGTGAGTTTCGCGTGCTGGCGACGCGGGCGCCGGTCGCTGACGTCGAGGAACCGGACGAGGACGCCAGTGGGCCGGCGCTTTCGCCTGTACCTGCCTGGCTGGTGGCCGTCCACGCCGCGTTCATCGCCTGGACCGTGTTCAACGCCCACTACCCCGCACTCTTTCTCGGTGGGTTCCTGTTGTTCCTGGGTGTGGCGCGCGCGACAGCGTCCTGTCAAACGCGACTCGAGCTGAAGACGCCGCTGCTCGTCGGCTTCTTTCTGGCGGGCCTCGTCATCCACGGCGGTCTGCAGGGCTGGTGGATCGCGCCGGTGCTCGGCCGGCTGCGTGAGGTCCCGTTGTTTTTCGGCGCCACGCTGCTGACCGCGGTCAACGACAACGCGCTCATCACGTATCTGGCGACGCTCGTGCCGAACCTCGCCGATCCGCTCAAGCTCGCCGTCGTTCAGGGGGCGGTCGTCGGCGGGGGGCTCACCGTGATCGCCAACGCGCCGAACCCAGCGGGCCAGGCGCTGCTGGGGCGTTTCTTCGGCGGTGCGATTCTGCCGCTTCGGCTGCTGGCAGCCGCCCTCGTGCCGACGCTGATCGCCGCACTTGTCTTTCGATTGTTCTGACGCGGCGCCGTTGTCCTGCATCCCCACTGCACGCGCACGGCGCGCGTTGCCCCGCGAAACCCGGAGGGCCGAGTGTTTGCGATCGACCATCTGATCCTGCTGGCCGCGGCGCTGCTGCTCGTCGGGACGATCTCGAGCAAGCTCTCTTCCCGGCTCGGGTTGCCCGTGCTGGTGCTGTTTGTCGCCATCGGGATGCTCGCCGGCGAAAACGGCGTCGGCCGCATCGACTTCGATAACTACGTCGTCGCTCACGCGATCGGCACGGTGGCGTTGGCGCTGATTCTCTTCGACGGTGGGCTTCAGACGCGGACACGCGCACTGCGGGCCGTGTGGAAGCCGGCGATGCTGCTCGCCACGGTCGGAGTGCTCGTCACGGCCGCAATCACAGGCGCCGCCGCCGCCGCGGTTCTGAAGCTGCCGCTGACCGTCGGGTTGCTGCTCGGCTCGATCGTCGCGTCGACGGACGCAGCAGCCGTGTTCTCGGTGCTGCGCCTGCAGGGACTGCATCTGAGCGAACGGGTTGCAGCCACGCTGGAAATCGAAAGCGGGTCGAACGATCCGATGGCGATCTTTCTGACCATCGGCCTTCTCGAATGGCTCGGTGGTCAGCTCACCTCGGGCCTCGGCGCAGTCGCCCTGTTCGTGACCCAGATGGGCGTTGGCGGCGGTGTCGGGCTCGCGGCCGGGTGGCTGGCTGTGCGGTTGATCAACCGGATTCAGCTGAGCGCCTCTGGCCTCTATCCTGTTCTCGCCGGAGCCTGCGGTCTGGTGGCGTTCGGCGGCGCGGCAACGCTCGGCGGCAGCGGCTTTCTCGCGATTTACGTGGCCGGGATCGTGGTCGGCAACAGCCGCATGGTGTTCCAGCGCGGCGTCTTCCTGTTCATGGACGGCGTGGCGTGGATCAGCCAGATCGCCATGTTCGTGATGCTCGGGCTGTTGAGCACGCCGACAGAGCTCGTGAGCGTCACGCCTCCTGCGCTGGTTGTCGCCGCGGTCCTGATGTTCATCGCGCGACCGCTGGCCATCATGCCATTGCTGCTGCCGTTCCGCTTCAGCCTGCGCGAACAGCTGCTCATCGCGTGGGGCGGCCTGAAGGGGGCCGTCCCGATCATCGTCGCGACGTTCCCGCTGATGTTCGGACATCCCGACGGCCGGTTGCTGTTCAACGTCGTGTTCTTCGTGGTGCTCATCTCGGCGACGCTCCAGGGCGGCACGCTGGCGATGCTGGCAAGGGCGCTGGGGCTGCAGCAGCCCGAGGCGCCGACGCCTGCCGCCGCGGCGCTGGAGATCCTCGCGCTGAAACAGATCGACGCGGAAATCCTCGATGTCGCTGTTGGGCCGGGATCACCGGTGGCCGGCCGGACCGTGGCGCAACTGCATCTGCCTGAGGGCACGCTCGTCGCTCTCGTCGCGCGCGGTGACACGCTGCTGGCGCCGCGCGGATCGACCGGCGTGCGCGTCGGCGATCACCTGTTCGTCATCGCGCGAACCGACTTACGGGACGAGATCGCAGGGACCTTACAGATCTCAGATTGACATCCGTTAAGATGAAACCGTACGTCGATCGACGCCAGCGCGATCGGACGCAGAGGTGCCCGGATGCCGAGGGGGTCGCCCGTACGGCGCTACAGCGTGGCGGCGGTGCTCACGCTGCTTGCCTTGTCGCTCGCCGTGCTTGGCGAGCGCACGTGGGGGCCTGCGGCGACCTACTCGTTCTTCCTCGCCGCGGTGATGCTGAGTTCGTGGATCAGCGGGCTCGGGCCCGGCATCATGTCGACGATACTTGGCACGCTGGCCGCCGATTATTTCCTGATCGCGCCTCTCCATACCGTCACGTTCGACGCGTCTCGTATCGTGCAGCTCTCCGCGTTCATCGCCACCGCGGGCTTGATCAGCTACTTGAATGAATCGCGGCGCCGCGCGGTCGGGGCGCTGGCCGCCGAACGTTCGCAGCTGGAGGACCACGTCACGCAGCGGACCGCCGAGTTGCGGGCGGCGAACGACGCGCTGCGCGATGAAATCGACCGCCGCAACCGCAGCGAACGCAACTTCCGCGGCCTGATCGACGCCGCGCCCGACGCGATCCTCGTCATCGACAGCGCCGGTCTGATTACCAAGGTCAACGACGAGGCCGAGCGGATGTTCGGCTATTCGCGCGACGCGATGGTCGGCCAGAACGTCGAGCTGATCGTCCCGGATCGATTCCGCGCCGCACACCGCGCCGGGCGGCAGCGCTACGATGAGGCGCCGGCGACGAGAACGATCCACGGCGACCTGACCGCGAAGCGCGCCGATGGAACCGAGTTTCCCATTGAAATCCGTGTCAGCCCGCTCGACACCCGGGGCACGCGATCGATTGTCGGCATCGTGCGCGACGTCACGGAGCGCCACCACGCGCAGCAGATCCGCGAAGAGCTCGTGCACGATCTCGGCGAGCGCGTGAAGGAATTGACGGCGCTGCACGCCACCGGACGCCTGCTCAACGAACGCCTCAGCGCGACCGAGGTACTGGCGCGGATTGTCGAATCGCTGCCGTCGGCCTGGCAGTACGCCGAAGTTGCCGCGGCGCGAATCGCCGTCGGCGACATCGACGTGCGCACGCCGCGCTTCGAGCAGACGCCATGGGTGCAGCGCGCGGCATTCAAATCGCGTGACGGCGTGGCCGGGGTCGTCGAACTCGCCTACCTCGAGTCGCGGCCGGACGAAGATGAAGGACCGTTCCTCGCCGAGGAGCGTAATCTCATCGAGTCGATCGCGAGCATGCTGCAGGCGTACCTGGAGCGCCAGCAAGCCGAGGAGGACCGCGTCAACCTGGCGCGTGCTGAAGCCGCACGGCTCGAGGCACAGGCGGCAAACGCCGCGAAGGATCAATTCCTCGCGACGTTGTCGCACGAGTTGCGGTCGCCGCTGAACGTGATGCTCGGCTGGACCCAGATGCTCCGATCGGGCCAGATGAGCGCCGAATCGACGATGCGCGGATGGGACATCCTCGAGCGCAGCGTCCGCTTGCAAACCAAGTTGATCGACGACCTCCTCGACGTCTCGCGGATCATCGCCGGCAAACTCAGGATCGACAAACGCCGCGTCGACCTTGCCACGATCGTCGGCCTGGCCGTCGATGCGGCACTACCCGCGGCGCGGTCGCGAGAGATTCAGTTGAGCGCCACGATCGCCCCGTCGCTGCCGGTCGACGCGGATCCCCACCGGCTCCAGCAGGTGGTGTCGAACCTGTTGACTAACGCGTTGAAATTCACGCCCGAACACGGATCGATTGCCGTCGTCGTCGAGCGCACCGGCCAGGCAGCGCGACTCACCGTGCAGGACAGCGGCATTGGCATGGCCGCGGAACTGGTCCCGCGCGTGTTCGACCGTTTCCAGCAGGGGGACAGTTCCACCACGCGGGCGCACGGTGGGCTCGGCCTTGGGCTGGCGATCGTTCGTCATCTCGTCGAACAGCATGGCGGACGCATCGAGGCGGCGAGCGGCGGCCACGGCCGCGGCTCCACGTTTACGGTCACGCTGCCGCTCCTGCCGGCTGAAGCGCCGTCCTTGATCGCGCCGGCTTCGTCGATCGATCGGGCGCTTTTGTCCGGCGTCCGCGTTCTCGTCGTCGAGGACGAACCCGACGCTCGCGCGAGCCTTGCGGCGGTGCTCGAGCAGTTCGGCGCCCAGCCGACAGCCGTCGGCTCCGCGCGCGCGGCGTACGATACGGTCATCCGTCATTGTCCCGATGTGCTCTTGAGCGATATCGCAATGCCGGAAGAAGACGGGTATACCTTGATACGCCGCATACGCGAGTCGATCGCTGCGACGCACCTTCCTGCCGTGGCGATTAGCGCTTACGCCGACGGCCACAACCGGGTGGAGGCGCTCGAGGCTGGATTCCAGGCCTATCTTGCCAAGCCGGTTGAACCGACCACGCTCGCCGCGACGCTGGCGACGCTGGTGCACGGCAGCGTGCACTTCGAATGAGCTACGGACGCACTTTGATTTCCACCGATCCGCCGCGCTCGCGCACATCATAAATGGGCTGCGGCTGCGTCGCCGGCCCGTTGATCACGCTGCCGTCGTCGAGCGCGAACTCCGAACCGTGCCACGGACAGATCACCGATCCGTTCTTCAACGTGCCTTCCGACAACGGTCCACCCAAGTGCGAGCACGAATGGGCGAGCGCGCAGACGCGGCCATGCTGCCGGACGACCAGCGCGTCGACGTCCGCGGTGTGCGCGCGCATCATCGTGCCGTCGCCAGCCGCGTCGCTCCGCGCGACTGCGGTGAACTCCTCTGGCTGATCGGCCGTCGCGTGCGTGACACCGATGCGCTGGCCATAAACGAGATCGCCGCCGAGCCACGCCGAGCCCAGCGCGATCGTGTAGCCGGCCAGCGCGCAGGTCTGCCCGCTCGCGCGTGACCCGCCCTTGCGAAGGAGGTAGGCGGTCGCGAACAGCGACGTCGCCGCGATGTTCAACAGTCCGTGCACGAGGCCGTTGCGCTTCGAGCGCCCGTCGGTCTCTGACCAGTCAGTGAGACCGGTGACGGCGGCGCCGGCGGCGCCGGCCAGTCCGACTGCCATCGCGATGTCGCCAGCGCGCTGCATCGCGCGATCGTTGCGGGCCGCGGCCACCGCGTCGATCACCAGCCCTGCCGTCCACGCACCAATCGGCAGATCGGTGAACACCGGGTGCAGCGGGTGCTTGAGCCAGACACCATGGGCAAAATTTTTCGCGGCCACCCCCGCGTCGCCGGCAGCCGCATACACGTTCTTGATTGCCTGGCTCAGCGGATCGGCGATCGCATCGAGCGCCGGAGCGTTGATCAACTCGGGAAGCGTAGTCGCACTGTCCATCGAACCTCCTGCAGAACGCGTTTCATCAATGACCGCTCGTGCTGGCCTCAGTGGAAACGGCGCCGGCGAGTACTCAAGAGATGTACCGCCGCCAGCTGCTGCAGTTCAGATAGCCCATTCGACGATTGGCCTGTTCTGCCGCCGCGCGTCCCCCGTACAATCAACAACCATCGCCGCCGCCCCTTCTACCTCGACGTATGCGCCGGCCGCCACGGCGGATCGCGGCGGCACCGCCTTCGCCGTGCTGGCTGGCGCCAGCCTGTCGCACCTGCTGAACGACACGATCCAGGCGCTCGTCCCGGCCTTGTACCCGATGTTCAAGGCGGCGTTCGCGCTGTCGTTCACGCAGGTCGGACTGATGACGTTGACGCTGCAGTTGACCGCCTCGCTGCTGCAGCCGCTGGTCGGCCTGTACACGGATCGGCGGCCGGCACCCTACGCGCTGGTCGTCGGCATGACGTTCACGCTGGTCGGCGTGCTCCTGCTGTCGGCGGCCGGCACATTCGAGGCGCTGCTCGTCGCCGCCGGGCTGATGGGAATCGGTTCGTCGATCTTCCATCCCGAGTCGTCGCGCATCGCGCGGATGGCGTCGGGCGGACGGCATGGCTTCGCGCAATCGTTTTTCCAGGTCGGCGGCAATCTCGGCTCGTCGTTCGGACCGCTGCTGGCCGCGTTCCTTGTCGTGCCGCGCGGCCAGGCCAGCGTCGCATGGTGTGCGCCGCTGGCCGTCGTCGCGATCGTTGTCCTGTGGCGGATTGGCCGCTGGTACCAAGAGGAGCGAATCGCGCTTTCACGGCATGCGGCCCGTGCCTCGCGGCGAGCCGCGCCTTCGTCGGTGCTGCCCGCCCGACGGGTCGGCTGGGCGCTCATCATCCTGGCGGCGTTGATCTTCTCGAAGTACTTTTACCTCGCCAGCCTGACCAGCTATTACACGTTCTATCTGATCACGAAGTTCCACCTGTCGATCCGCGCCGCACAGATCGATCTGTTCATCTTTCTCGGCGCGGTCGCCGTCGGGACGATGCTCGGCGGCCTGGTCGGCGATCGGATCGGCGTGAAGAACGTGATCTGGATCTCGATTCTCGGCGTGTTTCCGTTCACGGCACTGCTGCCGTACGCGACGGTCGTCTGGACGCCGATTGTCACCGTCTGCATCGGCCTCATTCTGGCGTCCGCGTTCTCGGCGATCGTCGTCTACGCGCAGGAGCTGATGCCTGGCCGGGTCGGGATGGTGTCAGGAATCTTCTTCGGCTTCGCGTTCGGGATGGCTGGCCTCGGCGCCGCCGTGCTTGGCCAGCTCGCCGACCGGTTCGGGATCGAGACCGTCTACCGCCTGTGCGCGTATCTCCCGCTGATTGGCTTGCTCGCGGCGTTCCTGCCAAAAAACCCGTCAATGGCTGATGGCTGATGGCTGATGGCTATGGTTCATGGCCATGGACCATCAACCATTCCATCAGCCATCAGCCATTAGCCATCAGCCATCCGGGAGGCGCAGCCTCCCGGACCGGCGCGACGCATGGAATTCTGACGCTGAAGGAGGAGCCGGCGCCGTCGCCTGCGCTCGCGGCGGCGATCGTGCCGCCATGCAGCTCGATCAGGTGCTTGGCGATCGACAGGCCGAGCCCGAGGCCGAACGCCGCGCGCGTCGTCGTTGCATCCTGCTGCCGGAACCGTTCGAAGACATGCGGCAGAAACGACGGCGAAATGCCCTGGCCGTTGTCCTGGACCGTAATCTCCATGTGCGCGTCGTCGCGACGGACGCGGATCTCGATGCGGCCGTGCGCCGGCGTGAACTTGATCGCGTTGTGGACCAGGTTCCAGAGCACCTGCTGCAGGCGACGTCCATCGGCCAGCAGCTCGCCGTTGCCGGCTGACACAGCGGCGATGAGCTGTACGCCTTTCGCGTCGGCCGCCGGCTGCAGCGACTGCATCGTGGCCTGCAGCAGAGAACCGAGATCGACGGCGGCAAGCTCCAGCTGCACGTTGCCCGCCATCAGCCGGTTCATGTCCAGCAGATCCTCGATCAGCTTCGCCTGGATATGCGCGTTGCGGTTGATGATGGCCAGCGCCGAGTGAATCTCGCGGATTGGCTTGCCGCTCTCGAGAATCGACAACCAGCCGAGGATGGCGTTCATCGGCGTCCGAAGCTCGTGGCTGAGCGTCGCCAGGAACTCGTCCTTCAATCGGCTCTGCCGTTCGGCTTCGTCGCGCGCCTGGCGCTCGCTGCGCAGCAGCCGCTCGCGCTCGCGCGCGTGCTCGCGCGAGGCGGTCACGTCGCGGCTGATACCGACCATGCGATCGCCCTCCAGATCCGACACGACCCGGCCGCGCTCGGTGATCCAGACAACCGACGCGTCGGGACGCACCGCGCGATATTCCGCCTCGTAGACGCCGGTCCGCAGCGCGACCTCGGTCGCCTCTTCGAGCCGCTCGCGATCGTCGGGATGGACGACGCGCATGATGCGGAGGTCGTCGCCAAACGCGCCCTTCGGGAACCCGAACAGTGCCTCCGGATCGGTCGACCATTGCATCCGGCCGGTCGCCAGCTGCCACTCCCACGCCGCGATCTGCGCCACGTCGAGCGCCATGCGCAGCCGCTCCTCGTTTTCGCGCACGCCCTGGTGCGCCCGCACCAGCGCGGTGGTGCGCTCCTGGACGCGGCGTTCGAGCTCCTCGTTGGCCACCCGCAACGCGGCCTGCGCTCGTTCGCGGACGGCCACCTCGCGCTGCAAGGCCTCGTTCAGTTCGGCCAGCGCCGCCGTCTTCTTGAATGCGTCGATGAAGACGCCGACCTTCGACCGCAGAATGTCGGCATTGATCGGCTTGCTCAGATAGTCGACCGCGCCGACGCCGTATCCCTTGAGCACCTCGTCGTCGTCAACGAGGTGCGCGGTGAGAAACAGGATCGGCACGTGCTCCGACCGTTTGCGCCGCTTGATCAACTTCGCCAGCTCGATGCCGCTCATGTCCGGCATCCGGATGTCGAGGACGATCGCGGCGAAATCGTTCCGCAGCAGGCACAGCAGCGCTTCGTCGGCCGAGTTGGCGCGAATCACCACGCAGTCGGTTGGACTGAGCATGGCCTCGAGCGCGTCGAGATTGCGCGCCTGGTCGTCGACGATCAGGACTTTGGGTCGGTCGATCGCGGTCATCGCAGTCCCTCCGTCAGCGGTACAGCCACACCCGCAGCAGCGATAAGAGCTGGTCGGTGTTCACCGGTTTGGCGATGTAGTCCGACGCGCCGGCCTGCAGACACTTCTCGCGGTCGCCCTTCATCGCCTTCGCCGTCAGCGCGAGGATGGGTAGCGTCCGGAACTCCGCCTGCCGGCGGATTTCGCGCATCGTCTCGTAGCCGTCCATCTCCGGCATCATGATGTCCATCAGCACGACGCTCAGTTCCGGCGTCGTCTGAATCAGATCGATCGCCTGGCGGCCGTTGGTCGCGCTCACTACTTCCATCTCCTGGTTCTCGAGCACGGTGGTCAGCGCGAAGATGTTGCGCGCGTCGTCGTCGACGACCAGCACTTTCCGGCCGCGCAGGACGTCGTTCGATCCATGCAGCCGTTCGAGCATGTGGCGTTTGGCGTCCGGCAGTTCGGCGACGACCCGGTGCAGGAACAGCGCGGTTTCGTCGAACAGCCGTTCCGGCGACTGGACGTCCTTGAGGACGATGCTCTTCGCCACCGTCTTCAACCGCGCCTCTTCGTCGCCGGACAGTTCCTTGCCGGTGAAGACCACGACTGGCAGGCCGCGCAGGTTCGCATCCATCCGCATCTGCTCCAGCAGCTCGAATCCGGTCATGTCGGGCAGCCGCAAATCGACCACGCAACAATCGAACACTCTGTCGGACAGGACTGCCAGCGCCTCGCGGCCACTGCCGACCGCCTCCACTTCGACGTCGTCATGGCGCACCAGTTCGACGATGCTGTCGCGCTCGATGTCGTTGTCCTCGATGACGAGCAGCCGCTTGCGGTGCGGCGTGACGTAGGTCTTGATGCGATCGAACGCCTGCTCGAGATCTTCGGTCGTCGCCGGTTTGACCAGGTACGAGAAGGCGCCGTGCGCGAGCCCGTGCTGCCGCTCCTCCTCCACCGACAACATCTGCACCGGGATATGCCGCGTCGACGGATCCAGTTTCAGGTTGTTGAGCACGGTCCAGCCGAGCATGTCCGGCAGGAAGACGTCGAGCGTGATCGCCGTCGGCTTGTACTGCTTGGCCAGGGCGATGCCCGCCTGGCCGCGGTTCGCGACAATGCCTTTGAACCCTTTGTCGCGCGCCAGGCCGAGCAACACCCGCGCGTAATGCGCGTCGTCGTCGACGATCAGCAGCGTGCTGTCGCCCTCGCGAATCTCCTCGCGATCGTCGGCGACGATCTCTTCGGCCTTCGCGACGGCGAGTACCGGCAGCGCGACGGTCGTCGGCCGCAGCTGGTCGGGGAATGCCTGGCTCGTCGCCGGCGCCGTCACCGCGCGCGCCGGGCCGGTATAGGTGACCGGCAGGAACAGCGTGAACGTGCTGCCCTGGCCGGGAACGCTCACCAGCTTGATTTCGCCGCCGAGCAGCGTCGCCAGCTCGCGGCTGATGGCGAGGCCGAGTCCCGTGCCGCCGTACTTCCGGCTGGTGCCGGCGTCGGCCTGCTGGAAGGCTTCGAAGATCAGCCGCTGTTTCTCCGGCGCGATCCCGATGCCGGTATCTTTCACTTCGATGCCGATCGCCATCGGCGTGAATCGCAGAATCGGATGATCGGGCGACCACCCCGACGTGACCGCCTGCACGCGCATCGCCACATGGCCCTGCGCCGTGAACTTGAAGGCGTTCGACAGCAGGTTTTTGAGAATCTGCTGCAGGCGCTTCGGGTCGCTGGTGAACGCGCGCGGCAGCGTGTTGTCGATGTCGACGTGGAAGGCGAGGTTCTTCGCCTCGGCGAGGTGGTGGAATGTCCGCTCGACGCTGTCGCGCAGCGAGTTGAAGGTGATCTCCTCGGCTTCGACGGTGACCGTGCCGGACTCGATCTTCGAGAGGTCGAGAATGTCGTTGATCAGCGTCAGCAGGTCGGTGCCGGCTGAGTGGATATTCCGCGCAAAGTCGACCTGCTTCATCGTCAGGTTGCCGGCGGTGTTCTCGGCCAGCTGCTGCCCGAGGATCAGGATCGAGTTGAGCGGCGTCCGCAGCTCGTGCGACATGTTGGCGAGGAACTCGGACTTGTACTTCGAGGTGAGTGCGAGCTCGGCCGCTTTCTCTTCCAGCGCGCGGCGCGCCTGCTCCACTTCCTTGTTCTTGCGCTCGACTTCGACGTTCTGCTCGGCAAGCTGCTTGGCCTTCGAGGCCAGCTCCTCGTTGGTCTGCTGCAGCTCACTCTGCCGGGTCTGCAGCTCCATGGTCAGCTGCTGCGACTGCTGCAGCAGGTTCTCGGTCCGCATCGTCGCTTCGATGGTGTTGAGCACGACGCCGATCGACTGGGTGAGCTGCTCGAGGAACGTGAGGTGGGTGGCCGTGAACGGCTGCAGCGACGACAGCTCGATGACCGCCTTGGTTTCGCCTTCGAACAGCACCGGCAGCACGACGATGTTCTTCGGACGGGAGCCGCCGAGGCTGGAGTGGATCCGCGTGTAGGCGCGCGGCACCTTGGTCAGCAGGATGCGCTGCTTTTCGAGCGCGCACTGGCCGACCAGCCCCTTCCCGACTTCGATGCGCCGCGCCTGGTCGTCGCCGATCGCATAGCCGGCGAGCAGCGACAGCGCCGGCGAGCTGTCGGCGACCTCGCTGAGCATCTGGTACACCGATCCCTGCTGCGCGTTGACCAGCGGCGCGAGCTCGGAGAGCAGCAGTTGCCCGACCGTGACGAGATCGCGCTGGCCCTGCAGCATACGCGTGAACTTCGCGAGGTTGGTCTTCAGCCAATCCTGCTCCTGGTTGCGATCGGTGGTCGCACGCAGGTTGTCGATCATCGTGTTGATGTTGTCTTTCAGCTCCGCGACCTCGCCGCGCGCCTCGACCTGAATCGAGCGCGTCAGGTCGCCCTTGGTGACGGCGGTGGCGACTTCGGCGATCGCGCGCACCTGGTTGGTGAGGTTCGCGGCGAGCAGGTTGACGTTGCCGGTGAGGTCCTTCCAGGTGCCGGCGGCGCCGGGCACGTTCGCCTGTCCGCCGAGGCGCCCTTCGACGCCGACCTCGCGCGCCACGTTGGTGACCTGCTCGGCGAAGGTCGCCAGCGTGTCGGTCATGTTGTTGATCGTCTCGGCGAGCGCCGCGACTTCGCCCTTCGCCTCGACGGTGAGCTTCTGGCGCAGGTTGCCGTCGGCGACGGCGGTGACCACCTTGACAATGCCGCGGACCTGGTCGGTGAGGTTGGCGGCCATGACGTTGACCGAGTCGGTGAGATCCTTCCACGTGCCGGCGACGCCGGGCACTTCGGCCTGGCCGCCGAGCCGGCCTTCGGTGCCGACTTCGCGCGCGACGCGCGTCACCTCGGCGGCAAACGACCGCAGCTGATCGACCATCGTGTTGATGGTGTTCTTCAGCTCGAGGATCTCGCCTTTCACGTCGACGGTGATCTTGCGCGACAGGTCGCCGCGCGCGACCGCGGTGGTGACCTCGGCGATGTTTCGGACCTGCGCGGTGAGGTTCGCGCCCATCACGTTGACCGAGTCGGTCAGGTCCTTCCACGTGCCGGCGACGCCCGGCACGACGGCCTGCACGCCGAGCCGGCCTTCCGTGCCGACTTCGCGGGCAACGCGCGTCACTTCCGAGGCGAACGATCGCAGCTGCTCGACCATCGCGTTGATGGCTTCCTTCAACTGCAGAATCTCCCCGCGGACGTCGACGGTGATCTTGCGCGACAGGTCGCCGTTGGCGACCGCGATCGTGACCTCGGCGATGTTGCGCACCTGCCCGGTGAGGTTCGACGCCATCGAGTTGACGTTGTCGGTCAGGTCCTTCCAGGTGCCGGCGACGCCAGGCACCTGCGCCTGGCCGCCCAGCTTGCCTTCGGTGCCGACCTCGCGGGCGACGCGCGACACTTCCGACGCGAAGGCGTTGAGCTGATCGACCATCGTGTTGATGGTGTTCTTCAGCTCGAGAATCTCGCCCTTCACGTCGACGGTAATCTTGCGCGACAGGTCGCCGCGCGCGATCGCGGTTGAGACGTCGGCGATGTTCCTGACCTGGCCGGTCAGGTTCGAGGCCATCGAGTTGACGTTGTCGGTGAGGTCTTTCCACGTCCCCGCAACACCAGGCACTTCGGCCTGGCCACCGAGCTTGCCTTCGGTGCCGACCTCGCGCGCGACACGCGTCACTTCGGCGGCGAACGAGCGCAACTGTTCCACCATCGTGTTCATGGTGTCTTTCAGCTGGAGAATCTCGCCGCGGACGTCGACGGTGATCTTCTTCGACAGGTCGCCGTTGGCGACAGCCACGGTGACCTCGGCGATGTTCCGCACCTGCGCGGTCAGGTTGCCGGCCATCTGGTTGACGTTGTCGGTGAGGTCCTTCCACGTGCCGGCGACGCCGGTGACCACCGCCTGGCCGCCCAGCTTGCCGTCGGTGCCGACCTCGCGGGCGACGCGCGACACTTCCGACGCGAACGCGTTCAGCTGATCGACCATCGTGTTGATGGTGTTCTTCAGTTCGAGAATCTCGCCTTTCACGTCGACGGTGATCTTGCGCGACAGGTCGCCGCGCGCGACCGCGGTCGCGACCTCCGCGATGTTGCGCACCTGGCCGGTGAGGTTCGAGGCCATGAAGTTGACGTTGTCGGTGAGGTCTTTCCAGGTGCCGGCCACGCCGGTGACGATCGCCTGGCCGCCAAGCTTGCCTTCGGTGCCGACCTCGCGGGCGACGCGCGTCACTTCCGAGGCGAACGCGTTCAGCTGATCGACCATCGTGTTGATGGTGTTCTTCAGCTCGAGAATCTCGCCTTTGACGTCGACCATGATCTTGCGCGACAGGTCGCCGTTGGCGATCGCCGTCGCCACGTCGGCGATGTTGCGGACCTGGCCGGTGAGGTTCGACGCCATCGAGTTGACGTTGTCGGTCAGGTCCTTCCACGTCCCGGCGACGCCCGGCACTTCGGCCTGGCCACCGAGCTTGCCTTCCGTGCCGACTTCGCGCGCGACGCGCGACACCTCGGAGGAAAACGAGTTCAGCTGGTCGACCATCGTGTTGATGGTGTTCTTCAGCTGCAGGATCTCGCCCTTGACGTCGACCGTGATCTTGCGCGACAGGTCGCCCTTGGCGATCGCGGTCGCCACGTCGGCGATGTTGCGCACCTGGCCGGTGAGGTTCGACGCCATCGAGTTGACGTTGTCGGTCAGGTCCTTCCACGTCCCGGCGACGCCGGGCACGGCCGCCTGACCACCGAGCTTCCCTTCGGTGCCGACCTCGCGCGCCACGCGCGAGACTTCCGACGCGAACGCGTTCAGCTGATCGACCATCGTGTTGATGGTGTTCTTCAGCTCGAGAATCTCGCCCTTCACGTCGACCGTGATCTTGCGCGACAGGTCGCCGCGCGCGATCGCCGTCGCCACGTCGGCGATGTTGCGCACCTGGCCGGTCAGGTTCGACGCCATCGAGTTGACCGAGTCGGTCAGGTTCTTCCATGTGCCGGCGACGCCGGGAACCACCGCCTGGCCACCGAGCTTGCCTTCGGTGCCGACTTCGCGCGCGACGCGCGTCACTTCCGAGGCGAAGCCGTTGAGCTGGTCGACCATCGTGTTGATGGTGTCTTTGAGCTCGAGAATCTCGCCTTTCACGTCGACCGTGATCTTGCGCGACAGGTCGCCGCGCGCGACGGCAGTGGTCACCTCGGCGATGTTGCGCACCTGCGCGGTGAGGTTGGCGCCCATCGCGTTGACCGAGTCGGTGAGGTCCTTCCAGGTGCCGGCGACGTCTGGCACTTCGGCGCGGCCGCCCAGTTTGCCTTCGGTGCCGACCTCGCGCGCCACGCGCGAGACTTCCGACGCGAACGCGTTCAGCTGGTCGACCATCGTGTTGATGGTGTCTTTCAGCTCGAGGATCTCGCCTTTGACGTCGACGGTGATCTTGCGCGACAGGTCGCCGCGCGCGACCGCCGTGGTCACGCCGGCGATGTTTCTCACCTGCGCGGTCAGGTTCGACGCCATCGCGTTGACCGAGTCGGTGAGGTCTTTCCACGTGCCGGCGACGCCCGGGACGACCGCCTGGCCCCCGAGCTTGCCGTCGGTGCCGACCTCGCGCGCGACGCGCGTCACTTCAGCCGCAAAGCCGCGCAGCTGATCGACCATCGTGTTGATCGCTTCTTTCAGCTGCAGGATTTCGCCGCGGACGTCGACGGTGATCTTCTTCGAGAGGTCGCCGTTCGCGACGGCAATGGTGACGTCGGCGATGTTGCGCACCTGCGCGGTGAGGTTGCCGGCCATCTGGTTGACCGATTCGGTGAGCTCTTTCCAGACGCCCGAGACGCCGCGCACCTGCGCCTGGCCCCCGAGCTTGCCTTCGGTGCCGACCTCGCGCGCCACGCGGGTGACCTCGGAGGTGAAGACCGACAGCTGGTCGATCATCTTGTTCACCAGCTTCGCCGATCGGAGGAACTCGCCCTCGAGAGGCCGGCCGTCGACTTCGAGCGCCATCGACTGGCCGAGGTCGCCTTTCGCCACCGCGCCGACGGCGCGCGTCACTTCGGTGGTCGGCCACACCAGGTCGTCGATCAACATGTTGATCGCCGCAACTTCGTCAGCCCAGCCGCCGACCATTCCCGGCACCGACATCCGCTGTTTCAGCTTCCCTTCCTTGCCGACCGCGCGCGAGACCCGCGCCGTCTCTGCGGCGCGGCGCTGGCTCACCGTGGCGATGTCGTTGAAGGCGTCGGCGATCTTCCCGTTCACGCCGGTCAGGTCGCTGGGCAGACGAATCGCGAAGTCGCCGTCGCGCAGCGACAGCATTGCCGCCAGCAGCTGCCGCGAAAACGTGTCGGTCTGGCTGCCGTTTCCGCCAAGCGGATATCCGGACGGATCAAGCGACGGCGTGGTGGTGATGTCCATATCTGTGCCCAATCGACGACCGCGTCGTCGTCATTCAATACAGTCGAGCTGGTGAAACGGGTCGAATGCCGGGTAGACAGCAAGTCCAGCGCCACACGGCTGAGGTTACTGCTAGCGACTACTCGCGATCGCGCAAATGCCGCCGGATAATCTGCGCCAGGTCCGTCGTGCTGATCGGCTTCTCGACGAAATCGACCGCGCCGACGGCAGCCGCCAGTTGACGATCGCCGGCGACGCCATAGGCCGTGACCGCAATCACCGGAATATGACGTGTCACGAAATTCGTCTTCAGGCGCCGCGTCAGTTCCCACCCGTCGATGCCTGGGAGCTGAATATCCATGACGATCAGCGAGGGATCGCAGGTCTTCAGAACCTCGAAGGTGCTGAACGCATCGACTGCCTCTTTGACGTCGAACCCTTCAGCTTCCAGCACGAACCGTGCGAGCTTGAGGTTCCCCGCATCGTCGTCGACGACCAGAATCGTGTGATGAGGCCTGGCGTCGCGGCTGCGGGTGCGGCCATCGTCCGGGAATTCGTGCAGTAACGGTACGCCGCGCAGCGGCGCGGTTTCGATCGCGGCGATCACGGTCGTGCCTCCTCGCCTGGTGCTGGCGCGGTGACTTGCGCGGTGAGCGGCGCCAGCGCGCCCGGCAGCACCGCGTAGAACGTGCTGCCGACGCCCGGTTCGCTCGTCACTCCCACCCGTCCGCCCTGCGCCTCGACGATGCGCCGCGTCAACGCCAGCCCGAGCCCGGTGCCTTGATGACGCTTGGAGCGGCTGGAATCGAGCTGCTGGAATTCGACGAACAGGCGCGGCATGTCGTCCGCCGCAATGCCGATGCCGTTGTCCTCGACTTCGAGGCGGAACATATCCTCGCATTCGGGCCTGACGCGGATGCTCACCCGGCCATTTTCCGGCGCGAACTTCACTGCGTTCGACAGGTAATTGTAAAGAACCTGCTTCAACCGCGACGGGTCGAGCGTCACGGTCGTCACTGCCGGGTCGACGGCCATCTCGATCGTCGTACCGCGCGCGGCGGCAATCCCACGGACAACGTCGCGGACCTCGCCGACCAACGTGGGCAGGTCGACCGTCTCTGGTCGGAAGTCGATCCGTCCCGATTCGACTTTCGCCAGGTCGAGAATGTCGTTGATCAGCTGCAGCAAGTGGCGTCCGCTTCTGAGCACGTCGCCGAGAAATTCCTTGTGCTTCG